>OFFG01000054.1_pt1 | contig 107378 bp, 97 predicted proteins | sample 1521331 | NCBI WGS metagenome assembly OFFG01 (sample SAMEA3504129, study PRJEB24116) | mouse gut metagenome | biome: mouse gut; feature: mouse-associated habitat; material: faeces | place: Denmark | collected 2011 | reverse complement strand
AATTCTATGACAGGCAATCAGAGCAATTTTAAGTCAAAAAAAATGGGCAGCAACAGTAATACTCGCTGTATTGCCAATTTCATTATACTTATCAATTAATGCCTGGGCTTTATCTACAACATCCGTATATCCGTCTACAACATCATAAGCCTGTACACCAGAAATAATTGCCTTTGCGGAATCAGATGCGGACATGTCACCTACGTTGCTTAATATAGTTGATTTCTCTGTCAGTGCATCGCTTGTAGGTAAATTATATCCCGACTTGGAAAATTCTGTTGCCCCTTCAATCAATGCTTTCTGTGTAGTTGCTAATTCCTGTGCATTTTTGTTGCACTTTGATAAATAATCGGCATAGTCATTTCGGTTTAACTCATCGTTTACTTTTACAAGGTCAGTATATACTTTGTCAAGGACAATCGTTGTGGAAACTGCCTGTTTTGCCTGCACAAATATTGTCCTGATAACACTGGCAGCGGAAAACAGCTCTTTAGCCCTGTCAATTAGCTTCTTCCACTTCTGACCAGTGGATTCCGCTGCCAGCCCGTTTGCTTTTAATTCACTCGTAAATGCTGAGATTTGTGTTCTAACTTCTTGTAATTGTGTTTTATCAGAAATAGAATATGCTGAATTCAATAGATTTTCGTACTTCTGGGAAGACGATATATTGGAAAATAATTTTGAATATTTTTGCCCAATATAAAGAATATCATTAACTGCTTTTTCCTTGCGCACCTCAATATCTAAAGTGATTGATGTTTTGTCTGCATACCGTTGTGCCATCTTCGCCGTTGATATAACAGAACTGATTACATTTTGGGAAGCCCCTTTCTCTACATTTACCCTTAATTGTAATTCTGTAAGATTTTTCTGTAGTTGCCCGATTTCATTTAATAGCTTGTTTCTTGTGTCCTTATCCGTTTTCAGTTTTGTACCGACTTGGACATATAAATTATTCAACTGCTTTAAACTTTCCCCTAACTGCTTTTTAGAAAGTGCCGTTGCAAGTTTTGCAATTACTTTCACAGAAAGGGTATTGTCAATTCCCTTTAAATCATTTTTTAACTTTGCTTTTGATAACTGCTTATTTAATCCTGCAATTATATCCAGCGTAAAATCATTATTATTCAATAAAAGTTCCTCCTTTTTTAGCATACAAAAAGACAGTCCAGTTTGAACCGTCTTCTTCTTATTATTTTCTTTATTCAATTTTTCATTTAAAATTTAGCACCGCACGTATCGCATTTGTATGTCTTGCTCACATGTCCTGCTGACAAAACACCGAAAACCACTGCTGATGCTGCTTTGTTCGTCAAGCTGATTTTATGTATTTTTGTTGATGAGCAAATAGGGCACTTGGGGATATTTTCATAGTCCTTCACCCATATATCACGTTTTCTGGGGTCTACCCAGCTTTCAGGACGTTTGGAAATGATATGGTTTTTTAATTCATTTCCACAATGACCACATTTATCTCGACATTTTGGACTTATTAACAAATAATCTTTTGTTCTAGCAACGGGATATGTTACATAAGAAAGATTACCACACTTCGTACAAGTAGTATATACTCTACCTCTACTTGTTCCATCAGCACTTGGTTCCTTTATACTATACCACCAAAAATCAATCTTATCTTCATCAAATGAATCATTCTCACCCAATTCAATACCTTCGCCGAAACTTAGTACCTCTCCATATGTAGAAGTCTCCTCTTCATCATCCTGGCTCCAAAGCGGCTTTCCACATACAGGACAATTTTCTATATCTTTAACAACACTTGGTAAAAATGAAGTTCCACATGACTCGCATACCACTTTCGCCATAACCCATCCTCCCTACTTCATCTTTCTTTTCAGCACAATTATACCACCACAATTCCATCTCCACAATAGAATTATGATTAAATCAGAAAATATGTTCGGTTACATTCTCTGTATCTGCCCTTATCGTTACTTGTTTTTTCTCCGTAATTACTACCTCCGTACTTCTCATAATTCTATTTAGTTTTTTGTTGCATAATCGAACGTCTCATATTGAAACTTTTCATCGTCCAGAATTACCATTCTAATACCCCATTTACATATATCCGTACCTTCTTCTATGGCATTCAGTATAACCGCCCCTTCAATTTCACCTTCCGCTTTCAAAACAAAGTATACTATTGATAGCAGATTCATAATAAAATCGTCTTTGTTTTTATAGTTCTCTACATCTATATATTTTGTAATCTGAAACGCATCTTCATATATCGTCTTTTCTGTTTCTGCATCAATAATTTTGTCAATTCTTTCGGTCTGGACTATTTTACCGTTTATAGATGCTTTACCTACAAAATAAATTCTCTTCTCTGTCATTGTTGTTATCAATATAAAACTATCTCCGTACTTTCTTAAATTTCAATTTTCAATTTTTCCATATTCAGTTTTCTTGTTAAATTTTGGTTTTGGGCAGCTTGGATTATTGTGCTGCTTTGAATGATATTAGATTATAAAATGAACTTTAATATGTGCGTGCTTGGTTAGTAGTTACTTAATTGTTTAAGAGATATGATTCTAATTTTTTGAATAAATGAGGGTATAGATCAATTTTCCCTGTTTTAAAGAGGCTGTAAAAAATCTTGTGTCTACAGGTAAAAAATCTTTGTTGATATGAGTCAGATATGTAAAAATTTGTTGTCGAACAGAACTGATTTTATGTTGTTGATTTCTTTTCTGATAATAGTATTACCCGTTTATCTGTTCCTATACACATATATCAGATTTTTTGCACACTAATCGGGCATCAGCAGAAAGGAAATATTATGTGGGCGCTGCCCACACCCGGCCTCTGGAATAAGGCTGGATATTTCTGGCAATACTGCTAATGCCGATGGAATAAGGCCGGAACATTTCTTGATAGGATATGCTGTCCCGGCTTTTTCTTTTTAAAGGTACTGGGTGATCCTGTCTCCATAAAGAACAATCATCTGGTTAAGCACCTGGTCCCAATTCCGGTACCGCTGTGTCCACTTTTTGGTTACGTTCCCGCTGGCAAGATATAGCATTTTTTCTAAGGAGCTGTCGCTTGGGAATACGCTTTTTGTCTTGGTTGCTTTCCGATACTGGCGGTTGAGTCCTTCTATGATGTTTGTAGTATATATGATGCGCCGGATATCATCGGAAAACTGGAAGAAGGAACTGACATCCTCCCAGTTATTTTCCCAGTTACTGACCGCATAGGGGTATTTCTTTCCCCATTTTTCCTTGGTCTTTTCCAGCTCGGACAGTGCAGATGACTCATTTGGAGAATGATACACGGCTTTAAAGTCAGAAGAAAACTTCAATATTCGCAAATTGCGGTTATTACCTCTTAATTTACGGGATCACGACTTTATCAAGGTATGATTCCAATTTAGCATAATCTTTTGGTGCCAGATATAATCTACCCTGTTTAAATTTCGCAAGTATATCATATGTAATATTTATTTTCTTTGCGATTGCCTTTGCATTAAGCCCAGAGTCAATTACATTAATTAATCTTAATTTCAACCCTTCTTGACCCATATTTCCTCCTTATCTATAGTTTAAACCTATAATTCAATTTATTGTGTTGCATCTATTCCCCTCCCCTATTATATATTGGCGTTTCTATTATATGAGTCCGCAAACCATGATAAACACTGGCTTTACGGACACTGCAAAAATATTCTAAAAAAGCAAAATTTTTTATGCACTACATTTACTGTTATTTCTTTTTCGGTACTCATTACGGCATATTGCATTACTACAAGCCACCATGTTTTTCACCTTAACAAACTTTTTACCGCATATAACGCACCTTTCAACTTTTCTTTCTCCATTATATTCATAAAATTCCGGTATGGGATTTCTCTGCATAACAGAAAATGCAATATCCTGTTTTGCAAATTCTGGTACACAAACTTCTATCTCATGATACTTTCGTGCAACAGTTTGAATTGATATAGCACCTATCTTCTGTAAACGAATCAAGCCCCTCTTACAGATACACACACCATCCCCAAGCCATTTATCTATCGTATTGCAGGTAATCTGCTTCTTCTGGTTCATATATATTTTCAGTTTCCTCTTACACCGTTTCTGTAGCACTAATAATATATACAATAGTTCCCTGTCCAAACTACATCCACGTCTATATTGCATATTTTCAATCCATTCTATTTCCTCTTTATACACCTCCACCGAATTATCCGGAATTCTTTTTAGGATTTCTACTGTTTTATCTTCTATTTTCTTCATCCTAACCGCGCTCGTTTCGTAATGCTTCCTGCGTTGTCTGACATTCTTGCAACACAAATTATTGCATATATTTCGATAAATCAAATCACCAAAACAATTCCATAAAATATTTTTGCTTTTATGCTCATTTTCCCTTTGCAGATATTCCATGTCTAACAGATATTCGACTGCTTCTTCCCTACTGTTAAATAAATTAGTGATCATCTTTTCGCACATATGATAAAACACCTCATACCTACTGATTTTTTCTTTCCATCCCTCTGATCTGTCTATTTCTTTTATAACATCTTTTATAGTAGAAGCAAGCACCTGTTCTTTCATTCTAAGTGTAAACATCACTTTTTCTAATTCATGATATTTTTCAGAGTTTATAGTAACAGGATTTTCATTATTGAATAAGATTGACGGATTAAATTTTTTCTCTGAATCTTTCCATCCATATTTCTTATTTCCCGTCTGTTTATGGATATAATCACATATCCTGTCCGCATTGCTCTTACTTAATGCCTTACACGAACCTTTACTTTTTCCTTTTGCATATATAAAAAATTGGGGATTATTCTCACCTTTCAAAGCATTATACTTCTCTTCATATTTCCCAAGTTTAACAATATCCTGTGTTTTAGGATAATCAATCGACAGATTATTATAGCAGCACATAATCTTATTAAATTCCATATCAGTATCAGCATTATTATAATTCTTTGTCATTACATTTGAAATATCCCCTATCTGCGTATTCTCCATACACGAAACAACCGCCTGATATATCGCATCATTGTTAATATCCGATTTTACAGGTTCAAATGGAACATAATATAACGGCACAATATCATCTGGCACACACTCTATGATTGTTTTATTTGGTGTCAGCAGTATTTCGTCTCCGTCAACATCGAACATCAATAACCTACATAACAGATCATGACTACTTACAACGGTATCAAGATCATTGAACCACTCTTTACACTTCTCCAACACATCATTTTTTACAAGTTTGCGGATTCCATGCTCCACATACAAATGTGGGCTTCTAAGGCAGTCAACAACCTCATATGGTTTGTCATTGTAAAAACTGTTGTATACATAATTGTGTGGAATAATACCTTGCGGATTTTCTATACCGCAAAACAACCATGTACAGAATGCATACAAGTCAGGACAGATATAACTATACAGAGAATCTTTTAAAATCAGTTTATTACCCCTTGCGTCATTCCTCTCACTCTTAAATTTGCTTTCTAGCTTGCTTTGGATATATTCATCATATACCAATTCTTTATGCACTTCTAACGCAAGCGAAATATAATCATCATCCTTACTGGCAATCTTGATCATAGTGTCAAGGTCTGTTTTTATCCTGTCCAGATATTCTATTGTGTCGGCACATAATTCAGCCAGCTTTTCATCTGTCAGTTTTTCAGAGGATAACGTCTGTATAAACTGATAGCTTGTCTTTGCATACCCTTTAGGCTCTGTATCTGCAAACTTATTGATTGCAATATGCATTCTGTTTTCATGGAATGCCTTTTTATAATCGTCCCATGAATTATAATACTTCCACATCTTCAGTTGGGAGGCTGTAAAAATAACCTGTATATCTTCTTTTATCACATCATGTATATTTCCCCATGCATCTTTAATTATAGGATTAGGTCTTACTCCCTCTACTTCATCCTGTCCTAAAAACTTACGGAAATCAAATGGAAATATCGCCCCTTTAAGGTGACTGCATCTAATCTGTGCTGACGCTGGCAGTACACTTGGAAGAAACATTCCAGCACCATCCATCTGAGGAATTTTAACATCTTCTTTCCTTATTCCCATTCCAGCAAATTCACGTTTTTCATGGTCTATATCTATACATTCAACCTTTTCATTAGTCGTAGTGTTAAAATCAGGAACTAAAAGGCATTTATCTATATCAATCTCATATCCATCTGGAACTATTGATGATGATAATGTAAGTCCTTTGTAGGCCAGATATTTACCGCTATTGCATCCACCTTTTTGATTGATGATATCATCTGTCAGTCCACACATAAATTTATTCTGGTTATCATTATAAAAATCTTTCTGTACCAGAACAAATTCTCCGTTCTTCATCTGGTGCGTTGTTGAAGTAAAGAAAACATATTGCTCATCATCAATCAGCAATCCTCTATCTAATATCTGCTTAAAAATTGATGTCTGATATGCAATCTTCATATATACAATATCCATGATAAGAGAGAAACCATCTAAATTATTTTCTGTATAACGCATCATTTCACTTTCAAACAATGTTATCTGCCTATTTATATCTTCTGATTCTTTAATCACTTTTCCATCTTTATCATACTCATATGTATACAGCTTTTTTCTATCAATTTTTCTAATACCTTCATAAGATGCTATCTTATCATCCCTTATTTTCTTTAAAGTTGCCCTTTCCTTTATACCTGTCTTTTTATATGCCTCGTTTAATGCACGTTCTTCTTCCGTAAATGTATCAAATGTACTTAATTTATAAATTCTTATTCTTCTTGGTTTATTCAATCCTTCTACCTCCACAAAATTTTTCACAAATAACAAATGCTCATTTACAACTTCTCCATTCATCCCAACATTTTTCTCAAACTTGCGAAAAATACATTAAACCCCAAAATCAATCATGGAAATTTCATATTTTCCACGAAAATAGCATCCAAAATCAAAAAAACCGTAACAAAAATAAAACCTAGAGCAAATAACGCCATTTGCTTTAAGAAATTTTCTACAATCACTATTAAATTTTCACTTACCAATGGAATTCTGAATCTGTGTGTTATATGTTAATTGTTACCGTTTTCGGATGCCATTTTTCCTGACATCCCACTTTCTACAATTCTTGTACTGCCAATACAATGAATTGTTATGCTTATTCTCCAAACTTATGTTCTGTATTTGCGATTATATCGAATGTATGTTTGCATGTCAAGTGTAAAAAAATACCAGCCATCTTGTTATTGTTTTTGATGGCTGGCATTAAAAATTTCTTTCTATCATATTTATGACTGTTTCTATTTTGTCTATATTATCTATAAAATCAGGAGAAAGGCTATGAAATCGCATCATTATGTGCATTAGCCGGGATTCCCCGCGGTTCTTACTATAAATGGCTTAACCGGGAGACCTGTGCCTCCGAAAAAGAAAACGGCCTCTTGCTGGAAGAACTTATCCGTTTATACAGTGAAGTAAATGGCATCTACGGGTATCGCCGCATGACGCTGAATGTGAACAGCCGGCTGAAAAGAAATTACAACCGCAAGCGGATTTACCGACTGATGAAAAGCGTGCATATGCATTGGGCCACCCCAACAACAATCAGCTTCAAGCTAAGTTAAAGGGCCTGGCTCCCCTTGCTTTCAGGAACCAGACCCTCGTGGCTTAATTTTCTTTTTTTCACTTGTCTACTTGACAGGGGGCGGTTTTATCATTTTACTGCAACAGTTCATTTTGTAAAAATCTTTTGATATAAGGTGTGCTTTCTTCGGTTATAGAAGGCATAAAAGCCATATATCTACATTTTTGATAGCGTTCCTTATCCATGATGAAGTCATATCCCATAACACATTTAGGATTGCAATCATTAGGATTCACAAGGCGTTTGCAGACAGACGCTTTTGCAATTTCTTTTTTCATCTTTGCCGGAAGCGTCTCTAAAAACCCCATGTACTCATTAAGATGCTGTGGGAAAATTCTAATCTTTATTCCCGTTTTTCTGCAAACGAAAGTGGCTAATGTCTTTTTTGTATCCCGAAAAAGATAGGAAACAGTAAAACCGCTTTTAGCTGTTTTGATTTCACGTTTGCAGTTGCTATCCAGAAGAAGATTATTTATATCTTCTACGAGATTTCTGCTTGCACCGGTAGTCTCTAAAAATTCATCATAATTTTTATCTGTCATGTTGTAACCTCATATTTTTCTGATTGGCAGCCAAACTTCATATTGCATATTATTCGGGTCAGGGTTTAGATAAACCTCTATATCAGGAGCATTAGCCAATTCAAATCCAGAGGCTGGAAGCCATTCTGTTATAATGCGTTGTTCCAATTCTTGAATGGATATCCCTGTACCAATTCCGCTAAAAATAGCCCATGTACAAGCAGGAACAACATATTCATCTAAGGAATTGTCGATTTCAGCGGAGGAAGATACAGCTATAAAATATCGCCAGTCCTCTTCGTCATTGCACACGCTTACACCCAAGACACCCATAGGCTGATTATTCATAAGCGGTGCCATTTTTTCTAATGTACCGTTTACAGCTGCATTTTGCCATATTTGCGGTACGGCTGCGAAATTGTTTTCTATTTCCTTATCCAGTGGATGAGATACTCCCACAATGCGAAAGGCTGCTTTTTCTTCAATGCGATAATTCAATTCTTCTACTCCTTTTACGGTTATTTTAAAGCTGATAGGGGAATAAGACTTCATAGGAACGCCTCCTTTTTTTGCCATTGATGGCGCTATGCCATGCACATTTTGAAATGCCCTGTTAAATGCAGTCGGGGAAGAATACCCATATTTCATACCAATATCAATAATTTTTTCAGTTCCGCTTTGCAGATCGATAGCGGCTAAAGACATTCGCCTACGACGGATATATTCCGAAAGCGGAATACCTGCCATATATGCAAACATTCTTTGAAAGTGGTATGTAGAGCAGCATGCTATGCGCGCAAGTTCATCATAGCTTATTTCTTCTGCAAGATGTTCCTCAATATAAGAAATTGTTTTATTCAGTTTTTCTATCCATTCCATTTTTCTACTCCTTTCCAGTGATAATTATATTTCTTTGGATTGATTATTTCCTCTCTTTTCATGCACAAAAAAGAGAGTGTCAGAAGTTTATACTTGCTTTTTTTGCCTGATTGCATAAATCACGGCCTTTTAATGTATATAATTTATCATCTTTAATAAAGTGTGTACCGCATTGCCTAAACTCAAAATGTACGTTATGGGAAATAATATTTTTATGCCTAATAGGAAGGCTGGAAAAATGTGTAATCGGTAATCGGCATTTTCTTGATTTTCAACCGTACAGCCAACCGTAACATTTTCGTACCCACTTTCTCAATCATGCGGGACACAATCCAAAAATCTTTCAATTCTTTTTGTCAGAAAGAGAAAATGTAAGTCGGAACGTTCTCGTATCATTTCCCAGCATTCAGTACGCCATTTATCTGCATCCTTTATCAAGAAGTCTGATGAAAAACATACATAAACCATTTGCCCCGATTTCATTTTGTAAGTTCCATTTTTGTTTTTTTCAATAGGGGCATAAAATTTTTCGGTTTGCTTAATAATGTTTGTGTCAATTCCCTTTTTATAATCTCCCTTATGTATGTAGCAAAATTTGCAGCCTGCACTGTAACGATGACAGCCACGCCAAGGATTCCATATCGCCATTTTTATCCTCCAATCTACTATTCTATATAACTTTATACGGATTTTTTCCCCCTCTTACCCATAAAAAAGAGCCAGCCACCGGCCAGCTCTCAAATTTACTATGTATCACCTATAGCGCCACTTTTCCATTATTCTACTTCCTTTGCAGGAAATCCGGGATTTTCAAAGTTTTTTCTTCCACCGTGCTCCTGATATCCCCAGGCTTGTTGATGCCGGGAATATTTTTCAGCGGTACGGTTCCCATATTATTCGGGGTCACGCCAAAGCCCTGTCCTGTCGTTCCGGGCATGGGCATACCTGCTCCTCTGGAAGTTTTGCCCTGCAGCGTCGAAGGGGAAATATATCCTGGCTTGTATGCGGGAAATCCCTGTGCTGCCTTGGAAGCCGCATCTTCCAGTCCTGTCGCGATTACTGTGATCGTACAGGTATCCGCCTTATTGGCATCATACATTGCCCCGAAAATGATATTTACTTCATCGCCGGCAAGGTTTTGAACATAATCCACCGCATCTGCAGCATCCGCCAGCGTAATATCGCCGGATACGTTGATAATGACATGAGTCGCCCCCGATATCGTGGTCTCCAGAAGAGGACTTTCCACAGCCATTTTAACGGCCTCGTTGGCCTTGTCGTCTCCCTTACCATAACCGATACCGATATGGGCAATGCCCTTATCCTTCATAACGGTCTGCACATCTGCAAAATCCAGGTTGATGATCGCAGGCACGTTAATCAGATCCGTAATTCCCTGCACTGCCTGCTGCAATACCTCATCCGCTTTTTTCAAAGCATCCGGCATCGTTGTCCGCCTGTCCACAATCTCCAAAAGCTTATCGTTAGGTATTACGATAAGCGTGTCCACATTATCTTTAATTCTTTCTATACCGTTTAAAGCATTTACCATGCGGGCTTTCGCTTCAAAACGAAACGGTTTTGTCACAACGCCCACCGTCAATATTCCCATATCCTTCGCGATCTTCGCTACCACAGGAGCCGCGCCCGTTCCGGTTCCGCCGCCCATGCCGCAGGTAACAAAAACCATATCCGATCCTTTCAGCGCCGCCGTTATCTCTTCGCTGCTTTCTTCGGCAGCTTTCTCACCGATCTCCGGCTTCGCGCCGGCTCCCAGACCCTTTGTCAGCTTTTCCCCGATCTGCAGAAGCCTGGGCGCTTTGCATAACTGCAAGGCCTGCTTGTCCGTATTAATGCCGATAAATTCCACTCCGTCTATGTTTTCGTCAACCATTCTATTAACAGCATTATTGCCTGCACCGCCAACTCCTACCACTATGATCTTTGCTGCAGCCTCAGCTTCGTTTGTCTTAATTTCAAGCAAGGTGTGACCTCCTTCATTATCCCTTTTCCAATCAGTATGAATGCATACTGGATCCCTGATAAACTCCTACATGTTATCATATAATTATTTCAACAAATTAGCAACCCATTTTTCGCTTTTTTCGTGGGCTTTTTTTTCCGTTTGAATTTTATCTGTATTTTATTCCTGATGGAATGTAATATTTTTTGTATCCTCCGTATAGTTCTCCATTTGCAGTGTTCCGCTCTTTCCCTCTAATTCGGGAAGAATATTCTTCAATTTTATGATTTTCTGGTCAATCTCGGAACTGGAACCAAGCGTTACCCTGACCTCTTCAAAAAACAAAGTCAGGTTGTAAGAAGAATCAAAAAATATCTTGTCCGCCGTAAGTTCATATTTATTCAACAGCTGGGTAATATCCAGAATCCGTTTGAAAATCTCGTCGTTCTCCACGGGCAGGGGTTCGTTCACTACCACATAGTCGAACCTGAGACCCGTAACCTGCGGAATTCCGCGGGTTCTCTCCGAAGAGCTTTCCACCACTGTTCCGTCTCTGTCAAAATACATATATCTTCCAAGATATTCCACATACCCCGCCAGCGCTTTTTCATATACGCTGATCCGTATCGTATTCGGCGTGAGGATATTCACATCCATTTTCTCGACAAAGGGTATGCCCTCCACGCCTTTATCTTTGTATTTCATAGCAAGATAAAGGGAATTCTTCCCATACCTTCCTTTCATTACCATATCCATTACTTCTTCATTCGTATAATGGACATTGCCGTCCACATATACCGTCGTCACCTTATAAGCGGTGGTTATGTAATAATAAATACCTGCCAGAAAGGCGCAGCATGCAAAAATCGTAAAACCGATAATTACCAGGCTTCTATGCTGAACAAACCATTCTCCCAGTTCCGGCTTGTCCCGATAGACATCCCTGTCTTTTTTCCTGCTGTCCGTTTTCAGGCTTTTTTTCTTTTCTGTTGTCTCTTTTTTCTTCCCCGGTTTTTTCCTCTTTTTCCCTGTTTTCTTTTTTTCCCCTTCCGGCTTCTCTTTTTCTCCGCCCTCTTTCTTTTCTCCTCCCAACGCCGTTTTTCCGCCGGCCTTTTTCGTTTCCCCTTCCGGCTCCGCTTTCCCTTGAGCCTTCTTTGCCTCGCTCTCCGGCTCCGCTTTCCCTTTGGCCTTCTTTGCCTCGCTCTCCGGCTCCGCTTTCCCTTTGGCCTTTTTCGCATCGCCTCCTGGCTCCGCTTTCCCTTGGGTTTTCTTCGCCCCGCCTCCCGGTCTCGCTTTCCCTTGGGCCTTCTTTGCCTCGCCCTCCGGTTCCGCTTTCCCTTGGGTTTTCTTCGCCCCGTCTCTCGGTTCCGCTTTTCCTTTCGCTCCCTTTATTTTTCCTTCCGGCGCTGCTTTCTCTCCGGTCTCCTTCTTTTCTTCCTCCGGCGTCTTTTTCTTTCCGCTTCTTCTTACTTTCCCTTCCGCAGATTTCTGCCCTTCCGCCGTTTTTTTCTTCTTTTCCCCGGAAACCCTCTTTCGCTTACGTGTAGATTTCTTTGTTTCCCCCGTTCCTTTTTTCTCCCCGGCTTTCTTCTCCGGTTTTGCCTCTGCCTTTTCCTGCTGCGCGCCTTTCTTCGCTTCCTCCGGCTCTTTTCTTCCTTTTTGAACCGCTTTCTTCGTCTCTCCGGCTTCCTTCTCTCCAAAGGAGCCCCTTGCCCCTTTGGATGAATTTTCTTCCTTTACCAGCTTATCTCCGTTTTTAACCAGTCTTAAATTAGGATTACGCCGCCTGGCGCTCTGTTTTATTTTCTGTCCACTGTTTTGTTTTGTATTTTTCCCGTTGCCGTCCATATATTCTACCTTAATGTGATATCTGCATCCGTCCCTCATTCCAAAAGGGTACATTATATAATTATATAGTTATATAATTATATAGTTATATAATGTTAATATCCGCCCCCAGATTCCGCAGGTCTTTGCAAATATTTTCATATCCGCGTTCAATAAAATGCCTGTTTCTTACTACGCTTTTCCCTTCCGCAGCCAGGCCCGCCACTACAAGTGCCGCGCCTCCCCTTAATTCTTCCGCTTCCACATCCGCGCCCTTTAATCTCTCCACACCGTTAATGTATGCCTTATTTTTAATGACTTCAATATTTGCGCCCATGCGGAGCAGGTCGTTTACGATCCGAAAACGATTTTCAAATATATTTTCCTCAATGACGCTTTGCCCCCGGGCTATGGACAGGGCCGCCATAAGCGGCGACTGCAGATCCGTGGGAAATCCCGGATGCACTTCTGTTTTCAGATAAGAGCATGCCTTTAATTTATGAATCACATCCACGCCGACGCCTTCATCATTGACCGTTACACAGGCTCCCATTTCTTCTGCCACGGCCAGCAACGTCTGCATTTGCCCGGCGGGAGCGTTTTCCAGGAAAATGCTTCCTCCGGCCGCCAGAGCCGCCGTAAGATATGTTCCTGCCACGATCCTGTCCGCCGGCACTTTGTACTTGGCTTCGTGCAGTTTTTCCACGCCTTTGATCTTAAGGCAGTCCTTGCCGATTCCTTCGATATCCGCCCCGGCTGCCGCTAAAAATTCACATAACGCCTCAATCTCCGGCTCCTTTGCCGCGTTTTCCAGCACTGTTGTTCCTTCCGCTGTCACTGCCGCAAGAACAACATTTTCCGTTGCCCCTACGCTTGGGAATGGCAGCCTGATCTCCGCTCCCTGCAGCCGTTTTGCCTTTGCGGTAAAAAACTGCTCCTGTTCTTCGATCTCTACTCCCATTTTCCTAAGGGCGGACAAATGGATATCGATCGGCCGTCTTCCTATCACACATCCTCCCGGATACGCCATCGTCACTTCCCCAAACCTTCCAAGCGCCGCTCCGAGAAGCATAACGGAAGAACGCATGCGTGTCACGGACTCTCCGCTGATCCGCCTGTCGTTTACATGAAAAGCGTTTACCGTCACCGTACTGCCCGCCCAGGATACAAAGCACCCCAGTTCCTGCAAAAGATTCTGCATCAGATAAACATCCGCAATGCGCGGACAATTTTTTATCACACAGGTTCCCTTCACCAGTAAAGAAGCGGCAAGAATGGGCAGCACCGCATTTTTAGAACCTTGTATCTTCGTCTCTCCTCTCAGGAAGTTCCCGCCATAAATATAAATAGAATCCAATGATTCACCTTCTAAACCATTTTTTTAAATGATGACCTATTTTATATATATGGTAATCGCTGCCATCGCGTACCTTGTCCATTTTGAAACCTTAGCATGCGGTTCGTTCCCTTTGGCTCCCCTTTCCTGCTTTTGTCAGATGTCCTTTAAGCGAATTCCCTTTGCCACACTCAGAACGATCCCGACCTCAATCATAAGGAACAGCACCGCCGAACCTCCATAACTGATGAATGGCAGGGAAATACCCGTATTGGGTATCGTATTGGTCACAACGGCAATATTCAGGATTACCTGAATCGCAATATGCCCCATCACGCCCACCACAAGCAACGCGCCAAACAAGTCGGAAGCGTTATTGGCAATCACCATAAAACGCCATATGAGCAAAAGGAACATAAGAATAATCGAAATGGCTCCGAAAAGCCCGAGTTCTTCACAAATAATGGAAAAAATCATATCGTTCTGCGCTTCCGGCAGGAAACCCAGCTTCTGCATGCTCTGTCCAAGCCCTTTTCCCAGAATACCGCCGGAACCAATAGCGTACAATGCCTGTAAAGTCTGGAATCCCTTTCCGCTGGCATATGCTTCCGGATCCAGCCACGCCAAGATACGCTCGCTTCGGAATCCCATGCCTTCCGCAGAAGCGGCCTGGGAAATAAAAAATATCACTACCGCGATTACCGCCGCTCCCCCGGCGGCCAGAATAATAAATTTTTTATATTCCGGACTGGCCACAAACAGCATCAGCGCCGCAATGCCAAATACAATAATCGCAGAACTCATATTGTTGGTAATCTGCCATATCATCACGCATATGGGCGCCGGTATTAACAGAACCATAAAAAAACCTTTGGTCGTCCGTATCGCCCTTCCCATCCGGCATACCAGGCTGGCTAAAAAAAGAATCATGCCCAGCTTTGCCACCTCCGCCGGCTGCAATGTCAAAGGGCCGACCTTGATCCATCTGGTCGCGCCGTTTGCGGAATATTGAAGCTGCGGAACAAGTACCATCACGATCAGCACCGCCGAACCTATGTATGCGATCGTGGCAAACTGCTCCCAAAAATGATAGGGAATATTCGCCACCACGATCATAGCTGCCAGGCCGATTACTGTAGCCATTACCTGTTTTTTCAAATAAAAAGTGGATTCATGCCCTTGCAGGGTCGCTTCATAAGAACTGGTGGAATAGATCATCACCAGACCAAACCCCAGCAAAAACAAAACAATAAACAAAAGGCTGTAATCAAAATAATTTTCCGCCGGCCTCTTTCTCTGTCTTCCTGCCATTTTTCTTTTCCTTTCATCCTCTCCAAAGCAGGATCATTGCGCCGCCCGTTTAAAGGCTGTTCACATAATCCTTAAATACTTTTCCCCTCACTTCATAATTGGGGAACATCCCCCAGCTGGCACATGCCGGCGAGAGCAAAACCGCATCTCCGCTCCGGGCCGTTGCCGTACATATACGGAGAGCCTCCTCGAAACTGCCCGCACGGACGATATTTTCCATACCGTGTTTTCTGGCGCATTCCTCTATCTTCTCCGCTGTCTGTCCTACCAGCACCAGGCATTTTACCTTGTCCCCGCAAGCTTCTATCCATTCATCATACTCGCTTTGTTTATCATAACCGCCGCCGATCAGCACCGTAGGTCTGCTCATGGCCCGGATCCCCTGAATCGCAGCGTCCGGATTCGTCCCTTTGGAATCATTATAGTAATCCACTCCGTTTTTCGTAGCCACGAACTCAATCCGGTGTTCCACCGCCCGGAACCGTTTTACCGTATCCAGTATATGCTCCATCGGCAGACCCATGGAAAAGGCAATGGCAATAGCTGCCATGACATTTTCCACATTGCACATTCCCACCAACTTCATATCGTGGATATTCATGAGTTTTTTTATTTCTCCGCCCACGGCCATGCAGATTTCCTCTCCTTCCAGATACAGCCCCTCTTCCAGCCTTCTCTTCGAAGAAAAGAAAATCACCCGCGCAGGGCATCTTCCGCCGAATTCCCGCGTATATTTATCTTCATAGTTTAAAACACATACATCTTCCTTCGTCTGTTTTCCGGCGATCCGTTCCTTCACCGCCACATAATTTCCCATATTGTGGTGCCTGTTCAGATGATCCGGGGTAATATTCAAAATCGCGGATACATCGGGCCGGAAAGCATCTGTTGTTTCCAGCTGGAAACTGCTCACTTCCGCCACTGTCACCGTCTGTTCCGTTGTATTGAGAGCCATCTCGGTATAAGGCGTTCCGATGTTTCCCACCACGTAAACGGAATCATAATATTCCTTCATCATCTGTCCTACCAGGGTGGTTGTCGTCGTTTTTCCATTGGTTCCCGTGATCGCGGCCAGTCTGCCCTTCGCATACCGATAACCCAGCTCCAGCTCTCCCCATATGGGGATGCCCCTTTCTCCCAGCCCTTCCATAAATTCCGTATCTACCGGCACTCCCGGACTTGGAACCGCCAGGCAGATCTCTTCCACGATGCTTTCCGGCAGTCTGCCGACAAAAATCTCCGCTTTTCCGCCTTCCGGCAGTCTGCCCCGTATCTCCTCCGTTTTTGCGTTCTCATTCTCATCATAAAGGACAGGGATAGCCCCCGCTTCCAAAAGAAGCTTCGCCGCCCCTGTTCCGCTGATTCCTGTTCCTATTATTAATACTTTTTTATTCATCAGTTCCATAACGCCAACCATCCCTTTTTAAATTCCAAGACAAAGCGCTGCCAGGCAGAGCATTGCCGTAATGATCGTAAATACCGCCACTACTCTTGTTTCCGACCATCCGCACAGTTCAAAATGATGATGGATCGGCGCCATTTTGAAAAACCGCTTTCCTCCGCTTACTTTAAAATAACCTACCTGTATGATCACCGAAATTACTTCCAGCGCATAGATAAGAGCCACAATGGGAATGAACAACGGCATCTGGAGCATATATGCCGTGGCTGCCACGAATCCTCCGAGGGCCAGTGATCCCGTATCCCCCATAAACACTCTGGCCGGATATACATTAAAGAGCAGGAACCCCAAAAGCGCTCCTACTACCGCACACGTAATCGGCTCGATCCCGCTGGCAGTCCCTATGGCTACCGCTGTAAAAAAGGTAGCGATCATCACCGTCACGCTGCTCGCCAGCCCATCCAGCCCATCCGTAAAATTCGCCCCGTTCACGGTGGCAATCACGACAAAGAACAACACCGGAATGTTTAAAATGCCCCAATCCACATATTTTCCCGGCCAGAAAGGTATCTTCATAGCCAGGGATACTCCGGCATAGTTTACCATATAATAAGCGAATACTCCCGTTACAACAATCTGCCCAAGCATCTTCTGCCATGCCCGCAGTCCCATGGAACGGTGCAATACCACCTTAATATAATCGTCCAGAAACCCGATCAGCCCAAATCCAAGGGTAACAAAGAGAATCGGCATAATCTTAGGGTAATCTTTCATATAAACCACGGAAGTCGCGGCTACACCTATGAGAATCAATATCCCTCCCATCGTGGGCGTACCCGATTTTTTCAAATGGCTTTCAGGTCCGTCATCCCTTTCGGTCTGGCCCACTTTCAACCTTTTTAAAAAAGGTATAATCACCGGGCCCAATACCACGCTTATAGAGAAAGCTATCGCTACGGACATTATTATTGTGTAATGATTCATCACTATATGATTCATCTGTTCCAACCTATCCTTTCCGAACCGGAATCGCCGCATTCCTGCCTCCGCAGTCCTGTAACATCCTATGTATTATAATCCATTCCTTCCAAATATGGAAGAATATTTTCAAAAAGCTGTCGCACGACCGGTGCCGCTATCTGCCCCCCATAATAAACGCCCTGGGGATTGTTGATGATTGCCACGGCAAGCACCTTCGGATCGTCTGCCGGGGCAAATCCCAAAAAGGAAGAAATATACCGGCCGCTTCCCCTGGGAAGCGTCTGGCTGGTAGCCGTCTTGCCGCCTACCCGGTAGCCTTCCACATAACCGTTTTTCCCGCTGCCGTTCTCCACCACCTGTTCCAGAATATACCGCATGGTTTCGGAAGTCTGTTCGGAAACAACGCCTTTTTTCACGGGGTATTGCAGGTTTTCCACCGTTTCTCCTTTTCCGTTTACCACTTTTACCCCAAAATGGGGCGTTACCCGATTGCCTCCGTTTACAATGGATGAAGCCGTTGTCGCCAGCTGTATCGGCGTGATCTGGAAAGATTGGCCGAATGATATTGTCGCCAGCTCCACCGCCCCTATATTTTCTTTTTTATGCATAATAGTTCCCGCTTCTCCGGGCAGATCCACACCCGTTTTTGTCAGAAGCCCGAACTTTTGGAAGTAATCATAATACCGATCCACGCCGATTCGCATTCCCACCGTAATAAAAACGGGATTGCAGGAATTCATCGTACCCTGTACAAAATTTTCCGCTCCATGCCCTCCGACCTTATGGCAGCGTATTCTCCTGTCCTCCACCATAATATAGCCCGGGCAGCTGAAGCTGTCGTTTACCGTCACCTCTCCTGACTCCAGCCCTGCCGCTGCCGTAATAATCTTAAAAGTAGAACCCGGTTCGTAAGTATCATTGATACAGCCGTTCCTCCACATTTGATTTAAAGCATTTTGTTTTTCCTCCTGGCTGGCCGGCTGCGGGACTCCCTCTGGCAATGTATAAGGATCGTTCAGATCGAACTCCGGTACGTTCACCATGGCCAGTATTTCCCCATTCTGCGGATTCATCACCAGAATGGATACGCTGTCCGCCTGTTTCGTCTCCATCGCCTGCATGGCGAGCTGTGTCGCATAGCTTTGAATATTGATATCCAGACTTACATATACATCATTGCCGCTTTCCGGCTCGATCCTTTCCTCTCCTGCTTCGGCAATTTCTACCCCTTTGGCATCCGTCACTGTTAGGATGGTTCCCTCTTTTCCCTTTAAATATTCCTCGTAGATCACTTCCAGGCCGATAATTCCCTGGTTATCCCCCCCTGTAAATCCCAATACTTTCGAGGCCAGCGTTTCATAAGGATAGTAACGTTTATAGTCCTCATCCACTTTTACCCCGTCTAAATCGTATTCTCTTATTTTATCCCCTATGGATTTATCTACGTTGCTTTTGATTCTTTCAATAGCAGAATATTTTTCTACCCTTTGTGATACATATTCTTCCGACAGTTCAAGTTCTTTGGAAAGGACTTCCACCACCCTTTGCGGATCGCTGATCTGGTTGTGGATAACGGATATGGTGCATACTGTCCGGTTATCCGCCAGTACGGCCCCAGTGGAATCGATGATCCTTCCCCTGGCCGCCTTGATGGACCGTTCCCTTTCATGCAGATCCTTTGCCGCCTCCGTATAATGCCCGGAGCGGCCCACCATCAAATAAACAAGCCTCCCGATCAGCATAAGGAACGCCGCCGCACAGAGGAAAAAAGTCACCACGATCTTTTTCCTTATATAAGTCTTATTCTTCATCGCCATCATGACCTCATAATAAGGGATTACTACAATCTATTATCCCATTTATGAGGTTATTCTTTTTTTCAGCGCCTGAAATAATTATTTTGCCTGTCTTAGAAGGGGCTGTTATCTTCCGTATCTCCCCCTGGCATGCCGCCTCCCAAACCGGTCGGCGCGCTGCCGCCTCCGAATACTACATTGCCTGTTTCCGGATCAACGAGTTTGCCCGTCTCCGGGTCTTTCGCATATCCAGTTTCCGGATCGATCGGAAAGCTTTTCCATGCTTCCGAATGGGTGTCGCTTTCGCCGCCCTCTCCTTCTCCGCCTTCTCCTGTTTCGCCTCCGGTCTCTCCTTCTCCGGTTCCATTTTCTCCGGTTCCGTTTTCTCCGCTGCCGTTTTCTCCTGTTTCCGTTTCGCCCTCGTTTTCCCCGGTTTCGGTTCCGCCTTCTTCTCCTTCTGTCTCTCCCTCTTCCTCCGGCGCTACCGGTGACATAATTTCCTCCTGCAGCGCTTCCAATTCCTTTCTTTCCTTGTCCGTCACCTCTTCTGTCATGAAAATCCCCATATAAGGAAGCACTTCCGTCAGTATATTGCGGACAATACCGGTCGCAAACTTGGCGTCATCCTGAATGATGATATTGGGCCTGTCCACCACGACATAAATAGCTATCTGGGGGTCGTCCGCCGGCGCATACCCCATAAAAGAAACCACATATTCATTATTGCCACGGGGAAGAGTCTCTGCCGTCCCTGTTTTGCCGCCGATCATATATCCTGCCGGACGGGCCGTTTTTCCCGTGCCTTTTTCCCCCGCCACTACCAGATTACAATATTCCTTTATTTTTTCGGAAACCGATGCCGATACCGTCTGCTTCAGCAGCCGGGGTTCGATATTCTGTACCGTCGCCCCGCTCGGACTGATGATTTTGCTCACCACGTGGGGTTCATAATAATTCCCGCCGTTGATCAGGGAGCAGAATCCCGTGATCATCTGTATCATCGTCACGTTAAATCCCTGTCCGAAAGAATTGGTCGCCAACTCCGTAGGCCCCATTGTATTTTTGTTATATACAAGGCTTGCCGTTCTTGATTCTCCCCAAAGATCAATATTGGTTTTTAAGCCGAAATTAAAAATATGCTGATAATCGATATATGTACTTCGGCCGACAATCTCAGCAATGCGCATCATAACAACATTGCAGGATCTTTCCACTCCCTGGGCCACCGTCAGCTCGCCGTCGCCCCATTCGTTATGGCAGTCGATATCGTAATCCCCCACGTGCAGATATCCGTTGCAGACAAAAGATTCGTTTCCGGTGATCTTTCCGGAGTCCAGAGCCGCAGCCACCGTAAAGGGTTTGGATACAGATCCCGGCTCATACGTATCATTGATGCAGAAATTCCTCCACAATGCATTGAACTGCTGCATCTGCAAGTCGTGATCCATATTATTAAAATTCTCCGGGGTAATATATTCCCCCGGCACTACATTGCCTACCTCATTCACCATAGCCATTCCATACAAATCCTCCGGATTCATACGGTTATTCAGGTCAAAATCAGGGTAACTTGCCATAGCGAGAATATTCCCCGTATTTACTTCCATAATAATGCATGCCGTATTATTACTTCCGTTTCTTTCCAGGTAATTGTCCTTCATTTCATCGTTGAACTTTTTTAAATATTTCTCTACGATCCTTTGGATATTTACATCTATCGTAGTGACAATGGAATTACCGTCCACGGCGGAAATAGTCGTTCTTTCCAGTGCCGCGTCATCGTTCAGATACCCATATTCCCTTCCGGGAGTACCGCTCAAAACATCATTATAATACTGTTCAAGGCCAAACAGCCCGCTATTGTCGCTCCTGGTAAATCCGATCACATCACAGGCCAGCCTGTTGTTCGGGTATATTCTCTTATATTCCTCCTCAAACCAGATCCCTTTGATGTCCGCTCCCGCCTCTTCATCGGCCTGCAGTTCCTTAAACCCTCTTATCTCCTCGTACGTCATCTGCTTGGCAAGCACATAATAAGAAGAACCCGGATGGGATTCCAGCCGGGAACGAATAATCCCCGTATCCAGCCCAAGCTCCCTTTGCACCGCTTCCAGCGTAGGTTCTACGTATTTCCCATCCCGGTCCAGCATTACCTTCGCATCCAAAATCACATTATAGACCTTTTCACTGGCTGCAAGTTTTGTGCCGTTGCTGTCCAGAATGTCTCCCCGCCGGAAAGGAATCGTCGTGCTGTCATAGGCTTGTTGGGAAAGCACCTGTTTCTCATATCTTGCCCCGTTATCCTTGTTAATCCGCACTAACTGGAGACTTAATCCGATGAAAGCTGACAGTACCGCTAAAAAGAGTACCACCAGCTTTTTCTGCATCCTTAACGTAAATCTGCTATAAATTCCACGCTTTGTCCTATTCTCTCTCACTCGCATCTGTCTGCTCAAAAATACCACCTGCTTTACTGCGGAATATCCGCCACCTGTCTCATATAATCGCTGCCTCCCCCTGTAATGGTAACGATTTGTCCTTCTTCCGCATATTTCATCCCTAACTCCTGGATCGCCACACGTTTTACCTCATCCAGATCAACACTGTTCGTGATCCTGCTGTATTCTTCGTCATTATCCAGTTTCAAAGAATTCAACTGGCTCTCCAGCCTGGATATATTTTTAATGCTGTTAGTAATGTCTGACTGAAGCCCGATATATATCGTCAAAATAAACCCTGCCGCAATAACCGCACAGGATAAAAAGAACACATACCCAAGACTCATATGCCTTGCCTTTTCCCTGTTTTTCCTCGCCGTATTGCTCAGCTGTTTCCTGGGCCGCCGGGGTGCGTATATTTCTTCGTCCAGTCTCCTTACGACATTTCCATGCACATAAACGCCGTTTCTTCCCGTGTATGCCTGCTGTCTTCTGTTGTCACCTCTTGCCCTATACTGCGCCATAACACTATTCCTTTTCAAATACTCTTAATTTTGCACTTTTTGCGCGTTTATTTGCTGTCGTTTCTTCTTCCGCCGGGAATATCGGTTTTCTTGTCACCGTTTTTCCCTTAGGTCTCCTGCCGCATACACATACCGGAAAATCCGGCGGGCATGTACACGGGTTCTCGTAATTTCTGAATGCGGTCTTTACGATCCTGTCCTCCAGAGAATGAAACGTAATGATGCAAAGCCGTCCGCCGGGCTTCAAACAGTCCGTCAGATCATCCAGGGAATCTTTCAATACTTCCAGCTCCCTGTTACACGCAATGCGAATTGCCTGAAATGTTTTCTTGGAAGGGTGTCCTCCCGTCTGGCGCATTTTTGCCGGAATGGCTGCTTTTATAATCTCATTCAGCTCTCCCGTCGTCTCGATCTCTTTTTCCTGCCTGGCTCGGACGATATGCTTCGCAATATTTTTTGCAAACTTATCCTCTCCGTAATCCCTTATGATCCGAAACAGTTCTCCTTCCGTATAACCGTTTATGATATCTCTGGCGTTCAACTCCTGCCTCGTATCCATCCGCATATCGAGCGCGGTGTCATACTTGTAGGAGAATCCCCGTTCCAGAGCATCCAGCTGGTAGGAGGAAACCCCCAGATCCAGAAGAATACCGTCCACCTTTTCCACACCAAGGCTTTTTAATACTTGTTTTGCATTACAATAGTTGTCCCTTACGATTGTCACCTTGTCCGAAAACGGTAAAAGCCTTTTTCCGGCGGCCTCTATTGCCGCTCCGTCCTGGTCGATGCCGACCAGCCTTCCGTTTTCTCCAAGGCGCCCGGCGATCTCATAAGAATGTCCGCCGCCGCCCAGGGTACCGTCCACATAAATTCCGTCATTTTTTATCTTTAAATTGTCTATTGTTTCTTTCAGTAGAACAGAGCAATGTTCAAATTCCATTCATCTTCCCCCGCGTGTCCCTCACTTGCATGTGCCTCACTTGCATGTGCCACGCTTGCATGTTCGCTCTATATGCCCAGTCCCAGCTCAGACATATGTTCTGCGATACTCTCCATATCTTCATAAGCGGACTCGCCTTCCCATCTTTCTTTGCTCCAGATTTCGATCCTGCTTGCCACGCCTATCAGGGCAACTTCTTTGTTGATTCCTGCAAATTCTTTTAATACCGAGGGGATCAGTATCCTTCCCTGCTTGTCCACTTCCACGCTGGCTGCCCCCGCCAGAAAAAAACGGACAAAGGTTCTCGCATCTTTATTGGTAAGAGGCAGACTGCGCAGCTTTTCTTCGAAGGAGGCCCATTCCTCGTTATCGTATACAAATAAACAGCCGTCCAGCCCCTTTGTCACAACAAACTCATCACCGAGAGTTTCCCGGAACTTGGAGGGGATGATCAGCCGGTTTTTTGCATCGATCGTATGGTTGTACTCTCCCATAAACATAAAGCTCACCCGCCGTCCCATAAGAACCTTTGGTTCCTCAAAAACTAATAATAAAAAAGTGGGCTGCCACTTGTTGATATGAATATCTTTTATTTGGAAATATTGGAATTTATCCCCACTTTATTCCACTTCATACCACTTTCCACCACTTTTATATAGATTCTATACTAATACGGAACGTTTGACAAGCAGTTTTCAGGAATTTATTTATAAAAAATGCACTTTACAATGGCTTGTAAAGTGCATTTTTTTCGGCATTTTCTATATGTGGTAGGAACATTCGTTCGCCATACGAGATATGGATTTATACATTAAAGCGGAAAAGAATCACATCTCCATCTTTTACTACATACTCTTTTCCTTCCATTCCGACCAGTCCTTTCTCCCTGGCCGCCGCCAGAGAACCCTGTTCCAGCAAGTCTTTATAGTTTACGACTTCCGCTTTGATAAACCCTCTCTCAAAATCCGTATGGATTTTGCCGGCCGCTGCCGGCGCTTTCGTTCCGACTTTGATGGTCCAGGCCCTCGTTTCGTCTTCCCCGGCCGTCAAAAAGCTATGCAGTCCTAAAATGCGGTAGCTCGCCTTGATCAGTTTTTCCAGCCCGGATTCCTTTAAACCGAGATCTTCAAGAAACATCGCCTTTTCTTCCTCATCCAGTTCGGCGATCTCCTGTTCTATCTGGGCACAGATCACGAATACTTCGCTGCCGCTTTCCTGTGCAAAAGCGCGCACTCTGGCAACGCCTTCATTGCCCGCTCCGTCGTCCGCCAGCTCTTCTTCGGCTACGTTCGCGGCAAAAATCACCGGTTTTCCGGTCAGAAGATTGTAAGAAGCCAGCAGAGACAGCTCGTCCTCATCTTCCGTCTGAAAAGTAAGAGCCAGCTTTCCTTCTTCCAGATGCGCTTTGAGCCTTTCCAAAAGTCCTTGCTCTTTCGCAAGTCCCTTATCCATTCTGGCTCCTTTTCCCACCTTCGCGATCCTCCGCTCCAGAATTTCCAGATCAGAAAAAATAAGCTCCAGATCGATCGTCTCGATATCCCTCAAAGGATTCACGCTGCCGTCCACATGTACTACATTGGAATCTTCAAAACAGCGCACCACATGGACAATCGCATCTACCTCCCGAATATTGCTCAAGAACTGGTTTCCGAGTCCCTCCCCTTTGGATGCGCCCTTTACCAGTCCGGCAATGTCCACAAATTCAATCACCGCCGGCGTAACCTTTTTCGACTGATACATATCCCCTAAAAGCTTCAACCGCTCATCCGGCACGGCTACGATCCCGACATTGGGATCAATCGTGCAAAACGGGTAGTTGGCGGATTCGGCTCCCGCCTTTGTCAACGAATTAAATAAAGTGCTTTTGCCCACATTGGGCAGTCCTACGATTCCTAGTTTCATGATATTTTACTCCTCCGTGTTTGCTCAGTTCATTTTTATTACACATCATTACAATATAATCCTATTACAAAATGTTCCAAATCAAAGAACCTTAACAGCTATGATAGTATAGCACAGCAAAGCTTTATTCACCAAGCATTATCGTCCCTTTTTTCGCCTTTGCTCTCAGCCCCACCATCTGCTCTCTTTCAATCTCTTGAATACTTTTTTCAGATATTGGCAAATCCTCCGGCATCGTTCCTCCAATTTTCTCAATAACTGTACGCACTTCTTTTCCTGGGTCTCCGTTTTGCACAATCAAATAACAGGCATATTTCTCATAAAATATAAAGAATTTACTACTGTGAACTCCGGTAGATTACACTCAATCAGAAAATTATAAAACCGTTTCGCTTAACTGTCTGCGTACATTCCTGCCTCCATACATAATTCGAACAATATTTACTGTATTCTAAGGTTCTTCCGGCAGATAGAGCAAGTCTTGTCTTGCCTGTGCTGTATATACAATATTCCAGCTCATACGCCAAAATCTCTCCTCATTTCCGCTTCAATGGTATCTGCCGAATAAACCCTGCCCGCTTTAACATCAGCCATGCCTTTTTCCATTTCCGCATCAAACTGTTCTCTGGTAAGAGAGCTGTAATTCAGCAATTCTGTCTGCGGCAGCTTCATTTCAAACGGAATACCTCTCTGCAATACCACCTGTCTTAAAAACATACTCACTGCATTGGACATTGGGATTCCCAAACGTTCAAGCACCTGTTCCGCCTGCTCTTTGATTTCAGGTTCTACTCGTGCAAATACATTTGATGTTCGTGCCATAACAATCGCCTCTTTTATTTTTAGTATATCCATTTCGCTTGCGAAATGCAAGCGCTTCGCATAAACACCTTCCAGAACGATTTCAGTAACTCCGCCAATATCTACGATTCTGCTGACCGCATCAAAATCGTAAGATACGCAGAAAGGGAGCATATCACAATTAGTGCGACAGCCCCCTTGTATTGACACTCTTTTCCTTTATCTTGTATAACAAGCTGCTAACCGCTTGCCAGCATCACTATTTTTCTCACAAATGGTATATGGCCAGCTACAAATGCACCGAACAGGCTGACTATGAAAATAAATACCGTCATGACAGGTATGGAAATAACCGCCGGATATGAAACCGTTGTGATCCCCACCAGATTCAGCTTTTCAAGCACGAACATGTGGAACATGCATACAAAAAATGTATAGCGGGACAGCTTTCCCCATATATCCGCCCTTTTTACCTGCTCAAATGCCTTACCATACTGAAAGAAGACAAAGACGGCAATGGTCATGACCAAAATATTCAACGATCCCGGACTGAACCATTTCTCCACATAGGTGCCGGACTTTATGCAGCTCCCGATTGTAAGAAATGGGGTGAGAATCCATGCGCCAATCCCCATTGCATAAATACACCACCTGACTTTTTTCCTGATATTTGTTGTGTTCAGATAATATCCTAATAAAAAGTAACCAAAATTTCCAACCAGCATATCGAGCCCCAGGCTGTCAATCCGTGCCTGGAGTGTGGCCAGGCCAAAAGCCTCCGTCAAAGTCGGTACCAGGAACCGGAAGACGATCCACAGAAGCAGGTAATACCGCAATGTTTCCCTTTTTGCGCTTATCTGCCTTGCGATCGGAATCAACAGATAAAATCCACACAAAATCTGAAGAAACCACATATGGATATGGCCGAAGATGAAACGCTCTACCGCCGCTCTGAATACTTCCATTGAAAATGCGCCCTTCAGCGTATCCACCGCGATTCCCTGAAAGGCATAAAATGCTGACCAGACATAAAATAACATCACAAGCCTTAAAACCCGCTTTCCTATTGCCACATTTTCCCGTTCAGGCGCAACCAGAAAAAGTCCGCTTAACATGAAGAAAACAGGCACCGCAAAACGGGTTAAACTATTATAAACCGTCATAACCAAAAATTCCCCGCCCCGGACATCCACTACGCTCCAATAACTGGCCGATACATGCAGCAGGATGATGGAAAAACAGGCGACAACTCTCAAAATATCATATTTTACAATCCTGGACATACACTTCATCCTTTCTCTGAACTACGTTCTTTTTGTAATTTCTTTTCTTATATTATTATATGCACCCCATTCTGTCAATACTAATACCCCTTATAGATGTTTCAATCTATCATGATGACATTCTAAAATAAACAGTGAGGTGATCATATGGACTATAAGAGATTGGGAAAAAGAATCCGCGAAGAGCGTCAGAGGTTAAATCTCACACAGGCGCAGCTGGCAGAAGATATTGATATATCGGATACTTATATGGGAGCTATCGAACGGGGCGAACGGAGCCTCACATTGGATACGCTTGTGAAGCTTGTCAACAGGCTTGGCGTGTCCGTCGATTACATGCTGTCCGATTCCGTAAGAGACAGCAACGCCAATATCATAAATCAGTTCCTTCAGATTACCGACTGCCAGCCATTGGAACGTAAACAGATGGCGATCAATGTTTTGCGCACTATCTTTTCTCATTTCGACAAAGATAAAACATAGCGAACTATCTTCCTCCTGTTTTTTGTTCCGAAGACTTCTTACAAAATCAACGCTGTTGCGCCCAATCAGTCATTTCACTTATGAATAGAAATCGTAAAATAAAGGAGACTGCTATGTTTTACCATGCCCATAATGGAAGTGTCCGTGTCGGAAATTCTGAAATGGATTATATATCTTTTGGAAATGGAGATAAAAATCTTATTATGCTGCCCGGATTGGGAGATGGACTGTCTACGGTAAAGGGAATGGCTCTTGTTTTTTCCATCATGTATAGGATATATGCCAAAAAATTTACCGTGTACGTTTTCAGCCGGAAAAATCATTTGCAGGAGGGATATTCTACAAGGAAAATGGCCAAAGACCATGCAGAAGCTATGGCCGTTCTTGGTATTTCAAAAGCAGATATTTTAGGCATATCCCAGGGCGGTATGATAGCGCAATATCTTGCGATTGATTATCCCGATTTGGTCAACAAACTCATCCTGGCGGTAACAAGTGCAAAACCCAATGAACTCATCAAAAAAGTGGTTGGTGTTTGGATTGAAATGGCAATGCAGGGAAATTATAAGGATTTAATAATAGATACAGCAGAAAAATCATACTCAGAAAAATATTTGAAAAAGTATCGGAAAATTTATCCGTTCATTGGAAGAATAGGAAAGCCAAAAAGCTTTCAGCGCTTTCTCATCCAGGCAGCTTCTTGCATCAGCCACAATTCTTATGCGGAATTAAACAAAATAGTATGCCCTGCATTAGTGATTGGCGGGGATTGCGATAAAATCGTTGGAACAACTGCGGCTTCTGCAATCGCTGAAAACATTAATCAGAGCGAGTTGTTTATTTATCATGGTCTTGGTCATGGATTATATGAAGAAGCAAAAGATTTTAATGAACGGGTTTTGAATTTTCTAATAAGATAAGCAAATCGGCACTATGGCAAATCGGTGTTTGGAGGGAGAAAATGGAATTTAAACTAATTTCCATAGCGAGCCTTATAGCTTTCTATGGTTGCTATTATGTGAAAATATTTCATCAGAAAACGATAAGGGGTTCCTTTTCGTTTTCCGCCGGTTCCTTGTGCCGGCGCTTCCTTGTTTCACACATTCTCGCGTCTCTTTCTTTCATATTTCCTGCGTTCCTTTAATTCCTCATACAGCTCTTTGTAATTTCCATACCTGACGCCGCTGATCTTCCCTTCCGCCAAAGCTTCTTTGACCCTGCAGTCCGGTTCGTTCAGGTGGGAACAGCCGGAGAAGCGGCAATACTCCGAATAGCGGACGAATTCAGGATAATATCCTTGCAAGTCCTCCTTATCCAAACCGAACAGGCCGAGAGAAGTAAATCCTGGCGTGTCCATAATAAAAGTATTTTTCTGTAAAGCAATGATTTCCGAATGTCTCGTCGTATGCTTCCCCCGCCCGATTTTCTTGCTGATCTCTCCGGTCTCCATCCCGGCGTCGGGATTCAGACGGTTAATGATGGAAGATTTTCCTGCCCCGCTGGGGCCCGCGACCGCCGTCGTCTTCCCTTTCAACACTTCTTCCAGCTCTTCCATGCCATCCCCTCTGGAAGCGCTGGAAAACAAAATCCTGCTGCCACAGAAACCATAAGCTTCCCGCAGCGCTTTCTGTTCTTCCTCCGAAGCAATATCCTTTTTATTAAAGCAAAGAATACTGGAAAGCCCCTGCTGTTCCATCATAATAAGAAACCGGTCCAACAGGTTATAATTTGGTTCCGGTTTCACTATCGCAAATATAACAAGCGCCTGGTCGATGTTCGCCACCGCCGGACGTACCAGTTCATTCTTTCTCGGAAGAATGCGGACAATATTTCCGGTTCTCCCCTCCTGATCCAGCACTTCCATGCATACGTTATCACCGACCAGCGGTTTTTTATTTTCTTTGCGGAAAATCCCCTTTGCCTTGCATTCGTATACCTTTCCGTCGTCTTCCGCATACACATAATAAAATCCTGCGATCCCTTTAATGATCTTTCCCTGCATATTCTCCGCCCTTTATGTCTCAGGGGTAAACTGCAGTTCCCTGGCTATCGTCTTTTGCACGGATGTTCCTTCCGTCGTCGTCACTTCTCCTGTTTCCGGATTCGTATCCGTCACGGCATCCGTCGTTACCGTGTAGGTAAATGTCACTGTCCCTGTCGCGGAACGGATTCCCGTATAATTCACCGAGATCGGAAAAGAAGCCGTATTCGTATTCAAAAGCTGCACTCCGTCTTCCGTATCGATCGTCACCGTAACATCCAATCCATCCCTGTATTCCGGGTCTTCCGCCGCAGAAGGAGCTTCGATGCTTCCGGTAAAACTGTAAGTCGCCTGTTTCGGCCCTATGCTCACTTGCAGGTCAATGGCCGTTCCCGGTTCCACATAAGAACCTACCGAATAACTTTGATAGCAGACAAGCCCGTTCAAAGCGGGATCTTCGTTATTCACTTCCGTAACGCTGCCTACTACCAGCCCGCTTTCCGTTATGGAAGCCATCGCGTCCATCTCGGATATGGCGATCAGGTTGGGAACCCTCACTTTCGTATCTTCCGCTCCCAGACTGATTTTAATCGTTACCGCCGATCCGCTGGGAGCCTTGGTTCCCCCTTCCGGAGTCTGTGAAATGATATTTCCTTTTGGCACCTCCGCATCATAGCTCTCCGTGCGATTTACAACGAACCCTTTCTGTTCCAGCTCGGACACCCCCTGCGCCGTAGACACTCCCGTTACCTTTGGCACTTCTACTCCGCTGGCCCCCGCGCTGACCGTTAATACGATATCCGTTTTGGAATCCACCATCTGGCCGATTCCTATATTGCATTCCAGAATCAGGCCGGCCTCATATTCGTCCGTTTCTTTATAGGTAATCTCCGGCATCAGCCCAAGACCCATCAATTCCGTCTTTACTTCTTCCAGCTGCCTTCCTACTACTTTTGGCATCTCCACCTGCCCTGAATCCTCTTCCGTAGTCTCCTCTTCCCCTGTTTCTCCCCCAAAAGGCAGTATGCCCAATGTTTTTCCTACGAGGAAAAGCACGATACACCCAATCAACAAAGCCGCTATTACGGCTAAAACGGTAGTAATACGTTCCATTTTGGAATCGTACTCTTCTTCTTCCTCGTCGATATCTTCCTCGATATCCTCTTCTTCCACTTCTTCTATGATGTCCTCTTCGTCGTCCTCTTCCTCTTCCTGATATTTCCGGCGGACATCCTTTTTCAGACGAAGGGCCTCATCCATGGAATCCCTTCGGTCGGACTGCCTTTTAATCTGAACCATGTCTTTATCGGTAATCATCCGGGTAGAAGCCTCTTCGTCCGGATTGACCAGCTTTACAAAGTCCTCATCGGGATTGATCAACGACTGTTTCAGATCCGCTACCAGGTCCGCCATCGTCTGGTACCGCCTGTCAGGACTTTTCTGGCAGCACTTAACCACGATCCGCTCCACGCTGACCGGAATCTCCGGGATGTATTCCCTCGGAGACGGGAGCTGCTCCTGAATATGTTTAATGGCGATCGCCACCGTCGTTTCCCCGTTAAACGGCACTCTTCCCGTAAGCATTTCGAACATGGTAATACCAAGGGAATAAATGTCGCTCTTTTCGTCGCTATAGCCTCCCCTCGCCTGTTCGGGAGATGTATAATGCACGGATCCCATGACATTTGAAGTGATCGTATTGCTGGTCGCCGCCTTCGCAATGCCGAAATCCGTTACCTTGACCTTGCCCTCCTTGGAAATAATTATGTTCTGTGGTTTGATATCCCTGTGTATAATATGGTTGTTGTGGGCAGCCTCAATGCCCATGGAAACCTGGATCGCGATGCTGATCGCCTCTTTAACGGAAAGCCTGGCCTTTTTTTCAATATACTTCTTCAAAGTAATGCCTTCCACCAATTCCATGACAATATAATAAACATCGTTCTCTTCGCCTACATCATAGACATTCACCACATTAGGATGTGCCAAACCTGCCGCCGCCTGTGCCTCCACCTGGAATTTGGAAACAAAATTCGCATTTTCCGAAAATTCCTGTTTCAGCACTTTGACCGCCACGTATCGGTTCAACTTGTGATCCTTCGATTTATATACGTCCGACATTCCACCGGTTCCAATTTTTTCCAGTATTTCATACCGGTTTCCAATCATCATTCCAATTTTAATCATTTTCCACCTCATTTACAAACGGCTCAATAAGAATCACTGCAATATTATCTCTGCCGCCGTTATGATTGGCTGCCTTCACCAATTCCTCCGCTTTTTTCTCCACGCTTTCCTGACTGCTCACTATCATATGGATTTCTCCGTCCTCGAGCATATTCGTCAGGCCGTCGGAACACATAAGTACGGTATCGCCCGGCTTTAGTTCCACATCAAAAAAATCAGCCACCACAGCATCTTCCGCGCCGATCGCCCTGGTGATGATGTTTTTATCCGGGTGAACTCTTGCCGCCTCCCTGTCAATGCCGCCTCTGCGTACCATTTCTTCTACAAGGGAATGATCCCTTGTGATCTGCTCTATCTTCTCGTCATTAATCACATACAGTCTGCTGTCACCTACATTAGCAACCTGCAAGTATCTGCCTTGTAAACAGGTGGCCGCCACCAATGTAGTACCCATGCCCCTTAAGTCCGCCTCTTCCATTGCCTTTTGCCGGACATAGCTGTTAGCGGCTTCGATCGCCTTTCCCAATATTTTCACCGGATTCTTTTCCAGGGACCGGCCGATCTCTTCCTTTATCGTCTCCACCGCGCATTTGGACGCATAATCCCCCGCATTATGCCCGCCCATTCCGTCAGCCACAATAAATAAATTCGGAAGGTTGCCCAAAGGCTTATCCGATACGAACACATAATCCTGATTCAGTTTTCTCCTTTTTCCGATATCCGTAATGGAAAATGTCTTTAACACAACGAAACCTCCTGCATTACCGATGAAGCTCCCGGCGCCTGAGCTGGCCGCACGCTCCATCGATATCTCTCCCCATTTCCCTTCTTATAGTAACATTTATTCCATTTTTTTCAAGCTTATTTTTAAATGCAATCGCTTTTTGCGGGGAACCCGGCGCAAAATCCCTCTCTTTTACAGGATTTACCGGAATCAAATTCACATGGCAGTTCATTCCCCTGACCAGTTCCGCCAGTTCCTGCGCATCCATTTGCGAGTCATTGATGCCGTCGATCAGGCTATATTCAAAACTAATACGTCTGCCCGTTCTTTCAAAATAGTATGCACTGGCATCCATCAATTCATCCAGCCTGTATTTTTTCGCTATGGGCATCAATTCGCGCCTTTTTTTATCGTTTGCCCCATGTAAGGAAAGAGCCAGTGTAATCTGAAGTTCCTCTTCCGCCAGCCTCCTCATCTGCGGAACTAAACCGCAGGTAGATACCGTCACATTCCGCTGGCTGATATGCAGCCCGTTTTCATCTGTTAAAAGCCGGATAAATTTCAGCAAATGGTCATAATTGTCCAAAGGTTCCCCCATTCCCATTACAACCACATTGGAAACTCTCTCTTTTGTCAGAAGCGTAACCGCATAGACCTGGTCGAGCATTTCCGAAGGCAGCAGCGGACGAACCAAACCATCCAGCGTGGAGGCACAGAAACGGCAGCCCATCCGGCAGCCCACCTGGGAAGAAATACAGACCGAATTTCCATGCTTATATTTCATCCATACACTTTCCACCGTATTCCCATCCGACAGCCGAAACAAAAATTTCTTTGTTCCGTCCACCGCTGATTCCTGTATCCGTACCGGCTCCAGGGCGGTAAAAGAATAGTCCTTCCGGCATCTTTCCCGCAGCGCTTTCGGAATGTTGCTCATCTCATCAAAATCCCTCGCCAGTTTTTGGTGCATCCATTCATAGAGCTGCTTTGCACGGAAAGCTTTTTCTCCGGCCGCCCCCATTTCTCTTTTCAATTCTTCCAAATCCATAGATTTGATATCTGCTTTTGTATCTTTCATCTTAACACATATTTCCTTTCCTGCGGAACACCGCGATGAAAAAACCATCCGCGCTATGTATCCCGGGAAGCAGCTGCAAATATCCGTCCGCCGCCGTACCGGTCTGCGGGATATGGGCAACGCTTCTTCTTATATCCTCTCCCTGAAACGGAAATTTCCCCAAAAACCACCTGACATTTTCTTCGTTCTCTTCCCTGCGTATGGTGCATGTGCTGTAAACCAGTATTCCTCCCGGTTTTACATACCGCTGCGCCTTCTCCAATATTTTTCTTTGTATTCCGGGCAGTTCCGCCAGCGTTGCCCGGGTCATATGGTATTTAATATCCCGTTTCCTTCCAAGTATCCCCAAGCCGGAACAAGGAACATCCGCCAGGACAACATCCGCTTTCCCGTCCAGCTCCGCATCGTATTCCGTGGCATCAAAAACCTCCGCCTCTATATTCTCCAGACGCAGCCTTTCGGCATTCTCCCGGATCATGTCCACTTTCTCCTCCGAAATATCCCTGGCCAGCACTCTGCCTTTTTCTCCCGTTTTTTCCGCCCCGTGGGCGCTCTTTCCTCCCGGCGCGGCACAGACATCCACAACAAAACTTCCTTTTTCTATTCCCGCACACTCGACGCTTATCATGGAACTTACATCTTGTACCGCAAACAGCCCTTCGTCAAATCCGGGAATATTCCTGACACCCTCCGCATGTTCCAGCATATAGGCATAAGGCAGATATGGATGCTGCTCCGCCCCGATCCCGGCCTCCCCCATATCCCGCAGAAGGGCTTCCTTTTCTTTTTCCGTCAGCGATTCCCTGATTCGGATCGTAACGGGCCGGACTTCCAACATGGCCTGAAGCATCTTCTCCGTCCGCCCCATTCCATATTCCTCCAGCCACATCACAATAAAATATTCCGGCATGGAATAAAAAACCGACAAATAGGCGAGAGGTTCTTTTTCCCTGTCCGGATAAAATCCTTCTTTCCCTCCTGCGGACAGGATCATATCTTTTTCCCTGGCAATATTGCGCAATACTCCGTTGACAAACCCCTTCAACGATTGGAACTTCCTCTTCGCCGCCAGCTTTACCGCCTCATTGCATGCCGCCGAATCGGGAACTGCATCCATAAAAAGAATCTGATATACGCTCATCCTTAGCAAATTGCGTATCAAAGGTTTCATTTTCCCTGACGGCGTTTTCGAAAACTGATCCATAATATAATCGATCTGTATCCGCCTCTCCAGCGTCCCTTCCGTCACGCGCTTGATAAACGCCTTATCTTTCCCCGGCAGGTCATCATATTTATCCAACACCCTTCGGATTAAAAGATTGCTGTAAACCCGCTCCCTTTCCATCTCCAACAACATATCCAGAACCAATTCCCTTATGTTCATCCCAACCTCCATGATGCCGCCAGGCGGCACAAACCATCAACGAGAAGAATGCCCGTATTTTGGGCATTCTTCCAAACATTAAGAAACTCTTAAGCTGCGTCCCTTGCAGCCTTAGTGTTTCTTAATGTTTTTCTCACGCTAATCGTCGTTTCTCCTGTTTCCAAATAAAAGCACCAGCCGCAGCAGCTGCAAAATCGAGGCCGCCGCTCCCGCCACATACGTAAGCGCCGCCGCCCGAAGCACTTTCCTGCAATGCCCCGTTTCCTCCCCTCCGGTAATGCCATAATCCTGCAACATGGCTAAAGCTCTGGAAGAAGCATTGAATTCCACAGGCAGCGTAACGATCTGAAACAGAACCGACAGGGAAAAAACCCATATCCCTACCTGTACCAGCGTGTCGCTAAGCCCCAGCAATATGCCCAGCAAAATCAGAGGTATCCCTATCCTGGAACCGATATTGGCCGCCGGTACCAAAGCGCTTCTGATCTTCAGGGGGGCATATCCCTTCTGATGCTGTACGGCATGTCCGCACTCGTGTGCCGCTACGCCGATCGCCGCTATCGAACTGGACTGATATGTGCTGTCGGAAAGACGCAGCACCTTGTTTTTCGGATCGTAATGATCCGTCAGCCTCCCGCCGGTATGCTCGATTCTTACATCATGAATCCCCGAATAACTTAAGATTCTGGCCGCCGCTTCCGCTCCTGTTATTCCGCTCATACTGCGCACCTTCGCATATTTTCCGTATGTGCTGTTCAGGCTGCTGCTGGCCGCCATACACAAAATTGCTCCCAATAATACGAGAAAATATGTGGGGTCAAAATAATAACCATAATATCCATACATAGCAATACCATTCCCTTTCTATTCTCCAAGCGCAAGCCCTTCTTCCAAAGGATATCCCAGGAGAAAATCCTTTACCGGCATTCTCCTTTTTCCTTCCAGCTGCACCTGCGTCACTTTCAAAAGCCCGTCGCCCGTTCTTACATAAAAAGCGTCCTTCCCCACTCTTTCCACGCATCCTGCCTCCCACTTTTCTTCGCAGGAATGATCCTTTACGGGTTCGCTTTCCCAGATTTTCAAATTTTTCTTATGATAATAAGTATACGCACTGGGCCAGGAATTTAGTCCCCGCACCAGCCTGTCGATCGAACACGCATCCCCTGTCCAGTCGATTCTGCCCAGAGATTTTTTTAACGTTCCTACGTAACTGGCCTCTTCCTCCTTTTGTTTCTCCGGCACCAGTTCCCCTCTTTCGATCTTCGGCAAAGCTTCCACGATCAGTTCCGCTCCCGCCTGGCACAGTTTATCGTGCAAAGATTCCCCTGTTTCCTTTTCTTCAATAGGAACTACTCTTTTCAACAACATGTCCCCGGTATCCAGTCCCCGGTCCATCTGCATGATCGTAATTCCCGTCTCCTTCTCCCCGTTCAGAATCACCCACTGAATCGGCGCAGCCCCTCTGTATTTCGGCAGCAGGGAAGCATGGATGTTCACGCATCCGAACCTGGGAAGCCGTAATATCTCCTCCGGCAGTATCTGCCCGAAAGCAGCCACCACGAAAATGTCCGCCCCGAACTGTGCCAATTTTTCTATCTCCTCCGGTTCTCTCACCTTTTTAGGCTGAAGCACCGGAATTCCATGTTTCAGAGCGCACGCTTTTACCGGCGTCATCTGCATTTCTTTTCCTCTTCCCTTCGGCTTATCCGGCTGTGTTACCACAGCCGCCACCTCATGCCCGGCCGCCACGATAGCCTCCAGCGCTCCCACTGCAAAATCCGGCGTTCCCATAAATATCAATTTCATATCAACAACCTTGCCTTTCTACACTAACTTTCCATTTCATCATCATCCTCTAAATCTTCCAGGTTCATCAGCGGGCCTTCCACTTTATCTACGTAAAGATTTCCTTCCAGATGATCCAGTTCATGGCAGATCGCCCTTGCCAGCAATTCGGTTCCCTCTATTTCATACAATTCCATATTTTCATTATAAGCCACCGCTTTTACATAATTGGGTCTGGTAACAATTCCTGATTTCCCCGGCACGCTCAGGCAGCCTTCATGGCCGGTCTGTTCCCCGCTCATTTCCAGTATTCTTGGATTGATCATCACATACGGATCCTCTCCCGTCACGTCGATCACCACGATCCGTTTTAAAATGCCCACCTGGGGCGCCGCCAGCCCGACGCCGCACGCTTCATACATTGTTTCGAGCATATCCTCGATCAACTCCTTCACCCGGGGCGTAACTTCCTTTACTTCCTTGCATTTCTTATTTAATACCGCATCGCCAATTTCTCTTATGTTTCTGATTGCCATTTCGATTCTGTCCTTTCTTAACCTTTTACTTATTAATAGGAGCGAAGGGGGTCGAAGTCAAACTGAACGGTCTCTTTTCCCGTTTTTCCTTTTTCCTGCCGCTCTTCCAAAAATGCCTCTATGGCATTTTTTGCCTCTATCAGTTTTCTTTTATCCATATGTTTTATATAAACCATAAAACGGTAAACATCCTGTATCTTCCCTATGGAAGCCGCCGCCGGCCCAATCACCCGAAGAGGATCTCCGTGGATATCCGCCCCGCTTTCTTTTAACAGTTTCCCAATCTTTGCCGCCAGCTCCATTCCCTCTTTCTCTACGGGCGAAGATACAAGAATCGCAAGCATGTGCGCCGCCGGCGGGTATAAAAGCATCTCCCGGTACATCATTTCCTCTTCATAAAATCCCTGATAATCCTGATTGGCCGCATGCACAATGCTATAATGCCCCGGATCATAAGTCTGTATCACTACTTCTCCGGGCCTTTTTCCCCTGCCGGCCCTTCCCGCCGCCTGGGTCAGAAGCTGGAACGTCCGCTCGCCTGCCCGGTAATCGTTCACATGGAGGGAGAGATCCGCAGCCAATATGCCGACTAACGTAACGTCCGGAAAATCATGACCCTTTACGATCATCTGGGTACCAAGAAGAATATCCGCCTCCCTGTTGGCAAAACCGTTCAATATCTCTTCATAGCTGTCTTTTGTCCGTGTGCTGTCCGCATCCATCCGAAGAACCCTTGCCCCCGGGAACTCTCTGTGAACCGCCTCTTCGATCTGCTGCGTTCCCGCACGGAAACCAAGAATATATTTGGAACCGCATTCCGGGCAGCTTCCGGCTCCCGGCCTGGTGTAACCGCAGTAATGGCATACCAGCTTCCCGCCCGCATGTTCCGAAAGAGACACATCACAATGGGGGCATTTCATCACATATCCGCACGAACGGCAGGAAACAAATCCTGCATATCCCCTCCGGTTCAAAAACAGGATGCTCTGTTCCCCCTTTGCCAGCCTTTCCTCCAGCAGTTCCCGCAGCTTTCTGCTGAAAATCGAACGGTTTCCCTGTCTCAGCTCTTCCCTCAAATCTACCGTCCGAACCGACGGCAATTCCTTTCCAGGCTGCCTTTGCTTTAGTTCATAAAGCCTGTATTTGCCGGTTTTTGCCCTGTAATATGCTTCCAAAGAAGGGGTCGCGGAACCGAGTACCACCACCGCGCCCTGCATGGATGCTATTTTTTCCGCCGTCTCCCTTGCGTGGTATTTCGGCATGGACTCGCTTTTATATGTACCCTCATGCTCTTCATCGATAATAATCGCTCCAAGCCTGGAAAACGGGGTAAACAGCGCGGATCTTGGGCCGATCATAACATCTATTTCCCCTTTTTTCGCCCTCTCGCACTGATCGTATTTTTCTCCTTGGGACAGCGTGGAGTTCATCACCGACACCCTGTCGCCAAAGCGTACATAAAAGCGCAGCAGCGTTTGATAAGTCAGGGCAATTTCAGGAATCAGCACGATTGCCTGTTTTCCTCTTTTTATCATTCCCTCAATAATCTCCAGATATACTTCCGTCTTTCCGCTTCCTGTAATTCCGTGGATCAGCGAAGTATCTTTCCTGCCCGCGTCAAAATCCGCCAGAATTCCGTCCGCTGCCGCCCTCTGTTCTTCGTTCAGGCATTTTTTCTTCCTATACGCTTCCATCCGGGCGTCCGAAGCGTTATTTTCTATTTTTACGGGATTCCGATAGCTGCTTTCCGAAAGAATCTCCACCGCTGCCTGTCTCTCCAGGCTTTTTATTGTCTGGGAGGATATATGGAGCTTGCCGGTAATCCATGGCATAGGCAGTTCCCCCGCCTGTATCAGCTCCTTTAACAATCTTGCCTTCGCCGTCTGCTTTTTCTTTTCACAGCTTTGCAGCAGCTGTTTTGCCTCTTCGGCATCCAGCAGAAGCTTGCAGCTCTTTCTTTCCAGCTTTCTTACTTTCTGCTTGATGGGAAGAACCGTTTTCAAAGCGGCGATCAGTGTGGAACCGTATTGTTCTTTCATCCATGCCGCCAGCGCGATATAACGCTCCTCGGCTCCTATGGAATTTTTTTCCACATCCGCTATTTCTTTCAGCCTTCCCGGCTCATAGGATGCCTGTTCGCCGATAGACGCCACATATCCTTTTCTGAGCCGGTTCCCCTTTCCAAAAGGCACGGAGACGCAGCTTCCGATCCCCACCGCTTCCCATAACCGTTCCGGAATCACATACTGGAATGTCTTATCCAGTTTTTCATGGGAAATATCTATAATAATGTCCGCATATTTTCTTTCCATCCCCGCTCCTTTAAGATATCCCGGATCAGGTCTCTTTCATCCATCGGGTATTTGACTCCTTTGATCTCCTGATAATCTTCATGGCCCTTCCCGGCGAGAACTATAATATCCCCCGGCTCTCCGTGATCGATCGCATAGGCAATCGCTTCTTTGCGGTCGCAGATCTCCACATATTTTCCCCCTGTCTTTCCGATGCCGGTCTTAATATCTTCGATAATCGCCTGTGGCTCTTCAAATCTGGGGTTATCCGAAGTAATGATCGTCAGGTCGGCCAGCTTCCCGCTGACTTCCCCCATCTCATATCTCCGCAGCCTGGAACGGTTTCCCCCGCAGCCAAAAAGGCAGACCAGGCGGTGCGGCTCGTATTCTTTCAGCGTACCCAGCAGGCTTTCCAGGCTCATCGCATTATGGGCATAATCGATCATCAGCGTAAAATCATCGGATACCTTTACCATTTCGATCCGGCCTTTGACCTTTGCTTCCGAAAAGGCTTTTTTTATCTGTTCCGTCTCCACCCCGAAATGACGGCATATCGCAATAGCTGTCAGGGCATTATACACGCTGAACCTTCCGGGCGTAGTGACCTCCACCGAAAAATCCATCAGCCCCTTTACATCAAAAACCACGCCCAGTTCTCCCGGCTTTTTGACAAGCTGCAGATTTTCCGCTCTCAGGTCGGCCCCTTCACTGAATCCGTAAGTTTCTATCCCGCAAGTATGCCCTTCAATCACTTTCTCAAAATGCGCGTCGTCCCGATTCACGATACCGGTTCTGCACTGCCGGAACAACAGCCCCTTGCATTTCAAATATTCATCAAAATCCGCATGCTCGTTCGGCCCGATATGATCCGGTTCAATATTGGTAAAAATACCGATATCAAACAAAAATCCCTGTGTCCTGTGAAGTTTCAGCCCTTGGGAAGAAACCTCCATTACTACTGCATCGCAGCCTTCCTGCGCCATCTGGTAAAGATACTCCTGCAAAAGATAAGATTCCGGGGTGGTATTCACCGCATGAATCCGTTTTTCCCCGATAATCACCTCTATCGTCCCGATCAGCCCTACCTTATGCCCCGAATTTTCCAAAATGGATTTGACCAGATAAGTAGTGGTCGTCTTTCCCTTCGTTCCCGTTATCCCGATCACTTTCATTTTTTTCGCCGGATTTTCAAACCAGGCCGCCGCGATATACGCCATGGCATAGCGCGTATCCTTCACACGGATTACCGTCACATCCTCCGCGCCTTCCATCGGGATATCTTTTTCCGTTACAAGGACTCTCGCCCCCTTTTCCACCGCATCCAAGGCAAAATCATGGCCGTCCGCATTGGCTCCGGCGATACAGAGGAACAAACATCCCTTTGTTATCTTTCTCGAATCATATACTACCGCATCCACGCAGACATCCATGGAACCTGCAATGCATTGGTATTCTATTTTTTCTATAAGTTGTTTTAGTTTTTTCATCATTTTTTTAACTCCATTTCTGCGGGGATTGGGGGGGATCGTTGGATGAGGGTTGCGGGGGGAGGTAAGTTGTGAGAATATTCTGATCAGATCTTCCGTAAAATCTAACTGTGCCAGACATTCCACCAAGCCCATAACATCATAGCGGCTCCCCCGCCATGATGTTACGGTCTTGGTTCCATGGCACAAAAAAGATTTTTACGGAAGATCTGATCAGAATATTCGGCAAATTTATCCTTCCCGCAATGATCTAATCTTTAATCCTGCTATAGCAATTCAAATCTCTCTTTACAATGCCGCCTCCATTCATAGGGAAAACGCTGGTCAGTGTGAGATTTAGTACTTCTTAGCGAAACGCCCTTTGGCGTGAGCTTTTAGAAGTACTTCTCACACCTCTCACACTTCATACTAAGATTTTAGAAAAGAATAGCATGTAAGCTTATATTTTTCAACTTAATCCTGTCATTTCCGTATTGATCGTGAAAAGCTTTAAAAGTATTTTATAAAGTTTATTTTTTTTATATATTTCAAACACACTTTGAACACATTTATATTTTATAGTATAGACAAGATAGTTGAAAAAGTTGCTACAAGGCCTACGGCTAAGCAACAAAAAACACTCACTATCTCCCCCCTCATAAGATAAACAACATGAAAAGTCCGGTTTTCCGGGCTTTTCTGTTTTTATGGCATCTATTGCCAGGATTGCGGTTAAAAAGTCCCTGTCCACAGGGGCGTCCTGGCCCGGCCAAGGGGAGCGGAAGGCTTGCGGGGCGCAGGGGCGAAAAGGTTTTGTAAGCACGGCTTAATGCACGACGGAAAGGAGACTTCCCCAGAAGGCTCCTTGGAGTGTTTCGTGCATCAGAGTGCGCACAAAACCTTTTTCGCCCCCTGCGCCCCGCAAGTCTTCCGCTCCCTTTGGCCGGGCCAGGACGCCCCTGTGGACAGGGACTTTTTAACCGCAATCCGTCCTCCCCAGAGCCTTTACCGCCTCTCTATCTCCACTCTCTCCAACAGGTCCTCCGCCAGTTCCAGCGTAATGTCCCCGCTTTCCAGTGTAGCCGTATTTGCTGCCGATATGGCCGCCGCTCTTTTTAATGCCGTGTAATTGTCCTCTCCTTTTAACAGCGACATTGCATAGGAAGCTACCACGCTGTCCCCGCAGCCTACCGTATTGACTGCCTTTACCGCAGGCGGTTTGGCCCAGAGCGTCTCTCCCTCCGTCACCGACAGCAGTCCTTTTTTTCCAAGGGAAACAAGAACATGCTCTATGCCTGTTCCGCGCAGTTTTTCCGCCGCCCTGCCGATTTCTCCTATATCTTTTAGCTTATGCCCGACCAGATATTCCAGTTCCTTCTGATTCGGCTTGATCATAAACGGCGCGGCTTTGATTCCATGGAGAAGAGCCTCTCCGCTCGTATCCAGAATGCATCTCCGGCCGGCTTTTTTCCCGGTCTCCACCAATTTCCGGTAAATGTCCGCCGGTATTCCCTTGGCCACGCTTCCCGACATAATCACCAGGTCGCAGTTTTCCACCTCTTTCTCATAATCGGCGGTAAAACATTCCAATTCCTGCGCCGATATTACCGGCCCCGGTTCCAGTATTTCCGTTACATAACCGTCCTCCGCAATCACGTTGATGCTGCTCCTCGTCTCCCCTGCAACCTTGGTAAAGCGGCACAGGGCATGAATCTCCTGCATACAGTTTTCGATAAACTGCCCCGTATAGCCGCCGAGAAATCCTGCCGTTGCCACCTCGTATCCATACTGGCGCAGGATCTTTGCCACATTAATGCCTTTTCCCCCCGCAATATTATTTACCGTGCGCATACGGTTCACCTGGCCGAGCATCAAGGCTCCCGTCGTATATGTCTTATCCACCGCCGGATTCAACGTTATCGTTAATATCATATCTTCCCTCATTTCCGCTGCTCCGCAGCTGACAAAATTTTTTCTATTGGTATCCGCGCATAACGATCTGAACGCTTTCCCTTCCTCCGTATCTGTTGATATCCGGATAGTAAATAATGCTGACCGGGATGTCTACCCTTTCTCCCTGATACAGCCGGTTTACCATATATTCCCCCGCCTTTTCCACGAGAAAATCATGGAAGGCCTCCAGATCCCCAAAATATACCATGTCATAAAATCCCCCATTTCCATCCGTTATTCCATACTTCCCTACATTTCTGTTTTTCCCCACAATCCTTCCGTTTATGATATGTATATCTTTCTGGGCAAAAACAGGCTTGACATTGCCGGCACCGAAAGGTTCCAACAGCCCCAGCTGTTCAATCAGCCCTTTGGAAATATAAGCCAGGGGCATTGCCACATCGATATGGATTTTTTCCTCCAGATCTTTCTCCGTCAGCCGGCACTTTTCGTTGATCTTTTTTCGGAAAGCATCCACATCCCCTTCCCGCATCGACAATCCGGCCGCCATTTTATGACCGCCGTATTTCGTAAAAAACTCTTTACATCCGGTTAATTCGTCATACATATGGTAGCTTTCGACAGAGCGCCCGGAGCCCTTGACCCCTTCTTCCCCCCTGGTCAGCACAAACGCCGGCTTTCCATACTTTTCGCGTATCCTTCCCGCAATGATTCCTGCCAGGCTTTCATGCACTTCGGGCAGATAAACCACAAGAACTCTGTCCTTCCGCAGCCCTTCCTTTTCTATGACAGCCACCGCTTCTTCCGTTCCTTTTACCGTCATTTCCTTTCGAATATCGTTCAAGTTCTTAAGTTCTGCGGCAATCCTTACCGCTTCCTCCCTTTCCCGGCTCTGTAAAAGCTCCAGCGCCCGCTTCGCCGTATCCAGCCTCCCCGTAGCATTCATGCATGGGCCAAGGATAAAACCTATGTGGTAGGCTGATATTTGCCGCCTTTCCACGCCGCATACTTCCATCAGAGCCCGCAGCCCCGGGTTTCTCGTATTCCTCATGTTCTCCAGTCCCTGCTTCACAATAATGCGGTTTTCATCCCTAAGCTCCATCAGATCGCATACAGTCGCGAAAGCAGCCACCTCCAGCAGTTCCTCCGAAAGTTCCTCTCTCTCCCTTTCCGAAACCACATCACAAAACTCATGCAAAAGCTGTTGTACCAGTTTAAAAGCCACTACTGCGCCGCATATATTTTTGCAAGGATAAAGGCAGTCCGGCCTTTTCGGATCTACCACGGCAGCAGCTTCCGGCAGCAGATATTTCCTCTCTCCATCCTCCATCTCTTCATAAGGAATCTCATGATGATCCGTCACCACTACTGTCATGCCAAGCCTTTTCCCATAATCGATCTGGGCCGCCGCCGCGATCCCGTTATCACAGGTAACGATCGTATCGACCCCTTCCGCCAAAGCCTCTTCCATCAGAACTTCGTTCAATCCATAACCGTCCCTGATCCGGTGGGGAATCACCGTATCCACCAGCGCTCCGCAGACCGTCAGCCCTTTGAGCAGAATATAAGAAGCGCAAATACCGTCCGCGTCATAATCCCCGATCACCCGTATCTTTGCTCCTGCTGCAATTTTATCCTTCAATATGGAGGCCGCCTTGTCCATATCCTTTAACAGCGAAGGATCGTAAAGATCCTTTTTCCCCCCAGTCAGATACTTGCGGATATCCTCCTCTTCTATGATATCCCGGTTACGGATCAAACGGGCGATCACAGGGTCTATCCCATATTTTTCGGCTATACCCTGAAAATCCGCTCTTTTCGCCGCAATCAGCCATTGTGCCATAACTCATCCCCTCTTTTCAACCAAAGCCCCGCCGAAAGCAATTTTAATATTGCCGCCGGCGGGGAAATTTATCTTATCTTATGCTTTCTTTTCAAACTTTGTCCTGAACACATACCACAGCGCTCCCGTAATGCATACCGAAGAATACGTTCCGCATACAATACCTACCATAAGGGGCAGCGCAAACTCGCGGATACTCGTAACTCCGAAAATATAAAGGGAAGCTACCATAAAGAACGTCGTCAGGGAAGTAAAAATGCTCCTCGACAAAGTCTTGCTGACGCTGTCGTTTACCACATCTTCCAGGCTGTCCTTTTTGCCCATCAGAGCCATATTCTCCCTGATCCTGTCGAAGATAACGATCGTCGCATTAATGGAATATCCTACGATTGTCAGCATACACGCGATAAACGTACTGCTTACGGACACTTTTGCCGCCGCATAGAATGCCAGTACCACGAGAACATCATGCACGAGAGCCAGCACCGCGCTCGCTCCGAAACGGATATCCTTAAAGCGGAACCAAATGTAAAGAAGCATGCACGCTGTCGCTACCAGAATAGCCACTACCGCATCGGACTGCATTTCGCTGCTGATCGTCGAACTGATGGTCTCCGCCGTAATTTTTTCCGCATCCGCAGAGAAATTATTTACCATCGTATCTTTAAACTGCTCTCTTTCCGCTACCGTCAAAGTCCTCGTCTTAAAGATCACTTCATTGGTTCCTGCCACCTTCTGCGTCTGTACGTTTCCGTCGCCGGTAATCGCCTCAATCGAAGGCACGATATCCTGATCGATCTTTTCAATCGTCATATCCTCATTAAAGGTTACGTTCGTGGAAGTACCGCCCACAAATTCCAGACTGTAGTTCAAAGCGCTTCCGCCGGACGACTTATTCACGCCCATCACAATGAATCCTGCTGCGATAATAGCCAGGGAAACGGCGAAAAATACTTTTCTCCTGGATAAGAAAGCGATCGCTTTGCTTTCCTTTCCGATGCCATAAAGGGATACTTTTTTCAATCCTGCCGCATACATGGCTTTCATAATCGATTTCGTAATGACCAATGCGGTAAACATGGATACCACGATACCAAGCCCCAGAGTCTGTGCAAATCCTTTGATCGTTCCGGACCCTATAAATCCAAGTACAAGAGCCGCGATCAACGTAGTCACATTTCCGTCCAGGATAGCGGAAAACGCCTTCTCAAAACCGATTTTCACTGCCGACTGCACGGTTTTTCCTGTCGCCAGCTCTTCCCTGATCCTGGCAAAAATAATGACATTCGCATCCACCGCCATACCGATTGAAAGGATGATGCCGGCAATACCCGGCAAGGTCAAGGTGATTTCAAATAAATTCAGGAGTACGACGATCATCGCCGTATAAATTGCCAGCGCAAGGCCTGCCGCCACACCCATAAGCCAGTAGACCGCGATCATAAAGATCACCACAAGGCCGAAGCCCACAGCCGCCGCCTTAAGGCTCGTACTGATCGCCGCGCTTCCCAGCTGGGCGCCTACCACGTTAGAACGCAGTTCTTCCAGCTCCAGCTTCAATCCGCCGATACGTATCGTGGACGCAAGCATGTCCGCCTCTTCAAAAGTAAAACTTCCCGTAATCTGGGCATTTCCGTCAGTGATCGCCGCATTTACCATAGGCGCGCTGATGATTTCGTTATCGTAATAGATTGCGATGCTTTCTCCCTTTTCATATGCCTTTCTGGTAGCATCCGCAAACTTCTTTGTCCCCTCCTGGGTCATCGTCAGGTCTACCCCGAACTGGCTGCCCTGCATATTGTCATTGATGCTGCCGGCACGGGCATCCTTCACATCCGTTCCCGCCAGCACCGTAGAACCGTCGGCCTGGAGTTCCGAAATATCTCTCAGCATAATATAGACCAATTCCCCGTTTTCATCCATAGTCGCCGTATAATTCAGGCCGCCTTCCGGATCTGTTTCCGAAAGAAAGAACAAGGAACCAGGTTTGCCCAACTCCTCCAGAATCGCATTGGCATCGGATACACCTGGTATTTCGATGCTGATTCTGTCATTCCCTTCCTGATACACCTGAGCTTCCGTGCTGTATTTTTCCACACGTTTCTGAAGTTTGTAAATCGTATCCGCCATATCTTCTTTGGAAGGATTTTCTTCCCCCACCACCTGATAAGTGATGCTGACACCGCCGGCCAGATCAAGCCCCAGCTTGATGCCCGACGCCGCTCCCGCTTTCTCGGTTCCGATTCCCTCTACCGCGGTATAGGATAAACCGCCTAAAAGCAGAACCATCACAAGCAGGACAATAATCGCCTTATTTTTTTTCATCTTCGTTTCTCCTCTTTTTTATTGAATATGCGCCTTATTCTGCCAAAGCCGCTTTTATCATAATCGCGCATTCAATGCGCTTTCTCTGCAATTCACAGCCAAGATCATACGCATCGTTAATATTTTTATGGAAATTATAGGAATTTGCCGCACAGCCTCCGCTGCAATAAAATTTGGCGAAACAATCCCGGCATTTTTCCTTGGCATATACATTGCATGTCTTAAATTCATCCCTGATATCGGTACGCGTAATGCCTCCCTCCACATTGCCCATCAAAAATTCTTCTTTTCCCACAAATTGATGGCATGGGTACAAATCGCCCCAAGGCGTTACCGCCAAATATTCCGTACCCGATCCGCAGCCGGAAAGCCTCTTAGCCACACAGGGACCCCCTTCCAGATCGATCATAAAATGGAAGAAATTCACCGGTTTTCCCGCCTTCCTTCTTTCCAGCAGTTCCACGGCCAGCCGGTCATATTCCGCCAGAAGGGTTTCCAGGTCTTCCTCCCTCAAGGCATAGTCATCGGAAGGCTCCGCCACCACTGGCTCCACCGAAATCTGTTCAAATCCCAGATCGGCCAGGTGTTCCACATCCTTCGAAAAATCCAGGTTATTCCTCGTAAAAGTCCCTCTCACATAATAATTCATCTGCTTTCTGCTCTCAGCCAGCTTCTGAAACTTCGGAACGATCTCCTCATAGCTGCCCTGTCCTCCCCTGTGGGGACGCATCCTGTCGTTGACTTCTTTTCTCCCGTCGATGCTGAGAACTACATTGCTCATTTCTTTATTGACAAATTCCATAACTTCTTCGTTCAGAAGAACGCCGTTGGTCGTCAGCGTAAAGCGGAATTTTTTATGAAAAGTCTCCTCCAGGCTCCTTCCGTATGCCACCAGATCCTTTACCACCTGCCAGTTCATCAGCGGCTCCCCGCCGAAAAAATCCACTTCCAGGTTGACCCGGTTCCCCGAATTCGCCACAAGGAAATCCAGCGCCTTTCTCCCCGTTTCATAGCTCATCAAAGCCCGTCTTCCATGATATTCTCCTTCTTCTGCAAAACAATATCTGCAAGCCAGGTTACAGTCATGGGCCACATGCAGACAAAGCGCCTTGACTACCGTTTCCCTTTTTTTAAAATCACCGATATAGCCTTCATAAATATCCGGCGCATAAAGCTGCCCCGCTTCCTTTAATGCAAGGATCTCTCCCAGCGCCTCCCGGATCTCCTCCTCCGCATAAGGCAGATGCAGCCCTTCTATCTTTTCCATCCATGCCCCGCTGCATAGCTGCGAACCGCATGACTGCTCACTGCAATGCTGTGAACTGCAATGCTGCGCGCTGCATTCCTCACCGAGCAATTCTTCCACCACACGAATCAAATCGTAAACAACATCATCCACCACATGCACGGAACCGCTGTTTACGTCCAATACGATATTGTATCCATTGTTTTTATACTGATGTACCACTTCACCAATCCCTTTCCGGTCAAAGCTTCGCAGCATGCTCCCTCGGCTGCACAAAGAAGTTTTCCCTTCGCGTGCCGTACATCCCCTGCGGCATATTCTCCCTGCATGGGCCTGTGCATACAATAAGCAGCGATGTCAATCCAATCGCTGCTTACGAAGTCTTTATTCTCAGCCTGTCCAAATGTCAAACTGCGACGTTATTTCACCTTTTCGCAGCTCTGATTGCCTACGGTACAAGATGTCTTGCAAGCTGACTGGCAAGAAGTCTGGCACTCGCCGCATCCGCCCTTTTTCATAGATTCTTTATAGTCTCTTGTGCTTAATGTCTTTATATGTTTCATCACAAAGCCTCCTAATATTTTATGAACTTTCTACACATTTACTGTAGTATAGCATAGATTCTCCGCAAGGAAAAGGATTTTTTTGATAAAATCACGGAAATCCATTTTGAAGGTCCAGGGCATGGCAGGGAGGGTGCAGACAGCAGGGGAAAGGGCGGGCGGAGACGGGACGGGGAAAGACAGACAGAGGCGGGATGGAACAGGCGGTGCATGGATTTCCGCTGCTTTACGCAGGGAAATAAGATTTTCTTAATATTCCGTTCTGCAAACAGCAATTTGGGGACATGGATGTCACCAAAAGCCAGCGATGAGCCAGGATGGCGAATAGCTGGCGGTTGCGTCCGGCTGCTATTGTTTTCCCGGAATATTTAGAAAATCCATTTCCCGAAGCCGGCACAAAAAACCATTCCATCCCCTTCCCGCTGTCTGCCCCGCCCGTCCCCGCCTTCCTTTGCCCGGCTCCCGCTGCTCCCTTCCATCCCGCCGCCCTTCCAAACTGGCAAAATTCATTTCTGTACCTCTCCCTATATCTCTGCATATTTCCGTGTTCTTCAATGAAATCCCTTGTCTATTTGTCAAAAGAATGCTACAATAAATTCTAATTTAACAAAAAGCGGGAGGTACATTGTGAGTACATTATCTATTGTATTATTAGTCATATCGGTTATTTTAGTCATAGGCATCGTTGTATTGTATTTTCTCGGCAAAAAAGCCCAGAAAAGACAGGCACAGCAGCAGGAACAGATAGAAGCAACCAAGCAGAGGATCTCTATGCTCGTCATCGACAAGAAGCGGATGAAGCTGAAAGATGCCGGGCTTCCACAGGCTGTCATCGCCCAGACGCCAAAACTTCTGAGGGGTTCTAAGCTGCCCGTTGTCAAGGCAAAAATAGGCCCTCAGATTATGACTCTTGTCTGCGATGAGAAAATTTTTGACATGGTACCCGTAAAGAAAGAAGTAAAAGCCACCGTAAGCGGCATCTACATCACGGAAGTAAAAGGACTCCATGGAAAACCGATCGTCGCGCCCCCAAAAAAGAAAAGCTTCTTCAAACGGGCGGTGGAAAAAGCGCAGGAAAAAGCGGGTGCAAAACCCATCAAATAAAAGAACATAAAAAATCCCTCCAAACTCTAAAACGGGCTTGGAGGGTTAGTTTTATCAAAACGCTGTTTTTCATTTATAGATGATGAACACTCTTCCTATACTGTTGTAATTCTTCTTCGCTGACATTACCTATAATTTCATCGAGAAACGACAACAGTTTTTTCTTGTCTTTTGGCAGTTGTCCGTAAAACTGATACGCATTGGAAGCTCCCATTGCGGCAAAGATAGTCGGTATCTGCAAATTTTCAATAAGTGTCCGCATCTCTTTGTACTTTTCAAGTTCACTTTCCTCATGCCAGTGTCCATGTTGTATTTCAGCATAAAGCTGAGAATCGGGATAAATCGTAAGCATATTTGCTCCGATGAGCGAAGGGTGTATCTGGTTGCATATATCAGCCGTCAATTTTGCCCCTATTTCCCCACGACCTGCCCCGGAAATACTTACCAGGTAAAAGAAACTGTAATGAATATCCGCTGCATCCAATCTCTGGCATTGCTCTATGATGTCTGCCGAGGTATATCCCTTGTTCATAAACCGCAGGGCTTCATCATCGCCTGTTTCTATTCCTATTGTCAAACTATCATAACCCATAGCCCGCAGTTTGGTAAGTTCTTCATCGGTTTTCAGAGCAACATCCGTAATCCTTGCAAACGAACCAATACACTGAACGGACGGGAGATGTCTATGGATTAACTCTGCAATCGCAGCTAATTTATCATAGGACAAAACGAATGGGTTAGCTCCTGTCAAAAACACTCGGCGGGGACGCCCACTGTTCCAAACTTTCGCTGCCCCTTTGACCTCCCGTAAATCACACTCAATATCCTCCAAAGGGGACATCCTGAATTGAAACGGCAAATCATTATACAAAGTACAAAACTTGCATTTATGATGCGTACAGCCTGCCGTTACCTCTAACAAAAGTGATGCCGCTTCATACGGCGGTCGCCAAATTGTTCCTGTATAGTGCATAAGCACATCTCCTTTCCTTGTTCCTGCACTGTTTTCCGTGCATACAGCTATATCCTCATGGTGTTTTCTGTCATCTATACCAATTATACTTTTATACAATTATTTTACAAGTACTGTACTTTTTTATAGTACCTGCATAAAATCTGTACATTGATTTATGCGGAAATGTATATTATACTGTTCCAAAAAGGAGTGGCCGGAATGAAAAAAAGCGCATTGGCTGTTGAACGCTGCAAAACAGTTTCTACCATACAAAAAATTTTAGGCGGTAAATGGAAAATTGAAATCATTTATTACATCGCCTTTCAGGATATACACCGCTTCGGGGAACTTCGCCGGCATATCGGCGATATTACGGAATCGAGCCTGACAAAGCAGCTTCGGGAATTGGAAGCAGACGGATTCATTACCCGTCACGATTACAAAGAAGTCCCTCCCCATGTGGAATATAATCTTACTGACTTGGGGAAAAGCTTCATTCCCGTCTTTGAACATATGAAACAGTGGGGAGATGAAAACCTTAGAGAATAAACAAGGCACAGTATTCGACAAGCACATAAATGACACATAAATAGTTAGGATATAATACTTATAGCAGCAAATAGCATACGCTACATATGCCATTCAAATTTTACCTTAACAGAAGCCTTTATCTGGCTACGTTTTATCCTATGCCTGTATATGTGTTTTCAATTTTATCATATACGATGAATTTTTCTATTTTCTCAGATAAAACAACGGCATTAGCTCTATGCCAATGCCGCCTTCAAAATCAATGAAAAATAAGTTCTGCAAAATAAAAATATGTCCCTTGCATTTTATTGAAGCGAGAACCCCTCTCCGCCCCTGGAGCGGATATCCATCCGTATCTTACAATTTGCCAGATGTTCGTAATTTACTTCCAGCGCATAATCCACACTTACTTCAATGCGTTCCTCCTCTTCCGTCATTTTTATACTCTTCGCATCTATTCCAATCAATATGTTTCCGTAAGGAGTAGCATAATTCGTCATATTTTTTTTCTTTTCTTCAAAGATCATATGTACGTTGACCAGCCCTTTCTTCGTCAGATCCAGGCTGTTGTCTTTGAACTTAATAATATTCCTCGTGCTTTCCTGAAATCCTTCCATCACCTCGTCAAAAACCACATAGTGACTGTCGTTCCGTTTATAATATTCCGCCGGCGTGATCGTCTCTATTTTGTCCCCGTCCGCAGACCCGGCATCAAATTGAAGTCCCCGTAAAGATAACAATACCTCTTTTGTCATGACTTATCCCTTTCCTCTATTGTTCTTCCCAAGCTCAATAGCTTTCTATATTGATCGTCTTTGCCGACAGGATCCCGTATTTCAAAATGGAATTGGCAAACGTCTGGAATTTATCCGCCATATCGCTTACGTAAAACTGATAACGGTTTGATCCCAATCCCTGCGGTTTTTCATTCAATAACCCTTCTTTTTCCAGCAGTTCTTTCAACTCCCTCGCAGTCTCGTATGCAGGGTTCACAAGCGTGACCCCCTCCCCCACGATCTTTCTGACCGTGGAACGAATCAGCGGATAATGAGTACATCCCAAGATCAGAGTATCTATCCCGCTGTCGATAAGTACGCTCAAATATCTCGTGGCTATTTCATCCGTCACAGGATCCTGCCACAACCCTTCTTCCACTAAAGGCACAAACAGAGGGCATGCTTTTCCAAGCACTGCAATCTCCGGATCAATCTCATTAATATATGTAGAATAAATATGGCTTCCGATCGTTCCCTCCGTGCCGATTACGCCTATCCTGCCGTTTTTCGTCGCTTCCGCAGCCACCTTTGCTCCGGGCTTGACCACGCCTATCATGGGGATGTCCAGCTCTTTCTCTATTTCATCCAACGCATATGCGCTCGCCGTATTACAGGCTGCTACAATAGCCTTCACCCGCTGTTCCTTCAGGAAACGGACAATTTGCCTCGAATACCTCGTAATCGTTTCCTTCGATTTGCTTCCATAGGGTACTCTGGCAGTGTCCCCGAAATAAATGATTTTCTCGTTGGGAATCTGCCGCATAATCTCCCTCGCCACCGTCAGTCCGCCCACCCCGGAATCGAAGACTCCTACAGGCGCTTCGGCCATTGCTTCTTTATTCGTCACTGAACCCATCGCTGACTCCATGATCCTTCCCTTTGCTTTCTGATTTTAACTTTTCCAAAATCCTGCTTTTCATCCGTATCTGCTCCGGCTTCGCACCGCTAAGGCCGGTAAAAACATCTTCTTTCAGGACGCCCGCTGGCATATCATCTCGGATGCCATCCATCGTATCGTCCGCAACAATTTTACAGACATCCTCCGTAAAACATAAGTCAGGATATATCATACCCCAAAATCCCCAAACTGAAAACAGTATAATTCCGGTTTCCCACAATTTTTTCATCCGACTTCCCCTATCATTTTTATTGTAGCCGTTCCTGCCACTGATAAAGAAAGTCTTCCCTTATTTTAACGGTTTATACATTGCCCGGAATCATTACCTGCATTAGCGCTGCCGTCTCCGCTGTCGAGCCGGATCTGCCGTATCACCGATTTTTCCTGGTTATCGATATGCATTTTCGCTGCCGCCGCCGCTGCTTCCCTGTCTTTTGCGCGAATGCTCTCATATATTATTCTATGCTCTTCCACCAGCCGTTCATGCTGGCTTTCGTCCTTAATATATTCAAAACGGTATCTGTACATTTGTTCCGCCAGATTATTAACCAACTGCACCAGCCTCCGGTTGCCGGTAGCCGCTACAATAATATCATGCAGCGCCACATCCGCTTTTGCAATGGCCGTAGTATCCCCTGTCCTCGTAGCTTTTTCAAATCCGGCGCAAGCTTCTTCCAGCTTTCCCATTTCTTCTTCCGATATTCTGTCACAAGCCAGTTCCGCGCACAGGGCATCCAGCGCCCTGCGCACTTCCAGCACATCTTTCATGCTCTTTTCCGTGATCTGGGCTACTTCCGCCCCCCGCCTTGGTATCATCGTTACCAGGCCTTCCAGCTCCAGCTTTCGTATCGCCTCCCTAATGGGCGTCCTGCTCACCCCCAGCCGGTTAGCGAGATGGATTTCCATTAATCTTTCCCCCGGCTTCAATTCCCCTGTCAATATTGCTTTCCGCAATGTATTGAACACTACGTCCCGCAATGGCAGAAAGTCGTCCATATTTACCTGTAAACTATCCTTCTCCATAAACCTGCCCCTTTTTCCTTCAATTTAGCTTTTTCTCGCATTCCTTTCCGCCCATCCGGTAAGAAATAGCTGACCGGCAAGATTTGCTTGTGCTATTTCGTTGTATGCTTTCCTGGCTTTTTCCTCTTCCCCAAAAATACCGAATACCGTAGGACCGCTGCCGCTCATCAGCGCATTCCACGCCCCGCTTTTCTTCATAACTTCCTTAATCTCCCTTATCACAGGATATGCGTTTACCGTCACCGTCTCCAATACATTCCCCATGCGCTCCGCCATGCCCCGCAGATCCCCTTCTTCTATTGCCGCCCGCATCCCGTCGATATCCGGGTGATACTCCAGGCTTTCCGCATGAAGATTCTCATATACATATTTTGTGGACACATCGATATCCGGTTTTGCGACCAGCACGACGCAGGCCGGCGCATCCGGCAGTTTTGTAAGGATTTCCCCGATCCCTTCCGCCAACGCCGTACCTCCTCTGACGCAGTAAGGAATGTCCGCCCCTATCTTTACCCCGAGGGCACACATCTCGTCTTCGTCCATGCCCAGCCCGAACATCTCGTTCATACCATGAAAAACTGCCGCCGCATCCGTACTGCCTCCTGCCATTCCTGCTGCCATGGGAATTCTCTTTTGCAGTTCTATTTTTATTCCTTCCCTGACAGAGCAAGTCTCTGTCACCAGCCTGGCCGCTTTATAAATCAGATTGCTTTCGTCCCCGGGAAGTTCTTCTTTATCCGTCGTTACAACGATCCCCGGCCTTTCCTGCCTTGTAAAAGTAAGTACATCACAAATATCTACCGTCTGCATGATCATCCTTACTTCATGATATCCGTCCTCTCTGCGCCTTATGACATCCAATCCCAGATTTACCTTGGCATAAGCTTTTTTTGTTATAGTATTTTTTCTATCTGAACTCATATTGTACCCCGTTTGCATTTTGTATACATAGTTTGTATTTTATTATATCCAACGCATTCCGGTTCGTCAACATGGAAATCCCTCCGTAAAAGCCGCAATTCTCCATTTTTTTCAGTACGATGTGGCACGAAATAGCGATTTTGCATAAGATACTATTATCAAATATTTGGTAATTGCCGATATAGACTATAGATTAGGAGTATTTTCCCTAATCGTGTACTAATATTATTTACATATCCAAGGAGGGTTTAAAATGAGCGTAAATGGAGTTACCGGATCAAAAGGCGCTGCCGATCTGTACGGCACTTATAACACTTCAGCAAAAACTGCTGAAAAGACGGAAAACAAAAAAGAAGAAAATACGAATAACGGCGGCGTAGTTTACGAGCCTTCTTCCAAACCGGCTGCTACACAGCAGACAAGTAAAAAACCTGATGCTAACTTGGTAGCTAAATTAAAGGCAGATTCCGATGCACGCGTTTCGCAGTTAAAGAGTCTTGTAGAACAGATGATTTCCAAACAGGGGCAGACCCTCGGAAAAGCGGACAGCATTTGGAGTTTCCTTGCAAGCGGAAACTTTACCGTTGATGCTGCAACCAAAGCACAGGCGCAGAAGGATATTGCTGACGACGGTTACTGGGGCGTAGAGCAGACTTCCAGCCGCATCGTTGATTTCGCTACCGCATTGGCAGGAAGCGATCCGAAACAGCTTGAAAAAATGAGAGACGCTTTCAAAAAAGGTTTTGATGAAGCTACCAGCACTTGGGGCAAATCCCTTCCTGACATCAGCCAGAAAACCTATCAGGCTGTTATGGATAAATTTGACCAGCTGATGGGAACAGAAGGATAACGTATTTTTCTTCTAATGATGTTGTACCATAACGCACAGACCAGAAAACCGATTGGTTTTCTGGTCTTTTTATCTTCTTTATCCTCTTTATTCTTTTAATTCGATATTCCTTTCACGATCAGCAGCTTATCTCCCGGCCTGATCTCTTCCGTTGTCATATCATTCGTTTCTTTGATCTGCGCGATAGGAACATAATAGCGTTTTCCCACATCCCACAGGCTGTCGCCTTCTTTTGCGATATAAATGACAATTCCCGGCAGACCGCTCAGCTTATTCATATCCAAATCCGAAACAACAATATCTGTCACAATATTTTCCGACCGATGTTCGAAAACGATAACGCGGCATACAACTACTGCCTTTACATCCAGCTCCCCGCCGTCCAGCATAGCTACCGCCAGCTGCTCCAATCCTGTCTGCACCTTAAAAGTACATCCATTATTGATATCCGGCACATCCAGCATAAAGCTGAACGGTATGCTGCCCCTCGCCGAGCTGTAAGGCGTTTTTTCATCGCTGCTCAGGTAAAGAACCTGCACGTTGACGGTTCCTTTCATATGAATGCCATTTTCCACGATCTCCCCATCTTCCGCCTGAATCTGCGCTTCGCTGTGCAAAATCTGAACGATAGGTGCATCCGAAGTACCCAGTTTGATTCTGTCTGCAACCTTGGTTTTTCCCGATGTTCTGGCAAGAAGCCCTTTAAACCGGGCCGGTTTGCTTATCGCTTCCACTTCTTTTACCACTCCGTACACACCGGAAAGAATATCCAGTCGCTCTTCTTCATAAAGGCTGATATCCAGATCCATCACGAGTTCTACCGTAAAAACTCTCTGTTCTCCGTCAAAATCAGGGCGTACTTCTACATCTTTCGATCCCAGCGCATAGTCAATATCTGCGGCCATCCCTTCATCACAGCCCGTACAATCCACCATTCCGCTGAAAGGCACGACTGTTTCATAGCATTTCACCGCGCCCTCTTCCCCTTCATACAGGAAGAAAGCATTCAAATCGCCCTGCACGGATATCCGCCCTTCCAATGCCCGGAATTCCACATTCTCCGGCTCCACTCCCTGCCATATCAGGCGGGCAACATTGGGGAAATTCTGCGGCAGTTCCAATTCCTCTTTTATACGGAAAATATCCCTCTTTTTTACCGTCATCTGCGCGATGCGCAACGGCTTCTTGCGGTATTCCACAGGTTCCTCATGATAAAGATCCACGGCCGTTTCTTCATCATACATCACCTCCGAGCAGACCTTCAGGGCAATCAGCGCCTGTACGCTGAGTTTTCTCGAATTGATAAGCCCTATCGTAAGGTCTTCCAGCCGCCATTTGACATTCGCGCTGTCCCCGCTCTGTACTCCTTCCACATAAATCTGTTCATCAAAAGGAATACTCCCTTCCATACAGGCTGGTGCCTGTTGCTCCCCCTCTGCCAGATACATAACAAGGAACTGCAGTTTTCCCTTTACCGCCACATGATCTTCCGTTACTTTTATTTCCTCCAAAGCAACGCTTCCTCTATCATAAATCAACTTGCTGGCATCCGGCCTGGAATCCAAGATATTAATATCATCCTCCAATGTGATCTGTGTTGACGCCTGGCCCTTTATCCGGTCCATATGTATATTTTTTCTTACTAATTCCACAAAAATACCTCCATGTAGATGAATTACCAGTCTGTACTTATAGTAATTCTATTTCACACACGAAGGTATTATTCCTCTTTTTTATGCTTTTACGGAAGATCCATTTTAAGGTCGCCGATACTTTCGATCTCATATTTTCTCATATAATCTTCAATGCCTTCCGCGATTTCCATAGTCACGCAGGGATTGACAAAATTCATCGCGCCTACCGCTATGGCCGAAGCGCCCGCCATCAGGAATTCAATCGCATCTTCCGCACAGGCAATCCCTCCCATGCCGATCACCGGGATTTTCACCGCCCTGGAAGCCTGATATACCATACGCACTGCCACCGGTTTGATAGCCGGCCCGGACAAGCCTCCGGTATGATTCGCCAGCACGAATTTCCGCTTATGAATATCGATCTTCATCCCCGTGATCGTATTGATCATGGAAAGAGCATCGGCTCCTGCCGCTTCTGCTGCCTTCGCCATCTCCGTAATATCCGTCACATTAGGACTCAGTTTCATAATTACCGGCTGTTTGGCCTTCTTCTTAATCTCCGACGTAATATCATACAGACAATCCGCTTTCTGCCCAAAAGCAATCGCCCCTTCCTTCACATTTGGGCAGGATACATTGATCTCCAGCATGTCGGCCGCCGTGTCCCCCAGCTTTTCCACTACTTCCAGATAATCTTCCACGGTTTTGCCGCAGACGTTGACGATAATCTTCGTATCATATTGCTGCAAAAACGGAATATCCCTCTCGATCAGCACATCGACCCCGGGGTTTTGCAAACCTATGGCATTCAACATCCCGCCGTATACCTCCGCCACTCTTGGTACGGGATTTCCCTCCCACGGAACGTTGGCCACTCCCTTTGTCACTACCGCGCCCAGTCTATTCAAATCCACGAATTCCGCATATTCCATTCCCGATCCGAACGTTCCTGATGCTGTCATCACCGGATTTTTAAATTCTACTCCTGCTATTTTTACCTTTGTATTCATATTGATGCCCATGCCTTTCCCTCTTGGGCCTTTCCCGGATGGGAACAGACCCAAATATATGATATTCTCAATCTCCGCACCGTTTTCCGACCAACATTAAATATCAACATCCGATGCCAAAAACACTGGCCCGTCCGTACAAATTCTCGCATTTTTTACATGTGAATGCGCATCCTCCTTCTTTGTCCTGCACACGCAGCCCAGACAGGCCCCCACTCCGCAAGCCATTCTTTCTTCCAGGGAAATATATGCTTCCACCCCTTGCTCTTCCCCATATTGTCTGACCGCCCGGAGCATCGGCATCGGCCCGCACGCCATGATGATATCTGCCCTCATATCTCCCGCAGCAATCACATCCATGACATTTCCTTTTACGCCCACGCTTCCGTCCTCCGTCGCCACATAGACATCCGCATATTTTTCCATATCTTCTTTCAAAAAAAGCTGCCCGTCCCGGTACCCGGCTATTACCTTCACTTCCGCCGCTTTTCCTTCCGCCCGCAGATCCTTCGCCAGCTGCACCATAGGAGGAATACCGATGCCGCCTCCCATCAGGAAAACCTTCTTTCCTTCCGCCGCCTTCAAAGGAAAACCATTTCCCAGGCAGCCCAATATCCCTATATCCTCTCCAGCTGCATAATGGGAAAATTCTTCCGTTCCTTTCCCAGCCACGCGATAAACAATCCTCAGTTCGCCGTTTGCCCTGTCCGCTTCGCATATGCTGATGGGTCTTGGCAGCAATGTACTTTTATCGCGTGGATAGACGCAGATAAACTGTCCCGCCCCGGCGTCTTCCGCCAGATCCGTCTCTATCCACATATCATAGATTCCCTCGCCGATTTTCCTCTGCGATATTACTTTTGCGATTACTTTCTTCTTGTTCATTTTCCGTCTTCTCCTCATTTCCGCACTGGCCAAATCGTCCTGCCAACCGCCGCCGATCAGTTTCCCTGCTGATAAACGATCCTGCCATTACATACCGTATAATATACTTTTCCCGAAAGAACCTCTCCAAGAAAAGGGGAATTATCGGATTTGGAAAAAAATCCTTCTACTTTCCATTTCTCCTTGCTATCAAAAATAACACAGTCCCCCGGGCCGCCTTCCGCCAGATACCCCGCATCCAGCCCATAGAACTTCGCAGGTTTCCATGACATAAGTCCTATCAGTTCCATCATCGTCAGATGCCCCTTTTCCACCAGTTCCCTGATCCCCAACGCCAAAGCCGTCTCCAGCCCGACGATCCCGCTGGGAGCTTCCGTTATCGGCCTTGCCTTCTCTTCCCTGCTATGGGGCGCATGATCGGTAGCGATCATATCGATCGTCCCGTCTTTCAATCCCTCGATGATCGCCATTCTGTCCGCTTCTTCCCGAAGCGGGGGATTCATCTTGGCCAAAGCGCCATATGTTATTGCCGCCTCTTCGGTCAGCGTAAAATGATGGGGCGTTGCTTCCGCATGGATATGAGGATTGGTTTTCTTTGCTTCTCTCACCAGCTCTACCGCTTCTTTTGTACTGATATGTTGAATGGACACTTCCGCTCCTGTGCCTTCCGCCAGTGCCAGATCCCGTTCCACCATCCAAATCTCCGCACGCCTGTCCGAACCGCCGATCCCGTAATATTCCGCCGCCTTCCCTGCATTCACCCCATTATTTTTAATAAATGCAGGATTCTCTTCATGAAAACTCAAAGGCTTCCCAAGCCTGGCCGCCTCCTCACACGCACTTTTTACCACCGCCTCGTCCAAAATCGGAACACCATCGTCCGTAAACCCTGCCGCCCCGGCTTCCGCAAGCCCGGCCATATCCGTCAGTTCCTTCCCTTTCATTCCCAACGTAATATTTCCGCAGGATTCCACGCGAATTCCAGTCCCGGCTCCCTTTTCCAGCACATATTCCAAAATCTCTTCACAATCTACCGGCGGTTTCGTATTCGCCATCAGCACCACCGTAGTAAATCCCCCTCTGGCCGCGGCCCTTGCCCCGCTCAGAATATCTTCCTTATAAGTAAAGCCCGGATCCCGGAAATGCACATGCACGTCCACCAGCCCCGGGGCCACCACCTTCCCCTCCGCATCGATCACAACGACTTCTTCTGTCTCCTTCCCTTTCTTTGCCAGCTCCTCTTCCAGCTCCTCTTCCAGCTCTATCCCCTTTCCGATCTTCCATACCTTCCCATCCCCTATCAAAACATCCGCCACTCCTTCAAATCCCCCTGCCGGATTCATCACACACCCATTTTTTATCAGCAAAACCATCTTAACCGTCCCTTCTCTGAAACCGCCACTTTTTACCATACAGTATATCCCACTCCCCGTCCCCGCGTCAACAATTCGCTCGTCAGCATCCGAAAATCAATGTTTGTAAGTGTTATGAAGTGTCATAGCCGAGGGAAGCCAAAGGGATCGGGAAAGGAGCTGTCGGGGGGCGGTTTTCTGCCGAAGCTTCCAATCAGATTTCACTAATGAAATGGGTAATGATATTCAACCGAACGAGCCGGAAGCAACGGCATCCATGCCTATGCTTCCTAAAATTGCCCTCCGTGGCAATTTTTCTCTGATTATCGCCCATTTCATAAGTGAAATTACTGATTGTACGCAACAGCAGAAAACCGCCCCCCGACAGCTCCTTTCCCGACCCCTTTGGCCCTCCATCCCCTTTGGCTTCCTTCGTCCATGACACTTACAAACATTGATTCCCGTCCCGCCAATATTATGTAGCGGCAGAGAGGAAGCTTGGCGCGAGGGCGGGGGCGGAGAGGCATATTTTTTTGCGTTGTTTTCGGCGGACATTTTTCTTAGCAGAATGTGCGGCAACCAAGGGAACCGTGCCATGGACGGCACGGTTCGTCTGCTGCGGCAGGATGCCGCTTTGCAGACATCCCGGACGGTTCCCGCAGCCTTCCCATTCTGCTTAGGAAAATGCCCGCCGAAAACCCAGCAAAAAAATATGCCTCTCCGCCTCCGCCCTCACAGCATCCCCTCCCCCTTATTTCAATCAAACACTACCGACTTATCCATATATTCAATCTTCAGCACTACATAAGGATAAGAAGCGCCGTCCCTCTCCTGTGCCCCGTACAATTCCCTGTTTTCCGGCTCCGGCCCAATCAGATTCGTATCTACATAAATAGAATTTCCCGTCAGATACAGATCATTGACCGTAATGCTATAACCGCCTGTCTCCTGTCTGCCATAGCCAACACATATATACAAAAAATCCCCGTCCTGATAGGTCATCTTGAATTCTTTTTCTTTCTTCTGTTCCATAATCTCCTTTAACTCTCCCGGTATATTATCTTCTCCCAATACCGTAAACTCAATATCCTTGATCTTCTCATTCCCGTCTTTTGTTTTCACCGCACACCCGCACAGGCAGCATAGGATGGCCGCTGTAAATAAAAATAAAATATGGCGTTTCTCCATTTTACCGATTCCTTCGCCTTTTTTTCTATTCTATTTATTGCGGAAGGCAACTATTCCTTTTGCAGATATAATCTCCACGGAAATCATAAAACCCCATTGCTTTACCTCCCCCGCTCCGCTATAATGGGAAAAGAAATAATATACACGAAAGGATAAACTTATGTTTCGATTTATTTGTCTCGCAAGCTTTGTCGTCCTGTTCCTCATCCTCAGCATTCCTCTTCTGATCGTGGAATGGATCATCGGCAAATTCAATATGGAGTTAAAAAGCAAAAGTTCTCTGGCTATTGTCAACTGGGCGTTCCGCAGATGCCTGGATATCACCGGCGTCTCTGTCACTGTTATCGGAGAAGAAAACATTCCGAAAGATACCGCCGTATTGTACGTGGGCAACCATCGGAGTTATTTTGATGTCCTGCTCACCTATGTCCGCGTTCCACGCCCTACCGGCTACATCGCAAAAAAAGAAATGCTTCGTTACCCTCTCCTTGTCAACTGGATGAAAAACCTCCACTGTCTTTTTCTTGACCGTAAAGATATCAAGCAAGGTTTGAAAACGATTCTGGAAGGCATCGAAAAGGTAAAATCAGGCATTTCCATCTGTATTTTCCCGGAAGGCACCAGAAACAAAGTAAACGACACCTTCCTGCCCTTCCACGAAGGCAGCTTTAAAATCGCAGAAAAATCCGGCTGTCCCATTATACCCATGAGTATTTATAATTCCGCAGCCATTTTTGAGGATCATCTTCCCAAAATAAAAAAAGCCCACGTGATTCTCGAATATTGCCCGCCGGTCTATATGAAAGATCTGACCAGGGAAGAACGTAAATTCGTAGGCTCCCATGTGTTAAATGTGATTAAAGAAACATATTTCAAGAATAAAGCGGAAATGGAAGCTAGAAAAGGAGCTACACACTAAGTAATTAGTGCGCAGCTCCTTTTCTATGCAGCAAACAACTGCCAGACCTCGAAAGAATCCGGCAGTTGTTATAAAATTAATGTATAGCCAAACATATTAACTTATAGAAAAATTATAGTCCAAATCAGGATTGAAACTTTTCATGCCGCCTTAATCATACAACTATTACACAATCTTCCTCGTAAAATTGAATCTTGGAATCATGTGTAACAAATTTTAAGTTATCAGCTTTTGCTTGAGCAATCATAATCCGATCAAAAGGGTCATTATGCGTTTGATTTAGATTATGAAATACCAACATTTCCAATGCTTTCACATGTTTATCACAAATTGGCGCCATTTGATACCCCATTTCCTGACATAAATCTGATAGCCTGGAGCCGCTAATCCGAATCTTATCTGGTCTTGACATATATTTTATTGTTATTTCCCAAATAGATGCTGAACTATAATAAATCTCATTTTTTATATCCATTATTAAAGTTCTGGCCTTATTGGACAACTTTGGATTATCATCCAATGCCCATAGAATAATATGTGTGTCTAATAACAGTTTCATTCTGCCACTCCAAACATTTTCGCAATCTCTGGGTTCATTTCATCAAAATCATATTCATCATCATATAAATCCTGTCCTCTTGCAATTCCAATTCTATTTGAAGTTACCGATGCCTTTTTTTTCACAGTATCAGGTAACATAAAACGCTCTATCATATCTAATAAAAAACGCAGATTATCTTCTGATAAATCATCAACCCTTTGAAGCACCTGTTCTTGTAATGTCAACATCAAACACCACCTTCCTACAAAATCCAGCATCCTTCTATTATCTTTATTATATGTATTTTAACACAAAATATATCAATTTCATTGTACATCAAAAAACCGCTTTCCTCAATCTGTTTCTTTGCTACGTTATTGTCAAGTAATCATTTGAAACATATTTTCAAATATACTTCTAAATTCATCTGTTGGTATTTGTCTGGTCTGTCCGGTTGTTTTTATTCCCCCCCTAAACCGGCTGGCTAATGCCGAATCACCCTCGGCAGCACTTCGTCGATATCCACATAATAATTCTTATAATTATCCCCTTCCACGTAGACCCTCACCATCCTGTCCTTGAACAGCGGTTCCGGGTTGAAATACAGGCATCTGCTTTTAAAAATATGCACATTTCCTGCCATATCCCAATATTGGCACTCCACCACATAAGGGCTTTTGCCATTGATGCGCACGTTATAATTAATCTTTGTCTCCGCAATCTCTGCCATAATATAACTTCCTGACTGCAGCAGCCTGTTGCACTGCTGCTTCCGCCTAATCTTTATCACCAGGAATGCCAGGCCGATCGCAAGAAAAATCAATCCCATGCTCCCATACACTGACAAAAAAATAATGTTTCCTTCACCTGGAACCGCCAAAAATACGGAAATCCCTACGGCAATCAAAATCGGGCCTAAAATAGCAAAAACAATCCCAACAATTAGCACTCCGTCGAATCCAATCTTTGCTTTCCGTTCCATCACCCTGTCCCTCCATCTACTGCTGTCTTCTGTTCTTCTTTTCCTCTCCCAACCTCATCTTCGCCGCGCCGATCCCCATCAATACGAAAATGAGGGGTGTTCCGATAATCTGCTGGTAGCAGAGTACATTATGGGCGATATAGCCTGCGGCCGCCAGCCCTGCCCCGAAGATTACCGCTGACTCCTCGTCCTCTGCGGACAGCGCCGTCCTCATACATGCATAGGCCGACGAAACAAAAATGCCCAGATAAGCCAGCCCTCCGACCAAGCCATAATTGATCACCGCATTAAACCATTCGTTATGTACGTTCGGCACGAGCTGGTTATGCCAGAACTCGTTAATCGCATCCCCCATCAGTCCATAGGCATAAGGCGTGAACCCGTCCGGGCCGCAGCCGAACAACTTTCTCCATATGGTAAAATCACCGAATACCGCCGCGCCTGTCCGCCAAATAAATCCTCTGCTGTTTCCCCACCATATCGTAAACCGGAAATAATTTTCCGTAGGGGAACCGGCAAAATATCCTTTTCCATGCAGGATAAACAAAATAATAACCCCTATTACCACCGCTCCCACTATAGCGAGATATATCCCCCTGAAAATCAAGATATTTCTCCTCTTTCCAACAATGTTGATTTTTTCCTTCCTGACCAGCAGATAAAAAGCTGCCAACACCGCCAGCAAGGGATATAAAAGCACACTCTGTGCCGTTTTTAAATAAACTGCATCGATGGGAACCATCCGATCCCCGCACAGCCTTTCCCCGATTCCTATCAAAACCGCGGCGCCTAAAGCGATCATTAGCAGTTCCATAAGGCGCATGACTCTGTCTCTGTTTCCCGGAGCCAGCCATAGCAGAATCATAAACGCCGCCGCCAGCGCGATCACACCGCTGTCACAGTTCAACACCATTTCCGCCGCAAAACCGATCCCGATGCCAACTCCGCACCATGTTCTTTTTTTCCCCGGCTGCGAACAAAAATAAATTCCCATTCCCGCAACCAGCAATATACTGACATAACTGGAAGTCCATGTCACCTGCCCCAAAGTGGTAACGAAATTCAGCCGCACATCATCCCCAAATCCCCGGTATAGATGCAGCACGTCCACACCAAAACGCTGTAAAATGATAATCAATCCCACCACGATTCCGGCCGCCGCGCCAGCGACATCCAAATAAGCCATTCCTTTATAGCCGAAGGAAACCATAAAATAGATTCCCACAAACAACAACTGCGCCACAAGACCGGTATACCAAGTATCCACCCCCCAGAGGGCCGAAGGCCGGTCTGCCGCGGTCGCATAAGAAATCACCGCACAGATGAGATAACCAAGCACAAACCAGTCTATCCACAGTAATTTCACTTTTTTACTCTTTTTTTTCTCTTTTTTCCGCTCAGGCAAATACCAGACCAGGCTCACCAATAAAGCCGCTGCCGTAGCATACAAAAACAGCGCCCATTTCTTGTATACCAGATCCATATACCCATTTACAAGAAAAAGAGGATATAAGACAAGCATAATCAATAAATATATATTCACGGTCCATGATTTAATCCGTTCCGAAGCAGTCGTATAGTCTGCGGACACTTTCTTTTTCATCGTATTTTCCATCCTCGCTCCTGCCGCTCAATGCAAGCCATTATTAATCCGTAATTGATCTCTTAGCGCAGGGTACTTGATTCTTTCAGTGCCTTCACAATCTCTTCAAAAGCCATGCCATGGGACGCCTTCACTAAAACCGTATCTCCCGCCTTTATTATGTTCCCTTGCTGTTCCAGGAATTGCTCCTTATCGGGGAAATAATAAATTTCCGGCCCGGAAGCATCTTCGTTTCTTTCAGATCCAAGAGCCCCTTCGTACATATCCCTGGCCAGGTTCCCAATACAGATAACCGCGTCAATTCCGCATTCCGCCGCATAGGCTCCCGTCTGCCGGTGCATCTCCCTCTCCTTTTCCCCCAGTTCGAACATATCCCCGAGTACCGCGACTTTCCTCGTCGCCGCACTGGCCAGCAAATCCAGGGCGGCCCGCATGGATACGGGATTTGCATTGTAGCAATCATCGATAAGCGTCTTGTCCCCCGCCTGTATTCTATTGCTTCTTCCATCCACAGGCTTTACCGCCATGATGCCTTGCAGAATCTCTTCTCCCTTCAGTTCCATCAAGCTTCCCACACAAGCCGCCGCCAGTGCATTATAAACCATATGCTCTCCCGGCAGCGGAATCTTTGCGTCCAAAATCTCTTTTCCTATATGTATCCGGGCCAGACTCCCTTCCAACCCCCTGTTTTCAATCCCTTCGGCATAAACCATATGATCCTGCCCGATACCAAAAGTCAAAGGCTTCCTTCCCTTTACTTCTTCCAACGTCCTGAGCATATCATCGTCGCCATTGATACAGACGGCACCGTCTTCATTCATAAAATCAAAAATCTCGGACTTCGCTTTTAATATGCCTTCCCTTGATTTCAAATTTTCCAGATGGCACTGTCCGATATTGGTCAATACACAAATATCCGGCTTCGCAATCTCGCTTAATCTGTGCATCTCCCCGAAATCGCTGATACCCATCTCCACCACCGCGACTTCATGCTCCTCCCTGATCTTCAATATCGTAAGAGGAAGCCCTATTTCATTGTTAAAATTCCCCTCCGTTTTCAATACCTTATATTTTGTTGCCAGGACAGAGGCAATAAATTCTTTCGTGCTGGTTTTTCCCACGCTTCCCGTAACGCCCACAACCGTGACCCCGAGTATCTGCCTGTAAAAACGGGCCAGATCCTTCAATGCCTGAAAGGAGTCCTTCACTAAAATATAAACGCCGGCCTCATCCTTCGGTTCCCGTTCGCAAATAACGCCCGCCGCTCCCTTTTCAAAAACCTGGGGAATAAAATCATGCCCGTTTACCCGCTCCCCCTTCGTTGCAATAAACAAGTCGTTCTCTCCAGCTTGGCGGGAATCCAGCGTTACGCCGGACACTTCCCTGTCTTCCTCCGGATAATAATTGTAAAGCGTTCCTTTACATATCTTCGCTATATTCTTTAACGTCAAATATCTCATCCTGTTTCTCCCCATTTCCACACTGCATTCGTTTTTTATCTGTTTTCCAAAGCCGATTCCATAATCTTTTCGCAAAGCTGTTCGAAATCCATTCCCTTCGCCTTCGCCTCCTGCGGAAGCAGGGAAGTCGGCGTCATTCCCGGTAAAGTATTCGCTTCCAGACAGAATATCTCTTCCTCCTCGCTCATCATAAAATCCATACGCGCATAATTTTTCAGCCTCAGCACCTGAAAAACTCTTTCCGCCAAATGCTGCAATTCTCTTGTTTTTTGATCGGACAGAACAGCCGGGCAGGTTTCTACCGTGTTTCCTGCCTGATATTTATTCTTATAATCATAAAAACCGTTGACAGGAGCGATCTCGATTACCGGCAGGGCTTTGCCATTCATTACTCCTACGGAGAATTCCCTTCCTTTTATGTACTGTTCCACCACCACTTTATTATCGTAACGGAAGCCCTCCTCCAGAGCCGCCTCATATTCCTTCTCATCCCCCGCGATACATACCCCCACGCTGGAACCGCCGCTGCAAGACTTCACCACGCAGGGAAAGGGAATGATTCCTTCGTATGCTTCCCCCTTTTTCAGACAGATTCCCTTCGGCGTCGGTATCCCGTGGTAGTCAAACAATTCTTTTGCCAGTCCCTTATCCATACATAGCGCTGAACTGACATAATCCGTTCCTGTATATGTAATCCCCATCAGATCAAAGCACGCCTGAATTTTTCCGTTCTCCCCGTTTTCCCCGTGAAGCGCCATAAACACCACATCCGCCCCCTGGCAAATCTGGATCACATTCGGCCCGAAAAAGTTTTTATCGCCGTCCGGCCTCAGCGCCTTTACCGCTTCTATTTCGGGATTTTTTATACCGATTTCCCCGATTTCCTTCGCCCAGTCTTCTTCTTTCTCAAAAATCCCCCCTGCATCTTCCCCCGTATATCCCAGATAAACATCCAGCAAGACCGCCTGATGCCCGTTTTTCTTCACCGCTTCATAAATCATCTTTCCGGAACTCAAAGCGACATCCCGCTCCGTACTGACTCCTCCGGTCAAAACGACAACCTTCATATCCATGTCCTTCCCTTCTTCTCATTTCATATTATTATACCCCCCAATATGCCCGAAGGTAAATACCTATTCTTGCCGATATGCAATTTCTCCGTTAATCAAAGTACAATAAACCTCCGTCAGTACATCCAGGGGATTTCCGTCAAAAATAGCGATATCCGCATCCTTTCCGACTTCCAGGCTTCCCACCCTGTCGGATACCCTGCATATTTGCGCCGCATGGATCGTAACCGCCCGAAGAGCGGCATCCATAGGCATTCCCGACTTCACGCACAATCCTGCGCACAAAGGCAGCGACTGGATAAGCGATACGGGATGATCTGTCGTAATTGCTACTTTTACCCCTGCCGCATTCAAAATTCCCGCCGTCTTAAATGCCGCATTCTGTACCTCTATCTTGCTCCTGCTGGACAAATCCGGCCCTACGATGGCAGGATAACCTTCCTTTGCCAGTTCTTCCGCGATCAGATGTCCTTCACTGCAATGATCCAGCGTCATATCCAGGCCGAATTCCTTCGCGATTCTGATTGCGGTAAAAATATCGTCCACCCGGTGAACATGAGCCTTTAATGGAATTTTTCCTTCAAAGACGGGAACCCAGCACTCATAATGAAAATCTTTTTCGAACTCCTCCCCCGCCTTTTTTCTCTTTTCTACATATTGCTTTGCCCGAAACAGTTCTTCTCGCAGCATACCGGCCACCGCCATTCTTGTAACCGGCATTTTTCCCTGACCGGAAAAATTCACCTTCGGATTTTCTCCGAAGGCGATTTTCATTGCTGCGGGCGCGAGGACGATCAAATCATCGATCCTCCTTCCCTTTGTCTTGACAAATGCGAACTGCCCGCCTACCACATTAGAGCTTCCCGGCCCGATCATCGCCGAAGTAATCCCTGCCCGCACCGCATCGTCAAAAGCCGCGTCCATGGAATGAATCGCATCCAACGCCCGAAGGTAAGGGGTAATGGGCTGGACATTTTCATTGCAGTCGTCCCCTTCCATTCCCTTTTTCTCCTCCGTAATCCCCATATGGCAATGGGCTTCGATGATTCCCGGCATTACCAGCCTCCCGCCCGCGTCTATGACATCGATACCGGCATCCTTTGAAGGAAGAGTTTCCAATTCCTCCATATCTCCTATCCCGACGATCTTTCCGTTTTCGATATGAAGAAATCCGTTTTCATACTCTGCCCTCGTCTTTTCTTTTTTCTTTTCCGCCTTCTCTTCCGCCATAGTCATAATCCGGCCATTGATCACATATCCCTGCATTCCGACTACCATTCCTTTTCTATAACTTCTATAACCGGCAAACCCTTCCAGCCGGATCCCATGCAGCAAATTTAATGCAGTTTCGTCATAGGATTGATCGGAGTTCCGTCCTTTGTCAGTTTAAAATATACGTTGCAGCCTTCTACCACATAATACTTGGTCGGAGCCGCCACGCTTCCGATAATATCGCCCTGGTTTACAAAACCGCCTTCCGAAACCGTAATATCCTTTAACTGCCCATAGGTAATCTCATAACCGTTGCCCAGCTCCATAACTACTACGGTTCCTAACTCCCGGTCATCATACACTCTGCTTACTTTCCCGTTTGCCGCCGCCGTAATGGTTTCTCCCTCCACTGCGGAGATAATGATTGCCGGATTATACTTATACTGTTCCAGCGTAGGGAAATAAACGGTCTTGTCCATACTGTAATTAATCAGCACATTTCCCACGATAGGCCATGTCAGCGTATCCTTATCGCTGAACGTCAGAGCAGGCTGGATGGATGTGGATGTGGCGATGGCCATCGTATCCTCCATTTCTTCCATACGGGCTACTTCTTCCAGGGTGGCCGAATCGATCCCTTCATCGATCATCCCTTCCTCGCCTTTTTCATTTTTCTCCTTGTCTTTCTGGCTCTCTTTGCCTTCCGCCTTTTTCCCCTCTTCCCCTTCGTCTTTTTTCTTCTCGTTCTCCGCCTGTTCTTCCGTACTTTCTTCCGTTTCTTCGTTCTCTACGCTGGGCGAATTCGTCTCCTGGAAATACGGATCGTAATCCAGGTCATCCGCCGTTACGGCGCTTTCGTTGATTCCTTCCGTCTCCGCCGCATTCAAATTCTCCACGCCGTCCATTACGCCTTGCACTATTTCGCCATCATTCTTTGCCAGTTCCGTCGACTCATTTTCAATAGAACTGAAGTCAACTACGTAACCGTCGTTTTTCTCTTCACTGCTTCCCCTGAAAAATAATCCCGTTGCCGTTAAAGCGGCCAGCACAAACACCGATGAAAGCGCCATAACCACCTTTTCCTTTTTGGCGCCGTTTCTGTTTCCTCTTCTCATTTTCATTCCTCCTAACAGAATTTATATCAGATTCTTATTTTCGGTTTTGATTCCTCATCGATAGTTTTGCCTGTTTCGGATTCTTTATTCAGTTTTTTCTATGACAATTTCCGAGAAAAAGTAGTTTAATATGTCAATATAGTCGCTTCCCTTTTTTGCCGCCTCATTGGCGCCATATTGACAAAAGCCCAGTCCATGCCCCACCCCTTTCACTTTTATAACGATTGTCCCCCCCTCCTCCTGCCATTCAAAACAAGAGGAATTGAGTGAAAATTCTCTTCGGAATACCTCCCCTGCAATGGTTCCTTTTTCCGAACAAATTTCCAGCACATATCCCGCCCTGTCCCTGTTCAGTGAAAATGCCTCCTCCAATGCCTTCCCTTCCTCCCAGCCAATCTCCGGGCACAGCTTTTGCATTTTTTCCAGAAAGCTTTCCCTGCTCATCCTTATACTATGTACATAATCTTGTGAAGTAAAATCTCTTTCACATACCACGGACTTTAAATACTTATAATTTTCGTTTCCGAATACTTCGTTTCCGTTTCTGGTAGCGCCGGCGCTGACTGCAAAATAAGGCGCATTGATCGGATACCCGTCATAGGTCATATATATTCCCCGTGTGCTGCCCACCGCTTCTTTGCATCTCTCATAAGCTGTCCCGTCCGTCTTTACAATATTGCTTTCCACGTAGATATACGCTTTTCCCTCTTCCTTTTCCTCTTTGCTGTCATAATACAAACGCATCATTTCCGTCCGCAGAACCACGGCCTGGGCCTTCAGCGCTTCCATTTCGTATTCCATATGGATCGTAGCGGGCAGCCTGCTGATCAAATAAGTTTCCAGAGGCATCATTTCCGTTCCGGCCGCCGTTGTATTGCATACAATAAATTCCGCTTTTCCGATATCTTCCCAAAATAGTTCTGTTCTTCCGCTTTCCTTTGTTCCCCATGCCGCCTCTCCTTCCGTCTGCTCCCCCCCTTCCTTCTTTTCTATCCCCGCATTTCCAAAGAAAAAGGATACAATATAGGGCAGCAAAAAAATAAACAGAAGGACGGCCGCCACATCCCGGTAATCCGGTTTGGACTCTGTCCTTCTGTTTCTTATTGCATTTTTCACGATTTCTAATTTTTTCATAGGACACCTCTACACTATTGTATGTATCGGTATCCTTTTTATGCTATGCAGGGCTATGCCACAAGGGAATTTTAAAAGTTGCATTTAATCTTCATAATGTCCCCGGCATGAAATAACGTAAATTACGTTGTCTTTCCAAAAATAAACGATTCGATTAGTCTCATCAATACGTCTGCTCCAGTACCCGCTTAAACTTCCCCTTAATGGCTCCGGTTTCCCAATACCTTCAAAAGGTGTCCGTTTTATATCATTAATAAGCAAATTAATTCGTTTTAATGTCCTTTTATCCTGCATTTGCCAATAAAGATAATCTTCCCATGCCCTGTCTTCCCACAGAAGCCTCATTACTCATCCCCCTCTATTAGCTCATGTTCAGCAAAATGCGCTTGCCCCGATTGAACATCATGAACCATTTTCTCTAAATAGCGCACATTACTTTCAGAATAGAACGGATCAACACATACATCAAAAGGAATCCTCTTTTCGCGACTTACTTTTTTTGCAAAAATCGTAAACGCCGTCGTCATTGACATTCCCAGCTCCGAACAAGCCTGTTCCATACTCTTTTTCAACTCTGCATCCATACGAAAATTTACATTTACTGCCTGTGCCATATTCAACACTCCCTTCCTTCTGTATTATGTCATACGGTAATATAAATTATATATTAACATAATGCAAAAAGCAATAATTTTCATTGCATTATCATTACAAAAAAAGATACCTCTACACTATTGTATGTATCGGTATCCTTTTTATGCTATGGGAACGTTTATCCCGCCGCGTCAAAACGCCCGCTTCCTTGCTCTTTTCCTTGTTCATGTACAGCCAGATCCACATGCTGTATCGTTCCTGCATATCCGTTCTCATATAAAAATATGCCCGTTTTGCGTATTCTTCCATTTGGCACGTTATCTTTTGAGGCCAGCGTAAAATCTGTTTCCTGATTCGCCAGGCAGATCGCTCCGATATTTTTCTCCGCCAGCGTATAACATCTGTCCTCACCGTTCTCATCCTTCGTCCAGATCAACAGCTTGCTCCATATCTCATCGTCTTCGTCAATCCATCCGTTTCCGTCCGAATCATAGGCCGCCAGATCCGCAAAACCATTCCCCGACTTCGTCCCAAACAGCTCGCTTCCATCATTGATGATCCCGTCGCCGTTTTTATCCAGCGCCAGATAGCCGCTTCCGCTTCCCAGCATGGAAATCTCCTCTTCCACTCCGTCCGCATCCAAATCAAAGAAAAAGGTCTGATCTTTTACTTCCGCCACATTTCCTTCCAGATTGATCACCAGCGGATCGACCAGCTGCCGTTCCACCCTCTGGAACTGTTCGCCGTAATAAGCCTGAAAGCTCCTGCTCATCTGCACATTTATGTTAAACTCTATCGTCCTGCCGTCCGCCGTCCGTACCACGCCCCCTGCTGAAAAATCCGTATCTTCTTTTTCTTCCATATAGGTTTCCTGGCGGTAGGTGATCGTTTGGAGCATTTCCGGATTGATCGTAATACTGCTCGTGTGTGCTTTCTCCGTAATCTCCCTAAGCTCCATAAAATCCCATTTTTTTGTTTCTCCGAAAAAGATGCCGAATAAATATTGCATACATCTGTCCCTGACCGTGCTGAGTGCATCTCTCTCACCCTGCACATAAGAAAGTTTCCTGACCCCTGAACGGGAATTCATTTCATTCAGCTTCTCTTTCAGTTCCTTCTTTTTATCCGCATATGGATCCTTGCCGTAAAATTCCTGCCAGGCATCCTCTCCCATAATGCTTTTTTTCTCGGTTCCATCCTCTGCTCCAGGGTTCATCCGTAAACCCGCATTTCCTGCCAAAATCGTCACGCTGGCTCTCCTGGCAGTCAAGGAGTGATATCTCCTCGTACTCTCCATCCCTATATTTGAGGAACCAATTCGCATTCTTACCCTCCATTTCCTTTGTCCGTGTTTCAACCATATAAATTTCAAAAACAGTATTCCGGCCGGAAATACCTGATTCTTGTAATTTATATATCGGAAGGAGAGGGAAATACTTTAGATTCTACTCTTCAAAATACTCGTCGATCCCGTCGGCGATTCCCGCAGCAATCAGCCGCTGGTAATCCTCTTCCGCCATTTTCTGGTCCTCTTCCGGGTTTGTCATATAGCCCATTTCCACAATCGTCACCGGTATCTTGCTCCAGTTGATGCCGCTCATAGTATCCGTTTCCCATACTCTTTCCTTTTTGCACCCAGCGCTGGCAGTCAGTCCGTCCAGCACCAGATCGGAAAGCCGTCTGCTCTCGCCATACAGGCTCGCTACATAAGGATTTTTCTCCGTAGGGCATATAGTCATGGCACCGTTCGCTTTTTTATTTTCCGAACCGTTGGCATGGATTCTCACAAACACTTCCGCACCGGAATCATAAGCCATCTGTGCCCTTTCCGAATTGCTGATGTCCACATCATGGGTTTCCCTCACCATATAAACCTCATACCCTCTGCTTTCCAGTTCTTCTTTCAGCTTCAGGGATACTTCCAGCGTCAGCACGTATTCATAAATGCCGGTAGATACGCCTTTCGTTCCTCCGCTTACTTTCATCTTCATTTCCGATGCCCCCGGCCCTACCGGTTCCTTTTCGCTATTGCCCCTGGACTGGTGTCCTGCATCAATGGCAATCAAATGCCCGTTGCCTGTCTGCTTTTTTTCCCCTTCTTCTGCTCTCGCGTCTATACTGCATGCACATGCCATGCACAGAGCAAGCGCCATACACATTCCTTTGAGAAACAACGACCTTCCCTTTTTTATCATTTCAAACTGCCCTCCGTTTTCGTTTTCTTTCAGGAAACCCTGTTATAATTAATCAGACATCCCTTTAAAATAATCTGCCGTTCTTCATCCGTCAGTTCGCCAAGGGAAAGTTCGAACTCTTTCATTCCTTCTTCGCCGACCACATAAGCTCTAATATGATCCGCCTTTTCTTCCACCGCTTTCCGAATGTCCGGCAGGAAAAGATAATCCATATTTTTAAACGGAAGCTGCTTATCATCCCCGTCAATAAGAAACGGAAGCATTCCCCAGTTAATCAGATTGGAGCGGTATCTCTTCGTCGCATATTCGCTGGCGATATTCGCCCAGCCGCCCAACACCTTCTGGCAGGATGCCGCCTGCTCCCTCGCGGAACCATCGCCCGGTTTTACCGCAAAAATCGTGGAACCAAATCCCACATTTCCTCTTCCCACTTCAGGATACAGCTTTTGAATGCTTTCCATTACCGGTTTTAATTCCGGTTTTACGTCTAACGGACATTTTCCGTCCATCACCGCCGTCTGCGCCTCCTGGATGTCCTTTGCCCGCCCCACATAAGACGGATCTTTCCTGGACAGCGTAAATTCCGCCAGCCCAAGCGGATTGGATCGGTATGAAGAAGTTTCTCCCGAAGGAATCAGCTCATCCGTAGTTGTCACCGGGTCATGGATCTCGGATACCATCTGCAAGATCAGGTTTTCCGGCAGCTCGCACATCTTCGGCCAGTCTTTGATATTCGGCCCAAACTGTATGTCTACCGCCGGATCGGCAACGCCTTTGGAATCGAAAACTCTGTTTGCATATATATTGGAATCGAAATGATATTTATATTTTCCGATGTTCCCGTCAAAGTCCGTCGCCGGCGTCAGCACCCCTTTATTTGCACTGGTTGCCGCGATCGACCGGGCATCCATCAGAGCCACGGACGAAATCTGCCCGTTCTGCAGCTTGGAGCCTTCCCTGTTCGGGAAATTCCTCGTAGAATGGCGGATACTGAATGCATTATTTGCCGGTGTGTCCCCCGCACCGAAGCACGGCCCGCAGAACGCCGTCTTAAGCACCGCCCCCGTTTCCATCAGAGCCGCCGCGCATCCGTTTTTGATCAGTTCCATATAAACCGGCATAGAGGCCGGATATACACTCAGCGTAAATCCATCGGAACCGATATAGGATCCCTTCAGGATATCCGCCGCCGCGCAGATATTTTCAAATCCGCCTCCCGCACAGCCGGCAATAATTCCCTGATCCACATAGAACTTTCCGTTTTTCACTTTATCTTTCAGTGTAAAGTCCACCGCCCCGTCCAGGCTGACTGCCGCCCTTTTTTCTACATCGTTCAGAATATCTTCCAGATTCGCGTTCAATTCCTCAATCGTATACGTATTGCTCGGATGGAAAGGCATTGCGATCATCGGTTTGATGCTCCCCAGATCCACGGCGATCATCCCGTCGTAATACGCCACATCCTCCGGATTCAACTCCTTATATTCTTCTTTTCTTCCGTGAATCTCATAAAACTCTGCAATCTCCTCATCCGTTTTCCAGATCGAAGAAAGACAAGTGGTTTCTGTCGTCATAACATCGATGCCGATCCTGAAATCCGCGCTCAAAGCAGCCACGCCCGGCCCTACGAATTCCATGACCTTATTCTTTACATAACCATTCCCGAATACCGCGCCGATAATCGCCAGCGCCACATCCTGAGGGCCTACTCCTTTCGCTGGTTCTCCCGTCAGGTAAACGCCGACCACTTCCGGCATATTGATATCATAAGTCTGGTTCAGAAGCTGCTTTACCAGCTCCGGCCCGCCCTCTCCCATCGCCATCGTTCCCAGCGCTCCATAACGGGTATGGGAATCCGAGCCAAGGATCATCCGGCCGCCTCCTGCCAGCATTTCCCTCGCATATTGATGGATGACCGCCTGATGAGGGGGAACATAGACTCCTCCATACTTCTTCGCACAGGTAAGTCCAAACATATGATCATCCTCATTAATCGTTCCGCCCACCGCACAAAGCGAATTATGGCAGTTCGTCAACACATACGGCACCGGAAATTTCTCCAGCCCCGACGCTCTCGCCGTCTGTATGATCCCAACAAAAGTTATATCATGGGAAGTCAGTTTATCAAATTTTATTTTCAGCTTTTCCATGTTCCGGGATGTATTATGCTCCTCCAGAATCCGGTAAGCAATCGTCCCCTTCGCCGCCTGCTCTTTACAAATCTCCTTCCCGGTCTTCGCCTTTAACTCTGCCGCCGCATCCGCGCCGTCAGCAACAATCTCCGTCCCATTTACCAAATACACGCCGCTGTCATATAAATTTATCATATTGTCCTCCTCTTTCTAATTATCGCTTTTCATAGTTCTGCTCCTGCCCCAAATACACTAGCTTTTATTATAAGGGAAAAAAAATTTCGTTGCAACCCGCAGCCATCAATTTTTTCAGAGGGCAGGGCGCGGGGGAAGGGGGGAAGAACGGCCGGGGCCGGAGGCCATAGGGAGGGCGGAATTTCCGGCTGGAGCTTCCAATCAGATTTCACTAATGAAATGGAGAAGGGATATGAAGCCGGACGGGACGGAAACGAAAGGCATCCGTGCCTTACGTTTCCTAAAACCGCCTCCATGCGGTTTTCCCTGGGTGGTTGACCATTTCATAAGTGAAATTGCTGATTGTACGCAACAGCCGGAAATTCCGCCCTCCCTATGGCCTCCGGCCCCGGCCGTTCTCCCACCTCTTCCCCCCACGCCCTGCCCTCTGAAAAAATTGATGGCTTTATTCTGCTCCAAATATAAGCAGGAGGTATATAGCCCCCCAAGGCTATATACCTCCCTGTATTTTGATACCTTCTCTTATCTTTATTAAAAACAATGCAACATTTACTTAAAATCCACCCATCTCATTTCCATAGGTTTCAGGTTCAGTTCGCACATTTTCTTGCCGTTTACAAACAACTCGGTATATTTCTCCTCCCTTGCGTTATTGATTACGGCAATTTTTCCTGTCTTTTCAAATACTGTGACTTCCGTATCCACGTTCGTTACATAGTATTTTTTCATTTCCTCTTCCATACCGGCTGCATAGTAAATCGCTCTTAAAAGCACACGGCAGTTCTGAGGGGAATAGGGCAGACCTGCAAAATAAACGCTCCGTCCCTTTCCGTATTTGTTCACTACCAGGCGGCAGTATTCCCCGTCCATGTTCAGTATTTGGTAATCTTCTCCCTGGGCATAGATTCTGTCCATTCCCTCGCCGAAATCAATCTCTCCTTCAATATCTTCCAGAATGAAATGCTCGGCATTGAGTTCATTATACTTATCCGTGCTGAGAGAGAAATCCGTTTCTTTATCCACTCCAAGCACATCGCTCAACTGGAAATAACGTCCTTCAAACTGATACGCGCTCGGTTCGCCGACTCCGATAAAACCGCCCCCGTTATCCACAAATTCGCGGATAGCGGTAATGACCTTTTCGTCTTTCCAGTTTTCCGCGCCGCTGAAAGCGGTATAAGCGTCGCCCGCATTAATAATCACCTTAATATCTTCGGGTATGCCGCTTCTCACTTCATCAAAAGTAATAAATTCCACGTCAAAAGGCATACCGCTCAGGCATTCGATGATCCCCACATAGGAATAAATCTCTCTGTGCCATATCGCATGATGCACCTGATTGGCCATCCATCTTCTCAAATTGCCCCAGCAGTTCAGAATCGCTACTTTAAAAGGCGCCGTATATGCCTTTGTTTCCTGCATGTTCTCATGAATCTGCCGGAACTCGTCTACCACATGGCGTATTTCATCGATAAAGCCCGGCCACTCGGAAGCTAATTTTAAATATCCGCCGTAGCCGATACGATCCAGGGGCGAACGTAAAATAGCCCTTCTCGCTTTCATCCAGTTTTCCTGTGCTTCTCCGATCGGATCTCCGCCTTCGCAGAATACATCCGGGAAGAAGTAAGGCAGAAGACGTCCTTCCGTATATTTTACGCCTTTGATATCCGAAATCATCCGCAGGGTTACGCCGTCTCCCACAGATCCGACCACCGCGTCCAAGCCGATATTTGCAAAATATTTTCCGAATGGCTCTGTGCCGATCCAATGGTCTCCCAGGAACATCATCGCTTCTTTTCCATAGGAATGCACGATATCCACCAGCTCTTTCGCCAGTTTGCTTACTTCGATCTGCTGGAACTCTATAAAATCCTTAAACTCTTTGCTTGGTACGCGGAAAATGGAATTATGGTATCCCTGATCCACGATAAATTCCGGACGGAACTTATAACCGGCCCATTTTTCGAATTTTTCCAGAATATAAGGACTTACGCTGGCGCTGTAGCCGAACCATTCCACGTACTTTTCCCTTTTCTTCTCATCAAAGGTAAGGGTAAACTGATGAAAAAATGTAGTAAAGCGCACCACATCGATATCAGGATTGTCTTCGCACCACTTTTTCATCTTTTTCTTGACGTATTCCTGCGTCTTCGGCTGTCTTACGTCATAAGTAAGCTGATGGGGGGCATCTTTCCAGTCATTTGTAATAAAATTGTACATATGTACCGGATCCCATATGAGGAACGCCAGAAAGCTCACCGTATACTGATGGTATTTTATGCTTTCTATCTCCACTTCCTCCGTCTCAGCATCATATTTCCACTGATCCGTCGGCACCACTTCTCCGGTTGTCCTGTCTATGACCTCCCACCATCTCTTCGGGTCATCAATAGTATTTACTTTCAACTGCTCCGTATGGAACCCTTTCATCAGCTTAATGCGCAGCCTGGTATCCCTGGCCGTTACTCTTTCGCTGATCAAATATTCCTGCTGTACTTCATCGGGATTCGCATTTGCCCACTCATTATCTTTTCTGGTGGTATAATAAGTAGCATATTTCTTCCCATCCTGCGACAGAAGTTCTTCCGGCATCGCCGTTCCGTCGCAATCCCTCAGGGCATCCGCCCCGAGAAGATTTTTCAAACGTATTGTCTCATCCACCATATCTATATCGGTAGGCAGTGTCAGCCTTCCTGTCATACTCATATTCTCCTCCTCACCGTCCATCCCGTTCCGGCCATGTCCGGCATCTACTTCGTATACTGCTTGTTATAACGATAAAGTAAAAACAGAATTCCCGCCAGTCCTACTACCATTATACCAAGGCCGCTTGGCCCGACGTTTCTCTGCTGTGTACAGATAAGTACCATGCATACCACAAATATCACGATATTAATGACTACATTTAACCATTTATTCATGTCCGTTTCCTCCTATTTCCAGAAAGGTTTTTAGCCCTTCAATCCGCCAAGGCTCATGCCCTGCGTCAGTTTTTTCTGCATCATCATATACAGGATCAGCGTCGGCAGCATGACAATGACAAGCCCCGCATAGAGCTGGCCGTAATTTGCCGCCGCTTTCTGCGCCTGCATCAGCTGCATCAAACCTACCGGCAAGGTTTTATTCTCCTTGGTGAGCAATGTCATGGAAATAATATACTCGTTCCAGAAAGAAAGGAAATTGAACAAAATAACCGTAATAATACTCGGCTTTGCCATCGGCATCATAATCGTTACCATCGTTCTGAAATATCCGCTTCCGTCTACAAATGCCGCCTCCTCATAATCTTTTGGAATTGTTACAAAAAATCCCGATAAGAGATATATGGTAAAAGGCAGAGCCGTCGAAGCATATACCAACGCGGTCACAAACAGATTGTTTAGAAACAACCCGGAACCAAGCCATGATTTCATCACTTTATCCGCGTCTACCAGCATGAGGAAAATAGGCACTACAATATAGTTTACGTTAATAAACAATCCTGCCATAAACGCTATGTTCAAAAGCTTGCTTCCCATAAACTTATATCTGGCAAGCGTATAAGCTGCAGGAAGCGCGATTACCAGAAGGAGCAGCAGGGCCAGCACCGTAATAATTACGGAATTGATCATGTAGGAACCCATGCTTGCCTTTGTAAACGCGTCGGCAAAGTTCTGGAAATACAATCCCTTGGGCAATGTCCACGGATTGCCGTAAAACTCGGAATTTTCTTTAACAGATGCCATAAATACCCAGGCAACAGGAACAATAATGCTGATTGCCAGCATCAATAACGCTATGTATATAAACACTTTTACTACTTTATCATTTACAGCGATTTTTCTACGATCCATCATTCCACCTCCTTAGAATTCCAACGGTTCACGCTTCGTTGCCGCATTTACCACTGCCGAAAGCGCGAAGGAGAATAAAAATACCAATACGCCGATCGCCATACCATAGCCGTAAGAGGAATTGGTATATGCCTGCTGGTACATATAACTCAGGAATACTTCCGTCGCTCCGTCCGGTCCGCCGTTGGTCATTGCTTTTACAAACAGGAAGCTTAAGTTAATGGAACTGATAACAAAAAATGTAAGGGTGGTACGTATATTCGTCCAGATCAGAGGAAGAGTAATGTCAAAAAACTGCCGTATCCTCCCTGCTCCTTCCAGATTGGCCGACTCATACAAACTCTCCGGCACACTTGCCATACTGGCCATATACATAACCATGTAATAACCGATCGCCTGCCATATCATAGCGATAACAAGCGAATAAATAACTATCTTCTGATCCCCCATCCATAAGATTGGCGTAGCGTCCTTTCCTCTGAATATAGAAAGTATGCTGTTTAAAAGCCCGTTGTTCGGGTCATAAATAGCGGAAAAGATTGCAGAAATAACTACTACCGATAAAATATTAGGAATATAAAATACGATTCGGAAGAAGTTCTGCCCGACAATTTTTTCCCTCGATAAAATAGCCGCAAAAATAAGGGCAAATGCCATTGTCACTATCGTTACCAAAGTGATCAACAATATGGTATTTTGGAAGGAACGGAAGAAATTACTGTCGTTCATGAGAAGCTTAAAGTTCTGTAGGCCGACGAACTGCTTTGTATTGGAAAACCCGCCCCATTTATACAATGACATATTAAATACCTTAATTGTCGGAATAATCATAAATATAATGAATAACAGTGTTGCCGGCGCTACGCATGTGACAATAAACGCCTTTTTTGCTTTCGTGTTCTTCATAATGACCTCCATTCTGTTCCTATTTTTATAAAATTGGGACATGCCGGGGATTACTCCGTGCATGTCCCATGCTTAATACTCTTTATTCAACAGGTTTATTCCATTGCTGCCCTGTATTTATCACTTACTTCCGTAACTGCTGCGATCCATTCATCCACAGTCTTGTCACCGCTTACGATACTATTTACTGTTTCGAACAGAGCGTCTGCCATCGTTGTGCCTTCTACCGGTGTGGTAGCTGCGAAACCGCCCATAACTGCCGTAGCGCCTGTATCATATACGCTGTAGAACAATTTGTTGTCGCCTTCTAAGCTTTCGCCAATACCTACGATCGGCTGGATAGCGTTGGAACCAGCAAAGATTGCTGCTGCTTCATCGGAATACATATAAGCTACGAATTCTTTTGCAAGATCCTGATTTTCTGCTGCTGCCGGGATCCACATCTGCTCAAACCAGCAGAAAGAACATCCAGCGCCGCCTGCATTTACTGCCGGAATAGCTGTGAAGCCCCATTTGAAGTTCTCGCCTCTCGGAGCGTCTGCCATTTCGCCAGGAAGCCATGTGCCGTTCGGGCAGAAGATAGCCTTGTCATCCAGAATCAGCTGCTGATTCTTTGTGAAGCTTTCGTTGTTAGCGTTTGCTACTGTCGTAGGCTCTGTATACTCAGCCAGTTTTGCAACGATATCAAATACTTTTCTTGCATCTTCGGATTCCCATATGCCTTCGCTGTATGTCATGCACTGATCAAAGAAGCTTGATCCGCCTGCGGAAGACAACAGAGCGAACATAAATGCATCAAAGTATCCTGTTGTCGGATATGTAAATAAGGAAATGCCTTCTGCTTTCGCCTTATCGCCTAACTCCCACATTTCATCCCATGTAGTAGGAAGCGTCCAGCCTTTTTCTTCCAACAGACCTGCGTCATAGAACAATCCGCAAGGGCTGTAGAACATCGGTGCATAATAGGTTACGCCGTCGCCGTAAGGATTGGTTGCCAGCGTATCAAGGAAACCGGGAACAATCTTATCTTTTACTTTTACATCTTCTCCGGGAACTGTCATATCCATAACATCCGTCAAAGGAAGTAATCCTTTTTCCCTTGCCAGTGTTTCTGTCAAACCAGCTTCGCGGCCTGTTGCACAGTGAACAACGTCCGGATAATCGCCAGCTTTCATGCCAGGAGTAATTACGTCTTCAATTTTCTTGTCAACGGTAAGTTCTACGGTTACGCCAGGATGGGATGCTTCGAATGCTTTCGCTACTTCGGTCCACATATCAGCGCCGTATCCGCCTTCAAATGCCGCTACTTTTACAGTGCCTTCCAGTGCGGGAGCTGCTGCCTCCTCTTCGGGAGCCGCTTCCTCTGCAGGAGCTTCCTCTGCAGGTGCTGCCTCTTCTGCCGGAGCCGCTTCCTCTGCAGGTGCTGCTTCTTCTGCCGGAGCCGCCGGTTCAGGAGATGAACCACAGCCGGCAAACGTTCCGATTACCATGGCTGCAGCCAGTAAAACAGATATTGTTTTCTTTTTCATGTTTGTCCTCCTTTTGCTGTAATCAAATATTACAAGCATTTTTATTGTTGATTATTGACAACAAGTTTCTTATTCATTAAGTATATATGTTTATTTTTTCCTGTTCAATTTCTATATTGCTCTATTTTTTATATTTCTTGTTGTTTTTGAAATAAAAAACTTTATTCCTGGATTTTTATAGAGTATAATTAGATAAAAGAATTCTCTAAATCGACATTTTATTAGTCGTTTTATCCAATCTTTTTTTACATTATTGTCAAATTTATTGATTTCGTATAAAAACCATGTCCTCCATACAACATGCACAAAAGAAAGGCGGCCCGGAATGAGCAATGAGCGAATCAATCTGGAACAGAAAACTCTCTCGAAACTGAACTTTAATCTCCGCTATATTTCTATTTCCAAATACGAAGGCGACTGGCAGAGCCTTCCTCATACGCACCATTTTACCGAGCTTTTTTACGTCGTCAACGGAAGCGGCATTTTTCATGTCGAAAACGATCTGGTACCGGTAAAGCCCAACGATCTTATGATCATCAACCCCCATGTGGAACACACGGAAAAAACCAGGACCAACAATCCCATGGAGTATATCGTCTTCGGCGTGGACGGCCTTGCCTTTTCCTATCATGGCAAAAAGGAAAATGTAAGGAAAAATTTCAGCCATTACAGCTATACTTCTTCCCAGAACCGGCTCGTGGATTATTCCCGGCTGATGCTGGAGGAATTCCGCGAAAAAAAACCGGGGTACGAACTTGTCTGCCAGGGCATTCTGCAAGTGCTTCTCGTTTTTATATCGAGGGAACTAGATCTGTCCATTATCTCCGACTCCACCTTCCAGATCTCCAAGGAATGCGCCCTCGCCAAGCGTTATATCGATTCCAACTATGCCCAGAACATCACTCTGGACACTTTGTCGGAAATCACTCATATCAACAAATATTACCTCGCCCATTCTTTCGCCGCATGCATCGGGCAGTCACCCATCAGCTATCTGTCTGCCAAGCGTCTGCAAGCGAGCAAGGAGCTGCTCATCAGCACCAACCACTCCATCGCGCAGATCGCTTCCAGTACGGGGTTTTCTTCCCAGTCCTACTTTTCACAGATTTTCAAAAAATCCGTAGGGATGACGCCTCAGCAATACAGGAAAATACATACAAACAATGCCGGCCAGTAAAAGGCCGGCATTATCTTATGCTGTTGTTCCCCGTTTACTGCGCGCTGTATTTTTCCACGATTTTTTCCATTTGCTCCCACTTTTCTTCCATATCCGCCACCAGTTTCAGCTGTGTTCTGGCCCGGTCCAGATTGTGGCCCGGTCTGCTGGTTTTGTAATAAGTATCGCCCTGGAGATAATCCGTCAAAAAGCGCATTCCCTGTTCAAAGGTAATTACCTTCGCGCCCGCCGGGAACAGCCTTACCTCTTCATCCGTCAAACTGCCTCCGCAGCCTTCCAGAAAACCTTTCGCATATGCCTCGAACAATTCCAGATCCACGGAAACCAAATCCAGGTTCACTTCGTCCTCCGCGCCCGTACTCGCGCCAAAACGTATCGAATCTCCAAAATCATACAATGCCGAACCGGGCATTACCGTATCCAGATCGATCACGCACAATCCTTTTCCCGTTTCGTTGTCTATCATAATATTATTCAGCTTCGTATCATTATGGGTAACACGCAGCGGAATCCTCTTCTCTTCCAAAGCGTCGCAGATAATATGGGCCACGTCTTCCCTGTCAAAAATAAATTTGATTTCCTCCTGCACTTCTTTTGCCCGTCCGCACACATCTTCTTCCACCGCTTTCTTGAAATCCTCGAACCGGCTGACCGTATTATGGAAATTCACGATCGTTTCATGCAATGTATCCGCCGGATAATCCTCCAGCATCTTCTGGAAATTGCCGAAGGAAAGCGCTGTTTTATAAAAATCTTCCGGCGTCTTCACCTCATCGTAGCAGGTAGCCCCTTCGATAAAAATATACATACGCCAGTATTCTCCGTCCGCTTCCAGATAATTCGCACCGTCTTTTGTCTGAATCACATTCAGCGTCTCCCTGTCCGGGTCTCCCCCTGCCGCGATAATCTTCTTCCGCAGGAATGATGTTACATTCATTACATTTTCCATCAGCTGAGCCGGATTTTTAAAAATGCTGACATTCATCTTCTGAAGAATATATTTCTTCTCCCCGCCATCTGGCAGCCCGCATGTGATGCGGAAAGTATCATTGATATAACCGTTTCCAAAAGGAATCAGCTCCGTGATCTCCCCCTCCGTCTGAAAATTTACGGCAATCGTATCCATTACCTTTTGATTTGCTATTGTTCCCATTTTTCTTCCCTTCCTTCCCGAACCTCTCATTCGCATCCGTAATATTCTTTTATCTATTATACAATATCTTCCATCCCTTTATCAATATGGCGTTTATTTTTGTTGCTGTTTGCTACGCCTCCGGCCGCCGCTTCTCAGGCTTTCAATGCTTCTTCCAGTCTCTCTACCACGATCCGCAGCGCCTTTAAGCGGGCATATCTCTTATCCACGGACTCCAGAATGTACCATGGGGCATGAACCGTACTCGTCTTTTGTATCATTTCGTTGACGGCTTCCTCGTAAGCATCCCATTTTTCCCTGTTCCGCCAGTCCTCGTCCGTGATCTTCCACTGCTTTTCCGGCGTCTTCTGCCGCATTTCAAACCGCTCCAACTGGGTATCTTTATCGATCTGCACCCAGAATTTTATGACCACGGCCCCCCAATCCGCCAGTTCTTTTTCGAATTCATTGATTTCATTATAAGCCCGCTTCCAATCGTTTTCGCTGCAAAATCCTTCCAGCCGCTCTACCATAACCCGCCCATACCAGGTCCTGTCGAAAATAGCGATATGGCCCGTCTTGGGAAGCCTTGTCCAGAAACGCCATAAATAATGCCTTGCCTTTTCATGCGGCTCCGGGCTGGCGATCGGATGAACCTCGAACCCCCTGGGATCCAGCGCTTCCGTAATTCTCTTGATATTGCCGCCCTTGCCGGCCGCATCCCAGCCCTCATAAGCAATAATGACTGGCACCTGCTTCCGGTACAGGCGGTTATGCAAGTCGCGCAAACGTCCTTGCAGGCTTTCCATCTCTTCTTTATATTCTTTTTCCGTTACTTCCATATCGAGAGGGATCTCATCCAATTTTGGCATTTTCACCAACGGAAAGACATTCTGCAGCAGCGGAACCGCCAGCGATTTATTCTGCAGGGCGATTTCGATCCCCTCCGTCAAAGTCTCCAGCACTTGGAGTTCGGCCCATTTCCTCGATTCCGCATCTACAATATACCAGGGAGCGGACGGCGCATTGGTCATCTCCAGATAGTGTTCGAAAACTTCCATGCATTTCTCATAATGCTTGTTCTGCCATTTATCGTTGGCGCCTACCCTCCATGCGGTGTCGATATCTTCCAGCAGATTTTTAATCCTCTTTTTCTGCTCCTTTTTACTGATATGGAAGAAAAATTTCATCACCAGATACCCGTTATCCGTCAGCTGCCTTTCAAACCGCCGGATGCTGTCCAGACGCATCTCATACTCCTTTTTTTCCAGCTTTCCGCGCAGCCTCAGGCCCGTCACTTCCTCCATCCATCCCGAATCTAGGAATACAAACTTGCCCGCCTCAGGAATTTGTGCAAAGTAACGGCTTAAAAAAGGTTTTCTTTTTTCCTCTTCCCTCATCTTCTCCAAAGTCGCCGCACGGAAGAAACGGGGATCAATATTCTGGATCACCTGTCCCGTACAGCTTCCTTTTCCTGCCGTCCCCCAGCCTTCCATCAGTACAATAACCGGCAGTTTATGTTCCTTCATCACCATCTGCTGGTTCCACAGCTTCTGCCTGGCAGCTTTCAGCCTTTCCTTCAATTCCTCTGACGGCGGCTTTTCCCCCATCTTTCTGTTTTTTAACATATTCCCTCTCCTTTCCGGCCGTTCATACCAAAGGAACCATTTGCTCCCGATAAAGCTACGTTCCTATGGACAAAAAGGACTAAACCCTGCAGATACAGAGTTTAATCCTCTTTCGCCTTTTTCTTATTATTTTATTTCGTCTTTTTTGCCGGCAATATGACCCTGTCCAAATGCCAGATATCCTTTACATATTCCTCAATAGTCCTGTCAGAAGAGAACTTACCCGAACATGCGATATTCAAAATAGCGCTCTTCGCCCATGACTTCTCATCCTTATACGCTTTTTCCACTCTCCTCTGCGCTTCCGCATAGGCTTCAAAATCTTTCAATATAAAGTAAGTATCCGCCTTTGAAGTAGAAAGGGTATTCAGCAGGGAATTGTATAACGGGCGGAACTGGTCCGGATCATTCCTGCTGTACGTGCCATTGATCAGCTGCATCAGCACTTTTCTCACATTCGCGTCATTATTAAATATATCCATCGGATTATAGCCGCCGTAATTTTCATAGCGGATGACTTCATCGGAACTCAAGCCGAAAATAAATGCGTTTTCTTCGCCCACTTCCTCGACGATCTCCACATTCGCCCCGTCCATCGTTCCAAGAGTCAGGGCGCCGTTTAACATGAACTTCATATTGCCCGTTCCCGAAGCTTCTTTGCTCGCCGTGGATATCTGTTCGGACACGTCCGCCGCTGCAAAAATAATTTCCGCATTGCTTACCCTGTAATCCTCGATAAATACCACCTTGATCTTGCCGTTGATCGCCGGGTCGTTATTCACCACTTCCCCTACCGCGTTGATCAGCTTGATCGTCAGCTTTGCATTCCTGTATCCTGCCGCAGCCTTCGCACCAAAGATAAAGGTTCTCGGATAGAATTCCATATCCGGGTGTTCTTTCAGCTCGTTATACAAATGCATAATATGAAGAATGTTCAAAAGCTGCCTCTTATACTCGTGAAGCCTCTTCACCTGGACATCAAAAATGGAACGCGGGTCTACTTCAATGCCGTTGTGTTCCCTGATATATTTTGCCAGGCGGACTTTATTCTTATACTTAATATTCATGAATTCCTGCTGCGCTTTTTCATCATCCGCATAGATCTTCAGCTTGTTGATCCTCGGCAGATCCGTGATCCACTCGTCGCCCACATAGGATGTCACCCAATCGGCGAGAAGCGGATTGCCATGAAGCAGGAAGCGCCTCTGGGTAATTCCGTTCGTCTTGTTATTGAATTTTTCAGGCATCATTTCATAGAAATCTTTCAATTCCTGGTTCTTCAATATTTCCGTATGCAGCCTTGCCACACCGTTTACGGAATAACCTGCCGCGATCGCAAGATGCGCCATCTTTACCTGTCCGTCATAAATAATCGCCATCTTACGCACTTTTTCGTGGTTGCCCGGATATGTCTGTTCGATCCGCATCACAAAACGGCGGTTGATTTCTTCTATAATCTGATAAATTCTCGGAAGCAGCCTGGAGAACAGCTCGATCGGCCATTTTTCCAAAGCTTCCGCCATAATCGTATGGTTCGTATACGCACATGTCTTCGTCGTCACTTCCCATGCCTCGTCCCATGTCAGATAATGCTCATCCATTAAAATGCGCATTAATTCCGCTACCGCCACGGTAGGATGGGTGTCGTTCAGCTGGAACGTTACTTTCTCATAAAACTTGCGGATGTCCTTATGTCTGCGCATGTATTTTGCCACCGCTTCCTGTACGGATGCGGAAATAAAGAAATACTGCTGTTTCAGGCGCAGTTCCTTTCCTGCGTAATGGTTATCGTTCGGATAAAGCACTTCCACGATATTGCGGGCAAGGTTCTCCTGCTCCACCGCTTTCTGGTAGTCCCCCTTATCGAATGATTCCAGCTTAAAGCATTCCACAGGCTGCGCATCCCAGATGCGCAGTGTATTTACAATGCCGTTTCCATAGCCGACGATCGGCAGATCATATGGAATCGCCGTTACGCTCTGATAGCCTTCCTGCCTGAAATTGTTCCTGCCGTTTTCATCCACATATACATTCACATAGCCGCCGAATTTTACTTCCTTGGCGTATTCCGGCCTTCTCAGTTCAAAGGGATTGCCGTTCTCCAGCCAGTTATCGGGAACCTCTATCTGGTATCCGTCCCTGATCTGCTGCTTAAACATGCCGTAACGGTAACGGATGCCGCAGCCATATGCGGAATAGCCCAAGGTAGCCAGGGAATCCAGGAAACATGCTGCAAGTCTTCCAAGGCCTCCGTTTCCGAGAGCCGGATCCGGCTCCTGGTCTTCCACCACGTTCAAATCCACACCAAGCTCGTCCAGCGCTTCTTTCACCGGCTTAAATGCCTGAAGGTTAATAATGTTATTCCCAAGAGCGCGCCCCATCAAAAACTCCATAGACAGATAATAAACCACTTTGGGATCCTGCTTTTCATACTCTTCCTGGCTCGTCATCCAGTGGTCAACAATCGCATCCTTGATCGAATAGGAAACTGCCTGAAAAATCTGCTGAGGGGTAGCCTCTTCCATACTCTTTCTGTACAATGTCTTTACATTATAGACTACGCTCCTCTTAAATAGATCCTTATCAAAGGATAATCTTGCTTTCTTTGCCATAGGTTCCTCCTCATTATTCGCTCGAATCATAAAACTACTATCTAAGGATAAATTATACATTATTCCCAGAAAAATGCAAGATAAAGGGGTATTTTGCCACGGAAATCAATTTGAGAGGCCTGGGAGTAGCAGGACGGGTTCAGGCAGTGCCACCAGGAATACCAGGCGGAAGCGGAATGGGACAGGCTGCACGCGGATTTCAGCTGCTTTGCGAAGGGAAATGAGATTTTCTTAATATTCCGTTCAGCAAACAGCAATTTGGTGACACGGATGTCACCAAAAGTCCGCAATGAGCCTGGATGGCGAATCGCGGACGGTTGCGTCCGGCAGATGCTGTTTCACCGGAATATTTAGAAAATCCGTTTCCCGAAGCCAGCGCGGAAATCCGCGTGCAGCCTGTCCCATTCCGCTTCCGCCTGGCATTCCTGGTGGCACTGCCTGAACCCGTCCTGCTAATCTAGACTTTCAAAATTGATTTCCGTGGTATTTTACTGCCGACAGTATAACTTATACCTTACGGATTCCTATTGTTACTTCCTCCCCGTTTACGTTCCACTCTTTTATGCTCCATTCCCCTTCCGCAGAACTTTCCACCGTTCCGGCTGTCATCCGGTCCGCCAGCACTTTTCCGGCGATCATTGCCTGATTTTTAGCGATAATACCGGCGATTTTCTCATTTTTATCCACCGCCACTTCTATGTGGTCCATCACTTCGTAGTCCGCTTCCTTGCGCATCGTCTGGATCTTGCTGATCACTTCATATACAAAGCCTTCTTCGATCAATTCTTCCGTAAGGCGGGTATCCAATACTACCGTTACCGCATTGTCCGCTTCCGATATATATCCTTCTTTTTGAATCATTTCTATCAAAAGATCATCTTTAGATAGTTCCACGTCCACGCCGCCTATATCGAACTTCAATGCGCCCTTGGCGTCCAGCTCATCCATCGCCGCGTTGCCGTCCAAAGCCGCCAGTTCCTTCTGGATGCCGCCCAGCTGTTTGCCATATTTCGGCCCGACCGTCCGAAGCTGCGGTTTAAACGTATAAGTAGTAAACGCCCTTACATCGTCCGTAAAGCTGACCTCTTTCACGTTCAATTCCTCTTTGATAATATCCTGGTAAAAACTGTCCAAAGCCACAGGCGCTTTCACAAACATCATGCCGATCGGCTGGCGGTTTTTGATATTGGCGCTATTCCTGCAGGCGCGCCCCATCACAACTACCTTAAGCACTGCTTCCATATCCTCTTCCAGTTTCTTATCGATCCATGCCTCTTTTGCAACAGGAAAATCGCATAAATGAACGCTTTCCGGCGCATCTTTGTCCACGGAGCATACCAGGTTCCGGTAAATGTCCTCCGCCATGAAAGGAATCATAGGCGCCGCGCATTTGCTCACGGTAACGAGCGCGGTATATAAAGTCATATAAGCATTGATCTTATCCTGTTCCATTCCCTTTGCCCAGAAACGCTCCCTGCTCCTTCTCACATACCAGTTGCTCATCTCATCTACAAAACCGTCCAGAGCCCTTGCCGCCTCCGGAATCCTGTAATTTTCCAGATCGCCGTCCACTTCCTGTATGAGCGTATTCAGCTTGGAAAGCAGCCACTTATCCATGACGGGAAGCTTGTCATACTCCAGTTTATGCTTCGTCGCGTCAAAACCGTCGATATTGGCATAAAGCACGAAAAATGCATACGTATTCCACAATGTCCCCATGAACTTCCGCTGTCCTTCCTGAACGGCCTTGCCATGGAAACGGTTCGGAAGCCACGGTGCGGAGTTAATGTAGAAGTACCAGCGGATCGCGTCCGCGCCATAAGCAGCCAGCGCCTCAAAAGGATCTACCGCGTTCCCTTTAGACTTGCTCATCTTCTGTCCCTTCTCATCCTGAATATGCCCAAGCACAATGACATTTTCAAAACAGGAATTATTAAACAGCAGCGTGGACTCCGCCAGCAGCGAGTAAAACCATCCTCTCGTCTGGTCTACTGCCTCGGAAATAAACTGGGCCGGATACTGCTGCTCAAACAGCTCCTTATTTTCAAACGGATAATGATGCTGTGCGAACGGCATCGCCCCCGAATCAAACCAGCAGTCGATCACCTCAGGCACACGCTTCATCGTGCCGCCGCATTCCGGGCATTGGATCGTGATCTCATCAATATAGGGCCTGTGCAGCTCTACCGTGCGCGCTTCCCCGTTGCCGCTCATCTTTTCCAGCTCTTCCCTGCTGCCAATGGAATGCATCTTTCCGCACCCAGCGCATTCCCATATGTTCAGAGGCGTTCCCCAATAGCGGTTCCTGGAAATGCCCCAATCCTGGATATTCTCCAGCCAGTCCCCGAAGCGTCCTTTTCCAATCGATTCGGGAATCCAGTGGATCGTATTGTTATTGCGGATCAAGTCCTCCTTCACCGCCGTCATCTTAATGAACCAGGACTCGCGGGCATAATAGATCAGAGGCGTATCGCAGCGCCAGCAGTGGGGATAACTGTGTTCAAATTTGGGCGCGTCAAACAAAAGCCCCTTCTTTTCCAGATCCGTAAGAATCATAGGATCTGCCTTCTTGCAGAAAACACCTTCGTAATCGGTCTCTTTTGTCATTTCCCCTTTTGCATCCACCAGCTGTACAAAAGGCAGGTCGTAATTTCTTCCCACGTTGGCATCGTCTTCGCCGAATGCGGGGGCGATGTGAACAACGCCGGTACCGTCGGTCAGAGTGACATAGGTGTCACATGTTACATAATATGCCTTCTTCCGCTGTTTTTCGCACAGTTCCACCGCATAATCAAACAGCGGTTCATATTCCTTATATTCCAGGTCTTTGCCCGTATACCGTTCCAATATTTCATATGCCGGAATGCCTTTTTCTTCATCTCCCAGCTTCCCAAGCACCGTATCCAATAAGGCTTCCGCCATATAATAAACCTGGCCATCTCCCGCTTTTACCTTCGCATAAGCCTCGTTGGGATTCACGCAGAGAGCCACGTTCGAAGGCAGCGTCCAGGGCGTAGTCGTCCATGCCAGGATATAAGCGTCCTCTTCCTTCACTTTAAAGCGGGCAACTGCCGAACGTTCCTTTACATCTTTATAGCCCTGGGCTACTTCGTGGGAAGAAAGGGGCGTCCCGCAGCGCGGGCAATAGGGTACGATCTTAAATCCTTTGTACAGCAGCCCCTTATCCCAGATCTGCTTCAAAGCCCACCATTCGGACTCAATATAATCATCATGGTAAGTTACATAAGGGTCATCCATGTCCGCCCAAAAACCTACCGTACCGGAAAAATCCTCCCACATGCCTTTATATTTCCATACGCTTTCCTTGCATTTGGAAATAAACGGATCCAGCCCGTATTCTTCTATCTGTTCCTTTCCGTCCAGCCCGAGTTCCCGCTCCACTTCCAGTTCCACCGGAAGCCCGTGGGTATCCCATCCTGCTTTTCTCGGCACCATATATCCTTTCATCGTACGGTACCTCGGAATCATATCTTTGATCACGCGGGTCAGGACGTGCCCGATATGCGGTTTGCCGTTTGCCGTCGGGGGGCCGTCATAAAAAGTATAGGTCGGCCCGCCCTTACGGTTTTCCATACTTTTTGTAAAAATATCCTCATCCTTCCAAAACTTTTCCGTCTGTTTTTCCCTCTCCACAAAATTGAGGTTGGGCGATACTTTCTGATACATGGTTTTCATCCTTTCTGCTTTTTTTGATCATTTTCTTGGAACTAATAAGTTGTGAGAATGTTTCCGCGCTTTTTGGTATAAATTGTTTTTTCATGATGCTGTAGCTTGGTTTTCTGATGAAGTAAAAAACACCCCTGTCCCGTAAAAGGACGGAGTGTCGATCCGTGTTACCACCGTTTACATTCATACGCCTATATCGTTTTCTATAGGTTATATGGTTTCCTTTAACGGCGGAATGCCGTCGGCGCTTACTGCCTCGCTATATTTTTCTTCCATCATAGCAAAGGTTCTGCCCGCAACTCAGGAGTGATATTCAGCGCCCTCTACTCTCACCGGTCTTCCACCATCCCCGGCTCGCTTTGGATTTCAAAAAACACTTACTGTCTCCGTCACAGTCTTTCTCATTCTTATATATGCCGTATTATAATGCCTCTCCGATCCGGTGTCAAGATATTTGCCTATTACTTCACGGCAATCGATTTTTATAAGCGCCCTGGAGGAGAAAGCAAAACGGGGCGGGGGCGGCTGGAAAGAGAGCGGACAGGGGGCAGTTTTCTGCCGTTGCGTACAATCAGTCATTTCACTTATGAAATGGTCAACAACCAGAGTAAGCCCGCCAGGATGGCGGAGCTTAGGAAGCGTAGGCATGGATGCCGTTGCTTCCGACTCGTTCGGTTCCATTATCTTACCCATTTCATTAGTGAAATCTGATTGGAAGCTCCGGCAGAAAACTGCCCCCTGTCCGCCCCCTTTCCAGCCGCCCCTGCCCCGTTTTGCTTTCTCCTCCAGGGCGCTTATAAAAATTGACTCCTCTCATTACCGCAGAAAATCGAGTAGAGAAGATTCATCTTCCCTACTCGCCGCGCGGGGTGCGTGCAGCAAAGCTGCTAATTTCTTTACGCACCCCTGTGCATAAAAAGCCGGAGAAGCAACTTCCTCTCCGGCCTTTCTCGTCATTATTTTCCAATCTCTTTATTCCTTATATATAAACATATAATTCGCCGTAGCCTGGATGGGGATCTCTACATTTCCATTCTCCCCTGCTTTTGTCGTTCCTATACAGGCATTCTCTCCGACCGTTACATTGCCCTCTTCGTCCATTGCCACCGTTTCCGCATATACGGATACCTTCGTTCCTTTGCTGCATTCCGGCAGGTTCACCTGAAGGCTGGCTACTGCTCCGATATCTTCATGGGATTCAAACCGTACTGTAGTCGCTACGCTTTTCTTCCCTCTCCTTTCGCTGCTTACCGTTACTCTTGTGTTGCTTATTCCATGAAAACCGCCGATATCGGATGCTCCGTTTAACACGAGGGAAACACCCGGACCCAGGCCGCAGTGTACGATCTTCGCATATCCCGAATCATTGGATGCTATGCTGTCCTTCAGCGCCGCAGGGATGCTTTCCACATTCTTCAGCTGCAGCATCAAAACGCCGCTTCCGGCATCCGCTCCCGCTATCATTTCCGGTGTCAGCCCGCGCAAAACTTCCAGCACCTGCTGCCAGTCGGTCAGTATTCCGTCTGCAAGGTTGACGGTTTGAAACTGATCCGGATCCACCGTTACGGATTCTTCTTCCTTCACTTCCGCCTCTATTTCGGCTTCCGGTTCCAGTTCTTCGGATTCTGTCTTTGTTTCCATATCCGGTTTTTTGGATTCCGTTTCTGTTTCCGCATCCGGTTCTTGGGATTCGCTTCCGGTTTCCGCTTCCTTGGATCCTGCTTCCGTATCTGTTCCCTCCTCCGGTTCTTTTACATCCGCAGAGTTTTCATCGTCCGTTTTCCCGCCCTCTTCGCTATCGCCCGCTTCGCTTCCGGTTTCTTCTTTTTCCTTTTCTTCTTTTCCCAATGTATTGTCTTCGTTCTGAACCGGGTCTTTGAGTTCCGGCTTCGCCGGCGCCTCTGCCGCCGAAACCGGCATTCCTCCCCATATGGCACACACAAGAACCAATACACATACCGCCATGGCCTTTCCTTTTATTTTCCGCAGCATTTTCATCCCATCACCTCAGCTTTCTGTACAATCCATAATTATAATTAATTATACAACACTCCAGCCGGGTTGAATACAGTTATTTCAAATATTTTTCATTTTTTGGATTTGTCTTATGCTGTCTGGATTGCCTCGGCCAGCACGGTTTCCGTGATTTCATCCCCTTTATTCCTGCACAGTTCTTTTTTTATTTCTCCCTTTGACAAAACCAATACACGGTCACAAAGCCGTTCCAATTCTTCCATTTCGGAAGAAATCAGCAGCACACCGTTATTCCCGTCGGCAATACTCCGTATCAGTCCGGCGATCGCCGCTTTTGCCTCCACATCGATGCCTACCGTAGGATCGTCAAGGAGCAGCATTTTCGGCCGGATCAGAAGGCTTTTGGCAAACACCGCTTTTTGCTGGTTGCCTCCCGAAAGATACTGCACTTCCTGGTCGATGCCCGTGCATTTCAGCTGCAGCTTTTCCCTCATGCTTTCCGCATTCTCCGCGCATCTTTTCTCATCAATCAGCCCTCTCTTCGCCATCCGTTTCCATATGGGCATAAGCATATTATATTGAATGGAATGAATTCCTACGATTCCGCTTTTACGCCTGTTTTCCGGCACGAAAGAAATACCTTTTGCAATGGACATCCACGGCTTTCCGGTTGGAACCTCTCCCGAGTCCAGGAAAATCTTTCCCTTGTCCGGTTTTATCAGCCCGTAAATACACTTTGCCAGCTCCGTCCTTCCGCTTCCAAGCAATCCAGCTATCCCGACGATCTCACCGGGATATACTTCAAAACTTACGTTTTTCACCTTGTCCGACCATGATACATCTTCCACCTTAAGAACCGGCTTTTCATAATTGACGGGCCGGGCCGAAGACAAATATTTCTGATTTAGTTTCTTCCCTATCATGGCCTCCACGATAGCTGCCACGTTCAGATCCGAAGTGGGCCGGTCCATCTCCACCCTGCCATTCCTCAACACTACGGCTCTGTCGCAGATCTGAATAATTTCCTGCATGTGATGGGAAATAAAAATAACCGCTATTCCCTGTTTTTTCAGCCGTTCCACAAAAGTAAACAAAAGCTGTATCTCTTTATGGGTCAGGGAAGCCGTCGGCTCATCCAATACCAGGACGGACGGCCTGTGCATCAGGGCTTTTACGATTTCAACAAGCTGCTGGTTTCCGATGGACAAATTCTCCACATATTCATCAGGATCCACATCGATCCCAAATTCTTCAAACGCCTCTTTTGCCGTCTCCAGGCACTTTTTATCATCGATCAGCCCTGCTTTTTTTATCTCTCTGTTCAAAAAAAGGTTTTCCCCCACCGTCATCGTAGGTATTAAAGAAAACTCCTGATAAACCATTGCAATGCCACAGGCAGAGGCGTCAGCGGCGCTTTTTATCGATACTTCCTTATCGTCCACATAAATATGCCCCTGATCCAGCCGGTACACACCCGCGACGATCTTCATCAACGTAGACTTTCCCGCACCGTTGGAGCCGAGAAGTCCCAGAACTTCTCCTTTTCTGATTCCAAAAGTGATCCCCTTCAGCACTTCGTTCTGAAAAAAAGATTTGTGTATATCCTCCAGCAAAAGCGCATAACCTTTCTCATCTACCATTCCGGCCACCCAACCTTCCTTCCATCCGTAAAGTAAATTCCTTCCACTTTCGGTCTGCCTTTTGAAATACCGCTGACAGCGGCTACATATGCCCTTGTCACAAACATCTGGGCGCGGAAGCCGAACACCACCGTATCTCCGACTTCTGCCTTCTGCCCTTTTTCCGGCTGTAAAATCCCATAATAATCGATCGCTTTGGCGTCCGGCATCTCACAGGATATCCTGTTTTGAAGAGCCGTATCCGCTTCTCTTCCCACACACGCCTTTACTTCATAAGGATCGAATACCGGATCGATATACATGCCTCCTCCATAGCAATAAGGCTTTCCTCCATAGAAATGCGATATTTCCGATACGTAAACATATCCCGGCAGTTCCGGCAGCTCTTCATATGCATGGATAGGGGTCGTTCCGGTCAGGCCGTGTCCCGGCTCCACCTGTGTCACTCCGTCCCCGGCAAGCCTTTCAAAAATATGGCTGGAAGTCGTTCCGGGCGCGTTCACTTCCAAATCAGGATATCCGTTCTTTCTGAGCCTGTCTGCCGTCCGAATCAATGTGCCGTAATTGCGGGTAGGTTCCACCCGTTTTGCCGCAGCATCATATAGCTGCGCCGGAAACGTGGATATCCCTGCAAAGCGAAGCCCTTTCATCCCCTCAATCCGCTCTGCCGTTTCCATAATGCCATCCACGCAAAATCCCGCTTCATGCCCATGGTAAAAGGAATCCCCCTCCCCATATATTCTGGTCATGATATTCTGCGTCTCAGGCAGCTGCACCGCCTCCGACACGGCCTGTGCTTTTTCAAAGTTATATACCGTCCAATACATGGGATGCATTTTCAACGCCGCTTCCGTCTCCCATGCCGGCACCTGTACCAGATGCCCCAGATGGCCGATTTTCATTCCGGCATGATGAACCGGCCTCGCATCGTTCATATCCACACAGACTCCTGCATCTATCCCCGCCTTTATCATCGCCTCTATTGCGGCCGGATTCCTCCCGATCTGTTTGGTCATGGCAAATACTTTCAGGCCGTATTTTCTGCCCTCTTCTGCCATAATCTTTGCGTTATGGGAAATCACATCCAGATCCAGAAGATAACTATTGGATGGAATCTGCCCTTTTTGATGTAGTTCCACTGCCGCTTGAATCAGTTTTGGATTTCTTTTTGCTATCTGGTTTAAAAACATACGCCTTCCCTCCTGTTCGCCGCTTTTGACCGGAAATCTTAATTTTCAACCTTCTCCCTCAGGCTTAACGACACGGCCAGAATAATGATCAGCCCTCTGGCCATCATCTGTTCCGATACGGACAGCCCCATTAAAAGCAGCCCGTTATTCAACATACCAATGACGATAGAGCCGATGATTGTTCCGACAATCGTTCCTTTTCCTCCTGAAAAACTGGTTCCTCCGATCACTACGGCCGCGATTACCGACATATTATCATTTTCTCCCAGCGTGTACCTTGCCCCGTTCAGCCTTCCCGCATACAGGATTCCCGCAAATGCCGCCGCCATGCCGCAGATCGTCATCGCCCAGAGCTTGATTCGTTCCACTTTAATCCCGGAATACCTGGCCGCCACTTCGTTGCCGCCTACCGCAAGAACCGCCCGCCCGAAAGGGGTTTTCCTGTAGAGTATATGCCCCAGTATCATAATGACGATCGTCCATATAAACAACGTCGAAATAGGGCCGATATCTCCTGCGCCAAAGATAAAATTAAAGCTTGCGTTTGTCACGGGAACTGCCTCCAGGTTCGTTATGGTTCTCGCTATGCCGGCATATACGCTGCTCGTTCCAAGCGTAACCAAAAATGCCGGTATTCTTACCTTTGCCACGATCAGTCCGTTAAAGAAACCGCAGACAAGGCCTGCCAGCATCCCTGCCAGTACCGCCGGAAACCACCCTGTCACCCTGAGCGCCAGGGCAGTCACAAGCGCCGATATGGCCACCACCGATCCCGTTGACAGGTCAATCAGGCCGGCGGATATGGCAAAGGTCATTCCTACGGCAGCTACCGATATCATTGCCGTCTGCCTCAATATATTCATCATGTTCCCATAGGATAAAAATCCCTTATCCCTGAGAAGAACCGAAAAAACCACCAGTACAATTACAAAGCTGATATACACAATATATTTTTTATAATCGAATTTTTTTGCCATTTCCTGCGCCGCCCTTCATCGTCTGATTATTTACCTAATATCTCTAATACGCTGGAATCCGGATCCTTGTTCAACGACTGATTCCATGCTTCCACCATATTATCTCTTGTCATGGATACCGTCTCGCTGACCACATAAGCCGGAGCATCCTCGCCTAATATGCTGAGAGCCGCCAGTTTTGCCATCGTCTCTCCGATCTGGAAAGGCATATCCGCTACTTTTCCGTAAACATTGCCTCCCTGTGCCATATCCAGGTCATTGTTTCCTCCAAGATCCATCGTAACTACTTTGCAGTCTTTATAACCGCCGGCCCTCAGTTCGGAAACCACCGGCTCCGCCGCCACGTCCCAGGACACATAAATACCGTTTAAATCCGGGTTCTGTGTCATCATTGCGGAAGCAACTTCTCCTGTGGCATTTTCCGCTGAAAAGCCGGACATTGCCACGATTTCGATATCCGGATAATCATTGACGATCGTTCTGACAAATTCATTATCCCGGTTATTCGTCACAAGATAATCCACATCATAATAAATGATTCCGATCTTCCCTTTTCCTCCAATAGATTCCGCCATTAATTTAGCTGCCGCACGTCCCATTCCATACTGATCCCCGGTCACAATGCTCACATACTGTTCCCCTGCCTTATAATCATTTACTCCATTATCCGCAAATACGATCTTGGCCCCTGCATCCACCGCCGGAGAAAATGCTCTTGTGCCGGATACGGGATCTACGGGAAGAGACAATATGATATCCGGTTTTAATGCCATGGAAGTCTCGATATCCGTCGCCTGTTTGGACGGATCAAACTGAGCATCCGATGTAGCCACGATTTCGATTCCCATCTTTTCAAATTCCGCTTTGGCACCGTCCGTCATCGCATTATACCATTCGCTTGCCCCTGCCCAGATCATGGCCGCTTTCAGCCCTTTCTCCCTGATTTGCGCATATTGCTCTTCTGTCAGGCTGATCTCTGTTGTTGGCACGGCATCTTCTCCGTTCGGCCCCTTCGCATACTCCCCCGCTTCATTTCCATATCCCGGTATCACCGTCAGCCACTGGTCTCCGTTTCCTTCCGCTTCGGCCGTCTCCGTATTCGTATTCGCTTCCTCCGTCACCGTCCCGGGCGTCTCTCCATTTTCCGCCGTCTGGCTCCCCGATCCGCAGCCTGCCGCTCCAATCCCTAACAATACAGCCATTAATACCCCAATTAACCTCTTCATAGTATTCCTCCATTCTTGCTCCGCCCGCCCATTGGGACACAGGCACAAATTAGTTTGCATGGAATATATCTCTTGCCAGTCGGATGCCCGCCTGGGCAGGGCTTTGATTGAGCGGAATATACTCGATATTCCCATGCCCTGTCTTTTCCCTGAATATTCCCTGGAATGTCCGCCTGTAAAAGTCCCCTTTAAAAATACTTCCCGATATCACTACATGAATTTTTTCCTGTTTTTCCGGATGTATTCTTTCATACACCGCAACGGCCAAATCCGCCGTTTCCTCCGCCGCTTCCGCAACCACCTGTCCGCACAGGCTGTTCCCCCTGTCCGCTCCATCGCAGACCAAGTGCGCGGCCGCCGTAATATCTCTCTGGCTCATAGCTGCAATATAATACGGCAGCTCTTCCGCCTTCTCAAAGTGATAGAACTCTTCCAGCGTTTGGTAAATCTCGTTATAAGCCTCTTGTCCATCACAATATTTAATCCATTTTTTCAGCATCTGCTCCCCGATCCAATATCCCGATCCCAGATCGCTCAACGGCCTTCCCCATCCTCCGCAGCGATACGTTTTCCCTTCTTTATCAAAACCAACCGCGATAGAACCCGTGCCGGATATTACGCATATGCCCGGCTTGTCCGCCACAGACAAAAAGACAAATTCCGAATCGTTGCAAATATATACTTTTTTCAAATCCAGTCCCATATGCTTCACAATGGACTGGTATACCGCATAATCGCTTTCCGTATCGCATCCGGAAACCCCTATGACCATCCCCTGGATTTCCTGTAATTCGATATTCAGGGAATCGCAGATGGTATAAAAAGCATTTTTCAACCGGGAAGCCGCTTCCTTTAATCCTATGTTCTTATAGTTTGTGCTTCCGAAGCGGAAACTCTGCATTTTGCGCAAATCCATATCATAAACGCAATATTCTGTCTTTGTGCCTCCTCCGTCAACGGAAAACAAATATCTTCCTTCCGGCATTATCCCGCCTCCTTTCCTGAAAATATTTTCCGGTAAATTGTCAAATCCCGCTTTTCAGGACAAGCTGCTTCGTAGTTGACAAATTCGCCATACACAAATTAATTAATCCATTAATACCGCATTCTTCATCTTCATTGATATAAAATCCAGGAAGGCTTTCTTCCGGTATATACTTTTTTACCTCCTCCTTTATCGCGGATATGCTGTTCTCGGCCAGCCCTTTTCCCTGGAGAACCACCGCTTCCGGATTCAACGTTACAATATACCCTACTATACTGGCAGCTATATAATGGATATACTTTTCATCCGTCCGTTCTCCGCATTCTCCAGTTTCATTTTTTGAAAGAAAATATTGTATCTTGTCTTCCAGCCATCCTCCTCCCTGCGCATAATTTTTTTCTTCCGTTTCCTCAAAAGGAGCGAGATACCCAAACTCTCCGGCGAAACTGCTGAACCCTTTATGAAGGCTCCCGTTAATAATGATCCCTGACCCGATCCCTTTTCCGATATAAATATATACCATATCATGGCATGGCTCTTTCGGATGGTCATGCTTTTGCCCAAACGTGTGATAATAGCCTACGGTAGTAAGTTTTACGTCATTTTCGACAAAAACGGGAATCTGGTATTTCTCAGACACAACCTCCTCCAGTTTCAGATTCGTCCATCCCGGTATTGCAGAAATATTGGTAATACGTTTATCGCTTTTTACAACGCCCGGAACTCCAAAGCCAATCGCCCTGACCTCCGCCTCCGATATTCGTATCAGCTCATCAATCGCTTCGTATGCGGATTCCAGCGCCAGCTCTCCCGTTTCGCAGTTCACTTCCGACAGCTGTTCGTGGATTTTGCTTCCTACCGCATTTACCAGACAGGAACGGAAGGCTCCGTTCAGATAATAGAGAATAATCATATTCCCTGCCTTTTCATTCGCCACATATTGTTTTGCCTTTTTTCCCGAACTGCTTCCGGTAATCCCGTCCTGCCTGACGATTCCGTCTCTCTCCAACCCGTCCACAATTTTATTCACCGTCGGCAAACTCAAATTGGATGCCTTGGCCAACTCCGGTTTTGTAATGGGACCCTCTTCAAAAATCATATCCTTTATAATGTCCCGGTTTACTTCTTTCAATAATTTTGGCTGCCCTACTAACATATCGATATCCCTCTTTCACTATTAATTAATAAACTTTATTAATTAATTAAGATTATATATCTCTTTGTTCAATATGTCAACATATGAATTGATATTTTTCTTTTCTTTATCTATTTTTGTTAAGAAAATGAATTGATTTCTTCCTGTTTTTCCCTTATGATAGTCATTAAATAACTAATTGCCGGTATTGGCGCAACAGATTGGGAGGCGAGCATGGACAGACAAAATTTGACCTTATTGACCGATCTTTATGAACTGACGATGATGCAGGGATATTTTAAACATAAAGACCAAAATGAAACCGTTATTTTCGACGCGTTTTACCGTACAAATCCCGGCGAAGGAGGTTATTCCATAGCTGCCGGGCTCGAGCAGGTCATTCAGTATATTAAGGAATTGCATTTCTCCGATGAAGATATTCGGTATCTTGCCGGACTCGGAATCTTTGAGCAGGATTTCCTTGACTATCTGAAAGACTTTAAATTTACCGGCGATATTTACGCGATCCCCGAGGGAAGCGTTATTTTCCCAAGAGAACCCTTGATTAAGGTGATCGCTCCCATTATGCAGGCCCAGCTGATTGAAACGGCCATATTAAATATTATTAACCACCAAAGTCTGATCGCAACCAAGGCAGCCAGAGTATGTTATGCTGCCAGAGGGGACGGAATTATGGAGTTCGGCTTACGGCGCGCCCAAGGGCCAGACGCTGGCACATATGGCGCGAGAGCAGCCGTAATCGGCGGCTGCATCGGCACTTCCAATGTATTGTGCGGCAGACTTTTTGACGTTCCGGTGAAAGGAACCCATGCCCATAGCTGGATCATGAGTTTTCCCGATGAATACACCGCATTTAAAACCTATGCGGATATGTACCCTTCGGCCTGTATCCTGCTGGTGGATACTTATGATACTTTAAAATCAGGAGTTCCCAACGCCATAAAAGTATTTACGGAAATGCGCCGGGCAGGTACGCCCCTCACCTATTACGGCATTCGCCTGGACAGCGGCGACCTGGCTTATCTGTCCAAAAAAGCCCGTAAGATGCTGGATGAAGCCGGTTTTCCTGACGCCGTTATTTCCGCTTCTAATGACCTGGACGAGTTTCTTATTGACAGCCTGAAGGTGCAGGGCGCGGCAATCACCTCCTGGGGGGTAGGCACTAACCTGATCACCTCCAAAGACTGCCCATCCTTTGGCGGCGTATATAAACTGGCGGCCATCCAGGATAAAAACGGTCAGTTTATCCCCAAGATCAAACTATCCGAAAACAGCGAAAAAGTGACCAATCCGGGCAATAAAACCATTTACCGCATTTACGAGAAAGCTTCGGGAAAGATAAAAGCCGACCTGATCTGTCTGGTAGACGAAAAATTCGATGAAAACGAACCGCTGCTCCTTTTCGATCCTCTGGAACCCTGGAAAAAAACGAAGCTCCAGGGCGGCAGTTACACTATGCGGGAAATTATGGTTCCTATCTTCTTAAAAGGCGAATGCTGCTACGAATCGCCAAAAGTTATGGACATCCGTGAATATTGCCGGAAAGAACTGGATACCCTCTGGGATGAAACAAGGCGTCTTGTCAATCCCCACAAGGTATATGTAGACCTTTCAAAGAAATTGTACGATATTAAAATAGAACTGCTGGACCGTATGGGACAGGTTTAACTCAGCTTTCATGAAACGAGGTGTTTATTATGCTGAAAATTATTACGGACTCCGCCTCAGATTTACCGAAGGAGTATATCGACGCCCATCATCTTCATGTCATACCTACTCCTGTGGTCATCGATGAGACGGACTACCTGGATGGCAAAACAATCCTGACAAAAGAATTTTATAACATATTAGACGATACCAAACGGGACATCCGTACTTACCATATCAATCCGGCTATGTTTGAAGAAGCCTTTCTCCCCTATGCACAAGCCGGAGATTCCGTGATCTACATTTGCTTTTCCACTGGTATCGCCGGAACCTTTAATGCGGCCCATATCGCCAAAACAAATGTGTTGGAACAATACCCTGATTTCGACCTGACTATTATTGATTCCAAATCCGCTTCCATCGGTTTCGGCCTTCTCGTATCCAAGCTGGTGACGATGCTGGAACACGGAGCCTCCAGGGAAACCATTGTGGAAGCGGCAGATTACTTTATCTCCCATATACACCATGTATTCACGGTGCATACCCTGGCCTATCTTGTCAAAGGCGGCAGACTTTCCAAATTCAAGGGTACAATTGCCGAAACGCTGGATATGAAGCCGATTCTTATTGTAGATAAAAACGGCAGCCTGCAAATGCTGAAAACTGTCCGCGGACGGAAAAAATCTCTGAAGGCGCTTGTTGATTATGCAAAAACCAACGGCTATGAACTTTCCTCCCAAACGCTGGCCTTCTGCCACGGAGAGGATGAGGAAGCGCTTCGGTTTCTCCTAACTCTTGCTGACGAAGAATTAAAGCCAAAAGACAAGCTGATATCCACCGTAGGCTGCGCCATCGGCGCCCATACCGGAAGAGGGATCGCAGGTCTCTGCTTTCTGGATGCCTCCGAAGAAAAATACAGGGAATTTCTTTAAAAGAATAAAAAACAGGGATAGGGAATTTCCTTCATTTCAAAAATACCCCGTTCGGCCCGAAAACCGAACGAGGTATTTTTTATAAATAACGCCTAAATTTCCTTAAGTCATCGCTGCGCCGTCTACCCGCAAAGTAACGCCGGTAATATAGGACGCCTGGTCGCTGGCCAAAAACAAATAAGCATTCGCAATATCCAAAGGCTCTCCCACACGGCCCAAAGGAATTCCCGCAGATATCCGCTCCACCATTTCCTGCGGAAGGGCCGCCACCATATCGGTCTTTGTAACTCCGGGTGCCACAGCGTTTACGCGGATCTGATCCTTTGCCAGTTCCCGGGCCAGGGATTTCGTCAACCCATTTACCGCAAACTTCGTCGCAGGATAACCGCAGCCGGAAGGCTGCCCATATTCGCCTACCATGGAACTCGTATTGATAATAACTCCTCCGCCCTGAGCTTTCATAATCCGGGCCGCCGCCTGGGAACAAACGAAAACGGCCTTCAGATTAATATCGAGAATCTTAGAAAATTCTTCCAACGTATAATCATACAGACTGGTTCTGGAAGAAATACCTGCGTTATTAGCCAGAATATCTACCCCTCCAAACCGTTCTTTTACGGAAGAAAACGCCATGGCAACCGCTTCCGGATCGCAAAGATCGGGCCAAATGCCCATAACCCGATCCCCGTATTCCGTCAATTCCGCCAGCGCTTTATCCACCGTTTCTTTTCTGGAGCCGGCTACGGCAACATTCGCGCCGTTTTCCAGATATTTTTTAACAATAGCAAGGCCAATGCCTCGGGTACCGCCTGTTACGACGGCTGTTTTGTTTTTTAGCATAAGTCCATCCCTTTCTTCATTAAAATTTATATATTATTATTGTCGTTTAATTGTTTCCTGCAGTCGGGGCATAAGTAAAAAACTTTTAAATCATAATATAAAAATGCATCCCCCACACTATTCCGCAAAGATGCGGTCAAGTCTTCAAAACTGGTATCCACCAGTCTGCCGCAGCGTCTGCAGACCAGATGATCGTGCTTTTGAGTGCGGTCATACCGATCCGGGCTTCCCGCAACGGATATCTTACGGATTAATCCGGCTTTCCATAGCTTATTCACATTATTGTATATCGTTGCAAGCACTACCTTCGGATATTCTTCTTTCACTTGTTTAAAAATTTGTTCAACGGTTAAATGTTCCGTCGACGCGTTTATCACGGTATAAATTTTTTGTTCATATGTAGTCATATTATCCCCACCACAAAAATATATCGCTTTCATTTTAGAATTATTCTATCTATTTTAGAATAATTCTACTCTTATGCAATTCATTTGTCAATGCCTAAACTGAAAAGAACACGGAAATCAATTTTTATAAGCGCCCTGGCGGACCAAGCAAAACGGGTTGGGGGGAAGGGAGCTGGCGTGGAAGCGGTTTTCTGCCGTTGCGTACAATCAGCTATTTCACTTATGAAATGGTCAATAACCAGAAGAAAATTGCCACGGAGGGCAATT
>OFFG01000044.1_pt1 | contig 118159 bp, 109 predicted proteins | sample 1521331 | NCBI WGS metagenome assembly OFFG01 (sample SAMEA3504129, study PRJEB24116) | mouse gut metagenome | biome: mouse gut; feature: mouse-associated habitat; material: faeces | place: Denmark | collected 2011 | reverse complement strand
CCGGGGAGAACGGCGCGGACCGTGTAAGGAAATACAGCGTTCCCATGGCGGCGGGACTGGCGTTTCATTATGCCGCAAGGCAGGTGGACGACAAGATTCTGGAAGTCCTTGGAAAACTGGCGGAAGAGACGCAGCTTGCGGAGAAATTCGAAGCGCTCTACAATGGTGAGGTGATCAATACCGGAGAGAAACGCATGGTGCTCCATCATATGACCCGGGGACAGCTGGGCGAAGCTGTGGTAGCCGACGGTGTGGATAAGCGGGACTTTTATATGGAGCAGCAGCGAAAGATTGCGGAGCTGGCCAATAAGGTACACAGCGGCGAGATTACAAATGCTGCGGGAGAGAAATTTACCACCGTGGTACAGATCGGCATCGGCGGCAGTGATTTAGGCCCCCGGGCCATGTATCTGGCTTTGGAAAACTGGGCCAGGGTGAACAACACATTTAAGATGGAAGCCAGATTCATCAGCAATGTGGATCCCGACGACGCAGCGGCAGTACTGAATACCATAGATGTGGCCCACTCCCTTTTTGTACTGGTATCCAAATCCGGAACCACCTTAGAGACCCTGACCAACGAATCTTTTGTAAAAGACGCTTTGAAAAACGCGGGTCTGGACGCTTCCAAACATATGATTGCCGTTACCAGCGAGACCTCGCCTCTGGCAAAGAGCGACGACTATCTGGCGGCATTCTTTATGGATGACTATATCGGCGGCCGGTTTTCCTCCACCTCCGGTGTGGGCGGTGCGGTATTGTCTCTGGCGTTTGGCCCGGAGGTATTTGCCCAGTTCCTGGAGGGTGCGGCAGAGGAGGACAGGCTGGCACAGAACAGGGATGTATTGGCAAATCCCGCCATGTTGGACGCCCTGATCGGCGTTTACGAGCGCAATGTGCTGGGCTATCAGAATACAGCCGTATTGCCCTATTCTCAGGCGCTTAGCCGCTTTCCCGCGCATTTACAGCAGCTTGACATGGAATCCAACGGAAAGTCGGTAAACCGCTTTGGCGAGCCTGTATCCTATTCCACTGGCCCTGTGATTTTCGGAGAGCCGGGTACCAACGGACAGCACTCTTTCTATCAGTTACTGCATCAGGGCACGGATATTGTGCCTCTGCAGTTTGTGGGCTTTAAGAACAGCCAGATGGGCAGGGATGTGGTGATCCAGGACAGCACCAGCCAACAGAAATTATGCGCCAATGTGGCAGCGCAGATCGTGGCATTTGCCTGCGGCAAGGCCGATGAGGACCGCAACAGGAATTTTGAGGGCGGACGGCCTTCCAGCATCATTATCGGCGAGCAGTTGACGCCCCGGGCGCTGGGTGCCCTTTTATCCCACTTTGAGAATAAGGTGATGTATCAGGGCTTTGTATGGAATATCAACAGCTTTGACCAGGAGGGGGTACAGCTTGGCAAGGTACTGGCCAAGAAAGTGCTCGCTCACGATACCGACGGCGCATTGAAAGCGTACAGTGATCTGCTGAATATTTAGCTTCTTCATTCTATTGAATCTACAGGCAGATTATATGCGGAATGAGGAGGAAAAACATATGTATGAATTTAAAGAGGAGTTTCTTACAGGGATCGAGGAGATCGACCGGGAACACAGAAGGCTCTTTGAGATCGCGGGTGAATTGTATGATCTGAAATGTGAGGAGTTCATCCCGGACAAGTATGACAATATCCGCCATATCCTGGAGGAACTGAGAGATTATACCCTTACCCATTTTGAACACGAGGAAGCGTATATGAAGTCCATCGGCTACAGGAAGATGTTCACGCAGGTAAGCCAGCATAATGCTCTGAAAGAGACCCTCAGCGGCTGGGACCTGGACGCCATCGACGAGGATCAGGACGAGGCCATAGAGGAGATGCTGCGTCTGGTGACGGACTGGCTGGTGAACCATATTCTGAACGAGGACAAGAGAATCGGAGAACAATAGCATTCATCTTTCCGAGGATGTGGAGACAGCCTTTGGGGGAGGCTGGCGGTATGGCGGCATAGAAAGCGGATACGTATTTCTGGAACAGTACGGCGTCTCATAGGTTCTGGGCGCCGACAGGGAAGAGAAATTGGACAGGGAGGATGCCATATGGATGTGAATGCTTATGTGCACGAAAGTCTGGAAAAACTGCGGAAGCTGGGAATTGACGCCCTGGCGGCGGAAAAGGAAGTGGCGGGCAGCATTGTATTCCAGCCGGAAGAGACGCTGGAGGCCATGGAGGAAGAACAGATTCTGGGGATGCTTCTAAGCAATATTGGAGCCGGATTTTACCAGGGGACGGAGCAGGCAGCCAGGGAAATATATACCTTTGACATGGAGGTACCGGATATCCTGCGGATGTATACGGCTTTTCTGGAAGGGGTCTCCCGGATCGCCAAGGGAGAACTGGCGTTTACGGATGTGGAGGAGGACGTGCCGGAGGACGTACTGGAGTCCGGGCGGGGAAGCCGGACGGTGCGTTTCCGATGCAACGGAAAGGCTTATGAGTATCAGGCCAGGCTTGATTATGACTGGTTTGACGTGGGAATACTTGCTTTTATGAACCGGGTGATCGGGGAGCAGAATCTGGGAAGCCGTCTGTACGTCACCAGCGATGGTTATCAGGAATGTGTGGTGCTTTACCGAACGGAGGAGTGGGTCCAACATTTCCGGGAACTGTTCGGGGTGGAACTGGGACAGCCCGGCCATAGATAGAAGGAGATAAAGGTAAGGAGGGGCGGTTGATCCGCCCCTCCTGTTGACTGTACTAATTTTCCGCTCCCGCCATGAGCAGTTTCTCCACAATATCGTTGTAGCCGCCTTCGGTGGCATAGTACAGGGCGGTGTGCTCCGCCGCGTCCACATAAGTTACGTTGGCCCCCTTGTCCAGAAGGGTACCCACAATATAATTGTTTCCATGCCGGGCAGCAATGATCAAAGCGGTTTCTCCGTCTTCGTTTCGCTCGTCAATTTTCGCGGCATGGGCCAGCAGGTTTTTTATGATATGTTCGTTTTCATTTTCCGCCGCCGCATGCAGGGGGGAGTTGCCGTTGCAGCCGCTGATATTGGCGTCGGCTCCTGCTTCCAGCAGCAGATCGGCGATCAAAAGATTATCCTCCAGAACAGCCATGTACAGCGGTGTCATTTTCTCATCGTTGCGGGCGTTGATATCCATGCCTCCCTTGGCCAGCATGGCTTTTACCACCTCTCCCTGCCCGTTGTGACAGGCCTGGTGCAGCGGCGTGTTGCCGTAGGAGTCGGTATTGCCCGAACCTTCCGCGGAAAGGCTGTCCACCAGCTGGATCAGGCCCAGCGCATTGGCATAGTCCAGGGCGGTGTGATTCTGGTTGTCCATAACGGAAGAGTCGGCTCCCAATTCCATCAGGTATTTAGCCGCCTCTGCCTTTCTTGCTTCCACGGCGTAGATCAGGGCGGTTTTGCCCTGCTTATCTGTGGCGTTGAGGTCGGCTCCCGCCTCCGACAACAGCTGAATAATCTCTTTGTTGCCGGACTGGACAGCCATGTGAAGCGGTGTGATGCTGGTGTTGGAGATCTGGTTTACATCGGCGTCTTTGGCCAGCAGGAGTTTCACAATATCCCGGTAGCCCTTTTTGCATACATAGTGGAGGGGGGAGAAGCCCATCTCGTCCACTGCGTTGACATTGATGTTGTCCTTTTTCAGAAATGCCGTCACGACGCCTTTTTGCCCGTTCTGGCATGCCGTCAATAATAGTTTGTCCATTTTGTCCTCTTTTCCGCACCGCGTTTTTTGCGGATGCTTGTCAAGAGTATTATATAACGGATTCCTCTGTACCGCAATATCTTCTCTGTTCGGATGGGGATGAAATGATAAAAACCGGAGGCGGGGCTAATTATTTACATGTGTAATCCGATATATAATTTATACGGAAAATTTGAAGGGGAAAGCGGAGAAGCAAACCCCTGTAAAGGCAGGTGAAGATTATGGGAATCGGCATAGGACCGGGGTCTGGAGGGGCATTCGGCAAAGCAGAGCGGGAAGTGATTAAAAGTGGCAATACTGTAACCACCAGAACCATCCTGCGGCGGGCGGACGGAACCTGTATGGGCACCATATCCGTGACCAAACCGGCCAGGAAAAAGACCAGGCGGCTGAACTACAATTTCAAGGAGATTTCGGCCATGATCCTTCGGACCAAAACCTCCGGCAGCGCCCGGCAGGTGGCGGCCCGGGCCCGGGGCAAGGTGGCCCTTCTCAAACAGCGTTTGAAATGCGGGGAATATGATGACAAGGAACTGGAGAGCGCCATTATCCATGCAGAGAAGATGGAACGGGTTGCCAGAAAAAGGATGCGTCATTTACAGGAGGAGGAGATGGCCAAGCGGGGCGGGCCATGTTTTGGGGAACTGGAAGAAGAATGTAAAGAGCCTGTACCGCAGCAGGAGGAGGAAAGTGAGGAGCCGGAACTTGACAGCAGGCAGCAGGAGGCTGTGCTGCGGGAGAGACAGCAGGAACTGCAGCGGGAAATGCAGCGCATGATGCAGGAATTGATGGAGGAGACCCAGCGGGAGATGGCAGAATTCTCGGACATGGAGGAATTGTCCGATGCGCTGGGGGGGAAATCAGCGAACCTGGATCCCGAGGATTTGAAGGAGTTGAAGAGAAAGCACCGCCTGGAGGAACAGCGGGAGATCATGGAAGCGGACATGGCTTATCTGAAAGCGCTCTTTAACAAGCTGGCGCAGGAAAAACAGCAGGCTTCCGGAAGCATCGGTTCCGAAAACTCCGGCAATGAGAGAGGCGGGGGGTATGAGAGTGGTGTATCCCTGGAACTGGGGGGCATGGAGATGCCTGTGGATCCTGCCCAGGCCCCGGCGATGCCGGAGGGAGGCAGCATAGACGCCACAGTGTGATGGCGCCATGCCTGCCGGGGATTTCCAGTGGACGGAGGGCGAAAATTACGGACCTATAGTTTGATCTGGGACAATACCTCTCTGCCCACGTAGAGTGTGTTGTCCCTTCGGGTGTCACTGGCCCATTTTACCAGAGTAAGTTTATCTCCCAGGATCTCCAGGCAGGTGATACAGCGGGGATGGACGCAGCTGCCCGTGTTGAAATAGGGGGCTTCAATGCTGAGCCTGGGACGGTGGGTGTGGCCGGTGATCAGGATGTGCCCTGTCTTTTGCGCATAGTCCGTGAGGCGCTGTTCCACTTTATCTTTGTGAGTGTAGTTCTTGGCCGCGCTGGTGGGGTCCAGCACGCCGAAATGTTCCAGGGGCTGCCAGAAATACCGCACCAAAAAACGGGCCAGGCGCCAGAAGGTGGAGTTCAGCGGGTCGGCCTGGTGGCCATGGGTCAGGTAGAGACGCTGTCCCTGTCCGCATTGTCCCTGCCCGCGCTGCTCGAGAATAAGTCCCTCGTAGAAAGTAAGTCCCGGAAAGAGGGGCTGGTGGCACTGGGAATCCGTAGAGAAAAAGGTATTGCAGACCTGGTCGGAATAACCAGGTCTCTTTTTCTCCATGTCGTGATTCCCATACAACAGATAGAGCCGTCCCTGCCGGTAAAACAGGGAGAGGAGCCAGAACACATTGTTGTGAATCTCGATGATCTGGCTCATGCGCCTGTTCTCCCACAATTCATCCCCGTCCCCCAGTTCGATATAGGTGTAGCCCTGGGCGTAATAATGCTTCAAGGCCGTAAAATACAGGTTCTGATTTTTCAGGAAATTGTCGCCCCAGGTGCCGTTGCCCCGATGACAGTCGCTGATGAGCACATAGCGGCTGCAGGGGCCCAGCGGCAGTATGGGGGCTTTCTGAAAAGCACGGGAGAGGCGGGATGAGTAACTCATGTTGTAGGATTCCTTTCATAAAAATGAATGTGCCGCAGCGTTTTGTCTATTTCCTGCACTTCCCCGGGATTGGCTTCCTCAGCATGCGGCGCAGGGCGAAAGGAAGCAGTTCGTATAAAAGCAGAATTCGATCCAGCGTGCAGTCAAAGGGACGGGTGACGCGGCGGTAAAGTTTGCAGAAAAAGCGGTTGCAAAATTGCGCCCAGCGAATCCGCAGCCTGCGAAAACAGGAAATGCGTTCGGGGCAGATGGGAGACTGGGGACAGCCGCAGCTATAGCGGATGTGCACCTGCGCACCGTGACAGCAGCAGGAAAACCGCAGGGACTTGTTCTCCATGGAAATGCGGTCAAGGGCCTCCAGAAACTGATGCTGCATCTCCTGGCAGGGGAAACCGATGGTTACTTCCATGGATAATTGGTCGGGTTTGGTGAACATGCCCACCAGGAAGGCGGTGAGCCACCAGGTGGTGTGGGACATGGACGCCAGCAGCCGCTCCCCACGGAACAGGTTAAAGGAAACGGGCAGCCTTTCGCTGTCGTCTACGGCCTGGAAATGGGCGGAGGCGTACTCATCCGGTTCCAGCAGGCCGTCGGCATGGTATATGCCCACCTCAGCGCCGGTGTTGATACCGTATTGGCCCTTCCAGAGCTCGATGAGCCAGGTTCTGCCGCAGTGATTGAAGTAGATCGGCAGCGCGTCAAACACCATGTGGAAGTGCAGCGCCGCTTTGTCAAAAAGTGCCGTGTAGCCTGCCCGGCGCTGCCATGCGTCATTGCGGGTGGACACCAGATCCTGATCGCAGACATAATAGTATCCGAAAGGTTCCAGGATGCCGTTCAGAAGTTCCTGCTTTTCACAACAGGACATACAGCATACCCTCTTGACGGCTCTGCGTCTGCGCCAGAAGCAAAGCCCCATGCACAGCACGATCAGCAGTAGAAAACCGATGAAAAAATACATAATTGGAAACTTCCTGTCATTTTTCTTGGTATATTGTATGATCCGAGGATAAAATGTGTGCAGAAAAAGCCGTATATCCGGTTCCCGGGGCCGCGCGGGGAGTATTGTCTGATTGCTTCTTGTCCTGTGATTAAAAATATGCTAGTATACTATACAGAGCCACAGCCTTGAGGGGCAGTGGCTCTGTGCCGCGCAGGGAAAAAAGGAGCGCGGGAAAAAGCACAGGAGACGGAGGCAGGGATGGCAGCGAAGAAAGTATATGCGGTTCGCAGGGGAAAGGTCACAGGGATACTGGAAAGCTGGGATGCCTGCAAGGAGGCGGTGGACGGTTATCCGGGAGCGGAGTACAAAGGATTTAAGACGCTGGAGGAAGCCAGAGCCTATATCGGGGATTGCGGCAGGAAAGCATCCCTCCAACGGGAGAAACGCCCTGGGGGGATGGGAGATCCAGGCGGCGGTCTGGTGGCCTATGTGGACGGCAGTTATGATCATTCCCTTCGAAGATATGCCTTTGGCTGCGTATTTATCCTGCCGGACGATACGGTCTATGTGGACAACGGCAGCGGGAATAACCCGGACACTGCCAGTCTGCGCAATGTGTCAGGAGAGATGTTGGGAGCCATGTTTGCCGTGAGATGGGCCATCAAAAACGGTTTCTCACGGATTGAACTGCGCTATGACTATGAGGGAATTGAAAAGTGGGTGACGGGCGCATGGAAGAGCAAGACGGAACTCACCCAAAAGTACGCGGCAGCCATGCGGCGGTGGATGGAGAGCATTCAGATGCGTTTTACTAAGGTGGAAGCCCATACCAATGTGTATTACAATGAATTGGCCGACCGGCTTGCCAAGGATGGGCTGAGGGAGAGAGAGAACATTCCCGAGGTTTGGCTGATGCAGGAGATGGAACCCTGGGCGTCTGGCATTCCCATGCAGGGGGAGGAAGGAGCGGACGCGGCGTTTTCGGATATGGAGTAATGCGGATTGTAAGCAAAGCCTTGGGGTGTGCGGAGAGGAGGCAGGCTTGGGAAACCATTCAGAAACGAATGCAGCGGTAAGGCTGAACAAATTTCTGGCGGATCACGGCGTTTGTTCCCGGCGGGAGGCAGACCGGCTGATAGAACAGGGGCGGGTTGCGGTAAACGGACAGACTGCCCGGCCCGGCTGCAAAGTCATGGAGCGGGACAGCATTGCGGTGAACGGGAAACTGCTGCAGGGCAGACCGGAAAAAGTGGTGCTGGCATTTTATAAGCCGGTGGGGGTGACCTGTACGGAACGGGACAGACATGCGGAGAAGATTCTCAACGACTATGTAAACTATCCCGTGCGGGTCACATATGCGGGCCGTCTGGATAAGGATTCGGAGGGCCTGCTGCTGCTGACCAATGACGGCGATCTGATCGAGGCGGTTATGCGGGGAGCTCACAGGCATGAAAAGGAATACACCGTTAAAGTGAACCAGGAAATAACCCCGCGGTTTCTGGAGCAAATGGCGGCGGGCATATATTTGCGGGAGTTAAAGCAGACCACCAGACCCTGTGAGATTCGGCAGACTGGCAAGTATACCTTTCAGATCATCCTGACCCAGGGTCTGAACCGCCAGATTCGGCGAATGTGTCAGGCCTGCGGATATGAAGTGCGGCAGCTGAAACGCATCCGGATCATGCAGATCGGGCTGGAACATCTGATTCCGGGACAATACCGGGAAGTGCAGGGGCGGGAACTGGAACAGCTTTATCGGGATGCGGGACTGACAGGCCCCGGGGCATAAGACCGTGAAGGCGGCGAAAGCGGTCAAATAGTAAGGACGGGAGGCAATGGGGCGGAGAAGACTTAGCGGAGAGGGGATAGAAAGGAAATATATCATGGCAGCGGAAAAATCAGATCGAATCAAGGAATTGACAGAACTTTTAAGCAGGGCTTCCAAAGCCTACTATGCCCAGGATCAGGAGATCATGAGCAATTACGAGTACGATAGGCTTTATGATGAACTGGAGCAGTTGGAGCGGGAAACAGGGATCATATTGGCGGGAAGCCCCACACAGCATGTGGGGTATGAGGCGGTGGACGAACTTCCCAAGGAGGCTCACGAGGCCCCCATGCTTTCCCTGGACAAGACCAAAGACCGGGAGGAACTGCGTTCCTGGCTGCAGGGCCAGCCTGCAATATTGAGCTGGAAGCTGGACGGATTGACCATTGTGCTTACTTATCGTGACGGAAAACTTGCAAAAGCCGTAACCCGGGGCAACGGCGAAGTGGGGGAGGTCATTACAGGCAATGCCAGGACTTTTGTGAATCTGCCACTCAATATAGGATTTCAGGGGGAACTGGTGCTGCGGGGGGAGGCGGTGATCAGTTACCGGGATTTTGAGGAGATCAACAGCCGGATTCAGGAGGCGGATGCCCGGTACAAGAATCCCCGGAACCTGTGCAGCGGTTCCGTGCGCCAGCTGAACAGTGAGATCACCGCCCAGAGGCGGGTACGGTTTGTGGCATTCAATCTGGTGCGGGCGGAAGGCGCGGATTTCGGCAATTCCAGGGAAGCCCAGTTTGCCTTTCTGGAGGAGCAGGGCTTTGAGGCGGTGCAGAGGGTGAAAGTGACGGAGGACAATATTCTGGAGGCCGTGGAGGATTTTGCCCGCCGGGTGGAGAACTATGAGATTCCTTCGGACGGCCTGGTGCTCACCTTTGAGGATATCGCCTACGGACAGTCCCTGGGCCGGACGGCCAAATTCCCCCGGCATTCCATCGCTTTTAAGTGGGCGGACGAATTGCGGGAGACAACGCTGCGGGAGATTGAGTGGAGCCCCAGCCGGACAGGGCTGATCAATCCGGTGGCCATCTTTGAGCCGGTGGAACTGGAGGGGACCACGGTGAGCCGGGCCTCGGTGCATAATATCAGCATCCTGCGGGGGCTGAAGCTGGGGATCGGGGATCGGATCACGGTCTACAAGGCCAATATGATTATCCCCCAGATCGCGGAGAATCTGACGGGCAGCGACAATGTGGAGATCCCGGAGATTTGCCCTGTCTGCGGGGGCAGGACGGAGATCCGCCAGGTGGCGGACGCTCAGAGCCTGTACTGCGTCAACGAGGACTGTGACGCCAAGAAGATCAAGGCTTTTACCCTCTTTGTCAGTCGGGACGCCATGAACATCGAAGGATTGTCCGAGGCCACTCTGGAAAAGTTTCTGAGCAGTGGTTTTCTGCATGAGTTTGCGGATCTGTATCATTTGGACCGTCATCAGGAGGAGATTACCTCCATGGAGGGATTCGGGGAGAAATCCTGCCAGAATCTGCTGGGCAGTATTGAGAAATCCCGGGAGGCCACCCTGCCCCAGGTGATCTATGCCCTGGGCATCGCCAATATTGGGGTGGCCAATGCCAAGATGTTGTGCAGGCATTTTGATTATGATCTGGAACAGATGCTGCAGGCGGATGTGGAGGAACTGAGTGCCATTGAAGGAGTGGGAGAGGTGATTGCCACCGCCTTTGTGGAGTATATCCAGGGGGAGGAGAATGTACGGCGGCTTCGGAATCTGATGAAGGAACTGCGCATCCAGGCAGTACAGACGGCGGCGGAACAGAATCTGGCGGGAAAGGGCTTCTGCGTTACGGGAAGCCTGAACCATTTCGGAAGCCGCAGTGAACTGAAGGATCTGATTGAACAGCGGGGCGGCAAGGTTACGGGCAGCGTGACTTCCAGAACGGAGTGCCTGGTGAACAATGACATCGCTTCCAATTCATCCAAAAATAAAAAGGCCAAGGAATTGGGCATCCCCATCTTGACAGAAGAGGAGTTTATGGCAAAATATTTATAGAGGAAAAAGACAGGCAGGAGAAGAGAAGTTTCGGGTAGGAAACAAGGAGAGGAGTGCAGTTTATGCCGATTAAGACACAGAGCGATCTCCCGGCAAAGGAGATCCTGGAAAATGAAAATATATTTGTGATGGACGAGAACCGGGCCATGCATCAGGATATCCGGCCCCTGCAGGTCATGATCCTGAATATCATGCCCGTGAAACAGGATACGGAACTACAGCTTTTGCGGGCCCTGTCCAACACGCCCCTGCAGGTGGATGTGACTTTTCTGAATGTGAAGAGCCATATTTCCATCAATACCCCGGCCAATCATCTGAATAAATTTTATTCCTCGCTGGAAGAGGTGCGGGAGAAGAAGTTCGACGGTCTGATTATCACAGGAGCCCCGGTGGAGGATATCACCTTTGAGGAGGTGGACTACTGGGAGGAAATCTGTGAGATCATGGACTGGGCCGAGAGCCATGTGACTTCCACGCTGCACATCTGCTGGGGGTCCCAGGCGGGGCTCTATCACTATTACGGCATCAATAAGCGCAAACTTCCGGAGAAACTTTTCGGGGTGTATGCCCACCGGGTTTCCAACCGGAAGATTCCGTTGGTGAGGGGCTTTGACGATATTTTTCTGGCTCCCCACAGCCGCCACACCGAGACTCCGGCGGCAGCCATCCATGCCTGCCCGGAACTGACAGTGCTGGCGGAGAGCCAGGAGGCAGGTGTTTTCCTGGCCATTGCCCAGGGCGGAAAAAAGATCTTTGTCAACGGTCACCCGGAATATGACCGCTACACCCTGAACAATGAGTACCGCCGGGACTTGGACAAGGGTCTGCCCATTCATGTGCCCTATAATTATTATCCGGAGGATGATCCCGGCCAACGCCCTCTGCTGCAGTGGCGGTCCCACAGCAACAATCTGTACAGCAACTGGCTGAATTACTACGTATATCAGGTCACTCCCTACGACCTGTAAGGGATCCCTGTAAATTTCTTTATAGGAGAACACCGACATGCAGATTTTTATATCGCATTCCTCCAGGGACGCCTCCATAGCCGTACAGATCTGTGAACGGCTGGAAAAAAGCGGCCTGAATTGCTTTATTGCGCCCAGGGACATCCGTCCGGGAAAAGAATATGCGGAGGAGATTGTCAAGGGTATCGACAATTCGGCGGGCATGGTACTGCTGATGTCACAGAACGCCAATGGTTCGCCTCATGTATTGCGGGAGGTGGAACATGCGGTGAGCAGTGGTACGCCCATCCTGGTGTATAAAATCCAGGAGGTGGCGCTGTCCAAATCTATGGAATATTTTTTGATGACTCATCAGTGGGTCAGTGCAAAGCCCCGGGAGGACTATGCCGATATAGTGGCCTTCGCCCGGGATTTGGCGAAGGAGGAGAAGGAAGAGGCAGATGCAAAGCAGGGGGCGGGTGTCCTTACCGGCGCCAGAGCCGGTGCAGGTAAGGGCTCCGGGGGTGCTGTCAGACGGAAGGCCGGGATTATTGGGGCAGCCGCCGCCCTGCTGGCAATTGGCTTGATGGTCTGTTTTGCCATGGGTAAGTATGGGGGCATGGGGCTTAAACCGAAGCCGGTATCCCTCCAGGTGGGAGAGACCGTGTTGTTTGGAAGTTATCTGGACCAGGATATTGCGTGGCGGGTACTGCGGATTTCCGAGGATGAAACCCAGGCGGTTCTTGTCGCTTCCCATATTTTAACCATGAAGGCCTATGACGCGGCGGAGAGCGGCCGTTATAATTACGACGGCGATCAGAATTACTGGACAGCGGCCTCCCGGGCGGATACGGACTCGGTGCTTCAGGCATGGGTGCGGGGCAACAGCGATTGGAGCGCTTCCAATCTGAGAACATGGCTGAATGCGGATACGGAGGTGGTTGTCTATTCCGGCCAGCCGCCGGCGGCAACGGCCATGGCGGAAAAGAAAAACGGTTATCAGACGGAAGCGGGATTCCTCTATGGGTTCACCCGGGAGGAAAAGGACGCGATTGTGGAGACGGAACTTGTGACAAAGGGCAACGCGCTGTCGGAGACGGGCAGTGTGACCACCATTGACAGGGTGTGGCTGTTATCGCTGGAGGAACTTACCTGGTTTGACCAGGCGGGTATCAGCAAATTTGCTTCGCCCACGGAGGAGGCAGTCCGGCAGGATCAGAGTCTCTGGTACAGTCTGGATTATGATACCTACGGAGTGGAATATTTTTGTTGGTGGCTCCGGGAACCGGTGCCGGATACGGCAAGTCTTTGTTATCTTGTGAATAACGGTTATGGGGAAAAGGTGATCCGGCAGGAAAACGTGGGATTGGAAGGATTTGGGGTGCGCCCGGCCCTGACGGTGGATTTGCGCCGGGTCACATTCCGGGGCGGTGAGAATCCGTAATATTTTGTAATCCATTGCCAAAGGGGAATATAAACAGCAGAAATCTCTCAAACTATTCTGCAAAATCATTTCCCGGAGAAATACATGCAACGGGAAATTCCGGTGAGGAGGAATCGAAATGTGTACAGCGGCAACCTATCAGACAAAAGATTTCTACTTTGGACGTACTTTGGATTACGATTTTTCTTACGGTGAGGAGGTAGTCATAACCCCCCGGCATTTCCCGCTGGTTTTCCGCTTTCAGGATCCCATGGAAAGTCATTTTGCCATGATCGGCACTGCCCATGTGGAGGAGGGCTGCCCCTTGTATTATGAGGCGGTCAATGAGAAGGGGCTGGGGATGGCGGGCCTGAATTTTGTGGGAAATGCGGTTTTCGGCAAAGAACAGCCGGACCGGGAGAATGTGGCTACATTTGAGTTTATCCCCTGGATTTTGGGACAGTGCGCCACGCTCAGGGAAGCCAGGGAACTGCTGGGCAGACTCAATCTGACGGACACGGCTTTCCGGGAGCAGCTTCCTGCGGCCCAGCTTCACTGGATCATAGCCGACCGCAGCGGAGCGGTTACGGTGGAGTCTGTGCAGGAGGGCCTCCGGGTCTATGATAATCCGATGGGGGTGCTGACCAATAATCCTCCTTTTGACCGGCAGATGTTCCAACTTAACAACTATATGCATTTATCGGCGAAGGAGCCCGAAAACCGTTTTTCGCCCAAACTGGATCTGCGGGGCTATGGACGGGGCATGGGCGCCTTGGGGCTTCCCGGGGATCTGTCCTCCCAGTCCCGCTTTGTCAGGGCTTCCTTTGTGAAGATGAATTCCGCTTCCGGTGACAGCGAGGCGGAGAGCGTCAGTCAGTTTTTTCATATTCTTGGCTCGGTGGACCAGCAGCGGGGCTGCTGCGAGGTGGAGGAAGGGAAATACGAAATCACGATTTACACCTGCTGCTGCAATGCGGACAGGGGGATATATTACTATACCACCTACGACAATCATCAGATTACCGCGGTGGACATGAACCTGGAGGATCTGGACGGGGCGGAACCCATTCGGTATCCCCTGCTTCGGGAACAGCGGATTCATGTGCAGAACCGGCGGCTGACCGGAAAATAGAACCGGCAGTTGAAATGCACGACTCCTTATCCTTTGACTTGGGAGAATTTCTCCTGTATGCTTATTTAGAGATCCAATAAGTATAAAATAAGTAAACAGACAGGAGAGCCAGCCGGGCGGCGGGCGGAGAGGAGTCGGTATGGGATACAGCAGGAATTACATGGGAAAGAGGATTTGTTCGCTTCGGGCGGCCAGGGGAATGACCCAGGAGCAGCTTGCGGATATGTTGTGTGTGACTCCGGCGGCAGTTTCCAAATGGGAGAGAAATCTTGCGGTTCCCAGTTTGGAGATGCTCTGGGTGTTGGCGGATTATTTTGACTGCACCATAGACGAGCTGGTGGGACGCAGACAGGAACAGCTTGAGCGGATGGGGATTTATGACGAGGACCGGCTCCGGCTGGTGGGCATAGCCGGCGATCTGCAGAGATGCGGCGAGATCAGCAGGCAGCAGGGACTTCTGGCCCTGGAACAGGCGGCAGCCGGTTTTCAGGGGGACAGTGTGTTTTTGCCCTTTGCCATACGATTTACTCTGGGGTCCCTTATGAGAAAGATGGATGTGGGCAAGGTGATGACCTTGCTGAATAATTATGCGGGGACTTTGTCCGGAGAACAGACAGAGGGGCCTATGGTGGTGGCCGCTCTGGAGTCCATTGTATCAGGAGAGTCTCCGGAACTGCTGAAGGAGATTCTTGCGTCCTATATAGGCATGGAATATTGGGAGAAGGTATTGGGGAATGTACCCGGGGAGCGCAGGCGGGAGGAGATCCTGGAGCGGTATCGGAACAAGCAGCTTTATTCCGGGGCCACAGACCTTTTGGAAGGGTTTGAGGAATTGGGGGACTTTGAGATACAGATTATTTTGCGCAATCTGGACAATGATGTCTTCACGGCGGCCATGTGCGGCGCTTCTGGGGAAGTGGTGGTCAAATTTATGGCCAATCTCTCAGACCGGGTTCTGGCCTTTATCGGCGAAGATATGGACGGATGGGAGGGGACGGAGGAGGAAATTCTGGAAGCCCAGAGGAAAGTTGTTGAAATCAGAAGGCGGTGCTGTGGATAAAAAAGGAGTCTGCGGATGAAGAAGGACCTGATGTCAAAGCTGGCCAAAAGCCTGAAAATTGCTCTGGCGGCTTTGCTGGCGGCCGCCCTGGCAGGGGGGCTTGGACTGCAATATGCCACTACGGCGGGCATTATCACCATACTCAGCATACAGGGCACCAAGCTGGAGACTTTTCAGACTGCGGGTAAGAGGGCCCTGGCCTTTCTCTGCGCCCTGGTGCTGGCCTGGGCCTGTTTTGAGACGATGGGGTATAATCTAGGGGCCTTTGGGGCCTTTCTGTTTTTCTTTGTCCTGCTCTGTCTGCTGATGGGCTGGCAGGAGGCCATCGCCATGGATTCCGTGTTGGTAAGTCATTTTCTGGGGCAGGGGGCCTTCTTTTCCCTGCTGGGCAATGAGATGCTGCTCTTTGCGGTGGGCACAGGGTTCGGAATCCTGGTGAATCTTCATCTGCGGAGCCGCCGGGAGCGGTTTACGTTGGCTTCCGATCTGGTGGACGGGCAGATCAAGGAGATTCTGGGGGATATGGCCCGCTGTCTGACCCAGGACCAAATAGAAGAATCCTCCTGTCACGGGGCGCCTTCGGGAGCGGAAAGCAGCTTTGACACATTGCGGGAGGCGCTGCGGCAGGCGGAGAACTGCGCCGTGGCTAATTATGGCAACGCCCCTTTTTCCAGGGATACCTATGAACTGGACTATGTGCGGATGCGGCAGCAACAGTCGGTGGTGCTGCAGACGGTCTATGACAATATCCGGGGCATCAGCTATCTGCCCAAACAAGCGGGGCAGGTGGCCGGGCTGCTCGAACAGATCCGACAGGAATATCACCGCCATAACAATGTGGAAGGACTTCTGGAGCAGCTTCGGGGGCTGCTGGGGGATATGCAGACCCAAGCCCTGCCCCGGAGCCGGGAGGAGTTCGAGGCCCGGGCGGTGCTTTTTTATACCCTCAAGCAGCTGGAGGAATTGCTGGAGATTAAGAAGGGTTTTATCCAAGCGAGGCAGCAGGCATATAGCCCGGCCCGGGAAGCGGACAAGGGGAAGGAAATTCTTTAGTACGGAAGGGGGCGAGAGTGCCATATGAAGCGGAACTACAGGTTTATCATAATGTACGACGGCAGCAGGTACTACGGATGGCAGCGACTGCCGGAGCATGACACGATTCAGGGCAAGCTGGAAGCGGTACTGGAACGGCTGTGCGGCGAACCGGTGGAGGTCATCGGTGCAGGACGCACGGACGCGGGCGTCCATGCCCGGCAGATGGCGGCCAATGCAGTGTTGGAGACGGTTCTTGGACCAGAGGAGATTCGGGAGTATCTCAACCGTTATCTGCCGGAGGATATCGCGGTCCGGGAAGTGAAGGAGGCGGGACCGCGTTTTCATGCCCGGTATAATGCCACGGGCAAAAGCTATTGTTATACCTGCTTTGACGGCCCGGTAAGGCCGGTCTTTGACCGCAAATATGTGTATGCGCTGGAAGAGTCCCCGGATCTGGAAGCCATGCGGGAGGCGGCCCTGCTGCTGAAAGGGGAGCACGATTTCCGCAATTTCTGCATGAATCCCCGGATGAAGAAATCCACGGTGCGGGTGGTGGACCGGATCTACATAGAGCGGGAGGGGGACTATATTCGCTTCACCTTTCACGGTACGGGATTTTTGCAGAATATGGTGCGGATTATGGTGGGAACATTGCTGGAGGTGGGATGGGGACATATGAGTTTGGCCCGGGTGGAGGAGGTATTGCATTCCCGGGAGCGCCAAAAGGCAGGTCCCACGGCCCCGGCCCAGGGATTGTGTCTGCTGCAGGTGGACTATGAATAATGAGGAAACGGGAATAAGTACAGGCGGAAAGGGGAGTACAGGAAAGGAGGAAGGGATGCTGCAGGATTTTACGAAAGAATATCAGCGCAAGCTGCGCACGCCCCAGGAGGCGGCGGCAGTGGTAAAAAGCGGGGATTGGGTGGACTATACCAGCTGCCTGGGCAAGCCGGTGCTGCTGGACCAGGCCCTGGCGGGGCGCAGGGAAGAACTGCGGGATGTGAAGATCCGGGGCAATCTGATCGATGGCCCCATCCATGTGGCGGAGTGCGACCAGAGCCAGGAGCATTTTACCTATCACAGTTGGCATTGTTCCTCCTATGAGCGAAAGCTGTGCGACCGGGGGCTGTGCTATTATATCCCCATGGTGTTTCATAACAATGCGGCCTATTATGAATTTTTCCTGGATGTGAATGTGGTCATGGTCAGCGTGTCGCCCATGGACAGACACGGGTATTTTAACTTTTCCGTAAACACCGGGGTGGCAGCCCCCATCGCCCGGATGGCGGATACGGTTATCGTGGAGGTCAATGAGCATATGCCCAAGATTCATGGAGGGTATGATGAGTGTATCCACATCTCGGAGGTGGATTATATCGTGGAAGGTCCCCATGTCCCCTTCGAGAGCAGCAAGCCTTTCCTGCCCCGGGAAGTGGACCGGCAGATTGCGGGACATATCATTCCTTATATTGTGGACGGAGCCACCCTGCAGCTGGGGATCGGAAGCATGCCCAATGCTCTGGGGGAATTGATCGCCCGGTCTGACTTAAAAGACCTGGGGATGCATACGGAGTTGTGCTCCGACGCGTATTTGAGCATGTACCGGGCGGGCAAGCTGACCAACCGGAAGAAGAGCATCGACAGGGGCAAGGGAGTCTTTGGCTGCGCTCTGGGATCTGTGGAGTTGTATGAATGGCTGGACGACAACCATGGGGTGGCGGCCTATCCGCTGGAGTATGTGAACCGTCCCAGCGTGATTGCCCAGATCGACAACATGGTGTCCATTAACAGCTGCGTGGCGGTGGACCTATACGGCCAGGTGGCGGCGGAGAGTGCCGGAGCCAGGCAGATCAGCGGCACGGGCGGACAACTGGACTTTTTGATCGGCGCTTCCGCCTCCCGGGGCGGCAAGGCTTTTATCTGCATGAGCTCGGTACATACGGATCGTTATGGAGAGAAGCACTCCCGGATCAAGCCTCAGTTTGACGGGGATATCGTCACCTCTCCCCGCAGCCAGGTGTATTTCCTGGCCACGGAGTACGGCGTTATCAATCTGGAGGGGCGTTCCACCTGGGAGCGGGCGGAGGCGCTGATCTCCATCGCCCACCCGGATTTTCGGGAGATGCTGGTCCGGGAAGCGGAGAAGAAAAAAATCTGGAGACGTTCTAACAGGAGGGGATAAACATTTTTCCATTGAACTGACAGCAGAACTGTGATAATATGGAACTATATGAATGGACAGGAGGATGAAACTGCTATGTCCGATAGGAACAGACAATATGCGGCAGTGGGGGTTTTTGTACTGATATTCGGAGGTTTGTTGGCGCTGGCCACCGTTTTTGACTTGCAGGTGAGTTTTCTTCTGGCGGAACCCGGTCTGGTTCCCGGCAGATATTTTTCCACCAGTTTTCCCTGCAATCTGGTGGAGGTGGCGGCCATGGCGCCGATCTGGGGATTTGCCACATTCGCGGCCTGCATACTGGTGGTCTATCTGCATCAGAGGGGAGGCGCGGCGCGGCTGCTGGAACTGGTTTTTTTCGGCCTGTCCGTTTTTGCGGGCAGTTCCTTTCTGCGGGATATGATGAAATACCTGTTCCAGATTCAGGGGAAAGAACATTTGTTAAAGCAGTTGTGGTTTAATCTGTCCATGGCGGCTTTCGGTCTGCTGGCGACGGTGTTGATCCTGGCGCTGTCCGGGAGATGGATCCGGGAGCATATGAGGCAGATGCTGCCGTTTGCCCTGGCTATTATCTGTTCCTGCTGCTGCTTCCTGTTCGTGGAACTGATCAAGAATCCTGTGGGAAGGATGCGTTTTCGGGCCATGCACTTTGTGGAGGATTTTTCCTATTATACCCCCTGGTATCAGATCAGTGACGCCAGGGAGCGGCTGGGAGGTCTGGGACTTGACCGGGATTACTTCAAATCTTTTCCTTCCGGGCATACCTTTTCGGGCTCCATGGCCTATCTGGTGCTTTTGCTGCCGGATCTGTTTGAGAATCTGCAGACCAGGAAATGGAAGTTCCTGTCCTATTTGGTCCCTGTCACTTATACGGGGGTGGTGGCCTTCTTCCGCATAGCTGCCGGCGCCCACTTTTTCAGCGATGTGCTGGTGGGAGGCACCATGGGATTTGTGGCGGTACAATTCTTCCGCTGGCTTTTCCTGCATCGGCTCGGGGGAAGGTTTAAACAATAGTATACAATTTTCTGCAAAAAAATATTTATTTTTTAGGATATCGGTGTTATACTAATTTTCGAGAAGGGAAAAGTACTCATAACGGGGATACGAGGGGCTGATTAGAATGACGGGTTTGATAAACTTAATGGAAGAAACGGTACTGAACAAAATTGACCAGCTGCTGCCGGGCACGGATTACTGCAAATGTGAACATTGCCGGATGGATATGGCCGCCTATGCTCTGAACCGGCTCCCGGCGCAATATGTGCAGTCCATGAAGGGAAAAGTGCTGTATCGGTTCGCATCCAATCAGGTGGAGAAGGATATCGAAGTCACGGTGGCCGTGAGTAAGGCTATTCAGGTAGTGGGACAATCGCCCCATAAGAATATGAAAAACCTGGAGCAGAGCGGTGCGCTCACATAAGCCGGTGGGGATCGGCAGTTATCGAGAGGAGGAGAAGTGTGGAAAAAACCATGCGTATGACTTCCGCCGAGGCGGCAAAGCTGCTGCGGAAGCTGCAGGAGGAGCTTGACAATGTGCTGTTGATGGAGGAGCAGAGCAGGGAGTTTTCAGCCTCTCTGGGGGAAGACTTGGAATCCGTGCGGCCTGCTTACGATTATGAGGAGGTGCAGAGGCGGATCGGAGGACTGGAGGAGCGGATCCGCCGGGTCAAACATGCCATCAGTGCCTTCAATCTGGTCCAGGAGGTGCCGGGCTTTGAGGGCATGACCATAGACCAGATGCTGGTATATATCCCACAGCTTAACCGCCGCAAGGCCAAGCTGGCCCTGATGCGGCAGCGCCTGCCCAAACAGCGGGAGCGGGTAGCCTATGGCGGAGGAAGCCAGATCATAGACTACAGCTACGCCAATTATGATATGGAGGCGGTGAAGGCGGATTACGAGAAAACGGCGGAGGAATTGTCCCGGGCCCAGACGGCGCTGGACCTGGTCAATACCACTGCGCAGCTTGAGATTGTTTTATAGCCCGGATATTCCGGCCGTTCTGGTTCCCCTCGGGGTCTCTTAAGAGCATGTCATGGTTTAAAGTTAAGGTCATCCGTTATTGTTTGTTATCCGTTATAAGTGAGAGTTTATGGTTTGGGTGAGCATGATAATGGCGCAGGCGGCGAAAACCTGCGGCAGGCGTCCAGGAGGGCGTCTGCTGCGCGGCTGAGGTATTCGGTTACAGGCGGCGGGAAAGGCTGTTGCGGAAAGGGGGAATCCCCTGGAAGCGGCAGCCTTTTTTTTGTGGCAACATACCCGGAGAAAACGGCAGCTTACTGCCGGATCTCTTGTATGTGGCGAAAGATTTGGTAAAATATATACCATGATGACAGAGGAGGTGAAATATTGCGGGTCAGGATAGAGATTGAAGACGGACGGGAAGAGGTGGATATCATCGTTAAATGCGGGGGAAAGTCAGCCTATATAGACAGGCTGGCAGCGGCCATGTATATGGTTGACCGGCAGATTATGGTGTCCCGGGACGGAGAGGTGCTGCCGCTGGATCTGGGGAAGGTGCTGTACATGGAGTCGGTGGACGGCAGGTGCTTTGTCTATACCCGGGGCGAAGTTTATGAGACCGGGCACAGGCTGTATGAACTGGAGCAGCAGCTGGGGCAATACCTGTTCTCGCGGATCAACAAATCAGCCATCGTCAATCTGGAAAAAATCCAGTCCATTCGGACTTATGTGAACCGGCGGCTGCTGCTCACCATGGAAAACGGGGAGCAGCTTATAGCCTCCCGACAGTATGCGGAAAATATCAAAGGATTGCTGGGAATCAATGGAAGGGGGCAGTAATGGAAGAGAGAAAGCATTTATTGGCGTATGTGGAGCAGGTTTTCATGGTTTTTGGCATCAGCATTGTGGCGCTTTCTGCCATCTGCGTCGTGGCAGGGGAGGAGGCCCGGGAGATTTCCACCATGTTCGCGCTGGGAGCGGAGGGTATTCCCTTAAGCACCCTGGGGCAGTATCTGCTGTCCTCCGTGTGCATCACGGCGCTGCGCTTTGTTTTCTTTACGGACGCGCTGATCAGGAGATGGACATTGGCGGCCAGGACTGCGGGCATGCTGGTGGCGGTCACTTTGCTTACCGGGGGACTGGCATATCTGTTCGGCTGGTTCCCGGTGAACGAACCCTTATGTTGGGTGGCCTTTCTGGTCAGCTTTGGGGTCTGCTTTATTACTGCCGCCGTGTTTTCCGCCAAAAAGGAGCGGGCAGAGAATCGCCAGTTGGAAAACGCGCTGCGGCGGATGAAAGAGAAACAGGGATGCAGGGCAGAGGAAAACTGCGGAAAGAATTGAAAGGGAGGTCAATATGACGGCATTGATACAGGCGGAACATATCACCCATTCCTTTGGGGAGAAGCTTATTCTGGAGGATATTTCCTTCACGGTGGAACAGGGGGAAGTGATCGGTCTTTTGGGTCCTTCCGGGGCGGGGAAGACAACGCTGGTGAATATCCTTACGGGGCAGCTTAAGGCCAGGGAGGGAAATGTGAGGATTCGGAAAGAGGGCGACGGCAGCAGGGACCCCGCAGGCATAACGGACAGCGCCCGCCCCGTGAAGGCGGGGAAGAAGCAGCTGGTGACCGGCGTTATGATGGACAGTTTGGGGCTGTATGAAAGATTGTCGGTGTGGGATAATCTGCGGATTTTCGCGGATATTTACCGGGTGCCCGTGTCCAGGATCGAGAAGCTGCTGGATCGGACGCAGCTGCGTCCGGCCAGGAACAAAACGGTGAACAGACTGTCCAAGGGCATGAGAGGGCGGGTGAATCTGTGCAGGGCGCTTTTGAAAGAGGCGGACATTCTGTACCTGGATGAACCCACCTCCGGCCTGGATCCTTCCACCATATGGAAGATACATCAGCTGATCGGAGAGGAGAAGCAGTCCGGGACCACGGTTTTCCTCACCACCCACAATATGCATGAGGCACAGGCCCTGTGCGACAGAATCATGCTTCTGCATGAGGGGAAAATCGTGGAGCAGGGAGTACCAAGGGATATCTGTGCCAGATATGATTCCCGACGGGAAATAGAGGTGACTTTGCAGAATGGGGAGCGGCACAGTATCCCCAACGCCAGGGAAAGCCAGGGCATCCTGAGCGAGTGGATCCGGGAGGAGAAAGTGCGGTCCATACATTCCTCCGAGCCGGATCTGGAGAAAGTATTTTTGGAGATCACGGGAAGGAGGCTGAGTGACTGATGAAAAATATCGTGACCATATTTCGAAAGCAGCTGAAAGAGACCATGCGCAATAAGGAGGTGCTGATCCAGTTTCTGATGTTCCCGGTCCTGGCCGTATTCATGACCAAATCCATACAGATCGAGGGGATGCCTCCCAATTTCTTTGTCCAGCTTTTTTCCACCATGTATGTGGGTATGGCGCCGCTGGTCAGCATGGAGGCCATTCTTTCCGAAGAGAAGGAGAAGAATACCCTGCGTGTGCTGCTGATGGCCGATGTGACTCCCTGGCAGTATCTGGCAGGCGTGGGCGGGTATGTATTCCTTTTCTGTATGCTGGGGGCGGGGGTATTCTGCCTGCTGGGCGGCTACGGATCTGGAGAGGCGGTGCTGTTCCTGGCTGTCCTGGGGGCGGGTATACTGGTTTCCATGCTGCTGGGGGCGGCCATCGGCGCAGGGAGCAGCAGTCAGATGGCCGCAAACTCGGTGGGGGTTCCCCTAATGCTGCTTCTTTCTTTTCTTCCCATGCTCTCCCTCTTCAATGCCCATATCTCCAAGGTGACGGGCTTGGTCTACACAGAGCAGATCCGGCGGATGCTGACGGCCCTGGGAGAGGGGGAGGCAATCCGGGAGGGGCTTCTGGTCATAGGAGGCAGCTTTCTTCTGTTCGGCGGCTTTTTTGTGTGGCAGTATCATGGCTCCCTGGCCCGGGACAAATACCTGTCTCACAATGGCTGAGGCTGACAGATGCCCTTATACAATGGGTATACAAAGGAGGGAATTTGGTATATAATTAGATCTGGATATCGGGGAAATTTTTCCAAAGCTGGGATATCCGGGGGATGAAATGGCAAATTTTGTGATAGCTGCGCAGATCATAGGGATTATCGTGATACTGGTGGCCTTAAGGCTGCTGGTCTCCGGGGGCGGTTCCCGGGAGCATGTACTCATGGGGTATTTCCTGGGCGGCTCGTTGATACAGAATGTGGGATATTTGCTGGAACTGACGGCTCCCACCAAGGAAGTGGCGGTTATGGCGCTTCGGGTGGAGAACCTGGGTTCAGTGTTCGTACCCCTTTGCTACTGCATTTTTATCTTTGGATATTGTTTTGAAAAAGTGCCGGCGCTGCCCATGAAGCTGTTGGCAGCGCTGGACGCCCTGATTCTGCCGGTGATGTTCTGGTCCGACAGGCATACGCTGATATACCGGCACATGGACTGGCTGGAGACGCCCCATGGGCAGCATTATCTGAGCTTGGAATATGGGCCTTTGTATCTGCCGGTGATGGCCGTGCGTATTGTTATCCCCTATGTCCTCACCATTTATGCGCTGACCCATACGGTGCTGGTTCGCAGCAGCCACAGGGAGCGGAAGCAATGTCTGTCCTTTCTTCTGGCTTCCTTTCTGCCGGTGGTGGCGCTGGTGGTCTATGTAGCCAAGCTGACCAATGTGTATGACCTGACCCCTCTGGTGCTGGGACTCACACTGTCCCTGGTGGTGATTCTGGTATGGAGCAGAAGAAATTATGACTTCCATAAGTTAGCCGCCGACGCGGTATTGGACGGCATCAGCGACGGTGTGATAGCCCTGGACGCGCGCAGGCGCCTGGTCAGCTATAACCAGGCAGCGGCGGATATCTTCGTACAGCTCAGGGGACGCAGGCCTGGGGAGAGCGTGGGAGATGTGGAGGAACTGCGGGAGGAACTGCTGGAGGAAGACGCCCCCAGGCAGTTCAGCATCGGGGACCGTTTCTATGAGAGCCATGCCAGACGCATCATGGACAGCAACGGAATCCTCCAGGGGTATGCGCTATTGCTGCTGGATATGACAGACACCCATGACTATATAGGACAGATCACCCGGATGCAGGCCCAGGCCCAGGCGGCCAACGAAGCCAAGAGCGCGTTTCTGGCCAATATGTCCCATGAGATTCGCACGCCCATGAACGCCATTGTGGGCCTGAGCGAAATCATCATGGAGGAGAGCAGGGGGACGAGGGTCTACACCAATGCCCGGGACGTGCGTTCCGCCGCCCGGGATCTGCTGGCCATCATCAACGATATTCTGGATTTATCCAAGGTGGAGTCCGGCAAGATGGAACTGAATCAAACGGATTATGATATCAAGGCCGTGGTGGACGAGGTCGTGGGGCTGATGGATTTGGCCGCGTCCCGGCGCGGGCTTCTTTTGCTGTGCGAATATGACAAAACAATTCCCAGCCGGTACAATGGGGACCGGGGGAAGATCAAGCAGATTTTGATCAATCTGTTGAATAATGCCGTGAAGTTCACCCGGGAAGGCCATGTGAAGATTTCCGTGGGAGGCACGCCCGGCCCGGAGGCGGGGCAGGAATCGCTGGTTTTTATGGTGGAGGACACGGGCTGCGGGATCCGGGAAGAAGACCGTCAAAGGATTTTCGACAATTTTACCCAAGTGGACGCCAAGCGCAACCGAAGCGTGGAGGGCACGGGCCTGGGGTTGTCCATTACCAGGTATATGGTGGAACTGATGGGCGGGAATATCCGGCTGGAGAGCGTTTACAATCAGGGGACTACCTTCACAGTGACCATCCCCCAGAAGGTGGTGGATCAAAGGACGCTGGCGGAAGTGCCGGATGTCTCCGCCAGGGACGAAGAGGCGGCGGAACTCTTTACCACGGAGGGCTACAGGGTTCTGGTGGTGGACGATAACCGGGTCAATCTGAAAGTGGCGAAGGAATTCCTGAAGGGCTATGGCTTTGAACTGGAGGAGGCGGAAAGCGGCAAGGAGGCCATCCGTCTGGTGAGGGAGAACCTATATGACATTATTTTCATGGATCATATGATGCCGGAGATGGACGGCATCGAGACAGTGGAAGTCATTCGCAGGGATTGCGGAGAGAACGGGACGGCCCCGGTGATTATCGCCCTGACGGCCAATGCCATGGAGGGGGTGGGAGAGCGGTTTTTAAGCTGCGGTTTCCAGGATTTCCTGACAAAACCCATGGACAGGGCATTGCTGAACGAGGCCCTGATGCGGTGGATCCCGGAGGACCGCCGGAAAAAGCGGGAAGGGTCCCCGGCGCTGCGGGGCATGAATCCGGAAACCGTCTATATCAAGGGGATTGACTTGGATGCCGCCATGCGTTATCATTTAGGAAGTGCGGTGGACTTCAGGGAACTTTTGGATCTCTATTGTATAGAGGGCGGGCGCAAGACCGGACTGCTGCGGGATCTTTTCGAGCGGAAGGATTACGGGCGGTACGCAATAGAGGTTCATGGCCTGAAAAGCGCTTCGGCCAATATCGGCGCAACAAAACTTTCCCAGATGGCGCAGGCCCATGAGGAGGCGGCCAATGGGGGAGACGAGGCGTTCATCGAGGAAGGCTTTCCGCTGCTGTTATCCTCTTATGAAAAGCAGATTGAGAGCATACGGGCCTTTTTGGACCGGCGGCAGGAAGAGGAGGCGCCCAGCCTTGAGGCCATTGATGCCGGGGAGCTGTCCCAGGGGATCAGGGACGCGCTGGAACTGCTGGAGGACTTTCATTCCCGGGAATGTGCCGGGAAGGTGGAGGAACTGCTGGGATACTGCCTGGAGCCGGAGATTGAGGCCGGGCTGAAGAAGGTCCGGGAGCAGTTAAAGCTCTATGAGGACGATGCGGCGGAGGAACTGCTGCGGCAGCTTGCGGCAGGATTTCAGGAAGAAAAAACGGAAGAAGGGGAGCGATAAGAGATGGGAGAGAGGAAGAAAGTCTTAGTAGTTGACGATGTGGCCATCAGCCTCTCCGTGACGGAGCAGGCGCTGCGGGAGCATTATGAGGTAATCACCGTAAATTCTGGAGGCAGGGCTTTGCGGTATATGAAGAAGGAAAGGCCGGATCTGATTCTGTTGGATATCAGAATGGATCAGATGGATGGGATCGAGACCTTGAAAGAGATACGGAATCTGCCGAACGGGGCGGATATTCCCGTTATCATGCTGACCGCCCAGAGTGACAAGGCCACCGTGATAGAGACTGCCAAACTTGGAATCTATGATTATATGCTTAAGCCCTTTGCGCCCCAGGAACTATTGAGCCGGGTACGGGGCGTGCTGGAGCCGGATAAGGAGGCGGCTGCCGCTCTGGTGGCTGCTGCTGCGGCGGATTTACCTTTGGTATCCGGGGCTTCGCCGAAGCCCGGGCCGCAGACTGCGCCGGCGGCCGAAGTCTCGGACCCCGGCTGAGCCGGTCCGATGGAATGTTTCGGTAAAACATAAGCTGGAAGAAGGTGCGGACCATATGAAAAAAGGACTGGTGCTGGAGGGAGGCGCCATGCGGGGGGTGTACACGGCCGGAGTGCTGGACGTGCTGATGGAGAAGGGGATAGAGGCGGACGGCGTGGTGGGTGTGTCCGCCGGGGCGGTTTTCGGCTGCAATTATATATCCCGTCAGATCGGGCGGACCATCCGCTATAACATCAAATATTGCAGGGATCCCCGGTACGGGGATTTTAGATCCCTGTTTAAGAGCGGCGATATTTACGAAGAGGAATTCTGCTATCATGAATTGCCGGAAAAGCTGGATCCTTTTGACTGGGAGGCTTACAGGCAGAGTGCAACCCCTTTTTATGTGACTTGTACGGATGTGGATACGGGACGCGCGGTGTACCACAAATGTACCGGGGAGAAGGAGGATCTGCGGTGGATGCAGGCTTCGGCCTCCATGCCTTTTGTGTCCCGGACGGTGGAGATTGGCGGGCGGCGGCTTCTGGACGGCGGTATATCCGATTCCATCCCTGTGGACTGGTTTCGGGGCATGGGCTATGAGAAAAATCTGGTGGTGCTGACCCGGCCCAAAGGGTATCGGAAAAAGCCTCCCAAAGGCCTGCATGTGCTGAAGCGGATGATCCGTCAGCATCCGGCTTTGGCGTTGGCAGTGAAAACCCGCCATATCCGTTACAATCAGACGCTGGAGCGGCTGGCCGATCTGGAAAAATCCGGAATGGCGCTGGTTCTGTGTCCCAGCAGGCGCATCCGGGTGTCCAAGCTGGAGCGCCGTCCCGGAAGGCTTATGGCGCTGTATAAACTGGGCAGGCAGGATACGCTGCGGAGGCTGGAGGAAATTCAGGCGTTTTTTTCCTGACTCCGGGAGGAAATACGGCGGGGCAAAGCCATATTGCGGGAAAATCCTGTGGTATGCGGAAAAGAGGTGTGAATGCAATATCGCAGAGATAAATACGGCAACGATCTATCCGTTCTGGGCTATGGCTGTATGCGTTTTACCCAGACGGCGGGCAGGATTGACCTGGAGAAGGCCGAAGAGGAGATTATGGCCGCTTTTCGGGGCGGTGTAAATTATTTTGACACGGCTTATATTTACGGAGGCAGTGAGGCGGCCCTGGGGGAAATCCTGGAGCGCAACGGGATCCGGGACAGGATATATATTGCCACCAAGCTGCCTCATTACCTGATTCGAAGCGGCGACAGCCTGGATAAGTATTTTGAGGAACAGTGCAGACGTCTGCGCACGGACTATATTGACTATTATCTGATGCATATGCTGACGGACGTACAGACATGGGAGCGGCTGAAGGGGCTGGGAATCCTGGAATGGATCAGAGAGAAGCGGGAGCGGGGTGCCATCCGCCAGGTGGGCTTCTCTTACCACGGCAGCGCGGATATGTTCTGCCAACTGGTGGATGCCTTCGACTGGGATTTCTGCCAGATACAATACAACTATATGGACGAGAACAGCCAGGCAGGGCGGCGGGGGCTGCAGTATGCCCATGGGAAAGGGCTGCCGGTGATAATCATGGAGCCTTTGCGGGGCGGGAAGCTGGTAAACAGGCTGCCGGAAACGGCCAGGAAAATTTTTTCCGCTCACAGAGTGGCTGACAATGAGGAGGAACCCGGGCCGGGGGAGGCTCTTGCGGAACGCACTCCGGCGCAGTGGGCGCTGAAATGGCTCTGGAACCAACCAGAGGTAACCTGTGTGCTGTCGGGAATGAATTCTGTGGAAATGGTGGAAGAGAATCTTCACACGGCGGAGCATACCCGGGCAGGCGAGTTGACGGAGGCGGACCAGGCCATGCTGAGGCAGGTGGTGGAAGCCATCAACGCCCGGATGAAGGTGGGCTGTACCGGCTGCGGCTACTGTATGCCCTGCCCCGGGGGCGTGGACATCCCCGGCTCCTTTGCCGCCTACAACCGGCGATACAGCGAGGGATGGGTGGCCGCCATGAAAGACTATTTCATGTGTACCGCCATTCGGAAAGATTCTTCCGGAGCCTCCAACTGTGTGGAATGCGGCAAATGCGAGCGGCATTGTCCCCAGCATATCCCGATCCGGCAGGAATTAAAAGCGGTGAAAAAGTCCCTGGAGAATCCCGTGTATCGGATGGCCAGGTGGATTATTAAAAGGATGAAGGCTTACTGAATCCGTGAAACCCATAGAGATGCGGCGGCGCCATTTGACAGGCACCGCCGCATTTTTATTCCTGTATCCGGCGTTTGATTTCCTCGAAAGAGACCGGAGCATAGCCGGTGCGTTCCACAGAGACACAGTAATGCTGGGAACTGTAGGTTCTGTACAGCGGCGAGGCATGTACATGGCCGAAGAGATTGGCATAGGGCATGTTTTCGCAGACATACAGAGGCTGGTGGGACAGAATCCAGAAGTCTTCCAGGATCACGGGCAGGTCGTATACCTCATCGAAGCCCATGTCCCGGTAAGCCTGGCTGCGCAGGCTGTCGTGGTTGCCCTTTAGCAGATATTTTGTGCCGCTCAGGAGAGCGGGGGAAAACAGACCCCAGTCCCCCAGCACATATACCTTGTCATCCGGGGCCACTGTTTCGTTCCAGCGCCGTGCCAGTTCCCGGTCCATATCCTGGGCGTTGTGAAAAGGGCGGTTCTCATAGCGCAGAATCCGTTCGTCTCCAAAATGTGTATCCGCGATAAAATAGATCATGGAATTTCCTCCGTATTTAGCTGCCGTCATATATTATACCCTTTTTCCCCATTGGGAGCAAGCCGCATCCATTATAATTCGGTAAAAAAGGGATTGCATTTATTCTCAAATTGAGTATAATAGAAGCAATAGGAGAAAAACTCAAATTGAGATTTATTTGGAGGGAAGAGATGAAGGGAAAAAATGCACAGGGACTGACAGAGCAGGAATTCCTGGGCCGATATGATCCCCAAAAGTATGAGCATCCTTCGGTGACGGTGGATGTGCTGATCTTCACGGTGGACAAAAGCAGAGAGGCTTATTCTTTGCGAATTCTGCTGGACAGAAGGGAGGAGCATCCGTTCCTGCATAAGTGGGCCCTTCCCGGCAGCTTTGTGGGGATGGGGGAATCCGTAGAACAGGCGGCGGCCAGGGAACTGGAAGAGGCTACAGGACTGCGGACTCCGTATCTGGAACAGTTATACACCTGGGGGGATCTGGGGCGGGATCCCCGTACCCGGATCATCTCGGTGTCCTATATCGCCTTAGCGCCCGGCGAAACACTGTTACCGGAGGGAGAAAAAGGGATGCCCCGGGGAAAGTGGTACAGCGTCAGCGCCCGGGGCGGGCAGCTTCGGCTTTGGAACGGGGCGGGGGAACTGACGGAGGCGGATCTGGCTTTCGACCATGCGGCCATGATCCGGCTGGCGCTGGAGCGCATGAAAAATAAGCTGTTCTACACGGACATCGCTTTTCATCTGCTGCCGGAATACTTCACCTTGCCCGAACTGCAGCGGCTCTACGAGGCCATTCTGGGAGAAAGCCTTCACAGTCCCAACTTCCGCCGGGACATGCAGAAATGGGTGGAGCGCACAGAGCGGAAATCCAGGCCCTCGAAGGCGGGGAAACCTGCCTGGTATTACAGGCAGAAGAAAGAGAGAACAGGGAATTTAGAATAAGGAGGAGCGTATGAGATATCTGATCGTAGTAGACATGCAAAAAGATTTTGTGACAGGGGTGCTGGGCACCAAAGAAGCCCGGCAGATTCTGCCTGCAGTGGTGGCCAGGGTACAGGGCTTTGAAGGCCGGGTGATTTTTACCAGAGATACCCATGGGGAGGATTATCTGGACACCCAGGAGGGCAGATATCTTCCTGTGCCCCACTGCATCCGGGGCAGCGAAGGGTGGCAGCTTACGGAGGAACTGGAAGCGATTCGGGCCGCAAAGGATCTGCCCGTATACGACAAAGTCACCTTTGGATGTCCCGAACTGGCCAGAGATCTGGTTCAGGCAAACGCCCGGGAAGCCATTCAATCCATAGAACTCATAGGTGTGTGCACGGATATCTGTGTGGTGAGCAATGCCTTGACCATCAAGGCCCATCTGCCGGAAGTGCCCATATATGTGGATCCGGCCTGCTGCGCAGGGGTGACGCCCCAGGCCCATCAGGCGGCTCTGGATACCATGCGGTCCTGCCAGATCCAGATGCGGTAGGAAATGCCGGAGGCTGCAGGGAAGCGAAAGGAGAGCGTATGAAACAGTTTCACGAGAGAAATTTATCCATGGTGATGGATTTTTATGAAATGACCATGAGCAACGGCTATTTTCGGGATCAGGATAAGGATACAAAAGTAGCTTTTGACGTATTCTATAGAAAGAATCCGGACAATGGCGGTTTTTCCATCTTCTGCGGCCTGGAACAGATCGTGGAATATATTGAGAATCTGCATTTTGACCGGGAGGACATTGAATATCTGCGCGGTCAGAGGCTGTTTGGAGAAGAATTCCTGGAATATCTGTCGGAATTTCGGTTTAAAGGGGATGTGTACGCCTTTCCGGAGGGGACCATTATGTACCCCAACGAACCCATTATTACTGTGGTTGCGCCCCTGATCGACGCCCAGCTTATTGAGACGGCCATTCTGCTGGAGGTGAACCACCAGTCCCTGATCGCCACTAAGACCCGTCGAATCGTCCGGGCGGCGGACGGCAGGGCGGTATCGGATTTCGGTGCCCGCAGGGCCCACAACATGGACGCCGCCGTATATGGGGCCAGGGCGGCATACATCGGGGGCGCAGTGGGTACCGCCACGGTGCTGGCAGGGAAAATGTTTGACATTCCCATCAGCGGCACCATGGCCCACAGCTGGGTCATGTACTATAAGGATGAATTCACCGCCTTCAAAAAGTATGCGGAGAATTACCCGGATTCCACGGTATTGCTGGTGGACACCTATGATGTGCTAAAGAGCGGTGTTCCCAATGCCATCCGGGTGGCTAAGGAAGTGCTTGCGCCCATGGGTAAGCGCCTGAAGGGAATCCGTATCGACAGCGGTGATCTGGCATATCTGTCCAAAAAGGTGAGAAAGGCCCTGGACGCCGCGGGTCTGGAGGACTGTAAGATCGTGGTATCCAACAGCCTGGATGAATTTACCATTACCTCAATCCTGGCCCAGGGCGGCAGAATAGACAGTTTCGGGGTGGGCGAGCGGCTGATTACTTCCAAATCCGATCCCGTGTTCGGGGCCGTGTACAAGATTGCGGCGGTGGAAGAGAACGGGGTTTTCGCGCCCCGCATCAAGGTGTCGGAGAATGAGGAAAAGATCACGAATCCCGGCCTTAAAACAGTGTACCGGGTCTATGACCGGGACAAAAAAGCCATAGCGGATCTGATCGCGCTGGCGGATGAAGAAGTGGATTTTTCAGGGCCCTATCGCTATGTGGATCCAAGGAAGCCCTGGAAAGTGCGTTATTTTGAGAACTGTACCGTCAAACCTCTCCAGGTGCCCATCTTCCAGCAGGGCAAGCTGGTATATGACCTGCCCAGTGTGGCGGAGATAGCCGGGTATGTGAAACGGCAGCTTGCGGAGGAAATCTGGGAAGAGGAGCAGCGCTTTGAAAATCCCCACGCCCACTATATGGATATGACCCCGGCCATGTACGAAGTCAAGATGTCCCTGCTCAGCGATTCCCGGGAAAATATGAATTGAAGGCATATGGAGAACTTCACCTTTCGGTGCCGTTGCGCAGCGACTCGGAGATCATAAGATCTCCAATAGGAGGACTTTTTATGGAATATGGATATATTAAGACAGCCACCGCAACTTTTGACATACAGGTGGGAGGCGTCAGCGCCAACGTGGAGAAAATGACGGGCCTGATGGCACAGGCCCGGGAGCAGCAGGTGGAGTTGCTGGTATTCCCGGAACTCTGCGTTACCGGATACAGCTGCGGCGATCTGTTTTTGACCCGGGGCCTTCTAACCCGGGCCCGGGAAGGGCTGAAGCGGTTGGCGGAAGCCTCCGGGGGCAGTTACTGCCTGGTGGTGGTGGGAGCGCCGGTCTGCCACAACCAGAGACTGTATAACTGCGCGGTCTTTCTCCAGGACGGACAAATCAGGGGCATTGTGCCCAAGTCCTACATTCCGGGCTACAAGGAATTCTACGAGAAGCGCTGGTTTGCCTCCGGCAGACAGATTCTGGCCGAGGAAGAGCAGGGGGTACCCTTCGGTACCCAGGTGATGATGCGGCTTGGCAGCGATGTGCTGGTGGCGGCGGAGATCTGCGAGGACTTGTGGGTATCCGACAGTCCCAGCATACGGCATTGCCTGAACGGGGCAGACCTGGTGGTAAACCTGTCGGCTTCCAACGAGACTGTGTCCAAAAAGGCCTACCGACAGGATCTGGTGAAAATGCAGTCCGCCAAATGCATGTGCGGCTATATCTACGCCTCTTCGGGAGAGGGGGAGAGTACCACCGACCTGGTTTTTTCAGGGCACTGCATGATTGCGGAGAACGGCAGTATAAAGGCGGAGCGCTATGGAGAGGGAGAGGGCCTTTTGACGGCGTTGCTTGATGTGCAGAAGCTGCAGAACGACCGGGTGAAAATGAACAGTGAAAATGAGGCCGTGGACCTGGAATCCTATGTCCGGGTGCAGCTGGAAAGAGACGCTTTTGGCCATCTGCCCAAGCAGGTGGATGCCTACCCTTTTGTTCCCGCAGATCATGAAAAGCGGATGGAGCGTTGTGAGGAAATCATGCAGCTGCAGGCAACGGGTCTGTACGAACGCCTGAAAAAGACAGGGCTTAAAAAGGCTGTCATCGGCATTTCCGGCGGTCTGGACAGCACTCTGGCGCTGCTGGTGACTCTGGAGGCATATCGGAAGCTGGGACGTCCGGCCCGGGATATTATCGCCATCACCATGCCGGGCTTTGGCACCTCCGCCCACACCAGGTCCAACTCGGACCGGCTTATGGAACTCTGCGGCGTGACGGCCCGGGTCATTCCCATTTCAGAGGCGTGCAGACAGCATATGCGGGATATCGGTCACCCGGAGGATGTGTACGACTTGACCTATGAGAACATCCAGGCCAGGGAGCGCACCCAGATCCTGATGGACGTGGCCAATCAGGAAGACGGGCTGGTGGTGGGCACCGGGGATTTGTCCGAGGCGGCTCTGGGCTGGTGTACCTACAACGGCGATCATATGAGTATGTACAGCGTCAATATTTCCATCCCCAAGACCCTGGTAAAATACCTGGTATCGGCCTATGGGGAGATGCATCCGAAATTGAAGGAGGTACTGGACAGCATCTGTGATACCGTGATCAGTCCGGAACTTTTGCCTCTGGGGGAGGATGGACAGATCAGCCAGTCCACCGAGGCCGTCATTGGCAAATATGATCTGCATGACTTTTTCCTGTATCATTTTGTGCGCAACGGCTTCCAGCGGGAGAAGATTGCCGCCCTGGCCCGGATTGCGTTTCCCGGCCTCAGCCTGGAGACCATAGAAAAGACCGGAGAGACATTTTTCCGCCGTTTCTTTTCCCAACAGTTTAAGAGATCCTGCATGCCCGACGGTCCCAAAGTGGGTTCGGTGAGCCTTTCCCCCCGGGGGGACTGGCGCATGCCTTCCGACGCCTCGGTGCTGGACTATTTATAAATTTACCACTTGCGCCGGAGCCTAAATTGGTGTATAGTGTTTCACGATTGGGTTTTGGAACAGAACAGACCACAGGAAAGCAAGGAATGAGACTATGGCAAAAAATCTGGTGATTCTGGAGTCACCTGCCAAGGTGAAGACAGTAAAAAAAATATTGGGGAGCAATTACGAGGTGGCGGCCAGCGGCGGCCATGTGCGGGACCTGCCCAAGAGCAGCCTGGGAATCGATGTGGAACACGACTTCGAGCCAAAGTATATCACCATCCGGGGGAAGGGAGATGTGCTGGCGGGCCTGCGCAAGGAAGTGAAAAAGGCTGACAAGATCTATCTGGCCACCGACCCTGACCGGGAGGGGGAGGCCATATCCTGGCATCTGGTGCACGCCCTGAAGCTGAAGGAGATGACGGATAAGAAAATCTACCGCATTACCTTCAATGAGATCACCAAGAGTGCCGTGAAGGAATCCCTGAAAAACGCCAGAGAGATCAACATGGATCTGGTGGACGCCCAGCAGGCCCGCCGGGCGCTGGATCGGATGGTGGGGTATCGGATTTCTCCGCTTCTGTGGGCAAAGGTGAAAAGGGGCCTCAGTGCGGGCCGGGTGCAGTCCGTGGCACTGCGTATCATCTGTGACCGGGAGGCGGAGATTGGCGCTTTTATCCCCGAGGAGTACTGGACTCTGGAAGCCGGCCTGAAAGCGGCTGGGGAGAAAAAGCCCCTGACCGCCAAATATCACGGCCAGGGCGGCCATAAGGCGGAGATTCACAGCAAGGAGGAGATGGACGCCCTGCTGAAAGACCTGGAAGGGGCTTCTTGGCAGGTTAAGGAAGTGAAAAAAGGGGAGAGGGTCAAGAAGGCCCCTCTGCCTTTTACCACCTCCACGCTGCAGCAGGAGGCCAGCAAGGTGCTGAACTTCTCCACCCAGAAAACCATGCGTCTGGCCCAGCAGCTTTATGAGGGTGTGGAACTGAAGGGAGAGGGGACGGTGGGTCTGATCACCTATCTGCGTACCGACTCTACCCGGGTGTCCGAGGAGGCGGAGCGGATGGCCAGGGACTACATCGTGAAGCACCACGGTGAAAACTATGCCGCCCAGGCCGCGGCGGCCAAAAAGAGCGAGCAGAAGATTCAGGACGCCCATGAAGCCATCCGTCCCACGGATATCCAGCGGATTCCCGCGGCGGTGAAGGAGCAGCTTCCCAGGGATCTGCTGCGGCTGTATCAGCTGATATGGAAACGTTTCGTGGCCAGTCGTATGGCGGCCGCAGTGTATGAGACCATGTCCACCCATATTGAGGCGGGGAGCCATATATTCACCATGGCGGCTTCCAACCGGGTATTTGATGGATATATGAGTATCTACACCCAGGAGGAGGACCAGGAGGAGAGCAACCGCATGAGCCATGAACTGGTTCCGGGCAGCATCCTTTCGCTGCTGGGACTGGAACCGAAGCAGCATTTCACCCAGCCCCCTGCCCATTACACGGAGGCTTCCCTGGTGAAGGCCCTGGAGGAACTGGGCATAGGCCGTCCCAGCACTTATGCGCCCACCATCACCACGATCATGGCCAGGCGCTATGTGGCGAAGGAGAACAAGAACCTTTATGTGACGGAACTGGGCGAGGTGGTAAACCAGATGATGATGGAGGCTTTTCCCAGCATTGTGGATGTGCATTTTACCGCCAACATGGAGGCCCTGCTGGACGGGGTGGAGATGGGTACGGTAAAGTGGAAAACCATTGTCTCCAATTTTTATCCCGATTTGGATGAAGCTGTGAAAAAGGCGGAAAAGGAGCTGGAAAAAGTCACCATAGCCGATGAGGTCTCCGATGAGGTCTGCGAGCTCTGCGGCAGACAGATGGTGATCAAATACGGCCCTCACGGCAGATTTCTGGCCTGTCCGGGCTTTCCGGACTGCCGCAATACCAAGCCGTATTTTGAGAAAATCGGCGTGGAATGTCCCAGATGCGGCAAGGATCTGGTGATGAAAAAGACCCAGAAGGGCAGAAGGTATTTTGGCTGCGTGGGATATCCCGACTGCGATTTCATGGCCTGGCAGAAGCCTTCGGCCCAGAAGTGCCCTAAATGTGGGGGGATTATGCTGGAAAAGGGCAATAAGCTGGTATGTGCGGACGGCGGGTGCGGCCATGTGATGGCAGCCAACAGGGAATAAAAGCGGCTAATGTCAGAATATTCTCAAAAAGAAAGAAAATATGCATTGTAATCTGATTTCATATGTGCTAAAATGTTCGGAAAGGACAGCTGCGCGGACAGGGTATGACAGATCCGCGGCTCCCGAACGGAGGAATGAGGATGAGCAGTGTACAGCTACTGGATAAGACCAGGAAAATAGGAAAGTTATTGCACAATAACAATTCCAGCAAGGTAGTGTTCAGCGACATCTGCCGCGTGATGCGGGAGATTCTGAATTCCAACGTGCTGGTGATCAGCCGCAAGGGCAAGGTGCTGGGCGTGGGCAGATGTGACGGCGTGGACTCCCTGCCGGAGTTGGTGGAGGAGAGCGTGGGCGGTTTTGTGGACGGTATGCTGAACGAGAGGCTGCTGGGGGTCCTGTCCACCAAGGAGAATGTGAATCTGGAAACCTTGGGCTTTGAGGGCGGGGACATCCGCAGGTTTCAGGCTATTATCTCTCCCATAGAGATAGCGGGGGAGCGGCTGGGTACGCTGTTCATCTACAAATGCGGTGAGCAGTATGATATTGACGATATCATACTGTGTGAGTATGGTACTACGGTGGTGGGACTTGAAATGCTGCGCGCCGTAAGTGAGGAGAGCGCAGAGGAGAGCCGTAAGGTGGCGGTGGTGAAATCGGCCATCAGCACTCTTTCTTTCTCGGAGATGGAGGCCATCACCCATATTTTTGACGAGTTGAACGGTATGGAGGGCATTCTGGTGGCCAGTAAGATCGCCGATCGGGTGGGGATCACCAGGTCTGTGATTGTCAATGCTCTGCGGAAGTTTGAGAGCGCCGGGGTTATTGAGTCGCGTTCTTCGGGCATGAAGGGGACATACATTAAGGTGCTCAACGATGTGGTGTTTGACGAGATTGAGGAACTAAAAAGACAGAATCAGAGAGGCTGACGGGAGAAAGGATTTGTTGCCGGGACAATGAATCCTTTTTCATTTTTTTACATATTTTTTTTCACAAAAAGGACTTGTGTTTTTTTGCAAATTACATATAATAGAATATATTGGTTTCTGCATGTGCAGATATACAGGCTATATGATAAATGGAGGATATTATGCTTCAATCCAATGTTTTTGACTACATAAGCGTTCTGGATAAGGCGGCGGACGCATCCTGGATGCGCCATGTGGCACTGTCCAACAACAATTCCAATGTGACCACGCCGGGATACAAGCGCCAGGACGTGGCTTTTGAATCGGAATTCCGCAAGGCGCTGGGCAGCTGCAGGCATGAGTCCATGGATGCCAAGGTGGCCAGGCTGAGAAGGACCACCGTCAAGCCGGTGGGTTATACGGATTATTCCACTTTGTCTTACAGGCTGGACGGCAATAATGTGGACCCGGATGCCGAACCTGTGATGCTGGCCGAGAACCAGCTGAAATACCAGGGACTGATCTCGGCAATCAATAATGAATTCCAGAATTTACAGACTGTACTCAAGTAGAAAAGTGAGGTATTATAATGAATATATTTTCTGCCTTTAATATTAATTCCTCGGGCATGACCGCCCAGAGATACCGTATGGACATTATCTCGGAGAATATGGCCAACGCCCAGAGCACCCGGACGGAGGACGGTACTCCCTACAGACGCAAGGTGGTGGCTTTCGCGGAGAAGGGCGGCAGCGGTTCTTTTGTGCATGCGCTGAACGGTGCCCTGGGGTATCACGGTGCGGGTTTTTCCGGCAGCGGCGTGAAGATCACCGGCGTGTATAAAGATTATAAGACCGAAATGAAGATGGTGTATGATCCCTCCCATCCGGACGCCAATGAAGACGGTTATGTAACCATGCCCAATGTGAGTATTATAACAGAGATGACCAATATGATTGACGCCAGCAGGGCTTACGAGGCCAATTCCACGGCTTTCAACGCCAGCAAACTCATGGTGCAGCAGGGGCTGCAGCTGGGCCAGTCCTGATGCATGCAGGCCGGGCTCTTTTCCACATAGAAGTTATATTAGGATAAAGCAGAGCATAAGATAGGCTTTTGAAAGGAGCATTACATAATTATGGATTACGCAGCAGCAATAAACGGTATTTCTTCCCTGGGCCTGGAACAGACCTCAGGTGTCGGGCTTAATTCGCTGACAGGGGTTCTGACTAAAGAGGATAACAAGGTGGAAGGCACCATGTTTGACGCCTTCCTGAGTTCGGCCATCGATAATCTCAAGACTACCAACAACTATCTGTCCACTTCGGAGAACGAGAAAATCAAATTTATTCTGGGCGAGACGGAGAATGCCCACGATCTTTCAGTGGCCATGCAGAAAGCGTCCGATGCGCTGCAGTACACCGTCGTTTTTCGCGATAAACTTCTGGAAGCATATAACCAGATTATGCAGATGCAGATTTAATGATTTTTTATAGAATGGGACTGACTGGGAGTAGATCACTATGTGATTTACTCCACAATGCATTGCGCATTTTTGAAAATATAATGCAGTCACAGAGGAGAAGCTCATGTTAGACAGGCTGAAAGATATTCGGGCCAAGGTGCTTGAATGGTGGAATAAGTTTACATCCAAACAGAAAACAATCATAATAGCCATAGCGGCCATCGTGATCTTTGCGTTTGCGATCCTGATATATGTGTTTTCCAGACCGCAGTATACCCGCCTTATGAACTGTGACACGGCTACCCAGGCCTCCACGGCCATGGATACGCTGGAGGCTGCGGGCATCGACTGCAAGCTGACCAACGACGGCCTGCATATCGATGTGAATGTGAACCAGATATCGGATGCCAACCGGGCGCTGGGCGCTGCGGGCCTGACCTCCACCGACCCCAACATCAAGGATGTGACAGGGGCCGGCATGTCAGCCACGGAATCTGATAAGCAGAAGCTGTATTCGGACTTCAAGAGGCAGGAACTGGAGCAGGTTTTTAAGAGTTATGACGCGGTCAGGGACTGCCAGGTGCGGCTCAATCTCGCGAGGGATGACGGCACGCTGATCTCCAGGGAACAGGAGTCCTCCGTTTACATATGTCTGGAATTGGACGGCACGTTTACCTCGGACAATGCGGCCACCATGGCCAGAGCAGCCGCTACCTCGGTGGGAAACCCCACTACCTCCAATATATTTATCAGCGATACGGCGGGCAACACCCTGTTCTCCGGGGAAGAGGATTACTCGCTGACCGGATCTACCATCAGTCAGATGGAGGCCCAGAACGCGGCGGAGAGTTATATCCGTTCCAAGGTGAAGCAGGCTTTGATCGGTACGGGCCTGTTTGATGCCATGGATGTGGCGTCCTTCCTGAAATTTGACTACTCCACCTATGAGGAGACTAAGCATAATTATGCGGCTCAGGATGGCAGGGAAGAAGGGCTGATCGGACATCAGAGTAAGTCGGAGAGCGAGAGCAGCGGCGGCACCAGCAGTATACCCGGCACGGACTCCAATGACGAGGACGGCTATATGCTGGATTTAAACGGAGAGACTTCTTCCAGTTCCAGCGATACGGACACGGATTATGTATTGGACGAGAGTATTATGAAGATCGTTACCCCGGCAGGGATTATTGACTATGACAGTTCTTCGCTGGCGGTGACGGCCCGCAGCTTTAATGTGGTACGGGAGGAGATCATAGAGAGCCAGGGCCTTCTGGATGTGATGTCCTGGGAGGAGTACAAGGCCAATAACAGTACTTCCACCAGGATGGAAGTGGATGATGACTTATACGATGCCGTGGCCAGGGCCACCGGCATTTCCAGGGATAAGATCGTCATCATCGCCTACAGGGAGAACCTGTTCTTTGACAAGGAAGGCATGAATCTCAACTGGACCGATATTCTGAGCATCGCCATGATCGTGATTATTTTGGCGCTGCTGGCCTTTGTGATCCTGCGGAGCATGGCTTCCAGAAGGGATGGAGACCAGGAGGAGGAACTGTCTGTGGAGAATCTGCTTCAGTCCACCCCCGAGAGCGAACTGGAAGATATCGAAGTGGAGAGCAAATCCGAGACGCGCAAGCTGATCGAGCGGTTTGTAGACGAGAATCCGGAAGCGGTGGCGAATCTGCTGCGCAACTGGTTGAACGAAGATTGGGGGTAAGGTCATGGCAAAAGACGACGGCATATCCGGCCTGCAAAAGGCCGCGATTCTTTTGATCGTGCTGGGGCCGGAACGCTCGGCCAATGTATTTAAGCATTTAAAGGAAGAGGAGATTGAGGAACTCACGCTGGAGATCGCCAACACCCGCAGCGTGACGCCCCAGGTGAAGGAGAATATACTCAACGAGTTCTACGAGGTCTGTCTGGCCCAGCAGTATATTGCAGAGGGCGGCATTACTTACGCGAAGGAACTGTTGGAGAAAGCTCTGGGCAACGACAAGGCCATGGATGTGATCGGCAAACTGACTGCGTCCCTCCAGGTCAAACCTTTCGAGTTTGTACGCAAGACGGACGCTTCACAGCTGCTTAACTTTATTCAGGATGAGCATCCTCAGACCATTGCGCTGATTCTGTCTTACCTGGCTCCGGGGCAGTCGGCCATGATCATTTCGTCACTGCCGCCGGAGAAACAGGCGGATGTGGCGAAACGTATCGCCGTGATGGACCGCACCAGTCCGGATGTGATCAAGGAGGTGGAGAAAGTGTTGGAATCCAAACTCTCCAATCTGGTCAATCAGGATTACACCATTATTGGCGGCGTGGACGCAGTGGTGGAAATCCTCAATACCGTGGACCGGGGCACAGAGAAGCATATCATGGAGACCCTGGAAATCGAGGAGCCCGAACTGGCAGACGAAATCCGCAAGAAGATGTTCGTGTTCGAAGATATCCTGCTTTTGGACGACAGGGCCATACAGCAGGTGCTGCGTAATGTGGACAATAATGACCTGGCCATTGCACTCAAGAATGCCAATGAGCAGGTACAGAGCGCAATCTTTGACAATATGTCCAAACGTCTGGCTGTGATGATCAAGGAGGATATGGAATTCATGGGACCGGTGCGTATGAAGGACGTGGAGGAAGCGCAGCAGAAGATTGTAAATATTATCCGCAAGCTGGAGGATTCGGGAGAGATCATTATCTCCAGAGGTGGAGGTGACGAGATCGTTGTATAACAATTTACTGAAGCGGGGATACGGTTTTTTCTTAAATGAAACAGAGGAAAAAAGGGTAATAGACACCAACGAACTGGCTGCCAGGCGCCTGGAGGAGCTGCAGGCGGCCGTGCGCAGGCAGGCTGCAGGCATGTCCCGGGAAGACGGAGAATTTGCGGAAGGCTTTGTGCAGGGGCTTGATGCGGTGGATGTCTCCGGACTGCTGGACACGGCAGAGGGAAGCGGCGCCGTGATCAAAGCGGAGGCGGCCCGGGAAAAGGCTCAGGATATTTTGGAGGACGCCAATGCCAGGGCCCAGGAAATCCTGGAAGATGCCAGGGTTCAGGCGGAGCAGATTATGCAGGATGCTCAGGGTCAGGCTCAGGATCTTAAGAGGATTGCTGCCGAGGAGGGCCGGATGAGCGGCTATCGGGAGGGTAAGGAAAAGGCCGAGGCTGAGGCTGAGGGGCTGCGGCGGCAGCTGAAAGCCGAAGAGGAGCAGATGGAGGCGGATTACAGGGAAGCCCTGGAACAGATGGAGCCTGAGCTGGTGGAAGCCATCACAGGCATTTATGAGCATGTTTTCCGGGTGGAGTTGGGTTCTTATCAGGATATACTGGTACATCTGATTGCCTCCACTCTGCGCAAGGCGGAGGGCAGCAAAGACTTTCTGGTGCATGTGTCCAGGGAAGATTATTCCTATGTAAATACGCAGAAGAAGCAGCTGCATGCAGCGCTCCCGGGAAGCGGGGTCACGCTGGAAATTATCGAGGATATGACCATAGAAAAGGACGCATGCATGATTGAGACGGAGGGCGGCATATTTGACTGTGGACTGGGCACCCAACTCTCCCTGCTGCGTCAGAAGCTGTTGTTGCTGTCCTATGAGGGCTGATGAGAGTTCCTGGTTCCTGCCGGCAGGCTGAGAAAAGACATGGGATATGCGGACGGAAATGAGAGTGGAGATAATTGACGACGAGAAAGCTTGACTTAGAGAAATATAGGGAAGTAGCCGGGGATACATTTTTCAGAAAGCTGGGCAAGGTGGTCAACGTGGTGGGACTCACCATCGAGTCCGTGGGTCCGGATGCCCGGCTGGGCGATGTGTGCCGCATCGTGCCCGACACGGCGGAGGCAGAGCCTGTTATGGCCGAGGTGGTAGGATTTCGGGACAGGCGCACACTGTTGATGCCTCTGGATCAGGTGGAGGGAATCCGCCTGGGATGTTCGGTGGAGAACACCGGCTATCCTTTGACGGTCACGGTGAGCGAGGAGTTGCTTGGCAAGACTCTGAACGGCTTGGGGCAGCCGGTGGACGGCGTCCCTGTCAGGGGAGGAAACTATCCCGTGGAGGCGCCGCCCCCGGATCCTCTGCGGCGGGAGATTATCGACACCGTGCTGCCTCTGGGAGTGCGGGCGGTGGATGGTATTATGACCGTGGGAAAGGGACAGAGGATCGGCATATTCGCAGGTTCAGGCGTAGGAAAATCCACGCTGATGGGCATGTTTGCCCGCAACACTAAGGCAGACATTAATGTGATCGCTTTGATCGGCGAGCGGGGCCGCGAGGTGCGGGAATTTATAGAACGCGATCTGGGCGAGGAGGGTATGCGGCGCTCCGTGGTGGTGGTAGCCACTTCTGACCGCCCGGCTTTGGAACGCAAAAAAGCGGCGCTCACCGCTACGGCCATCGCGGAATATTTCAGGGACAGGGGGAAGGATGTGCTGCTGATGATGGACTCCCTGACCCGTTTTTCCATGGCCCAGAGGGAGATCGGCCTGGCCAGCGGGGAACCGCCGGTGTCCAGAGGGTATCCTCCCAGCGTATATTCCGAGATGCCCAGACTTCTGGAACGCGCAGGGCGATCCGATGTGGGATCCATCACAGGGCTGTACACCGTGCTGGTGGACGGTGATGATTTTAACGAACCCATTACGGATACGGCCAGGAGTATCTTGGACGGACATATTATGCTGAACCGTAAGCTGGTACATAAGAATCATTATCCGGCCATTGACGTACTGCAGAGCATCTCCAGATGTATGAGTCAGATTGCTGCCAGGGAACATAAGCGGCTGGCCGGTAAACTTAAGAATGTGCTGGCAACCTACAATGAGGCGGAGGATCTGATTAACATCGGCGCGTACAAGAGCGGAAGCAACCCGGAGATTGACTATGCCATCTCGATGATAGGGCAGGTAAACAGATTCCTTCAGCAGGAGGTGGACGAGAAAGTCAGCTTCGAGGAAAGCGTGTCCCGTCTGGAGGAGATGTTTGCGGAGAAATAGAGAGGAATGGCGGGGAGAGGGATAAGCCATGGCCAGATTCCGATACAGGATGCAGAGCATTCTGGATATCAAACTGAAGATGGAGACCCAGGCAAAACAGGAGTTTGCGGCGGCCCAACAACGTCTCAATGAAGAGGAGGAGAAGCTGGCGGCGCTGCAGGAACGCAGGACGGACTACGAGCGCCAGGCCAGACAGCAGCTGCTGGGAACCCTGAACTGTCGGGATATGGCAGAGAACAAAGAGGCGCTCCTGCGCATGGATGAGTACATTGCCCAGCAACATATCCAGATCCGGAAAGCGGAGGAGAAGGTGGAGCAGGCCAGGGAGAAACTGGCGGAGGTCATGAAGGAGCGTAAGTCCCATGAGACACTGAAAGATAAAGCATTTGAACAGTTCCTGATGGATGAGAAGAAGCAGGAAGGCAAGGAAGTGGACGAACTGACCAGCTATACTTATGGTCAGCGGCAGAAGGAAAAAGCTGTTGTCGAGGCATAGAGGCTGAAACTGACGTTCCAAACACCGATTGAATGGATATCCCGGGCTATGTTGGCGGATGTGCAGGAAAAGGTAAGTCTGTAGATGTAAGATTGGAGTTATAAGTTATGGCGAAACAGGAAGATCCCAAGCAGGTGGCGGTTAAGGCTGAGAAGAACCAGATAAAAAACGAGAAGAAGCAACTGAAAAATGAGCAGAAGCAGCAGAAGAAGGAAGCCAGACGCCGGGCCAAAGAGATTGCGAAACGGGAGGACGAACTGGCTGACGATGACGAGGGAGGGGGATTTGCCACTCTGCTGGCCACCATTATGATTGTAATGGTATGGCTGGCTGTGATCCTGGTGATAGTCAAGCTGGACGTGGGGGGATTTGGAAGCAAAGTGCTGACCCCGATTCTGCAGGATGTGCCGGTGCTGAATCGGATTCTGCCGGGCAATCCTGTGCTGGAGACCAAAGATCCGGAAAGTTACGGAGGCTATACCAGCCTGGTAGATGCGGTGGACTATATCCGGCAGCTGGAACTTGAATTGGAGAGAGCCCAGACCTCCGTTAACGAGAAGAACGAGGAAATCGCCGAACTGAAGGCCAATGTGGTCCGGCTTCAGGAGTTTGAACAGAAGCAGTTGGAGTTTCAGCGGATTAAGAATGAGTTTCTGGAAGAGGTGGTCTATGCCGAGAACGGGCCCGGCCCGGAGGAATACCGCAAGTATTATGAGTCTGCGGACCCTGCCACGGCGGAACTGATCTACCGCCAGGTGATTGTGCAGCAGCAGGAGAGCAAGGAGATACAGGACTGGGCGGCGGCTTATTCCCAGATGAAACCCAAACAGGCGGCGGCTATACTGGAGGAGATGAGCGATGACCTGGATGTGGCTGCCCGGATTTTAAAGACCATGGGTGTCGAGAGCAGAGGTTCTATCCTTGGAGTCATGGACCCTGAGATTGCGGCCCGTCTCACTAAATTAATGGAGCCGGAATCTTAAGTATACAGGCGGAAATGCCGATAATAGTAATGTCTTTCCATGAAGTGCGGTTCATGGGAACGACATTACATAAATATCATGGAAAGGAGGTAGAACGGATGACAAGTATACCTGCAAATCTGCAGAACTATCTGGCGGGGAGCCGGACGGGACAGCAGAAGGTACAGGCATCGGAGTCGAAGGATGACTTTGGCAAGGTGCTTGACAGACAAAAGACAGGTACTCCCAGGGAGAACAACACCAATGCTCCCAAGAGGGCGGAGACTTCCGATTCCGAGAAGACCCAGGGACAGAAGGATATGGGGAACGGAACGGATACGCGGACGGAGGCAAGCGAAGGGGATGTCGGCGAGGCAAAACCCGGTGAGGCCATTGACGGCCAGCAGTCTGCGGAGACGGAAGAGACGCAGCAGTCCGGGGAGACAGAAGAGACACAGTGCCCTGGGGGAAGCGTATCGGATGCACCTTCGGAGGAGACGCCCGGGGAGGGACTGGAGCAGGCTATGGAGATTCTGCAGAGCGCTATTTTGCAGATACAGGAACTGCTGATGCAGCAACTGAATCTCAGCCCCCAGGAGTTGGAACAGCTGATGCGGAAAGAGGGTGTCACGGAACTTCAATTACTGCAGCCGGAGACGGTGGATCAATTGATTCTGGATGCCGCAGGTGCTGAAGATCCGGTGGAACTGGTGATGGATGAGAATCTGTATCAGAGCAAGCAGGCCATTACCCAGGGATTCCAGGAGATTACCCGTGAAACGGAAGAGGAACTGAACCGGGAAGGAGGCCTGTCCAAGGTACTGGAAGGGCTGGAGAATGTGGCGGGAGACAAGACGCTGCAGGGACCTTCTAAAGTGCCGGAGAGTATGTGGCAGGAGGACGGCCGCAACAGGGAAGGTTCTCAGGGACACGAAAAGAGCCAGAGCCAGAATCAGGGCGTGACCGGGCAGGCGTTCTTCCAGAATTACACATCCCAGACCCAGGGACAGACGGCTCTGCAGGCCGGTACAGCCACTGCCATGGCGGCCTCGTATACGGAGATGCCGGATTCCCAGCAGGTGGTGAATCAAATCTTGGATTACATGAAGTTGTCCATGAAGCCGGAGAACACAGTACTGAACATGCAGCTTCACCCGGAGAGCCTTGGAACGCTGCATATCCAGATTACGGCCAGGGAAGGCATTATGACGGCACATTTCACAGCTTCGTCCGAGGCGGTAAAGAATGTGCTGGAGAATCAGATGGCTGTTCTGAAGGAGCATTTTGAACAGCAGGACATCAAGGTGGATGCCATTGAGGTCACTGTGGAATCCCATCAGTTTGAGAGCAATCTGGAACAGGGACGTCAGAGAGGCGGAGAGGAGCCGGGCAGAAGGCCCAAGAGAAGACGGCTTGACGTGAGCAGCCTGGAGTCGGGAGAGGAATTGACGGAATCGGAGCAGGTAATTACAGAGATGATGGCGGCCAGTGGCAATTCCGTAGACTATTTGGTTTGACCGGCATATTATTTAGGAAAGGAGTGGAAATATGAGTTTAGTAGCACCGGTAGAAGACGGGAAAATAGTGGAGACATCTTCGGAGAGTTCTCTGAAAAGGGCCAAGAAAAGTTCTGAAAACGGTATGGATAAGGAAGCATTTTTGCAGCTTCTGGTAGCTCAGATGAAGTATCAGGATCCCTTAGAGCCCACATCTAACACGGAGTTTGTAACCCAGTATGCGCAGTTCTCACAGGTAGAACAGCTGCAGAACATGTCAGGCAATCTGGAATTGCAGAGAGCCAGTCAGCTGGTGGGGCAGCATGTTCGGGTGAAAACCACCAACAGCAGCGGGGATACAAATTATGTGGAGGGTAAGGTAGATTACGTGGGCTATGAGAACGGCAAGGCCTATGTATCCATCGGAGGCGAGATGTATTCGGTGGGGGATGTGGATACCATAGCGGATGTGGAGTATCTGGAGGCTTACGAGATGGCCAGAGACTGGATCATCGCTCTGAACAAGCTGCCCGCTCTGGCTACAATCTCTCTTGACGAGGCGGATGCCATCGACAAGCTGAAGGCAGACTACGACAAGATGACCGACTACCAGAAATCCTTTATTGCCGAGGAGAAAGTGAAAGATCTGGACGCTTATGTGAAGCGGTTGGAGGAAGTGCGGGAGGCTGCAGGAATCGGCAAGGACGATGAGACGGAAGGACCCGACGGGACGGAGCCGGGAGACAAGGAAGAAGGAACCGGCGATACGGAAAAGCCGGAGGAACCGGACAAACCGGAGGCGTAGTGCCGGGATACCATATGAAAGCGCAACTTTCAGAAGCTGATCGACGTGACGGCGCCGGAAAGAGGAAAGGACAGGGAATGAAGAGATGAGAATACAGGGTTCGGAGTTCCTGACTGCGCTGCAAGAATCGGCCGCGGGCCAGAGGGGACGGACAGTTTCCGCCCAGAGCCTCACAGGGGAGGGCTTTTCCTTCCAGAAGGTACTGCAGAGCCGGGTGAGAGCCGATGATAATCTGAGATTTTCCAAACATGCCAGTGCCAGGCTTGAGCAGAGGGGCATTGATCTCACGGACGGGCAGCTGGAAAGACTGATGGATGGAACCAGAAGGGCAGGACAGAAGGGGATCAGGGATTCCCTGGTGATTGTGGATGAGTTGGCGTTTATTGTGAACATCCCCAACAGCACCGTTGTCACGGCCATGGACAGCAAGGATGCAGTCGAGAACATATTTACTAATATAGACGGAGCCGTAATCATGTAGCCGGACCTTTAGAGGAGGCGAATCTCTCCTGAATGATGGAAGGAGAAGGAGCGGCAAGTCATCAAACGAAACAGGAGGTCACTTAATTATGATGAGATCACTTTTTTCTGGTGTGTCCGGACTTAAGACGCATCAGACCAGGATGGATGTTATCGGTAACAACATCGCCAATGTAAACACCACGGCGTATAAGTCCAGTTCCATGACATTCAGCGCGCTGATGAGCCAGACTACCAAGCAGGCCAGCGGTCCTAATGCGCTCACCGGTGTGGGCGGTACCAACGCCAGACAGATCGGATTGGGCGTAAAGGCAGGCGCTATCAACACCAATATTACGGGCCAGGGTTCTGCCCAGTCCACCGGCAACCCTTTTGATATCATGATTACCGGAGAGGCTTTCTTCGTGGTGAACAATGGTGTATCCAACTACTTTACCAGGGACGGTTCTTTCTATGTGGACGGGGCCGGCAACCTGGCCATGACCAGCACAGGTTACAATGTCATGGGATGGCAGGTGGATCCCGAAACACAGAATATAAAAAAGGATACGGTCACGGCTCTGCGGATTATGAACCAGGCCAATATGACCTATCCTCCCGAGGCTACTTCCCAGGCCACCATAGGCGGTGTTATTGACAGCAATGACAAGGATGTGAGCAGCCCCAACGGAAAGTCCATCAATCTGAGTTTCTACGATGCGCTGGGGTACCAGTATACCGCGAAACTCGTGGTGAAGCAGTCCGACAATCCTCATAAATTCAGTTTGGAACTGGATCGGATCATAGACTCTACGGGCAAGGATGTACGGGACCTGGAAGGCAATACGCTGAATGTTAAGGAACTTGTGAAGTTTTCCGACGCCTTGAGAGGTATAGACAAGACCACTAAACTGGGTATGGATACCACTGCCTATAAATGGAACGGCCAGGTTTTGGAGACCACGGATACGCCTGCCGTGCCTTTGGCAGATTTAGCTCAGATGTTTGAAGCAAACGGTGAATTGAAGGCACTGGATACAGAACTCACTATCAATGATAAGGATGGAAATCCCATCACCGTTGGGCAGGCTCTGGATAATATTGCCAAGGTTCATGGCTATGAGGGGTCTACAGACGAATTCCTGAAACTGGGTATGAAGGTGGAGACACCCAATGCCACCACCGGCGGAAACGATGTGACTTATGTATCCATGAAAACATTGCTGTTTAATTCCACCTCAAACACGGATCCTCAGTTCCCCAAGCTGGATGCCACCAACTCCAGCGTGGAAATGACAGCCTATGTGTTTGACGGCGTTGTGGTGAGTTATAATCCGGACACCGGCGTCTTTGACGGTCTGAACGGTGCGGGGGCTACCAACAGCACTTTCAACCTGAACCTCAGTGCGCTGGGCGGCAATTTCTCCAATATCACAGTGGATATGTCCCAGAGTTCCAACTATGACAAGAAGGGGACATCCACCCTGGCCGCCACCAGCGGAGATAAGGGGGGAGTGGGAGCCGGACGCAGACTGGGCGAGATGATCGGTCTGACCATACAGGACAACGGTATGATCTATGCCACCTATGACAGCGGCATGACCAAGCTGCTGGGACAGATTGCCACGGCCATGTTTGCCAATGCCTCCGGCTTGGAGAAGAGCGGCGACAATCTGTACTCCGCCACCTTGAACTCCGGTGAGTTTGACGGCATCGGCGTGGACATCACGGCGGACGGTGGTTATATGACCAGCGGCCAGTTGGAGATGAGTAATGTGGACCTGTCCTCCGAATTTACGGAGATGATCACTACTCAGAGAGGTTTCCAGGCCAACAGCCGCATTATCACTGTATCCGATACGCTGCTGGAAGAATTGACCAATCTTAAGAGATAATTTTATGATAGCTGGAAAGTAAATGCGCGGCACAAAGGGGTTGTGCGCCAGAAATGGCTCACGCCCCTTTGAGTTGTGTCTTAAAAGGGGCAGAAAAGCGATGATAGAGGTGACAAAATTAGGCGGGCAAAAAATTCTTGTGAACCCGGATTTGCTGGAAATAGTGGAAGAAACGCCTGATACGGTGGTTACTCTGACGACTGGAAAAAAAATAATTGTAAAAGAAAGTAGACAAGAGATAAAAAATCTAGTAAAATCATATAGAAAGGATATTTTTGCAGGTACATAAGTCTACGCAAAATGTTTAGGTGGTTGTTGTGGATATAGCTTCTCTTATCGGAATTATAATGTGCTTTGTCATGCTGGTGTACGGAATTATTTCCAACCATGCGGATATGATGACTTATCTGAATTTCCCTTCGGCGATTATCACTTTCGGAGGTGCGATTTTCGCAACGATGCTCAGCTACTCCATGCAGGATTTCTTAAACAGCATGAAGAGTATCGGACTGATATTCAAAGCGTCGAAGATGAATACGTCGGAGATGATCAAGAGCATCATTGATCTGTCCAATGTAGCCCGTAAGGAAGGCCTGTTGTCCTTGGAGGAAGCGGCGGCGGACCTGGATGAACCCTTTTTGAAGAAGGGTATTTTATTGATTGTGGATGGCACGGATCCCGACCTGGTGCGGGGCATCATGGAGACGGAGCTGGTGAGTATAGAGGCCAGGCATAAGACGGTTATCAGTTTCTGGGAGGCGCTGGCAGCCATGGGTCCTGCCTGGGGTATGATCGGAACCCTGGTAGGACTGGTAAACATGTTGAACAACATGAGCGATCCCAGCAGTATCGGTGGCGATATGGCGGTAGCCCTGATCACCACCCTGTATGGTTCGGTGCTGGCAAACTGGCTGTGTACGCCCGTGGCCGGCAAACTGAAAGCCCAAAACGCCCAGGAGATGCAGCTTAAGGAGATCATGGTGGAGGGCCTTCTGTCTATACAGGCGGGAGAGAACCCCCGTGTCATCGAAGAAAAGCTGAAGTCCTTCCTCGCCCCGAAAGACAGGGTAACAGAGGGTGGAGATGAGGCAGGAGGTGAGGAGTAATGGCGAAGCGCAAGCCTGAGGATCCGCCCGCAGGGCTGGCCCCATGGATGGCGACATTCAGCGATTTGATGAACCTGTTGCTGTGCTTCTTCGTGCTGTTGTTTTCCATGTCCTCTATCAGTGAGGAGAAGTACAATCAGTTTGTGGCTTCCATGTCCTCCGCTTTCAGCATTCTGGACGGCGGCGCAACGGCCATCGGCGATGGCATCCTGATCAGCAACGGCGTAAGCCAGCTTAATGAGTTGGATCAGTACATCAACAGTACCGGCAAGAATGCGGACAGCGATACGGACTCAGATCAGTTCGAGGAGTTTGAGGCCAACGGAGACGCTCAGGAGGAACTGTTTCAGAAGATGCAGGAAGTACTGGAGGAAGAGAACCTGAAGCAGAACGAGGAAGTGGCAGAGCGCATCACGGAAATTGTCAACGAGGGCAATCTGGGGGAACAGATTGATGTGAATTTTACATCGGAATATATTCTTCTGTCTCTGAAGGGTGCTTTTCTGTTTGACTCGGGCAAGGCGGTGATTCGATCCGAAGCCTATCCGGCGCTGGAGCGGGTGGGCGTGATACTGGAACGGTACGCCGGGAGTGTGATCGAGGTGGAGGGACATACGGACAATGTGCCCATGCACAATGCGCAGTTTGCCAATAACAATGAACTCAGCAGCGCCAGGGCATTATCCGTGTTTGACTACCTGATGGAAAACACTTCTTTGGATCCGGCCATGATCAAGCACTCCGGCAGGGGTGAGTATGTGCCGGTAGCCGACAATGGAACAGATGCCGGCAGGGCGAAGAACAGAAGGGTTGAGATCAGGATTTACAATCCGGCTGTATAATTTATGGAAAGAGAAAGGGACGGTTTTTGCAATGAAGAAGAATTTACTGTCAGTTTTAGTGCTGGCCCTTGTGCTGGTAAACGTGATCCTGTCTGCGGTGATGATGTTCAGCGTTCTGAGCACCAATAAGAAGACTGCGGCGCTGGTGAACAGCGTGGCGTCCATCTTAAGTCTGGAACTGGAGAAGCCCGGTTCGGAAGAGGCGAAGCAAGTGCCCATGTCAGATCTGGCTTTCTGGAATCTGGAGGGCAAGATGACCATTCCTCTAAAGAACGAGGAGGGGGATGACAAACCTCACTATATCGTTTTTGACGGGGTGGCTTTCTCCATGAATACCAAGGAGAAAGGATATAAGACTTATGGAGAAGATGTTTCGGCGGGCAACTATGCCAGTGTGATCAAGGACGAGATCACCAGCGTGGTAAGCAGTTATACTGTGGAGGAATGTACCAACAACTTTGAGGAGATCAGGGAAGAGATTCTCAAAAGGGTACAGGGACTTTTTGACAAAGAGTTTATATATAGTGTGGCCATCAGTGGCAGACAGATACAGTAATCGCCTCCGTCAGAAGGTAGAGCAGACTGGAGGTGAGAAAATTTGGGCGAGGTATTATCGCAAAATGAGATAGACAATCTACTGGCAGCGTTGTCAGCCGGTGAACTGGATGTGGATAAGATGCAGGACGAGGAGGAAAAGCCGGTAAAGAATTATGATTTTAACCGGCCGGCCAAGTTTTCCAAGGAGCATCTGCGCACGCTTGAGATTATCTATGAGCACTATGGCAGGCTGATTTCCACCAACTTGCCCGTGTATTTGCGCAAGAACGTGCAGATATCGGTGTCCAGTTCCGAGACAGTTACATTTTCGGAGTTCAGCAATGCGTTATCCAATCCGGTTATATTGGGGATTTTGAACTTTCAGCCCCTGAACGGAAATATTATTATAGAATTGTCCACAAACCTGGGATATGCCATGATCGACCGCATGTTGGGGGGCAGCGGCGTGCCTCTTGAGAAAAGCAGAGGCTTTTCGGAGATAGAGACGACCATTATCGAGAAGATGATGGTGCTGTTCACGCAGTTGATGCGGGATCCCTGGAAAAATGTAATTGAGATAGCACCTATGCTGAGCAGGCTGGAAACCAATCCCCAGTTTGCCCAGATAGTGGCCCCCACGGACATGACGGCCATCGTCACGCTGAACATGAAGATCGGCGACGTGGAGGGATATATTAACATCTGTCTCCCGTTCCCCACGCTGGAGGACATCATGGATAAGCTGAATACCAAGTATTGGTATTCGACCATGCAGGAGAACCGCGATCAGAATTATGAGGAATATATTGAAGCACTGATCCGCAAGGTAGACATACCCGTTAAGGCGGTGCTGGGCAAGAGCAATATTTCCGTGTCTGACTTCCTGGGCCTGCAGGTAGGAGACTGTATTCGGTTGAATACCAAGGTAGACAGTGAGATGGATGTATATGTGGGTAACATCAAAAAATTTACAGCACTCCCCGGGGCAAACAATGACGCCTACGCAGTGCGGGTCACCAGGGTGATCCATGAAGACGATTAGCGGTGGGGAAGGTTTTGACAGGAAAAAAAGGCTGCCGTCAGGGGCAGCAGAATGGAGGAAGACATGGATGGAGATGGAATGCTGTCACAAGACGAGATCAATGCCCTGTTAAACGGCATGGACTTGTCTGACGATGGTGGGAATAGCGGCAATGCCCCTGCAGACTCCGGCTCCAATGCGGCAGGCAATCCGGGAGGCCAATCAGAAGTTGTGGATGACACCCTGTTAACGGAGGTGGAGAAGGATGCGATTGGCGAGGTAGCCAATATCAGCATGGGCTCATCGGCGACCACCCTCTATTCACTGGTCAATAAAAAAGTAAATATTACCACTCCCGTGGTATCTCTGGCCAGATGGAAGAGTATGCTTGACGAGTACGAAAGACCCTGTGTGTTCATTCAGATCAAATATACGCAGGGACTGGATGGGACCAACATCCTGGTGCTGAAAGACAGGGATGTGAAGATCATTACTGACCTGATGATGGGCGGCGATGGCACCAATGTAGATGGGGGAGAGATTACGGAACTGCATCTCAGCGCCATATCCGAGGCCATGAACCAGATGATGGGTTCGTCGGCTACATCGCTTTCTACCATGTTGGGAACCATGATCGACATCAGTCCGCCAAGTGCCAATCTGTTGGATCTGGCAGATTATGCGGACGGCGCGGAATTGTCTCCTTTTCTGGGCGGCACTTTTGTGAAAGTCAGGTTTTCCATGCAGATTGGCGACCTGGTGGACAGCAATATCATGCAGCTGTACCCTGTTGAGTTCGCCAAGAATATTGTGAATACTTTCATGGGTGCGCAGATGGGTGATTCTGAACCGGAACCCGCACCGACACCGGCGCCACAACCGGCAATGCAGCCTCAGCAGGGTATGGATCCCCAGATGATGGGAATGCAGCCCCAGATGGGTATGAATCCCCAGATGATGGGAATGCAGCCCCAGATGGGTATGGATCCCCAGATGATGGGAATGCAGCCCCAGATGGGCATGAATCCTCAGATGATGGGAATGCAGCCCCAGATGGGCATGAATCCCCAGATGATGGGAATGCAGCCTCAGATGGGTATGAATGCCTATGGGTACAACCCTTACGGGCAGATGATGCAGAACGTCAACGTCCAACCGGCGCAGTTCCAGAGTTTTTCCGGAGACTTGGGTGCGATGGCCAGCAACGAGAATATAGGGCTGATCATGGATGTGCCTCTGGAAGTCACCGTGGAACTGGGCAGGACCACCAAGTCGATTTCAGATATTCTGGATTTCGCACCGGGTACGATCATTGAACTCAACAGGATTGCCGGTGAACCTATAGATGTACTGGTCAATGGCAAGTTTGTAGCAAAGGGCGAAGTCGTAGTGATAGAAGAGTGTTTCGGTATCAAGGTTACCGAGATAATCAAATAAGCAAACATATCACAGAAAATGGAGGAAGATATGGCTAAAAACATTTTGATTTGTGACGATGCGGCGTTCATGAGGATGATGATCAAGGATATCCTGAGTAAGAATGGCTATAATGTAGTTGGAGAGGCCGAGAACGGTGCAAAGGCCGTGGAGAAGTATGCTGAGTTAAAGCCGGATCTGGTGCTGATGGATATCACCATGCCGGAGATGGACGGCATTGCTGCCTTAAAGTCAATCAAGTCTTCTGATCCCGGTGCCACCGTGATCATGTGTTCCGCTATGGGACAGCAGGCCATGGTTATTGAGTCTATCCAGGCGGGAGCTAAGGACTTCATTGTGAAGCCTTTCCAGCCTGACCGGGTAATTGAGGCTGTTAAGAAGGTAGTGGGTTGATGCTGCTTACGGGTATGGACAGTTATGCGCAATTAATCACTGTGCTGGTGGTTTTTGTTGTAGTGCTGGCAATAGCGGCGGTTGTGACCAAATACATTGCCCGATATCAGAAATCCCTGGGATCGGGGAGCAATGTGGAAGTGCTGGAAACCGCCCAGATTGCCACAGGTAAATACATTCAGCTTGTACGGCTTGGGGAAACCTACGCCGCCGTTGCTGTGTGCAAGGACACGGTGACTATGTTGTGCCAGATCCCGGAAGAACAGATTGTCAGGAAGGATATGGTGCAGGAGATGAAGTTCAGGGAACTTCTGAGCGGTGTACTGCGCCGAGAGCAAGTTCCGCAGCATGAGGAGGACGCCCTGCGGAAGCCGGAGGGAGAACAGACGGATGGTTTTGACCAGGAACAATAGTAAGAGGAAAAGGAATATCTTACATTTAATATGCCTGCTGATTACGGTAGGCATATTGTGTATTCATACCTCCGTCACAGTTTATGCCACGGAGAGCCAGGATCCTGAATCCACGGAGGATTCCACGATCCGCTACGGGGCGGGGGAAGCCCAGACGCCGGAGGAACTGGAACAGTTGAACGTGCAGAACGGTTTCAGCATCATTGTGGATAACGGCAATGGGCAGGTGAACGGAATGTTGCGGATTTTTATTATCCTGACGCTGATCTCGCTGGCCCCTACGCTGTTACTGATGCTGACAGCATATACCCGGGTTATCATTGTGCTGCATTTCACCAGGGCGGCGCTGAATACCCAGACCGCACCCCCTAACCAGGTGCTCATCGGGATTGCGCTGTTTTTAACGCTCTTTATTATGCAGCCCACGCTGCAGCGGGTCTACGATGAGGCCCTGGTGCCCTTTGACGAGGGGACCATCACCCAGGAGGAGGCATTTGAAGCAGGGATGCAGCCTTTCCGGGAATTCATGTACCGGGAGACGCTGACCAAGGATGTGGATCTATTCATGAATATTGCGGGGCAGGAATGGGACGGGGAAACGCTCTCCGAAATTCCCATTTCCATACTGATTCCCAGCTTTATCATAGGGGAACTGCGGCAGGCATTTTTTATGGGATTTATTATTTATATCCCCTTTATTGTCATCGACATGGTGGTGGCTTCCACTCTTATGAGTATGGGCATGATGATGCTGCCGCCCACAACGATTTCCATGCCATTCAAGATTCTGCTGTTTGTGCTGGCGGACGGTTGGAGCCTGGTGATCATGAATTTGGTGGAAACCTTTTATTAGCTTGCTGTTTCTTATAAAGGAGTGTGGTATAAATGACTGTGGAAGGAGTGGCGGAGATTGCCGGCAGGGCGTTGATGTTGATTATCAAGGTATCCATGCCTTTGCTGCTGGTTTCCCTGTGTATCGGTCTGCTGGTCAGTATTTTCCAGACCGTGACCTCCATACAGGAGCAGACATTAACCTTTGTGCCCAAGATTATAGGTGTTTTTGTGGCGCTGATTCTTCTGGGGCCATGGATGATGAATGCCATGGTGGAGTTTATGACACAGCTTTGGTCCAATTTCAGCTTGTATATCAGCGGGTGAGGTAGATGATACAGTTTTCGTTCTCCATGTATGATTTAGAATATTTCCTGCTGATTCTGACCAGGGTGAGTTGTTTTGTCTTTGTGGCGCCATTTTTCAGCCTGAACAACACACCCAGGCATGTACGGGTGGCTCTGTCTCTGTTCACGGCAGCCCTTCTGTACCAGACACTGTCACCGGCTCCTGCTGTGGAATACCATACCATCGCGGGTTATTCGGCGGTGGTGATGAAGGAGGCCGTTACCGGCCTGATGCTGGGACTGGGTACCAACATGTGCAGTGCAATTGTGAATTTCGCAGGACATATTGCGGATATGGAGACCGGCCTGTCCATGGTTACGCTGATAGACCCCACTACCAGAGAGAGCACCAGCATCACCGGCGTGTATTACCAGTATGTGGTGATGCTGTTGTTGATTGTCAGCGGTATGTACCGCTACCTCTTCGGCGCGTTGGCGGACACCTTTATATTGGTTCCTGTTAACGGAACCATATTCAAGATGGATTCGCTGCTGGCGTCCATGGTAAAGTTCCTTGCGGACTATATCATCATTGGTTTTCGGATCTGTCTGCCCATTTTCTGCGTGACTTTAATGCTGAACGCCATACTGGGTGTTTTGGCCAAGGTATCCCCGCAGATGAATATGTTTGCGGTGGGTATCCAACTCAAGATCCTGGTGGGGCTGTCCGTGCTGTTTCTCACGACCAGCATGCTGCCGGACGCGGCGAATTTCATATTCCAGCGGATGAAGGAGAGCATAGCGGCCATAGTGGGAGGCATGATGTGATACTGCGTTACAATTTACAATTTTTTGCGAAAGACGGGCCGGGCGGGGAGAAAACCGAACCTGCCACCGAGAAAAAGCTGAGTGATGCCAGAAAGGAAGGCCAGGTGGCCAAGAGCAGAGAAGTCGCCAACTGCCTGGGTCTTTTGAGCCTGTTTCTGGTCTTGAAGTTTTATGTGGGGACCATGGGTACCCGTTTTCTGGAGATGTTTCAGGGAGTGTATGGCAATATTCCCCAGGTGCTTACCTTCTGGGGCGGGAATCTGCCCCAGGCAGAGATGCGGCTTATCTTTAATCAGATGATGGTAAATGTGCTGCTAATCATCCTGCCGATTCTGATCATCGGCTTCCTGGTAGCTTTCCTGTGCGATGTGGCTCAGGTGAAATGGAAGGTGTCCTCCAAGCCCCTGCAGCCCAAGCTGAGCAAGCTGAACCCCATTAAGGGATTCAAAAAGATTTTCTCGGTTAATTCCCTGGTGGAGTTGGTGAAGTCCCTGATGAAGATCGGGCTGATCGTTTACATCTCCTATGCATACCTGAAAGATAAGCTGGTTTGGATTTACTCTCTATATGATATGCCGTTGATGCAGGCTCTTTCCCTGGCGGCGGAACTGGTGACGGATCTGGGGATTCGGATTGCAGCGGTCTATATGATCATCGCACTGGCGGATTTTGCTTATCAGAAATTCAAGTTCAGCCAGGACATGCGCATGACCAAACAGGAGATCAAGGATGAGTACAAGCAGTCCGAGGGAGATCCTCAGATCAAGAGCAGGATCCGACAGAAAATGCAGGAGGCTTCCCGACGGCGCATGATGCAGGACCTGCCCCGGGCGGATGTGGTGATTACCAACCCCACCCACTTTGCGGTGGCCCTTCAGTATGACTCGGAAGTGGCGGATGCCCCCATAGTGCTGGCGAAGGGATCTGACCACCTGGCAGCCAGGATCAAGGAGATTGCCAGGGAGAACCATATCGAAATCGTGGAAAACAAGCCCCTGGCCCGGATGCTGTACGCCAATGTGGAAGTGGGGCAGATGGTGCCGCCGGAACTTTATCAGGCGGTGGCGGAGGTGCTGGCCTTTGTGTACCAATTACAAGGAAAGATTTAAGAACATAATGTATATATTATTTGGAAAATCAATGAGCAGGAAAGGAGGGGAAAGGTATGAATCTTAATTTCACCAAGTTGTCAAAAACAGACGCCATTGTAGGAATCTATATTCTGGTGGCTTTTCTGATGTTCCTTATCCCTCTGCCTGTGGCTTTGCTGGATGTATTTATGGCCTTTAACATTGCCATTGCATTCACGATCCTGTTTGTGTGCATGTTTACCAAGGAAGTGCTGGATCTGTCCTATTTCCCCACAATCCTGCTTTTCACCACCATATTTCGTATCGCCATGAATGTCTCTTCCACCAGAGCGATCCTGTCTACCGGCACATCCGGCAACGTGGTCAAGACCTTCGGACAGTTTGTGGGAGGCGGGGACCTGATTGTGGGTTCCATCATTTTCATCATCCTGATTCTGATCCAGTTCCTGGTAATTAATAAAGGTTCCGAGCGTGTGGCCGAGGTTACGGCGAGATTTACGCTGGATGCCATGCCCGGAAAGCAGATGGCCATTGACGCGGATCTGAATACCGGCGCCATTACGGATGAGGAGGCTAAGATACGACGGGAAAAGATCCAGCTGGAATCCAGCTTCTTCGGTTCCATGGACGGTGCGGTAAAGTATGTAAAAGGAGATGCCATAGCGGGCCTGCTGCTGACGGCCATCAACCTGATCGGCGGTATAGCCATGGGTATGCTTCGTAAAGGTATGGACATCGGCGGCGCTCTGGACAATTATGGCATCCTGACCATCGGTGACGGCCTGGTGAGCCAGATCCCTTCCCTGCTGATTTCCCTGTCCACCGGTATCCTGGTGACCAAGGGGGGCAAGGAGGCGGAGTTTGGCCCTGTCATTATCAAACAGCTTTTTGGCATCCCCAAGGTGATGTATTTCGTGGGAGCTACCTTGGCCGTTCTTGGTTTTGCCACTGATCTTAACACCATCTTGTTTGTGGGTATGGGTCTGCTGTTTGTAGTAGGCGGCCGGGGAATCGCAGCTAATCTGGAGACGGCGGCCACAGAGACGGCAGTGGATACGGAGGAAGCGGCTGCAGAGGAGATCCGCCAGCCGGAGAATGTGAACAGTCTGCTGCAGGTAGACCCTATCGAGTTGGAGTTCGGCTATGGTATCATTCCTCTGGCAGATGTGAACCAGGGCGGCGACCTGCTGGACCGGGTAGTGATGATCCGGCGGCAGATGGCGTTGGAGTTGGGGACCGTGGTTCCCATTATCAGGCTGCGTGATAATATCCAGCTGAATCCCAACCAGTACATTATCAAAGTAAAGGGGATACAGGTCAGCGAAGGGGAGATTCTGTTTGATCACTACATGGCCATGAACCCCGGTTATGTTGAGGAGGAAATTACGGGCATTCCCACATTTGAACCTTCCTTCCATCTGCCTGCGATCTGGATTACGGAGGGCCAGCGGGAGAGGGCGGAGAGCCTGGGGTATACGGTGGTGGATCCGCCTTCCATCATAGCCACGCACCTGACGGAGATCATCCGCCAGTACATTTCCGAACTCCTGACCAGACAGGATGTACAGAACCTGGTCAACAATATGAAGGAGACCAACCCTACGCTGGTGGAGGAATTGGTTCCCAAGCTGCTGGGGATCGGCGAGATCCAGAAGGTTCTGCAAAACCTGCTTGGCGAAGGCATCTCCATCCGGGATATGCTTACCATCATGGAAACGCTTGCGGACTATGGCCCCACCACCAGGGATACGGATGTTCTTACGGAATATGTACGGCAGAGTCTGAAGCGTGCCATTTCCCGCAGATTCTTCCCGGCCAATGAGACCAGCAGTGTGGTAACTCTGGATCCCAAAATCGAGCAGGAGATCATGGGCAGCATTAAACAAACGGAGACAGGAGCCTACCTGAATCTGGATCCCGCCCGGTCCAAGGCCATATTGAACTCTGTGGGGAATGAACTGCAGAAGCTGGAAAACATGGGAAAAAGCCCTATCATCATTACTTCTCCTATTGTCAGAATGTATTTTAAACGCCTGACAGAGGACTATTACAGGGATCTGGTGGTAGTATCCTACAACGAGATCGAATCCGATATTGAATTACAGTCAGTAGGGATGGTGACAGCATAATGATCATTAAAAAGTTTACGGGGAAAACAGAGGCGGAAGCCACGGAAGCGGCACAGAAAGAATTGGGCAGCGGCGTAGTTATCATGAGTGTCAGGCAGATAAAGCCCAAGGGACTGTTTGCTGCTTTCCGGCCGAAGCTGACGGAAGTAACGGCCGCCATGGAAGAGGAGTCCCAACGCAGTTCTTATGTGAGGCGGGAACCGGCGCCGTCTGCGGCATCTCCTGCGGCGGCCAGAAGGAGACCTGCGGCTCCGGCTTCCGATGCCGCCCGCAGTATAGAGGAAAAACTGGAAAATCTGCAGAGTCTGCTGGAAAGCCAGCTGCAGGGACGGCAGGCAATCCCGTCAGAGGGGCAGCAGCCCGTTACGGAACGGCAGGACGGGACGGCAGGAGAGGCCCGCCCGGGCGATGCGGTTCAGCCCCAGCGGGAGGAGACGCCCGAGGCGGCAGAGAGTTTGGATCAAAGTGATGAATTGACGAAATTCCGAAAACTAATATATGACACCATGTTGGAAAACGAAGTGGACGGCAAATATCTGACCAAGGTCATGGAGGAGATCGACAAGATCCAGAAGCCCAACATGCCTTTTGACTATGTGCTGGCAACCATTTACCAGCGCATGATTTTGAAATTCGGCAAGACGGAGGAGGAGACGGAAGTAACCCAGAGACCACGGATCCTCACTTTTATCGGGCCCACCGGAGTGGGCAAGACCACTACGATTGCCAAGATAGCCAGCCGCTATGTTGTGGAGCAGAAAAAGCAGGTGGCGCTGCTGACTCTGGACACCTATCGGATCGCGGCGGCGGAGCAGCTTCGCACTTACGCAAATATCCTGATGGTTCCCTTTCGGGTGGTGTATACGGAGGACGAACTTGCCACGGCCATCCAGGATTTTCAGGACTATGAGTATATCCTGGTGGATACCCCGGGGCATTCTCCCCAGAATAAGGAGCAGCTGGGCAATCTGAAACGTCTGCTGGCGCAGATGCGGCAGGCGGCGGAGTGCTGTTTCTATCTGGTGCTGAGCGCCACCACAAAGTACAGGGATTTGATAAAGATTGCGGACAGTTACCGTCAGATTGCGGACTACCAGTTGATCTTCACCAAGCTTGACGAGACAGAGGCTTTGGGGAATTTGTTGAATATGCGTCTTTATACGGATGCCAGCATCGCCTATGTGACCTGCGGACAGAACGTGCCGGATGACATTGAGGTGTTCAACCCCCAAACTACCGTGAAGAAACTTCTGGGCGGGGGGAAGCAGTAACAGTGTACGATATATTTTGAGAGGATGCTATATGGACCAGGCGGAACAATTACGAATCATCAAGGCCGGGCAGCAATCCCGGCCGCTGGCCCGGGTGATCACCGTCACCAGCGGTAAGGGCGGCGTGGGCAAGTCCAACACGTCTATCAACCTGGCAATACAGTTTCGGAAGATGGGCCAGCGGGTGATCATACTGGACGCTGACTTCGGGCTGGCCAACATAGAGATCATGTTCGGCACAGTGCCCAAACACAATTTGTGTGATCTGATCTATCAGGGAAAGAACATCAAGGAAATCATCACCTGGGGCGCCATGGACGTGGGCTTTATCTCCGGTGGGTCAGGAATCGCGGGTATGTCCAATTTAAGCCGGGATTATCTGGTATATATCATTCGGAATCTGGCGGAACTGGACGCGATTGCCGATATTATAATAGTGGATACCGGCGCGGGCATTTCCGACGCGGTACTGGAGTTTTTGGTGGCCAGCGGCGAGATTCTGCTGGTGACCACGCCGGAACCCACTTCCATAACGGATTCTTATTCCCTGCTGAAATCTCTTAGTAATCATCCAAGGTACGACCGCAACACCACCACGGTGAAGATGATCGCCAACCGGGTGGAGAAGGAGTCGGAAGGGGAGGGACTGTTCAACAAGCTGGATGCCGTAGTGGCCAGGTATCTGAAGATCCCCATCAGCTACCTGGGCATGATTCCCCAGGATCCGCTGCTGGCTCGGGCTGTGATGCAGCAGACCCCCGTGTCCATCCAGAGCCCGGGTGCCAAGTCCACCCAGGCGTTTGAGAAGATTGCGGCGAAGCTGATGAACCGGGAGGAGACGGAGCGGCAGCCAAGGCGTGGCATGGCGGCGTTTTTCTCTCATATAATATCAGGTAGGAAGATATAGGCGCAGGCTGGGAAGGAGACGCGGCGTTTAAATCAGGAGGTTGAAGGCATGAACAATATGATTTCCAATTTTATTGAACCGGGCAATAAGATCGAGATTCAGATGGTGGAGTCCCAGAGGAACCAGAGCAATGAACCTCCCAAGACCTATGCCAGTCAGATTCAGGATATTCTGTCGGAAAACCAGATCGAACTTGTGATGCCCATGGAGAAGGGCAAACTGATCCTGCTTCCCATGGATAAGGAGTATAATCTGGTAATCTATGCGGGGAACAATCTTTTCCAGTGTTTTGCCAGGATCATCGATCGCTATAAGAGCAACAACATCTATACCCTGGTGGTGGAACTGACCAGCAATCTGCGTAAATACCAGAGGAGGGAGTATTACCGCTTCAGCTGTGCGCTGGAGATGAATTCCCGGAATCTGGAAGAAGAGGAAGTCAGAGCCATCGAGGAGAGAGATCCCTATAACAACCTGATTCCGGGACTTCCGCTGAAGCGCAGTGTCATTGTGGATATCAGCGGCGGCGGACTTCGTTTTCTGTCTACTCACTCCTATGAGCCGGACAGTCTGATCTACATAAGCTATAATCTTCTGATAAACGGCAGGAAGAGGGAATACGAACTGGTGGGCAAGGTGCTCAGTTCGGTAAAGCAGGAGGGCCGCAGGGACTCCTATGAGCACCGGGTGCAGTATGTGGACATTGAAACGGAAGTGCGGGAAGAGATAATCAAGTATATTTTTGAAGAAGAGAGAAAGCATAGAAAAAGGGAACGGCTGGGATCATGACGAAAAAAATATTGGTGGTAGATGACTCTGCACTCATGAGAAGAGTCCTGTGTGATATAATAGGCAGTGATGAAAGGTTCGAGGTTGCCGACCGGGCAAGGGACGGACAGGAAGCGCTGGATCTGCTGCGCAAAAACAGCTACGACGCAGTGGTGCTGGATGTGAACATGCCCCGGATGAACGGGCTGCAGCTTTTATATGAACTGCGGAAAGCCCGTATTTCCGCACGGATCATGATGGCCAGTACAGACACCCGGGAGGGCGCAAAAACCACCCTGGATGCGCTGGAACTGGGTGCGCTTGATTTTGTACATAAGCCGGACAATGCCGTGAGTTGCAGGGTGGAAGACTTCAGGAGAGAATTCTTAAAGACTTTGGCAGCGGTGGCAGACAGCCGTCAGCCTGTTCTTGAGAGTCCGGTGCAGAAGCAGGAGGTGCGCGCCACTACCCGCAAGATCGTGGAGATTGCCAGAAAGCATGGGGCGGGAAACGGCAGCCGGAAGATTGTAGCTATCGCCAGTTCCACCGGGGGGCCGAAATCTCTGCAGTCGGTGATTACAAGGCTTCCGGCAGAACTCCAGGCGCCGGTGCTGATCGTTCAGCACATGCCCAAAGGCTTTACCGCTTCACTGGCCGACCGCTTGGATTGTCTGGGCGAGATCCGTGTGAAGGAGGCGGAAGAGGGTGATGAACTGCAGAGCGGTACGGTGTATCTGTCCATGGGGGGCAGTCATATGAACGCCCGTCCCGCCGCCAATGGCAGGACGGTGATCCACTACTCCGACGAACCCAACCGGGAGGGCGTAAAGCCCTGTGCCAACTATATGTATGAATCCCTGATGGAGTGCGGATATGATGAGGTCATATGTGTGGTACTCACGGGGATGGGTGCGGACGGGACGGAGGGCATACAGAACCTGAAATCAAAGAAAAAGGTACATGTTATTGCACAGGACCAGGAGACCAGCGTGGTATACGGCATGCCCAGAAGTGTTGCCAAAGCAGGCCTTGCGGACCAGATTGTGCCATTGGAACAGATTGCACAGGAGATCATACTAAACGTGGGGGTAAAATGATATGGACATAAGCCAGTATCTAGAAATTTTCATTGATGAGAGCAATGAACATTTACAGAATCTGAACACACAGATTCTGAACCTGGAGTCGGACCCGGAGAATATAGATACAATCAATGAGATTTTCCGGGCGGCCCATTCCCTGAAGGGCATGGCCGGGACCATGGGATATAAGCGGATGCAGACGCTTACCCATGACATGGAGAATGTATTTTCGGAAGTACGCAATGGTAACATTAAAGTCACTCCGAATATGGTCGACATTCTGTTTCAATGCCTGGATGCCCTGGATGAGTATGTGAACAACGTCAAGGAATCTGCGGACGAGGGGACCAATGAGAACGAACCTCTGATCCGGCAGCTGAACGCCGTGCTGAACGGCCCTGACAAGCCCCGGGAGGAGGCTCCCGCGCAGCAGAAGGAGAGTTCCGAGGACACCGGGGACGGTCGTAAATGGCTGGAGATTCAGCTGGATTCCGCACAGCAGCATGTGATCAGAGTGGCAAGAGAACAGGGAAAAAATGTTTTCGGCCTGACTGTCACCGTGCAGGAGAGTTGTATCCTGAAGGCGGCCCGAGCTTTTCTGGTATTTAAAGCTGTGGAAGAGCGGGGGGAGATCATCGTTTCCAATCCTCCTGCTCAGGATGTGGAAGACGAGAAGTTTGATCTGGATTTCAGCCTGATTGTGGTGTCGGACGGAGACATCGAGGCGGTGAAGGCGGCGGTGGCCAGCGTATCGGAGATTGCCTCGGTGGTGGGAGAGACCATCGTCCTTGAAGATATGGGTACAATAGATAAATATGGGGATTCCATTCCTGAGCCGGAGCAAAAACCTCAGCCCGCTTCCGAGGAACCGGTGCAGGCGGCTGCACAGCAGCCTGAGACGGCTCATGTGGCGGAACCTGCGTCTAAGCCTGCGCCGGCTTCCAAGACGGGCGATAAGAAACAGGCGCCCGGTAAGCCGGTGGTGAACCGCACTGTCCGGGTGGACATCGAGAAACTGGATGTGCTGATGAATCTGGTGAGTGAGTTGATTATCGCCAAGAACTCTCTGGTATCCGTATCTAACCAGGTACAGGGGCAGAATCAGGGCGTCAATGAGCAGATCGAATATCTGGAGAATGTGACCACTAATCTGCACGAATCCGTTATGAAGGTAAGGATGGTGCCCATTGAGAGCGTGGTGAGCAAATTCCCCAGAATGATCCGTGATCTGTCCAAGAAGCTGGACAAAAAGATGGAATTATATATGACGGGTGAAGAGACCGAACTGGATCGAACGGTGGTGGATGAGATCGGTGATCCCCTGATGCATCTATTGCGTAACTCCGCGGATCATGGTCTGGAATCGGCAGAAATCCGCGCCCAGCGGGGAAAGCCCGCGGTGGGTTCCATCTTCCTGGACGCTTATCAGGATGGCAACAATGTGGTGATCGAGGTCAGGGACGATGGCAATGGCATTGATGTGGAGAAGGTGAAGGCCAAGGCCCTGGAGAGAGAGGCCATCACCCCGGAACAGGCTGCCAATATGTCCGATAAGGAGATTATCGACCTGTTGTTCCTGCCCAGTTTTTCCACTGCAAAGAAGGTGACGGACGTATCCGGCAGGGGAGTGGGCTTGGATGTGGTGAAATCCAAGATCGAGGCCCTGAGCGGTGAGGTGGAGGTCAAGAGTAAGCTGGGAGAGGGAAGTACCTGGACCATCAGGCTGCCCCTGACGCTGGCCATCATCCAGGCATTGATGGTGGTGGTGGGCGGTGAGAAATACGCCATCTCCCTGGGGACGATTCAGACCATAGAAGATATTGCACCCGAGGAGATCAAACTGGTACAGAACAAGGAAGTTATCCATCTGCGGGGAACGGTTATCCCCCTGATCCGCCTGTCCAATGTATTGGATGTGGAGAGCACAAAGTCCCCTGAAGAACATCTGATGGTAGTTATCGTGAAAAAGGGCGATAAGCTGGCGGGCCTGGTGATCGATGACATGATCGGACAACAGGAGATCGTTATTAAGTCCCTGGGAAAATATATCAAGCAGTGCAAGTTCATCAGCGGTGCCACCATTCTGGGAGACGGCGAAGTGGCCTTGATACTGGATGCCAATGCGCTGATCTAAAGGAGCGTGCAACTACAATCAGCATGTCCCGCGCGGCGCAGGGATGCGGATGTGGATGCCCTGGGGGACATGCGGAACTACAAATAGGAAGGGGACAGCGGTATGGAAGAGTTGAAGGTAGTTGAAAGTAACAATACAGCGGGCGTAACCCAGCAGTATATTGTAGTGCGTCTGGGCGAGGAGCAGTACGGCGTAGATATACGGTATATTGATAATATTGTGAGAATGCAGAAGATTACCCGGGTGCCCAAGGTGGCGTCCTATCTCAAGGGTGTGATCAACCTGCGGGGCGAAGTAATCCCGATTATGAGTCTGCGGCTGAAAATGTTCCTGCCGGAGGATGAAATCACCAAGGCCACCCGTATCATTATCCTGAAACTGGAGCAATACGGCAGTATAGGCGTCATAGTGGACGAGGTGAAGGAAGTGGTGACCCTGGACGAGGAGCATATTGAGAAGGTATCCTATGATTCCAAGGAGGAGCGGCTTAACTTCCTGGGCGGAATCGGCAAGTATGACGGGGGGCTGATTTCTCTGCTGGACTTCAACCTGGTGATGCAGGAGAGGGAAAACACATTATAAACAACAATAGTAGGAGATAGCTTATGCCAGAGATGAGTTTGGAGCATGTGACAAATAACTATTTGGACGTGTTGCGTGAGATCGGCAATATAGGCGCCGGCAACGCCATGACGGCGCTTTCACAGATGCTGCAGAGCAAGGTGGATATGCAGGTTCCACAGGTGCGGCTCCTGGAATTCTCGGAAGTGGGGGCCATGGTGGGCGGCGAGGAGCAGCTTATGGTGGGCGTGCTCCTGGGCGTTGAGGGAGATATCACAGGAAGCATCATGTTCCTGGTAGAACTGCAGGCAGCCAAGGGATTGGTAAAAAAGATGATGATGGGGTATGACTCCGGACAGCCGGGTCTGGACGAGATGGAAACTTCCGCCATGATGGAACTGAGCAATATCATCACGGGAGCATACCTGAATTCCCTTGCCACATTGACCAATCTTTGCATTTTTCCCACGCCGCCCAGCCTGACGGTGGATATGGCGGGCGCGATTTTGAGCGTGCCTGCCATAATGTTTGGCGAACTTGGAGACAATATCCTGATGATCCAGTCCCGTTTTTTTGACGAAGTAGAGGTGGACGGATACTTCATATTAATTCCGGATTTGCCTTCTTATCAAAAGATACTGTCAGCACTGGGCATTGTATAGGGGCGAAGGCAAGGAGGCGAAATGTACGGATGGGTAATATCATTACAGTAGGCATGGCGGATTTAAAGACCTGCAAGAGCCCGGACGGTTTGATCACGCTGGGACTCGGGTCATGCATCGGGATAGCCATACGGGATCCTAAGACGGGGATCGGCGGTCTGGCGCACATTATGCTGCCGGACAGTACGGCGATTCGGGGCAACCAGAATATTGCAAAGTTTGCGGATACCGGCATAGTAGAACTGGTGCGGCAGATGGAACGCATGGGTGCGTTGAAGGCCCGAATGGTTGCGAAGATTGCAGGGGGAGCCACCATGTTCCAATCCATGAGCAAAAATGATTTGATGAATGTGGGCGAGCGAAACGCAGTGGCTTGCCGCGCCGTTTTGAAAGGGTTGAACATCCCGCTGTTGGCCGCGGATACCGGAGCTAACTACGGACGCACAGTCACTTTTTTCCCGGAGACCGGGGATTTCCATATCCGGGCGGTGGGCAGGAGCGAGACCATTATATAGCGGGCGGATACTGATTGATACCTTGTCGCAGGGGGACTGCGATCTATCTAGCGAGGAAACTATGAAGAGAAATTTAATACCGGTAATAATGATGCTGGTGTCAGGGGCCATTAGCTGCCTGTTTACCATGGCCCGGGGAGAGAGCCTGCTGTTCCGCATGTCGGCCCTTCTGGGGTCCATGTTGCTGTTCTATGGCCTTGGATGCGCGCTTTGCGGCGTCCTTAACTATTTTGATATGGAAAATGAAAAGCGTCTGGCAGCGGAAACGGCTGCGCTTGAGGGAGAGGAAGCCCCGGAGGGGGAGGCGGATACTGCCACAGCGGAATAAAGGCATGAAATTGCAGCGGGTTGTGCGGAAAGGAGAGTGCCATGGACGATGCAGGCAGAAAGAAGCTCTGGGAGGAATATATGAAGTCCAGATCCACAGAACTTCGGGAAAAAATTATTCTGGAATACGCTCCTCTCGTAAAGACTGTAGCCGGGAGACTGAGCATGTATCTGGGCTATAATGTGGAATATGATGACCTGGTCAGTTATGGCATTTTTGGACTGATTGACGCGATTGACAAGTTTGACACCCTCAAGGAAGTAAAATTTGAGACCTATGCAAGTCTGCGGATCCGGGGGTCCATACTGGACCAGATCCGCAAGATGGACTGGATTCCCAGGACCATCCGGCAGAAACAGAAACAGATTGATGCCGTAATCCGAAAGATTGAGACGGAGACGGGGCGCAGCGCCACCGATGAGGAAATTGCGCAGGGGTTGGGCATCACGGGCGACGAGTATGTGGATTGGCAGTCCCAGATGAAGATAACGGGATTGGTGTCCCTGAACGAGTATATTGAGCAGGGCAGTGAGATCTCCCAGGACGGCGGTCAGCATACGGCAGCCAGGTTCGTCAGTCCTGAGGAGAATGTGGAGAAGCAGGAACTGGCCCGGGTGCTGGGAGAGGCACTGGAACTGCTGACAGAAAAAGAGAAAAAAGTCATCACTCTCTATTATTATGAGGACCTGACGCTGAAGGAAATCAGCAATGTGCTGGGGGTCTCGGAGTCCCGGATCTCCCAACTGCATACCAGGGCGCTTCAGAAAATGAGGGGCAGGATGGGAAATTATATGGGTATTCTGGGCGACCGTTAAGGATACTCCTGAAAGGCAGAAATGGAGGAAGCAAAAATGGCTGTGAACGGTTATTTTCAACTGGTGAATACCCAGAAGGGATTCGGTGTTAAGTGCGTGCCGCCGAAGGAGGGGGGCGAGAACGTGCCCCTGAGCGAGTTGATCGATTATCTGGGCGCGCGCAACATAGCGTATGATATATCCTCGTTGAGTAAGGCAGTGAATGCCGGGACGGTACAGGTGGTCCCCCTGGGGACGGGACAATGCCCTTCGGAGCAGGAGAGTTATTTGCTGGAGGTCAGTGAGGACTCCATGACCGTGACAGCGCGGTTTTATCCCCCCTCCGAGACGGGGCAGCGTATGTCTATGGAGGAGTTTACAGCGGATCTGCAGTTTAAAAAGATCATCTATGGTCTGAACAAGGAGTTGCTGCAGAGCCATTTCCAGAAAGGTGAGTATTGCAAGACTCTGGTGGTGGCCGAGGGGAGACCGCCCCAGCACGGAAAGGACGCGGAGATCCAGTATTTTTTTAACACGGATCCCCATGCGGTTCCTACTTTGAAAGCAGACGGAAGCGTAGACTTTTTCAATTTAAATACCATAAACCACTGTAAGAAGGGAGATTTGCTGGCTAAAATTATTCCGGAGGATGTGGGCCGGCGCGGTATCAATGTGGCAGGGGTAGAGATCAAGCCCAGGACGGTGAAACGGGCCACCCTGCGGTTTGGCAAAAACGTGGTGCAGTCAGCGGACCGTATGTCCATCAGCTCTGCGGTGAACGGCTGCGTATCCCTGGTGGATGACCAGGTGTTTGTGACCGATCTGTACGAGGTGGAGAATGTGGATAACAGCACCGGTAATATTGATTTTGAAGGCAGTGTGCAGGTGAATGGCAATGTCTGCTCCGGATTCAGCGTGACCGCCAAGGGCAATGTGATCGTCAAAGGCGTTGTGGAGGGCGCTTCCGTCCGCGCGGAGGGGGATATTGTGATCACCAGAGGCATGAACGGCATGAGCAAGGGCTATCTGGAGGCGGGCGGCAATATTGTGGCCAAATTCCTGGAGAATACCAGGGCCGATGCCGCCGGATATATTTCTGCCGAGTCCATTCTGCACAGCAAGGTCACGGCGGGGAGCGAGATTACTGTTACGGGCAAGAGAGGATTTATCACAGGTGGCCATGCCTGCGCCGGATTTAAGGTCAGCGCCAAGAATCTGGGGGCCAATATGGGGGCTTCCACTGTGATAGAGGTGGGAGTGAATCCCCGCATGAAGAGGGAATATGAAGCGCTGCAGGATGAACTGCTTGAAATCCAGAAGGTGATCAAACGGACGGAGCCCATTCTGACCAACTTCGCGGAGAAGAAAGGCAAAGGCATCCAGTTTACCCCGGAACAGGTAAAATACATTCGCTCCCTGGTAAAAGAGACCGAAGCCAAGAAAAAGGAATTGGTGGAAAAGAACGAGAAGTGGGAGGCGCTGCGCGATGCCTTTGAAGGGCAGAACGATGCCTATGTGGAGGTAACGGGAGAGGCGTTTCACGGTACGGTGATCGTGATCAAGGAAGTCTCCATGTCTCTGCGAAGCAATTATCAGCATTGCCGTTTCAAACGCATCGGCGGAGAGGTGAGAATGGTCGGACTATAACGCCATGGCACGGAAGGGGAGGATCATATGGCTATAAGTGCAATTCAAAATGCGACAATCGCCAGAGTGCAGGATTATTCAACGATTAAGCAGAACGAGGACAATAAAGGGTATATGAACCAGGTCAGCATCGGCCAGGACAGGGAGCAGGACAATCAGCAGAAGGCCCGGCAGGTGCGCTCCGGCCAGGAGACGGAATGGAAGAACAAGCGTCAGGATGCCCGGGAAAAGGGAAGCAATGAGTACCACGGTGACGGCGGAAGGAAGCGCAAGGGAACGGCCTCCTCGGACCAGATGGTGGTGAAGGACCGCCCGCGCCAGAGTTTTGACATGAAGATATAGTGTAACGAACAGTCAGAGGGGAAGGGATAATGGGACTATGAATATCATGGAAATAGTACTTCTGGTCATCGGGATCCTTGTGTTTGTGGCCAGCTTCCTGATTCCGAACGGGAAGGGTGACAATCTGGCCCACGACAGGGAGATGGCCAGGGACGAGATCGGGGATCTGGTGGCCAGAGAGTTGGAGCGGATACGCAGCCAGGTAGACGATACCGTGGAGGAAGCCATCAAGGATTCCATGGATAAAACGGAGCGTTCCCTGGAGAAATTATCCAATGAGAAAATTATGGCGGTAAGTGAATACTCGGAAACCGTGTTGGGACAGATCAACAAGAGCCAGCAGGAAATCCTGTTTCTGTATGATATGCTCAATGCCAAACATGACAATTTGAAAAATACGGCTTCGGAAGTGGAACAGAGGGTTAAAGAGGCCGAGATTGCCAGCAGGGAAGTGGAGGCGGTTACCAGAGAGGCCGAGATGGCGCTGAGGGAGACCGAGGCGGCGGCTCAGATGGCCCGCCAGATGGTGGCTCCTGCATTCCAGGCCATGCAGGATGGGGAGGAGACAGCCTCGGCGGAACAGGAAACCGGGGAGGAAATTGTCGAAGAACCTCAGCAGGAACTGCAGGGTACAGAGAGTTACAGTAATAAGAACCACCAGATTCTGGAACTTCACCGCCAGGGACACTCAGAAGTGGCCATTGCCCGGCAACTGGATTTGGGCGTGGGGGAAGTGAAACTGGTTATTGATTTATTTGAAGGAAGAAATGATTGATGAATAGAACACGTTTAAAATACTATTTGCGCGCTCTGGGCATCGGCATTATTGTGACTGCGCTGCTGATGGGATACAGCCAGAAGCCGCCGCAGATGAGTGATGAGGAAATCCTGCGCAGGGCTGCGGAACTGGAACTGGAGGGACAGCGGGAGGTACTGGCGGATCTGGCTACTGCCACCCCGGAGCCCGAGAACTCTTTGGAATCCGATGCGGCCATATCCGCGGAATCCACCGCCAGTCCTGTGCCCGGGCCTGCAGTGGAACCTGCTGCCGGTACCACACCCAAGCCTATGGTGGATCCTGGCGCCAGTGCTACCCCCAAGCCTACGGCGGAATCTGGCGCCAGTGCTACCCCCAAGCCTACGGCGGAATCTGCTGTCAGCCCTACGCCCAAGCCTTCAGAGGAGCCTGTTGCCAGCCCTACGCCCAAGCCTTCAGAGGAACCTGTTGCCAGCTCTACGCCCAAGCCTACAGAGGAACCTGTTGCCAGCTCTACGCCCAAGCCTACAGAGGAACCTGCTGTTAGCCCTACGCCTAAGCCTACAGAGGAGCCTACAGTCAGTCCTGCTCCGGCGGGAGACGTGGCAATTCTGGTGATCAGCAGAGGGGAGAGTTCGATGACGGTGAGCAGGAATCTTCAGGAACTGGGTCTGGTGGAGGACTACAGAGCCTTTGACAGGTTCCTGTGTGACAACGGATATGACCACTCAATCAGCACCGGCACCCATGAGATTCCCCTGGGCGCAACTTACGAGGAAATTGCCGGAATTATATGTAAAATTCGTTAAAAAATCTTGCCAACTGGCTTTTTATGTGTTATACTCGCAATGTTGTGAAAAAACACACGCACTTCTATCTGGCAGTGGTGTCTCTCCCGTTAGGGCGGGATAGCGGCCGGAGCCAGCCGGGGCTTTAACGCGGTGCCGGCAGATCAGGAAGCGCGGAGGACGGTACCGGGAAACGGGCCGGATAACCAAACGGAGGTAGAAAAATGAGCGTTATTTCCATGAAGCAGTTACTTGAAGCAGGTGTGCATTTCGGACATCAGACCAGAAGATGGAACCCTAAGATGGCTCCCTATATCTTCACCGAGAGAAACGGCATCCACATCATTGATTTGCAGAAATCTGTGGTCAAAGTAGATGAGGCGTACAAGGCAGTTTCCGAGATCGCGGCACAGGGTGGCACCATCCTGTTTGTCGGCACCAAGAAGCAGGCACAGGACGCAGTTAAGGCCGAGGCTGAGCGCTGCGGTATGTACTATGTAAACGAGAGATGGCTGGGCGGTATGCTGACCAATTTCAAGACCATCCAGTCCCGTATCATCAGGCTGCGTGCCATAGAGACCATGTCCACCGACGGTACCTTCGATGTATTGCCTAAGAAAGAGGTTATTCAGCTTAAGAAGGAATGGGAAAAGCTGGAGAAGAATCTGGGCGGCATTAAAGATATGACCAGGATTCCCGATGCGATTTTTGTAGTTGACCCCAAGAAGGAGAAAATCTGCGTACAGGAAGCCAGAGCCTTGGGTATCACCCTGATCGGCATCGGCGATACCAACTGCGATCCCGAGGAACTGGACTACATCATCCCCGGTAATGACGATGCAATCAGAGCCGTAAAGCTGATCGTTTCCAAGATGGCAGACGCCGTGATCGAGGCTAATCAGGGTGAGGCTGTATATACTGCTCAGGACGTACAGGCCGATGCAACCGATATTGAGGAAGTAGCAGAGCAAGCGTAAAATTTCGTGTGCCGCGTGAGGCGCATTGATCTGTGCGGGGACGCGATAAGCGGCCATGCATAGATCACGGGGAAGTGTGCCGGAAGGGAATATGCGGAACTAAAAACAGCATATTCCCGTGAGGCGCATTGATCTGTGCGGGGACGCGATAAGCGGCCATGCATAGATCACGGGGAAGTGTGCCGGAAGGGAATATGCGGAACTATAATAGGAGGAAGGAATATGGCTGAGATTACAGCAGCAATGGTAAAGGAACTGCGCGAGATAACCGGCGCAGGTATGATGGATTGCAAGAAGGCCCTGAACGAGACGGGTGGAAATATGGATGAGGCCGTGGAGGTCCTGAGAAAGAGCGGCCAGGCCAAGGCAGTTAAGAAAGAGGGAAGGATTGCGGCGGAGGGCATCTGCCGTATCGCTACTAAGGGAGACAATGCGGCCGCAGTGGTGGAGGTAAATTCCGAGACTGACTTCGTGGCCAAGAACGAGACATTCCAGCAGTTTGTGGAGGCAGTGGCAGCGCAGGCAGTGGAAACGGATGCCAAGAATATGGAAGCCTTTCTGGCAGAGCAGTGGAGCGCAGAACCCGGCAAGACCGTGCAGGAAGCCCTGGTGGATAAGATCGCGGTAATCGGCGAGAAGCTGAGTATCCGTCGGTTTGAGAAAGTGGTTGCGGAGAACGGCTGTGTGGTATCCTATGTGCATGGCGGCGGCCGCATCGGCGTCATCGTGGAGGCCGAGACCAATGTGGTGAACGATGGGGTGAAGGAGGCGCTGACCAATCTGGCCATGCAGGTGGCTGCACTGAATCCCAAGTATGTGGCTACCGAGGAGGTATCCGAGGAATTCAAGGCTCATGAGAGGGAGATCATTGCCGCTCAGATTGAGCAGGATCCCAAGATGGCAGGCAAGCCCGAGAAGGTAATTGAGGGTGCCGTGGAAGGCAGGCTTAAGAAGGAACTCAAGGAAGTATGCCTGCTGGAGCAGGTATATGTAAAGGCCGAGGATGGAAAGCAGACCGTGTCCCAGTATGTGGCACAGGTTGCAAAAGATAATGGTGCAGACCTGAAGATTAAGAGGTTTGTACGCTTTGAGACCGGCGAGGGCCTGGAGAAGAAGAACGAAGATTTTGCGGCGGAGGTTGCCGCTCAGATGGGCAAATAGGCAGTTTCATCAAGACAACGGATAACAGGCAGAAAGAGATCTGGCAAGCGGATTTCTTTCTGCTTTTCTAAATAGCAGGAGGCAGGAACAAAATGACGGTTGGAAAGAGGATTGGCTGGACCGGGTTGAGCATTTTGGCGTTAGTGGCGGCATTTGGTGTGCAGATTGTGGCAAGTATGATCATAATACTTCCCTATGCGCTGGTAGAGGGAATACGACAGGGGATGCAGGCAGCCAACGGACAGGATCCCGGCCGGATGGCAGAAGAATTTATGGCGAATATGGGGGGTATCATGGGGATTGTCCTGGTGGCGGCGGGTGTGCTGCTGCTGATGGTTTTCCTCCCCTGGTATTATTTTGGCTGCGGCAGAAAGAAATTTACCAGGGAATCCGTTAGCAGGGTATTTTCGCCACGGGCATTGTTGGTGGTGTTTCTCATTGCCATAGCGCTGAACTATGGGATTAACTGCCTGCTGCAGCTGGTATATGTCTTGGCTCCGCAGGCATTGGAGTACTATCAGCAACTGATGGAAAATGCCGGCATAGGGAGCGACCTGTGGGCCAATCTGGCGGCGGTGATCCTGGCTCCTTTGGGGGAGGAATTGGTATTCAGGGGGGTGGCTTTCCATTATGCACGCAAAGCCGTGGAGGGGATGCGCCGCCCCGGAACGGCATTCTGGATTGCCAACTGCATCCAGGCGCTTCTGTTTGGTATTTACCATATGAATTTAATTCAGGGAATCTATGCCTTTGTGATCGGCCTTGTGCTGGGTTATTTGTTCCAGCGGTACCGCAGCCTGATACCGGGGGTGCTGGCCCATCTGGTGTTCAACGGCATGTCCGCTCTGTTGGGTGATACGGCCTATGCCTGGATTCCTGAGAGTGTGATCTGGTATGCTGTTATCGGGGTGGCAGGTATTGGCCTGGTGTTAATAATTATGATTAAAAACGGTTTTGCATCGGTGGATAATGAACAGAATGTTGCATAATCGTAAAAAAATCTTAAGAATTATTCATGAAGTCTTAAGATGCATTTTGCAGACTGCTGTGCTATACTGTATGTGGTGATAATAGGATACAGTATGGATTAGTAGATGCGGCGATATGCCTGATCCATATGGAAAGGAAGGAGAGCATGAAGAAAAAAGGTTATATAAAAAGAATATTTGCCTTGGCCTCAGCGGCAGCGCTGCTATTATCATTGGCAGCATGCGGCAAAGAGCAACAGGAGGAGATACCGCAGGGCTTTCTCTATGTGCCGGAGTTTATGGATCTGACGGTTAAAGAGGGGGAACAGAACATTAGTAATCCTGTGCTCAGAGGAGGGGATCTGTATTATTCTTCCCACTTCTGGAATGAGGAGACACAGGAAAGCAGTCAGAAATTTTACCGCAGGAACCTGGAGACAGGAGAGACGGTGGAACTGCCTCTGGACCTGACTATAGAAGGCGCAGACTATGTTTATCCCACCAACGGCCTGTCCTTTGATCAGGAAAACAATATGATTAGTCTGCTGAATGCATCCATAACGGATGAAGAAGGAAATTACAGCCAGAAGTATTTTCTGCTGAAATTTGACCCGGAGGGGAAAGAACTGCTGAGGGAGGATATCACAGAGGCGCTGAAGCTGGAGGATTCCGATAACGGCTATGTGCAGAATGCAGTTATCGACAACGAGGGCAGGCTGTATGTCCATGTGAGCGGCAGTGGGATAAGAAGCGGTAATGCTTTTGTCATAGTACTTGACAAGGACGCAAAACTTCTGGCGAAGATTGATACCGGATCCGAGTGGGTTAATTCCATGGGTGTTACGGCGGACGGCAAAGTACTGATTACCCGCCATGGCAGTGGAGTCGGTATGGAATGTGTGGAACTGGATCTGGCCCAAAAGGCGATGGGCACCGTTCACAGCGGTATGCCTTCCTCTTACAACAGCGGTGCATTAACCCCTGCACCGGAAGGAGGACTTCTGGTCAACGATGGCTCCAAACTCTGGAAGTATGACCTGGAGACGGGAACCGCCGAGGAAATTCTGATTTGGACGGACTGCGATATCAACGGCAGTTATATCCAAATGATCCAACCTCTGGAGGATGGCCGGATCGCAGTTTACTCGGAGAATTGGAGCAATGGTAACAACAGCAAGGAGATTGCCTTCCTTACCAAGAAGGAAGCCTCCGAAATACCGCAGAAGAAGATTATCACTTTGGCAACCATGTATTCCGACCAGAATATACAGGAAGCTGTGGTCAACTTTAACAAGCAGAACGATACATATAAAGTGCGAATTGTTACGTACTATGATGACGCTACTGAATGGTCGGAAAACAAGTATCAGGATGCCGTGACGGCGATGAACAATGCCATCACCAGCAGCAACTGTCCGGATATTATAGACCTGGCTTATGGCAATGTGGATACATATGTGTCCAAAGGTCTTCTGGCGGATCTGTCCCCCTATCTGGAATCCAGTTCCGTGAAACGGGAAGATTTTGTGGAGACAGTGCTGAATGCCTACACCTTTGACAATCGGTTGGTGTGCATTCCTACCGGGTTCTCGATTTCCACTATCATAGGACGGACTTCCCAACTGGGCGACCGTACCAGTTGGACCATCAAGGATATTATGGAATTCGCAGCGCAGTATCCGAAGGCAAAACTTTTTGATTACTCTTCCAAGGATTCTATGCTGAATACCTGTCTGCAGTACAGCAGTGAGTCTTTCATAGACTACAGCACCGGAAAGTGCAGTTTTGACAGCCAGGATTTTGTGGATATTCTGGAGTTTGCCAATACCTTTGAGGCGGAGACAGAATGGGACCGGGAGGGGGAGAGTCTTCCCAAGCAGATTTCCGACGGCAAGATTCTGCTCAGCAGCATAAATATCTGGGAAATAACGGAAATGCAGATGCACAGCCAAATGTTTAACGAACCCATTACCTTTATCGGTTATCCGACTGTAGACGGCAGCGGCGGCAACCGTATTAATGGCAGGAACTGCTATGCCATCACCACCAAGAGCGCCAATTCCGAGGGCGCATGGGCCTTTATCGAGTCCATGCTGCAGTATGAGGAGGTATCGGAATCCGGCGGAAATAGCTATTTGCCCGTTCGAAAGGACATGTTGGAGGAGACATTTACACTGGCCATGAAGGAAAACGGCTCCTACGATGAAAACGGGGAGATTATGCTGGATGAGGACGGCAATCCCATGATCTGGCCAAAGGTTACCTGGGGGTATGACGACTGGGAGTGTGAGATCTATGCAGCCACGCCGGAACAGATACAGGCCCTGAGAGACCTGATCGACAGTTCGGTGGCCGCCACCAACAATAACCAGACTATAATGAGCATCATCCAGGAGGAGTCTCAGGCATTCTTCGAAGGGCAGAGAAGTGCCCAGGAGGTTGCGGATGTGATTCAGAGCCGGGTGCAGACCTATGTAAGTGAGAACAGCTAAGGAGGCATAAGAGCCTTGAAGAAATCGAAACAGAAAAAGGCCCATGCCAGTATGGGTAAGCGGTTAAAGAGGGAGAAGAGGAGTTCGGGGCTGTTTATAGCCCCCAGCTTCCTGGGGGTCATGACATTCTTTGTGATTCCCTTTATCGTGATCATCTATTATGCCATGGTAGATAATCCCATCAGCCGGAATTTTGTATTTCTGGATAATTTTAAAAATATCATTAACAACGCGGCTTTCCGTTCGGCGGTGTCCAACACTGCCAAGTTTGCCGGCATTTCGGTGCCTCTGGCCGTGATACTGTCCATGCTTCTGGCCATCCTGCTGGAATCCAAGATTCCTTTCAAGAGCCAGTTCAGGACTTTCTTCCTGAGCCCCATGATGGTGCCGGTGGCTTCGGTGGTACTGGTCTGGCAGGTATTGTTCCACTACAACGGCGTGGTGAATGACATGATGTCTTTGTTTGGAGTCAGCCCCATTGACTGGCTGAAGTCAGACCATGGACGCATCGTGCTGACGATCCTTTTTCTGTGGAAGAATCTGGGATACAATATGATCCTGTTTATGGCGGCCCTCTCCAGCATCCCCAAGGATATTCTGGAAGTGGCCCGCATGGAGAGCGCCACTGCGCTGCAGACTTTCTTCCATATTAAGATTCGCTATCTGTCGTCCACCATATTGTTTGTGACCATTATGTCATTGATTAATTCCTTCAAGGTATTCCGTGAGATATATCTGCTGAGCGGGGATTATCCCTACGAGAGCATCTACATGCTGCAGACCTTCATGAACAATACTTTTCGGAACCTTGACTATCAGAAGCTCTCCTCCGCAGCCGTGCTGATGTCCATCGTCATGGTGCTGATCATCGGCCTGCTGTTTATCGTGGAGAACCGCTTCGGAAAGGATGTGGAGGGATGAGTAAGCCCAATAAAACCCTGCAGCCCTGGGAGCTGGAGCGGGACAGGGTCAAAAAGGCCGCCAAGAGACGCCGGGCCTGGTCCTATACGAAACGGGGCTTTGGGACTGTGTTTGCCGCCTTTTTCGCAATCCTGTTCCTGATGCCCATTGTGCTGACCATCACCAACTCCTTCATGTCCTCGTCGGAGATCAGTTCCAACTACGGCATGGTATTCGCAACTACCTCTTCCGGGGGAAAGGTGTACATAGCGGAGAAGGTGACTCTTAAATTCATACCGGATATGGTATCCTTCAGCCAGTATATAACCGTGCTGCTGAAAAGCCCGGAGTATCTGCTGAAGTTCTGGAATTCGGTGATTCTGGTGGGGCCCATCGTGGTATTTCAACTCACTGTGGCAACCCTGGCTTCCTATGGGTTTGCCAGATATCGGGGACGGATCAGGGAAATTATTTTTTTCCTGTATATCATACTGATGCTGATGCCCTATCAGGTAACGCTGGTCCCCAACTATCTGGTGTCCGACTGGCTGAAAATCCTGGATACCAGGTGGGCCATCTGGCTGCCGGGCATCTTTTCACCTTTTGCGGTGTTCATGCTGACAAAGTTCATGCGGCGTATCCCCAACTCTCTGGTGGAGGCGGCGCAGATAGACGGTGCCGGGGAGTGGCAGGTGTTCTGCAAGGTATGTTTTCCGCTCTGTAAGGGAGCCATCGCATCGGCGGCGATTCTGGTGTTTATAGACTACTGGAATATGGTGGAACAGCCGTTGATCTTACTGGCAGACGCAGAGATGCATCCTCTGTCGGTATTTCTGAGTAAGATCAATGCCGGCGAGATCGGCCTGGCCTTTGCCGTGGCAACGATCTACATGGTTCCCGGCCTGCTGGTGTTCCTGTACGGGGAAGAGTATCTGGTGGATGGCATTACCTATCAGGGCGGCGTGAAGGGATAAGGTGTGGAAAAGACTGATTTCATATGAAAGGGTATGGTTAACACAATGAACGAGAACGGAACCAAGAGAAAAGAGTGGGTTAAAAACGCGGCGATTGTTTTTCTGATTATCCTGCTGCTCTTAACATTTTTCTCTAATACGATCCAGAATTATTCCCTGCCCGAGGTGGCGACCCAGTATGTGGAGAGCGGTTCCATCACGGCCAAGATCAGGGGAATGGGAGTCGTGGAGAGCGGCGACCCTTACAACGTGAAGATCAAGGAGGTCAGGCAGGTTTCCAGCGTGGAGGTCAAAGTAGGCGATAAGGTGGAAAAGGGCCAGGTGCTCTGCTACCTGACAGAGGAGGACAGCCAGGAACTGGATCAGGCCAAGACTGAGTTGGAGCAGAAGCAGCAGGCGCTGGAAAAGGCACAGTTTAATTTTGAGAAGCAGCTGCTGACCGGCAGTTATGATGTGTCTATTATGCAGAACGCAGGCAACACAGGTTCTGTGAGCGGCTATCTGAATCAGATTTATACCGCCAAGTCGGAGATGGAGGCGGCGCAGGATAAAGTGGACGAGTGGACACTTGTGATTGCCAACATCGACAGGCAGCTTGCCTTCAATCCTTACAGCGTTGATGTGAGCAAGGAGACCAAGGCGGTCAATGAGGCTCAGGCGGCGCTGAACGCCATTAACAATGATCTGACCGGCGCTCGGAACTGGCTTACCTCCCTGGATGCCCAGATCGAGCAGGAAAAGGCGGCTATCAGCGTGAGTAGCGGCGATGCTTCCAAGCTGGCCAATCTGGTTTCCCAGCGTTTGACGGCCAATCAGAATGTGATCAATTTGGAAAGCAGGCAGCGTGCGGCAGACCAGACTCTGAAAAATGCTCAGGCGGCGCTGGATGCCAAGAAGGGTACTACAGATCTAAACAATGTACTGAATCAGCAGAAGGCATTTGCAGAGTTGTCCCTCGGGAATGCCAAGGATTTCTTTGAACTAAAGAAAAAGGCATATGATGAACTGATAAAAAATATCGGAGATACCTATGCGTTGAGCGAAGCCAGTGATGCCATTGCCCTTGCGCAGAAAGAGGTAGAGGACGCCCAGGCTAAGGTAGATAAGCTGGTCACCGGCGCTATGGGCAGCGAGGTAACGGCGCCGATTTCCGGTCTTATTACCGCTGTCAATGTGAAATCCGGTGTGGAGACTCCCTCTGATGGGATTGTATTCACCATGCAGCCCGAGGGTAAAGGGTATACCCTGAGTTTTTCCGTGACCAACCAGCAGGCCCAGCGTGTATCCGTGGGCGATCAGGCGGAACTGGTCAATGCTTGGAGGTATGATGACATTCAGGTGACTCTTGCCAGCATCAAGCCTGACCCCAACAACCCGGGGCAGAACAAGCTGCTGACCTTTGACGTGACAGGGGAGAGCGTGATTGCGGGCCAGAGCCTGAATGTATCCGTGGGCCAGAAGAGTGCCAATTATGATATGACGGTACCCAACAGCGCCATCCGTGAGGATTCCAACGGCAAGTTCATCCTGGTGATTACTTCCAAGAGTTCCCCTATCGGTACCCGGTATTTTGCGTCCCGTGTGGATGTGGAGGTGCTGGCTTCGGATGATACCAAGTCGGCGATCAGCGGCGCTGTGGAGTCCTATTCCTATGTCATTACCACTTCCACCAAACCCGTGGAAGCAGGTAAGCAGGTAAGGCTGGCTGACAATTAGGACGTGATATGCATATAGAGGTAAATATGAAAAAATGGTTGAGATCTTTATCTGGCAGACAGATCAGGCTGGGAATGTCAGCCGGGATCTCCGCAATACTGTTTTTGGCACTGACCGGCGTGATTGCCCTGCTTGCGGGAAGGCAGGCGGAGCAGCATATTGATCAGCGCTGGGACAGCGAGGGAGGAGTGGCACAGGTAAGCTGTTTCTTCTCCCCCAACGCGGGGGTTACCCAGGACAGTATAAGTACTTTTGAGCATACGCTGGACAGCGCGCTCAAGGAGGCATCCATTGAGCAGGACTCGCCCAATCCCGGTGCAAGACTGTGGGCCGATGCCTACAGCGCGGACGGTACCATTACCCTGTCCACGGATAAGGGGTCAGTGGAGGCGGATGCCCTGGGCATTGGAGGTGATTTTTTCCTGTTTCACCAGCTGCAGCTGATAAGCGGCTCCTACTTTTCCGGCAATGACCTGATGCAGGATTATGTGATTCTGGACAGGGACGCAGCATGGCAGCTTTTCGGATCCACGGATGTGGCAGGGATGTATGTGAATATAGCCGGGAGGCCTCATATTGTGATCGGCGTGGTGGAGCGCCCTGCCGGGAAACTCTATGAGGCTGGAGGATTGGACGGAATCAGAGTTTATGTGTCCCTTGAAACGCTGACCACCTACGGGAAGAGCAACGGCATTAATCACTTTGAGATCGTTATGCCCAATCCGGTAAAGCAGTATGCTCTGAACTATGTAAGGGAAAACCTGGGGAGCCCGGAAAAGGAAGTGGAGGTGCTGGAAAACAGCAGCCGTTACCAGATTGGCAAGCGGCTTCGGCTGTTGTTGGATTTCGGTACCCGCTCCATGAACGGCAAGGCCATTATCTACCCCTATTGGGAGAATGTGGCCAGGGGCTATGAGGATATCCTGGCGTTGCTCACCCTGTTCCAAATGATATTTCTGGTATATCCCTCCGGGGTCCTGCTGGTCTGGATCGTGATTCGCTGGAAGAACAAGAAATGGACCGCCAGAACAGTACTTGGGGCCGTGCAGGATAAGCTGCAGCGGGCCGCTGAGAAGAGGAGGGCACAGCGCAGGTCCGGGGAGGAGAAATCCTGGCTGGATGAGGATCCATCCTTTTCGGAAAAAGAGCAGAAAAGGAGAGATCGGGAGGAGCGTAGGCAGCAAAAGCAGGAGGCGCGCAGACGCCGCAGGCTGGAGAAAGAATTTCAGACAGAGTCAAAGAAGTCCGGTAAGAAGAAGTAAGCATCGGAAAAGTGGGAGTTAGATTTAAGAAAAGAGGATATTATGAAAAAAGATTTATTGAAAAGAGGGCTGGCTTTGGGCCTTGCGGCGGTCCTGACCCTGGGGCTTAGCGCCTGTGGCGGTGGCGGCAAGGATGAGAACAGCCAGCTGGCCAAGGAAAATGTGTATTCTTTCCAGGAAATTACCCAGATTGATGGTGATGAAAACATCAATGACATGGTATTTCTGGACGGCAAGCTGTACCTGATGACCACTAAGTACTCCTGGGATGAGGAGGGGAATTCTGAAAGCGTATTCGGCTACTATGTGTCCAATGCGGACGGCACGGATAAGAATTTTGTCCAACTCACAGGTCCCAAGAGAGAAGGAGAGGGCGGCCGCGGTTGGATTAACAATACCCTGTTTACAAAGGGCGGGTATATCTATGCCGTTGAAAATTCCACCTATGAGGATTCTTCCGATCCGGAGAACTATGTCTATGAGGACAGATATTATCTGAACTGCTGGGATATGGAGGGCAATCTGGCCTGGTCGGAGCGGATCGACAGCGGGAATCCGGACGAGTATACCTATTGCAACTATCTGCTGGACGGCGGCGAGGGAAGGGCCCTGGCCATAATGGGAGGCAGCAAGTATGAGGCGGTAATCTACGGGCCTGACGGTAAGGAGGTCAGCCGCAAGGAACTGGACCAGAACCTTTTAGAGCGTGTCAACACTCTCTTTACCAAGAAGGACGGCACATTAATGATGCTGACCTATGATGAGGACTGGTCCAAGTGCTATCTGGCCAGTTATGATATAGATTCCAACCTTATGGGGGAGAAGACGGAAGTACCCTTTATATTCAATTACAATGTGCGTCCAGGGGTCGACTCAGACCTGCTGCTGACCAACAATTCCGGTATATATACCTGGAATGTGGGAGATGCGGAGCCTAAAACTCTCATGGACTTTGTAAATTCCGATCTCCCGGCCAATAATGTACAGTATATACAGATCGTAGATGACCAGCATTTTGTGGCCATCTATAGCGACATGGAAAAATGGGAGCAGAAATGCGCTTACTTTACTTATGTGGATCCTGCGGACATCCCGGATAAGGAAGTAGTGGTGCTGGGCGGAGAGTATGTGAGTTCGGATGTCAAGTCCAAGGTCATTGCATTCAACAAAGCCAGCGACCAGTACAGAATCACTGTGAAGGACTACAGTACATACAACACAAATGAGGACTGGACCGCAGGGCAGACCCGGCTTAACAGCGATATTACCAGCGGACAGATGCCGGATATCATGCTTTTAAACAATATGAGCAGCTATGGCAATTATATATCCAAGGGTCTGTTGGCGGATATCGGTAAGCTGCTGGAAGCGGACGAAGAACTGGGCAAGCTGGAGTATCTGCAAAACGTGTGGGAGGCTTATTCCGTGAACGGTAAGTTGTACGCCGTGGTTCCCAGTTTCAATGTGCGGACCATGATCGCCAAGAAGTCCCTGGTGGGAGAGCCTCAGTCCTGGACCATGGAGGATGTGGAGGCGGTGCTGGCCACCATGCCCGAGGGGGCAAAGGCTTTTGGCGATATGATGCGGGACAGTTATATCTACTATATGCTGAGTTATGCAGGCCAGGACTTTATTAATGTGGAGACGGGTAAATGTAATTTTAACTCACAGAGTTTCATTGATATGTTGGAGTATGCCAAGACTTTACCCACAGAGTATCCCCAGGACTATTGGGATAATTATGATTATTCTTACAATGAGAGCCAGTATCGGGAGAACCGCAGCCTGCTGTATGACCTGTATATCAGCAATATCAAGGATTGCAAGTACCAGATCAAGGGTTACATGGGTGAGGAGATCTCTTTTGTTGGCTTCCCCACGGCGGATTCCAACGGCTCTGTACTCAATTCGGGCAATTATACATTTATGATCTCGGCCAGATCCAAGCACCAGGACGGCGCCTGGCAGTTCGTGCGTCAATTCCTGACAGAGGAATACCAGTCCGGCGATCAGTTGTATGACATGCCGGTGCTGAAGTCTGCCTTCCTGGAAAAGGCGAAGCAGGCTACGGAGAGGAGTTACTGGACGGACGAGGACGGCAACAAGCAGTATTATGACGATACCTGGAATATCAACGGAGAGGAAGTCATTCTGGAGCCTTTCACCCAGGAGGAAGTGGACGCTATCTGTGAGTTCATCTATACAGTGAACCGCACGGCGTACTACAATGAAGATATCCGCAATATTATCGTGGAGGAGGCCGAGGCTTTCTTCAGCGGGCAGAAGAGCGCGCAGGATGTGGCGGATGTTATTCAGTCCAGGGCGCAGGTGTTTGTGAACGAAAACCGTTAGGAGACCGGCATATCATATCGGACTGATCAGGGAAAGGCTGGATCTATAACAGATTCAGCCTTTTCATGTGGTTTTCGATATGCAGTTCCTGCCCATGTTCTTTCAGCCAGTTCCTGTGAATCTTGTACTCGGGCATCACGGAGGCCACCAGATTCCAGAATTCCCTGGAATGGTTCATATGGGTCAGGTGGCAGAGTTCATGTATTACCACATAGTCCAGTACCCGTGGCGGGGCGAACATGAGGCGGTAATTGAAGGACAGGGTGCCGGTGGAGGAACAGCTTCCCCAACGGGTCTTTTGATCGCGGACGGTGATGCGGCTGTAGCTGCCGCCGGTAAATTGCAGATAATGTCTGCAGCGTCCGGCAAAGTGCTCTCGGGCCGCCTGTCTGCAGCGCCGGTCCATGACTTCCATACGTTTTAAGGTCTCTGGGGGATATGCGGTTGCAGCTTTACTCATGGGATTGCTCCTTCTATTTTAGATTATGTTGTTGCTGTCTTTACAATTAAATCAGTTGAAAGACGCAGGGAGGAAAGTATGCAGGAAAGAAAATGCATCATTGTAGCGGCAGGGGAACAAAGGGTAACGCAGATTCCGGCAGCCGGGGGAGATCTGGTCATTGCTGTGGACGGGGGGCTGGACTACTGCGCCCTGCTGGGATTGGAGCCGGATCTGGTGCTGGGAGATTTCGACTCGGCAGGAAAGGAGCAGCTTGCGCGTATCGCCCGGTGGGAGCGGGAGGATCCCCGGCGGGTGGTACGTCTTAAGCCCGAGAAGGACGATACGGATACCCTGGCGGCTATACGGCTGGCTCTGGAGCGGGGTTATACTTCCTTTGCGCTCTACGGGGCCACCGGAGGGCGGCTGGAACACACCATCGCCAATATTCAGTGTTTGTTGTTTCTGAAGCGCCATGGTGCGGCAGGATATATGACAGACGGGATGGGAAAAATCTTTGTGATGGAAGATGAGGAACTGTGTTTTCCCGCTTCCACGAAAGGCTATCTGTCCCTGTTATCCCTGGGAAAAGAAGCCCTGGGGGTAAACATCCGAGGAATGAAGTATGAACTTGACAACGCCAGAATTACCAATGACTTTCCCGTTGGAATCAGCAATGAGTTTATCGGGCAGGAGGCCCTTGTGAGCGTGGGCTGCGGCCAGTTGCTGGGGATCATGTCGGCCGGTAATTAAATCATCTGCTTATCCACATCAATGACGGCGCAGTAGCCGGAATCCTGCTCTTTCAGGCGGCGGTCTATGAGCTCACAGAGTCCGGCGTCGCTGTAGTCGAAATCATAGGGGGTCACCACATCGAAAATCAGATTGGTGTGGGTGGGGCCGGCCACGATGCGGAAGTCATGAAGCGTGAGCCGCCCGTCAATGTCGGAGATGACCTGTTGGGCCATAGCCTTCAGGTGCTGGGTCTGCTGGTCATGGATACACACCGGGTCCATGTGGATCACGGCACTGCATCCCAGTTCGCTGCGCAGCCGATGCTCCGCCAGATCAATGGTATCATGGAGTTCCAGCAGATTGCCGTCCGCAGATACTTCCGCATGCAGGGAGATCAGCACCCGGCCCGGTCCGTAATTGTGGACGATCAGATCGTGGATTCCCAGGACCGCGTCGTAGGACAGTACGATCTCCTCGATCTGCTTCACAAATGCCGGTTCGGGCGGCTGGCCCAGCAGGGGGTTCAGAGTATCTCGGGCGGCCTGGAAACCCGCGTAGAGGATAAACAATCCCACCAGTACGCCGCAGTAGCCGTCTATGGACAATCCTGTATAATGGGCTGTCAGAGTGGCCGCCAGTACTACGGCGGTAGCCAGCATGTCGCTGAGGCTGTCGGTGGCGGTGGCCTTCATGGCAGCGGAATCAATCTGTCTGCCGATTCGGGCATTATACAGAGCCATATAGCATTTCACCAGGATGGACAGGGCCAGGATCACCGCAATCACGGGAGAGAAGATCAATTCCTCGGGATGGAGGATCTTGTCCACGGAACCTTTGATCAGTTCCAGCGCCATCAGCAGGATCAGCAAAGACACCAGAAATCCGGAGATGTACTCAATTCGGCCATGCCCGAAAGGATGGCCCGGGTCCGGCTTATGTCCGGCCATCTTAAAACCGATCAGGGTGATGATGGAGGAACCGGCGTCCGACAGGTTGTTAAAAGCATCCGCGGTGATGGCAATGGATCCGCTGAACATGCCCGCAAAAAATTTGCCCGCGAAGAGCAGCAGATTAAGCCCGATTCCGACTGTACCGCACAGCACACCGTAGGCCTGCCGCACGACGGGGGATGCGGTATTGTTTCTGTCTTTTATAAAAAGTCTGGTCAGAAGGGTAATCATGGCTTTCCTTTCCCCATAATTTGCAGGATGCGTCATTTGGATATTTTATCATTTTACCCCATGGCTGTGTGAAATGCAACCCCCATGTTTTATACAAAATACTGTTGCGCGGCGTGGAAATAAAGTGTATAATTTCCACGAAAAGCCAAATACTGAAGGAATGTGCTCTGTGTGAGCGGAAATGGAGGGAATATGAGCAAGAAACCGATGGTCTTAATGATTCTGGACGGCTACGGCCTGAACGAAAAGGCGGAGGGCAACGCCGTGGCCCAGGCAGCGAAGCCCAATTTGGATAAACTGATGCAGGAATGTCCCTGGACGAGGGGCAATGCCAGCGGCATGGCTGTAGGCCTGCCGGAGGGGCAGATGGGCAACTCTGAGGTGGGACATCTGAATATGGGCGCGGGCCGCATCGTATATCAGGAACTTACCAGGATCACAAAGGAGATCATGGACGGGACATTTTTTGAGAATCCGGCCCTTCTGAAGGCGGTGGAAAACTGCAGAAAGAACAGCAGCGCCCTGCATCTCATGGGCCTTCTGTCCGACGGGGGCGTACACAGCCACAATACCCACCTTTATGGCCTGCTGGAACTGGCTAAGAGGCAGGGACTTGACAAGGTGTATGTACATTGCTTTCTGGACGGCAGGGACACGCCTCCTGCCAGCGGCAAAGGTTTCGCCCAGGACCTGGCGGCGGAGATGGAGAAGATCGGCGTGGGCAGGATCGCTTCTGTAATGGGCCGCTATTATGCCATGGACAGGGATAATAATTACGACCGGGTGAAGCTGGCCTATGATGCCATGACCAGGGGAGAGGGGCTGACTGCCGCCTGCGGTATCTGCGGCATCCAACAGTCCTACGACCGGGAGGAGACAGATGAGTTTGTTAAGCCCACGGTGGCGATGGAGGACGGCAAACCTGTGGCAGTGGTGCAGGACGGGGATTCCGTGGTATTCTTCAATTTCCGGCCGGACCGCGCCAGAGAGATCACCAGGGCTTTCTGCGATGACGATTTCAAGGGTTTTGACCGGGGTGCCAGAAAGGATATCACCTTTGTGTGCTTCAGCGATTATGATCCCACTATCCCCAATAAGGAAGTGGCGTTCCACAAGGTAGCGGTTACCAATACCTTCGGGGAATGGCTGGCGGCCAACCATATGACCCAGGCCAGGATCGCCGAGACCGAGAAGTATGCCCATGTGACTTTCTTCTTCAATGGCGGTGTGGAGGAGCCTAACCCCGGCGAGGACAGAGTGCTGGTGAATTCCCCCAAGGATGTGGCCACCTATGACCTGAAGCCCCAGATGAGCGCTTATGAGGTTTGCGACCGATTGTGTGAGGCCATCCGCAGTGACAAATATGATGTGATCATCATTAATTTTGCCAATCCGGATATGGTGGGACACACCGGTGTGCAGGGGGCGGCCGTCAAGGCTGTGGAGGCCGTGGATACCTGTGTGGGCAAGGCTGTGGAAGCCATCCGGGAAGTGGGCGGTATTATGTTTATCTGCGCCGATCACGGCAATGCGGAGCAGCTGGTGGATTACGAGACCGGCGCGCCTTTCACCGCTCATACCACCAACCAGGTGCCCTTCATCCTGGTGAATGCGGATCCGGCTTACGGCCTGCGGGAGGGCGGCTGCCTGGCAGACATCATTCCCACACTGATCGAACTCATGGGTAAGGAGCAGCCTGCGGAGATGACGGGCAAGAGCCTGCTGGTCAGGAAGTAAGGAACTGGAAAACAGGAGACAAAGGGTAAGCGCATCAAGTGCTTACCCTTTTGTTCAGGAACTTAAACAGGAGGACAGTATGGCAAAGGTTACATTGGGTAAAACGGGGATTACAGTGGAGAAAAATGCCTTCGGGGCCCTGCCCATCCAGCGTATAGGCAGGGAGGAGGCTGTGAAGCTGCTGCGCAGGGCTTACAGCCGGGGCGTGACTTTTTTCGACACGGCCAGATGGTATACGGACAGTGAGGAGAAACTGGGGGAGGCTTTTCAGGGCATGCGGGAAAAGGTGTACATAGCCACCAAAACCGGGGCTTCCACCCCGCAGGAATTCTGGCGGGATCTGGAGACTTCTCTGGGCAATCTGCGGACGGACTATATCGACATCTATCAGTTCCACAATCCTTCTTTCTGTCCCAGGCCGGAGGATGGCACGGGTTTGTACGAGGCTATGCTGGAGGCCAGGGCCCAGGGGAAGGTGCGTCATATCGGTATCACCAACCACCGGCTGAATGTGGCAACGGAGGCTGTGGAAAGCGGTCTGTATGAGACGCTGCAATTCCCCTTCTGTTATCTGGCCACGGAAAAAGACATTGAACTGGTGAGGAAAACGGAGGAGGCCGGTATGGGATTTATTGCCATGAAGGCGCTGTCCGGCGGGCTGATTACCAATTCCGCGGCGGCTTACGCTTTCCTGGCGCAGTACGAGAATGTGCTGCCCATATGGGGCGTCCAGCGGGAGTCGGAACTGGACGAATTTCTTTCCTATATTAATAATCCTCCCGGAATGAATCCGGAACTGGAAGCGGTGATCGCCCGTGACAGGCAGGAACTGCTGGGGGATTTTTGCAGGGGCTGCGGCTATTGTATGCCCTGCCCTGTGGGGATCGAGATCAACAATATGGCCCGGATGAGCCTGATGATCCGCAGGGCTCCCTCTCAGGCCCAGCTGACACCACAGATGCAGGAGAAGATGCATAGAATTAAAGAGTGTCTGCACTGTGGAAAATGCAGGAGCAAGTGTCCTTACGGGCTGGATACGCCCAAGCTGCTGGAAAAGAATTATCAGGATTATCTGGAGATCCTGGAGGGAAAGCCGCTTTGATTTTTTTACAATCTGGAAGAAATTAGACAATACTGATACAAGTATGTGACAGTACGGCAGGAAAATAGAACCCATGAAAGGGCAGAATGCCGGACTCTCAGGCATCCTGCTTCTAAACGGGAGGATGATAAGATGCAGCAGAAGAACGCAAGAAAAAGACGGCAAATTTATTTTTTGACAGTGGGGGTAACGGCGGCGTGGTTTTGTATCGTGCTGTGCCTGATGCAGTTGATGCAGGTCCGGGCGCAGCTCAGGGAGCAGAAGGAACAGATCAGCCGTGCTTACAATATGCTTGCCCTGTACTATGGGGAGAACGCCGGGGATCTGGAGAACAGCGATGTGGGGCAGGCAAGCTTCAGTATGACGGATCTCAGCCATGAAAGCGCCGGAGAGGAAGAGATGGGCACTCTGGAGTTATCTTATCCGGAAAGGTGTGGGCTGGATTATGTGGAAAGGCCCCAGGACCGGACCGACCGCCAGGTGCTGGAGAGGCTTAGGGAACTGGGAGAGCAGGACGAGCGGATTGCAGCCATCCTGCAGAACAGCGGAGCATACCCGGCCAGGCTTTTAGAGGCTTTGGCCAATAACCCGGAGATGGCAGATTTTGTGGAGGGCTGGCCTACGGCGGAGCACAGGGCTGCAGGAGGGCTCACCAACGGCGAAAAGAAAGAGAAATTTCCTCTCTTTCTGCAATGGGATCCCCGCTGGGGCTATGCATCCTACGGGGAAGACAGCTGCATTGCCATTTCCGGCTGTGGTCCCACCTGCCTGTCCATGGTACTATATTATCTCACAGGGGATGAAAGCCTGACGCCGGATGTTATTGGGGATTACAGCATGGATAACGGTTATTATCTGCCGGGTACCGGTACGCTGTGGGCCCTGATGGAGGATGTAGCCCCTATATACGGGGTGGGAGTAAAGCAGCCCGAAGCGTCTGAGTGGCAGATGAAATCCGCCCTGGACCGGGGGGCCGTGCTGATTTGTTCCATGAAGCCCGGAGATTTTACGGCGGGCGGACATTTTATCGTGATATACGGCTATGACCAGAACGGTTTTCTGGTCAACGATCCCAACTGTGTGGCCCGGAGCCGTCAAAGCTGGAGTTATGAACAGATCAGCAGACAGATGAAGCATCTCTGGGTCTTTGAATAACAGATAATTGCATAAACAGCCCCCTTTTTGGAAACACTCTTAGCAGATTACGCAAAGCGCAAACAGCATGAACTCTAAACAGGAGGCTTTTATTATGGTATTTTTGGAGATTATCAAGGTACATGGTCGGGAAATTCTGGATTCCAGGGGAAATCCCACCGTGGAGGCGGAAGTTGCCGTCAGGAATAAGGCGGACGGACATGTTCATACGGGATTGGCGGCAGTGCCTTCCGGCGCCAGCACCGGCCGCTTTGAGGCGGTGGAACTGAGGGACGCGGAGCCCAGGTATTTTGGGCTGGGCGTGCGCCATGCGGTGAAAAACATCAACGAGAAGCTGGCCCCTCTGCTCTGCGGCCGCAATGCTCTGGAGCAGATCCAGATTGACAGTCTGATGATTGAGACAGACGGCACGGACAATAAAGCCAATCTGGGGGCTAACGCTATCCTGGCGGTATCCCTGGCCTGCGCAAAGGCGGCGGCCTGCGCGCTGCACATCCCCCTGTACCGTTATCTTGGAGGTACTTCGGCCAGACGCATGCCCGTACCCATGATGAATATTTTAAACGGCGGAAAGCATGCCGCCAACACCGTGGACTTCCAGGAGTTTATGATCATGCCCGTACAGGCGGAGAGTTTTGCGGAAGGCTTGCGGGTGTGTGCGGAGATATACCATAATTTAAAGGGCCTGTTACAGGAGCAGGGTCTTTCCACAGGTGTGGGGGACGAGGGTGGTTTTGCTCCGGATCTTCCGGACGCGGAGAGCGTGCTGGGCTATATTGTGGAAGCCATCAACGCCGCCGGCTACACCCCGGGACAGGATATTAAAATCGCCCTGGATGTGGCCAGCAGTGAACTGTTCAATGAAAAGACAGGGATGTATCATTTTCCCGGAGAGAGCCGCCTGAAAGGCCAGGAGGTGATACGGGACACCCAGGAGATGATCGCCTATTATGAGCGGCTGATTGAGCAGTTCCCCATCTATTCCATTGAGGACGGCCTGGCGGAAGACGACTGGGACGGCTGGCAGCAGATGACGCAGCGGCTGGGGGATCGGGTTCAGCTGGTGGGAGACGATTTGTTCGTGACCAATGTAAAACGTCTGGACGCGGGGATCAAACTCCGTGTGGCCAACGCCATTCTGGTGAAAGTCAACCAGATCGGTACCCTGACGGAGGCGTTGGAGGCAGTGGAGCTGGCCAAGCGCAACGGTTATCATGCCGTGATTTCTCACCGTTCCGGAGAGACAGAGGATGCCACCATAGCGGATATCGCGGTGGCCATGAACACCGGGCAGATCAAGACAGGCGCGCCCTGCCGCAGTGACCGGGTGGCCAAATACAACCAGCTGCTGCGCATCGAGGAAGAACTGAAGGGATATGGCTGCTACAGCGACCCGGGCCGGCGATAAAAATAGGAAGAAAGGTACTTGCGCATAGGGAACAATTATGCTATAATCAATTTTGTGCGACACGACAAGGTGTAAGGATCGCGCTCTCATAGAAGGGCTAAGAGGAAAGAGGTATTGTCATGGGAGTATTGAGAATTATTCTGACAGTTTTGTTCATTTTTGATTGTATAGCATTGGTGATTGTAGTATTGATGCAGGAGGGCAAGGCGGCAGGACTTGGCGCAATCAGCGGCGCGGCAGAGACCTATTGGGGTAAGAATAAGGGTCGTTCCATGGAGGGAATGCTGGTGAAACTCACCAAGATCCTGGCTGTGGCATTTATCCTTTTTGCTGTGGTACTGAACCTGAATGTATTCTAGTGGCGAAAGAAGAACACCCTTGCTGGTCAAGGGTGTTTTTTAAATGTTCTGCCCGGATATTGCCGCAGATGCAGCCGGGGCGGGCAGGTGGAGAAGATGTATGGAAAATAATGAAAATATAGAGAGCATTGGACAATCAGAAGAAACAGCAGCAGAAAAGAGGAAAGACATTCTCTGCGAACTGGTGGCGGACAAGCAGTATGTACCCATGAAGGAGAAGGAACTGGCCATGCTGATGCAGGTGCCCAGGGAAGAACGGGGGGAATTGCACCGTCTCCTGGAAGAACTGCTGACAGAAGGGCGGTTAACCGTAAACGCCCAGGGAAAATACAAAAAGCCGGAGGGGCAGATCCTGACGGGTATATTTGTCAGTCATGCCAAGGGCTTCGGGTTTGTGGAGGTGGAGGGTATGCAGGAGGATCTGTATATCCCCCAGGACATGACCGGGGGCGCTTTTCATGGCGACAGGGTGCAGGTGGCTCTGCTTGGGAGCGGGTATGCCGGCGGCCAGTCTCAGGAGTCCCGGGCCGGAGTTAAAGCGGAAGCCCGGGCAACTGCACGAGTGCTGCGGGTATTGGTCCGGGGGATCACCCAGGTGGTGGGCACATACCAGAAGTCCCGGAACTTCGGGTTTGTGACACCGGATAACCGCAGGCTCCCCCAGGATATTTTTGTGCCTCAGGAATGGTCTAAAGGGGCCGTTACCGGTCATAAAGTGGTGGTGGAGATCACCGATTACGGCAGCAGCGAACGCAATCCTGAGGGAAAGGTGGCGGAGATTCTTGGGCATGTGAACGATCCGGGGGTGGATATTCTGTCCATCGTGCGGGGATATGAACTTCCTGAAGGTTTTGGGGAAAAGGTGCTGAATCAGGCGGAGCGGGTGTCACAGGAGGTCTCGGAAGCAGATATGACGGGCCGCCGGGATCTGCGGGAGCAGGTGCTGATTACCATAGACGGGGAGGACGCCAAAGATCTGGACGATGCGGTGAACGTCACATTTGACGGTGAATATTACCGTCTGGGAGTGCATATCGCGGATGTGACCAATTATGTACAGGAGGGATCGGCCCTGGACCGGGAAGCCCTGAAGCGGGGCACCAGCGTATATCTGGTGGACCGGGTAATCCCCATGCTTCCCCATGTGCTGTCCAACGGCATCTGTTCCCTGAACGAGGGGGTGGACCGATTGGCACTGAGCTGCCTGATGACCATTGACCTCAGAGGAAATATAACTGATTATGAGATCTGTGAGTCCGTGATCCAGGTGCGGCACCGCATGTCTTACACCGGGGTAAAGCGACTGCTCACGGAGGAGGGGCTGACGGAGAAGGAACCCGCTTTTGCAGAGTATGCACCGCTTTTACCCATGCTCAGGGAGATGAAGTCCCTGTCGGCGCTGCTGCGGAAAAAGCGGTGGGAGAGGGGCGGCATTGATTTTGACTTCCCGGAATGCAAGATTATGCTGGATGAAAAGGGTGTGCCCCAGGAGATCCGGCCTTATGAGCGCAATGTGGCCACCCGAATGATTGAGGATTTTATGCTGGCGGCCAACGAGACCGTGGCGCAGCATTTTTACTGGCAGGAACTGCCCTTTGTATACCGGGTGCACCAGGCTCCGGATCAGGACAAGATTCAGAAGCTGGCAGCTTTTCTCCATAATTTCGGATATTATATTAAAAATATCGGCCAGATGGGAGGCCGTGCGGCGGGGGGACGTGAGAACATCCGAAGAGACAGGGCGAAAGGCCGTCCGGCCAATGTCCATCCCAAGGAGATTCAGAAACTCTTACAGAAAGTGGAGGGCGAGCCGGAGGAAGCCATGATCAGCAGGCTGACGCTGCGGAGCATGAAACAGGCCAAATACAGCACCGAATGCGATGGGCATTTTGGCCTGGCCTGCCAGCAGTATTGTCATTTTACTTCCCCCATAAGGCGCTATCCGGACTTGCAGATCCATCGTATCATTAAGGAGCAGCTCCGGGGCCGGCTGAACGAAGAGCGGATCCGCCATTACCGGGATATTCTGCCGGAGGTGGCCAACCAGTCCTCCCGGCTGGAACGCCGTGCCGATGAGGCGGAACGGGAGACGGATAAGCTGAAAAAAGTCCAGTATATGGAGAAACGGATCGGAGAGGTCTATGAGGGCGTGGTATCCGGCGTCACGGCCTGGGGAATTTATGTGGAATTGCCCAACACCGTGGAGGGACTGGTGCATGTGTCCCGTCTGCCCGGAGATTATTACTGCTATCATGAGGACAGCTATGAGATGGTAGGAGAGGCCACCGGCCGTTCCTTTGGCCTGGGACAGCCGGTGGCCGTGCGGGTGGCGGGCACGGATCGGCTGCTGCGCACCATTGATTTTGATCTGGCAGAGGATGGGGAAACAGAACTTTAAATAAGGAGAGAGGAACATGGCAAAGCAGAAAGAAAAACAGAAACTGATCGCCAACAACAAAAAGGCTTACCATGACTATTTTATTGAGGAGAGTTACGAGGCGGGCATCGCTCTCCACGGCACGGAAGTCAAATCCATGCGTCAGGGTAAGTGCAGCATTAAGGAATCCTTCATCCGTATAGAAAACGGTGAGGTCTATGTGTACGGTATGCATGTGAGCCCTTATGAGAAGGGAAATATTTTCAACAAGGACCCGCTGCGGATTAAGAAGCTGCTTTTGCACAAATACGAGATTAACAAGCTGTCTGGCAAAGTGGCGGAGAAGGGACTGACCCTGGTGCCGCTGCAGGTGTACTTCAAGGAGGGCAAAGTCAAGGTGGAGATCGGCCTGGCCAGGGGGAAGAAGCTGTACGACAAGCGCCAGGATATCGCCAAAAAAGACCAGCGTCGGGAGGCAGAAAAGGAATTTAAGGTAAAAAATCTTTAAGTTATAATTTCCAGAAAATGATCCACAGGATTACTTGCCAAAGCTGCTGGAAGATGTTATAATGAAGATGCTCTCAGGAGAGCAGAAAAGCAGTGGTCTGATATTTTGGATTGCTGATTATACGGGGTAGTAAAGGTTTCGACAGGGGTCTTGCAGCTGGAGAAGCTATCCGTTGCGACACGTTAATCGCACAATTAAACTAAACGCTGAAGACAATAATCAGTTAGCATTTGCAGCTTAATAAGCTGTAAGTGACGTCGCCTCAGGCGGCTTGTCCGGTCCAGAGCACCCACACTTTGGAGTCCGGGCATCGACTTTGTGGGAAACGACATGCGGTAAGCTTTGCCCGCGTGGGCGTATTATGAAGCTACTGTTCCGGCCGGGGAGTCTGTTCGCCAGCCGGTGACAGGAATTGCAGCCCGCCTGATGTGCGGCTGCGAAACAACAGACTATGATAGTAGAAGGACAGGGAATGGGCTTTTGGACACGGGTTCGACTCCCGTCTGGTCCATGTAAAACACCCGGTATACGCCGGGTGTTTTGAGCTGTTTACTTTCAGGTATCGGAAAGAATTTTTTGAAGGAGTTGAAGTAGAAGAGATGGATTCCACAGATAAGAAAGAGCAGGTTCTGGTCGTAGAAGGTTATCGGTTTGCGACGGTGGCAGATGCGGAGACAGCGAGATTGGAGAAGAAGAAGATCGATAATCTGGAACAACATCTCGATTTCCGCAATTTACAGAATGTTTTGATGGTTTATAATAAGGCGATCGATAACAGAGTGTTCCTGACGCCGTTGGGGTTGGGATATTTACAGAGAATGCAGGGCCAGCTGCTCAAGTGCGGTGTGCCGGAAGAGAAGATTAGGCCGGTGCCGCTCTATGCCACTTTCAGCAATAAATCCGAGAGCAGCGGTTCTATTGTACGAAGTCTGGGGGCAGGCGGGGAGAAACCGGAGTACAAAGGGCGTTTTGTCACATCGGTGTGTATTAACGTACTGCTGGCGGCTGCTATTGGTGCGCTCATTCTGCTCTCCATGAGAAGCGATCTTCCAACGATTGTGAATTATAAGACTGCCATTGTCAATGAGTATTCAGAATGGGAGCAGGAATTACAGGAGAGAGAAAGAGCGGTGCGCGAGGCGGAGAAAGCGCTGAAAAAGAATGAAAGGTGATTTTGCTTATGGAGCGGTTGAAAATTCTGGTAGTTGATGATGAGAGCCGTATGCGCAAGCTGGTTAGGGATTTCCTGACCAAAAGCAATTATGAGGTGATAGAAGCCGAGGACGGCGCACGTGCAGTGGATATTTTTTTTGAACAGAACGATATCGCGCTGATTATCTTGGATGTAATGATGCCGAATATGGACGGCTGGCAGGTCTGCAGGGAAATAAGGGAGTATTCCAAGGTGCCGATCATTATGCTGACGGCGAAATCTGATGAACAAGATGAACTCCAGGGATTCGGATTGGGTGTGGATGAATATATTTCCAAGCCTTTCAGTCCCAAGATCCTGGTGGCCAGGGTGGAGGCGATTCTGCGCAGAACCAGCCAGGCAAACGCAGACGAAGTGATGGAAGCAGGGGGGATTTTGATCAATAAAGCGGCGCACAGCGTTTCTGTAGAAGGTAAGCCTATTGATCTAAGCTATAAGGAATTTGAATTGCTGACCTATTTTGTAGAGAATAAGGGCATTGCGCTGTCCAGGGAGAAGATCTTGAACAGCGTTTGGAATTACGATTATTTTGGAGATGCCAGAACCATTGATACGCATGTGAAGAAGCTGCGCAGTAAGATGGGGGAGAAAGGCGAACTGATCAGGACAATCTGGGGTATGGGCTACAAATTCGAGGTGAACGAATAAAGGCGGTATGCGTAAAAGTCAGTATTTATGGGCGTTTCCGGGTTTGGGGATACGCCGGGAGAGGGAGTTTCTACCAAAATACTACCAAATATATGGTTTTTTGGATTAAATTTTCTATTATTTTCTATCATTTTTTACGAATTTCATAGCAGGTTTTTACCGGGGCTGGTTGACATGGATTTCAACCAGCCCCGGCTTGTCAAAGGGCATGGAAAGGCCTGCCATATCTGCTAAAATCCTTTACATTTTTTCCGTGAATTAGCATGAATTATATTTTTATTAGCCCCAAATTAGGTAAGGTAATTTCTGAAAGCCGCATAAACACTGGGTTTCTTGACTCCGCATTAGGAAATTATGATATTTTGTATGAGCGTGTTACATGGATATGGAGGTGGGGAAAGGAAATAGAATTTCAAATTTTTTTGATAAATTTATAATTATTTTGGAGGTAACGGTATACGTAGGAAATGTTTCGGGCATGGGTTCAGGCATTTCAGTATTTCAAGTAAATTTTAAAATAACGAAGGTAAAAATATGAATACTGAAGGCATGAGATTTATGAGAGTGGACGAGGTGGCGGCGATATTGAACATCAGTAAGTCGCTGGCATATTATTTAATGCGTATTGGTGATAGTGACACAGGGATAAGTGTTTATTTATATGTTTATGATGGAACAACATTTTTAGAAATAAGTAAATTAAGTGGCAATATGGAATGGGGAAGATATTATGGTGGAACAATAACTGAGAACGGAGTGACACGAGAAATAGGGAAGGAGGAATTTAATGATATCTATGATAATTGGGAAAACAAACATACGGATTTTGGTGCAAACACTCATTTAGATATTGAGAATATAGAAAATACATTCCAAGTGAAAATTGACGTACAAAGTTCTGGTGAATGGCTTGTAACAAGTGCTGAATAAACCGTACAATAGTTATGATTTCCTGTATATGACAGAAAACACAGGGAAAATATGTAAAAAAGAGCCGCTTGCAAAACAGGCGGCTCTAGTGTATAATCTAATCAGAAAGGTTTATCGGACACGAAGTTCCGATTTGTCCTCAGTAAAATTTTAGCTAATTAAAGAAATAAGCGTCCAACTTTCTCAGGGTCGGGATGCTTATTTCTTTTTATGATTATCTATGTAAGACAGAGCCGCAAAGATAACAAGCAATAATGTCAAAACTTCCATCACGCTCATGGGCACCACCCTCTTTCGTAAGACTAGAGGGCATCTATCAGAAAACCGCATCCTGCTTCCTTTTCAATTACACAATCCAATTATAACACGAATACATATATTTCTCAATTAAAAAATGGAGATACTGCAGGGTTGTTTCATGAAGCGTCCAAAATTATTTTTTATTATAACCCCGCTATTGAGCCAGCCAAAATCCCGTCTAATGAACGCTCTCACAATCTTTCTTCCCTATCAGCTGCTCACATTCGGTAAAAAAGCGCAAAATATCCCCTCTGTCTTATTTACACCTTTTTTCAAACCCTGTATACTTATTTTATCAATAAAAACTGGCTATTCCGCTGAAGACATATTTCTTTCTCAAAGAAGGGTCATCGCTGAAATCATCCATGGCTTCTGTCATGATTTCCGCACAGTCGCCAGACAGTATGGCTATCCGCAGGATGTTATAGGCGAACTTCCTGATCAGCGCCAGATTGTGCTTTGATCTTTTTGCCGGTGACCTGTCTTCACGGAAGGTATCATCCAGCACATGGTGCAGACGGTTTTCAACTGCCCAGTGTCCCTTTTTTATCCGGCCTGTTTCTTCCGCGCTCAGTTCCATGTCTGAGATCATTCCTGTTTTCTGGATATCCTTTCCGATTTCTTCGTCCCGGGCAGGTTTGGGCCTCCGCCTGGAGCCCTTTTCCAGAAAAGTTTTTATATCCGGTGTGATGTCGTTTCCCTGCGCGTCCCTTTCTACCGGTATCCGTATCTGTCTGGCCAGTCCTACTGTTTTTACAAACGGCCATTCTTTCTGTGTTTTTGTCAGAAGGCTGCATTCTGTGCATACGCTGTACCACCGGTACTCCTGTCGGTCACGGTTCCGTTCCTTTTGGCTGGTCTCTTCATATTTTTCCTGCATCTGGGGGTATCTTGGCCTGTAGTCCCTGTCCTTCTCCATTTTTTTATGGTCATCTGACATTTCACCGAAATATTTCAGGATCTCCTCATAGGACTGCGGCTGGTTCTTTTTGACCATCAGTACAAAATGCCCCTCCTGGGAAAGGATCTGCTCCATGGTCCGCGTCTGGGTCCCCACCGCATCCGTCGTGACGGTGCTCCCCTTTATATCAAGCAGTTTCAACAGTTCCGGTATCGCTTTGATCTCGCAGTCTTTATTTTTTATGGGCATCTGTGCCACTACCACCCCCGTTACCGCATCGACTGCATTCAGAACCATTGGTGCCCGGAAATCTTTCACTTTCTCCATTGCGGCCCGCAGCGCTTTCCCATCCACCGCAAGATGGACCCCTTTCGTGCTCACGATCTCCCCAATCCATTCCATAAATTCCAGCGCAAACAGTTCCTCATCTATCCCTGACAGGAGCCGGCACGCTGTGGACGGGGAGGCGATGCCGTTCTTTAATGGAAGGTGCCCCCGCAATTCTTCCAAATGGTTTTTACACCATCTGAGGCTCCTGCGTATCGTTGTCTTCCCCGCAAGGAAACCGGCCACAAGGCATACCAGCACTTCCCCATGGTCATGTTTTGTCTCCCGGCCGCATCTGGGGTCCGGCACCGCTTTCATGTATTCCAGGAGCGGTTTTGTCTGGAACCTGTTTTCAGCACAGGGAAAGATCCACCCCCGTTTTTTCCAGCAGCTGTTCCTGTTCCTGATTTATCTTTGATACCGCCCTTTCTTTTTCCATGTAAAGCAGGTAAATGCTTTTCAGCGCCTGCAGTTCCTGCAGCCCGGCTCCATGTTCTTTATACATACGCCTGCTCAGGGATGAGGCCTGGGCATTAAACTGATAGTGGAAATCCTGTTCCGGTTTCAGCGTCCTTTCTTTCGCGAGGTAGGTTTCCGGCGACCACTTCCACAGGATGATGGAAAGGACATCCTCCCAATCGTTTCCCAGGGGCTTTTTCCATCCTTCCGGGCAGAGCTGCCATACTGCTTTGGAAAACCCGTATTCCCTCACCTCGATCCCGCTAAGGGATATTTTTCTCTTTTCGCTTTTTATGACCCCTTCCGGCGTGATGACACCGATATAAGTATCTACTGGCTGTGGGTATTTCTTCCCGGGGACACGCCTGGATGTCCTCTTATAAAGATAGTAAGTGTCCCCTTTCTTTTTTACCGTGGTTCCCCGTACACGCTGCTCCTGCACCCAATCCGGATATTTCTTTTCTGTCACTGGCATAATATCCTCCTTTCTGTATGGGTAGTATATACCTATACTATATAGACATTATACCTCTACAGGACAAAAAAGTCGAGGGGTATGGAAAATGTGTATAGCTTCCATAACCCTCGTTAAAATGCCGTATTTATTATTTTCTATTATTCTTCATGAAACAACCCTGGGGAATGGGGGAGCTTCGGCACTCCTATTTTGGCGCCTGCTGTCTCGTGATTTTCGTGCAAAATGGGCACGAAAACACTTCGCGGAGGCACCTGTGCACAGTAACCTATTTTGTTACTTTCATGTTTGCCAAATCCGGCTGCAAGTGGATTTGGAGTCCAATATCTTTGTGTTATTCCAGAACAGGAAATGGTTATGCCCGGCCCGCGCGCCGCTTTCGCGGCAAACTCCCAGGTTCAAATAGCCGCGCTTTGCACACAGGCCTGCGCATAACAAAAGCACGGTCAGGCGAAAAGCACCGACACCAGATAGAAGGGCGTGGTTACCGCTTCCGCCTCCGTTATCCTTACGGTGACCCTGTGCCGCTCTGTCCTTTCCTCCTCCAACAACACCTGCAGCGCCAGGCAGTCTCCCCAATCCTCGTCGAAATTGCCGTCCAGAACAACCCCATGCTCCAGATCACCGTCCACAAAAGCCAGGGCTTTCGGCGCAGGCCTGCGCACAGTCCGGCGGTATTGCAGGGCAATGCATCTGCCTTCCACTTCAAAGCTGATTTCATCTCCTGTACACGCCGCCGTCCATCCCCTGCGGAAAGTTTCCGTTATTGCGGTCTGCGGAGTATGGTCTGCCGTAAATCCGCTGCACGTTACAGGACTGATGTTATGGTTGCGGAAGCGCCGTACATTTTCGTAGCGATTCAAGGTGAGATGCTCGGGCAGTGTTCCCAACATGCGCCCTTCTCCTGTGCTCTCTTCTCCTGTATACCCTTCTCCTGTATGCCCTTCTCCTGTATGCCCTTCTCCTGTGTCCTCTTCCCCCTGCTCTCCCTCGGGTCCAGGCGCCCATGTCCGGGCGGAATTCTTTTCCTGAAACTCCCTGTACATCCCTTCAAGCTTATCCGTAATCAGCTCTGCCAAAAGGGCATGCCCTCTGTCGTTGGGATGCAGCCCGTCCGGCGTTACCTCTTCCTCTGACAGCTCTCCGGACTGAATCCGGGAATAAAGCACGTCTCCCATGCAGACCCTGGGCAGACCGTAATAACGCCCTACCTCGTCATGAATCCTCTGCGCGCTGTGGCCGTCGCTGTAAAACCGATTGTGAAGCAGCATCACTGCCGGTTTCCACTCACAGCGCAGCAAATGCCGTATCAGCCCTTCATAGCATTCCTGAAAATGCGCCTCATCCTCATCATTGACGCTGAACTCAACAAACACCATATCCGGCCTGGCGTACAGCAGGTCCTCCTCCGCCCTGGCCGCGCCGAAATGGGAGGTAGTGCCGCCGATTCCCGCATTCACACAGGTTAGCTCCGCCTTGGGAAACCGCTTCTGCCACCAGTCATATACCAGAGAGGCATAACAGTTCTCCTGCCGGGAAGCCAGACTGCCCTGGGTGATGGAGCCGCCCAGAAATCCTATGGTAATTGCCTCCCCTTTTTCCGCCCGGGCAAATACATGTTCAATCCTCTCCGTATCCCTCCAGATATCCTCCCCCAGGGACTCTATGTAAGCGGACAGTTCCTCTGCCATCCGCTCCGCCTCCGGTTTGCGGATATGCCCGTGGGTTCCCCTGCCGTTATTGCTGAACAGAAAATGATGGACCCTCCTGTCCCCCAAACCGGCGCACACCGCGCCAATTGCCCGGTCCCAGTTTTCATGATGATTCAGAATTGTAGTCATGCAGATAATATGAGCCTGGGGATGGATTTCCCGCAGCCTGCGCACCAACCCGGCATACCTTTCCCGCCAGGCAGCGGCCTGCTCCCCCTCATAATCCTCCCCGCAGAAATCCCCGGGATGGGCGTCGTTCTGCCCTACAGCCAGTATGACCACCTGGGGCCTGTACAGGGAAAAATCCCACTGCAGGGGTTTGCCCTCCCCCCGGCCGCCGGACAAGCTGTCCCCACTCCCCAGTTCTGCCGGAAACTTCTCCAGAAGCTGCGCCTGATACTGCACTTTATCAAATATACTTTCCATGCCCTTCTGCTCCGGCTCCATGAAATAACCGATTCCGTCCATCATGGCAATGCCGCCCTGGGCAATGGCATGAAGTCTTGCCCCCAGTTTCCGGGCAGTTATCCACGCATAGGAATAATAACTGTTGGAAAACTCCCCATTGTGCTCCGGGTCCGGCTGCCCGCAGTAGTCCACCGCTTCCGACACCTCTCCCGCGGACACGGAATCCCCGTACACTTCTATCCTCCGGGAGGGCAGCGCCCTGCAGGGAAACAGCTCCAGATCACTGCTGCCCAGAAATCCGTGAATCTGCACCATATGGCAGGAATCCTGGCGTTTAAACAACAGCAGCTCATGGCCGTCTTCTGCCCCATGGCCCGCCTCCCTCTCCCCATCATACAGAAGGATTCTGGTAATGCCGCTTTCCGCCAATTTTACGCAGTGTTCCTGCCCGTCCAGGATATACCCCAGGAAATTATCCCAATAAGCATGGTAATTTGTCACCAATACCTCCAGGCGCCTTCCCCGAAACCGGACGCCCACACTGGTAGCAGGATACGTCCATAAAGGCCCCGCCTCTTTTCCGAAATCAATCCGGCCCTCATACTGCAGCCGGGAATCCCGGGGATCTATGATCTGTTCCCCGTTTCCGGCTTCCCTCTTTAAAATCTCCAATGCCTTCATCTAACTTCCCTCCTGCCAGGCTTTTCCCCTTAGCCGGCAGGGCGGCATCCCGGTTTCCGCCCGTCAGCCGCCCCTGCCCGTATCTTTTACCGCTTTCCAATCTCCCTGTCGGAATCCGTGGTTTTGCTGTGTTCCATAATGTAATCCATAATATCGTCCAACCTGGTGAACGCCAGTCCCACATAGCTGTCCGCGGCGCCGTAATAGATGGCAATCTTTCCGCTTGCGCTGTCGTGGATGGTGGCGCAGGGGAAGCACACATTGGGCACAAAACCCCGCTCCTCATACCACTGCTCCGGTGTCAGCAGGAAATCTTCGCAGCGGTATTTTACAATAGAAGGATTATCAATATCCAAAATGGCGCCGCCGATGCTGTACACATAACCGTTGCAGGTGCCGCTGACGCCATGGTAAAACAGCAGCCATCCCTCACTGGTCTCAATGGGGGCAGCGCCGCCGCCGATTTTCAGGGACTCCCACCATTCGTTTCCCTTGCCCATCACATGCCTGTGCTTTCCCCAGTACACCAGATCCGGACTTTCGCTAAGGAAGATGTCCCCGAAAGGCGTATGCCCGCTGTCCGAGGGCCTGCTTAACAGGCAGAAATTCCCGTTAATTTTCCTGGGAAAAAGCACCGCATTGCGGTTAAAGGGCAGGAAGGGATTCTCAATCCTGGTAAAAGTCTTAAAATCCTGCGTCTTCGCCATGCCGATGGCAGCGCCGTAGAAATCCTGGCACCAGATAATATAATAAGTATCCTCCACCTTCACCAGTCTGGGGTCATAGGCATAGACCGGCATAAACGGCTTTCCCTCCTCGTCCACAAAGGGAATCTTCTCCTCATCAAAATTCCATTGAATGGCATCCTTGCTTCTGCCCATATAAATATACGGTACTCCGTTATTCTGTTCTCCCCGGAAGACGCCGATGAAGCCGTCCTCATAAGGCATTACGGCGCTGTTGAATATTCTGGCCACATTTTTCAGCGGATTGCGGCCGATGACGGGATTCTCGGAATAACGCCAGACGGGCGCTCCGGTAAAGCTTTCCGGGCCTTCCTGCCAGGGTACATTGGGGACCTGTGGACTGATCATTTTATATTTGCTCATATTTTGCTCTCCTTTCCTGGGAAAATGCCTGTGCATTCCCTGAAACACGCCGCGGCAGGCTCTGCCCTGCCTGGAGGGTATCCCCGCCGCGGCATTTTGTTTGGTTTTGCGTTTTTTTTAATGTTATTAAATGTTTTCAAGCAGCTGCAGATTCCGCTCAATGAGGCTGCACCGCTGTGCCACGCAGTCCGGACTGCGGAGGGCGTCCGCCGGGGTGTGGAACACATAATCCGTCAGTTTTTCCATGGTGGTGGACGCCACATGCATTCTGGTGTCACTGGAAGCATAATAAATATATACTTCCCCATTGTCTCTGGCTATGACGCCGTTGGTGAACACCACATTGGACACGTCTCCCACCCGCTCCCCCGCCAGGGGACCCATAAGCAGCCCCCCGGGCCGGGCAATCACTCTGGCCGGATCTTCCAGGGAAGTCGCAAAAGCGTACAGCACATAACGAAGTCCCGCCGCAGTGCCCCGCACCCCATGCGCGATATGTATCCATCCTTCCGGGGTCTTGACAGGCACAGCGCCTGCGCCGTTTTTCACCTCTGTGATGGTGTGGTACTCCCGTTTGCTGATAATGCGCTCCTGATCAATAAGGGGATGCCGGATATCCTCACAAAGCCCGAAGCCGATTCCTCCCCCGGACCCTGTGTCAATAAAGTCGTCCATGGGCCTGGTATAAAAAGCATACTTTCCCTCCACAAATTCCGGGTGAAGCACCACGTTCCGCTGCTGCGGGGAACGGAGGGTCTTCAGATTGGGCAGGCGTTCCCAGGTTTTCAGATCCTTTGTCCGCACAATGCCCGCTGCCGCAACCGCAGCCGATAAATCTTTGGAGGAGGCATCCTTGCTCTCGGAGCAGAAAACCCCGTAGATATAGCCGTCCTCATGCTTTGTCAGGCGCATGTCATACACATTCGTCTCCTCCGGGCAGGTATCCGGCAGCACCACCGGATAATCCCAGAACCGGAATCCTTCCACCGGGCTGTCACTTTCCGCCACGGCAAAGAAGGATTTCCTGTCGTTTCCCTCCACTCTCGCCACCAGGTAAAACCTGCCCTCCAGTTCTATGGCGCCGGAGTTCATCACCGCATTGACGCCCAACCGTTCCTGAAAATACGGATTTGTCTCCTGATCCAGATCGTACCGCCAAAACAGCGGAATGTGCTCCCTGGTAAGTACCGGATACTGGTATCGGTCATAAATTCCGTTATAAAAAAGGGGATCCACTCTGTTGGGGCGGTTCAGCAGTTCCTGCTGCCCTGCCAGTCGCCCGGCATATTCGGGATGTAATTTCATGATTTCTGTTCTCCTGTCTGATGATTTCCTGCAGGCATCTGCTACCTGCCCAATGCTGATTGCTCCGTTATTTCCTGCTTATGATTTCCATACACATCCGTCCGTTGTGGTAAGGACATTTCCAGGGTTCCACAATGGGTCTCTCCAGGGCCGGATTCCCTGCGGCATCCGTGTACCAGAACCACTCGCCGCCATCCCTTTTATCCGCCAGATGTTCCCGGATAAACGCCCAGATATCCCGGGCGGCCTCCAGATAGCGCTGCTCCCCTGTTCTGCCCCAGGCGTTATAGAAGCCCACCACCCCTTCCGCCTGTACCCACCAGACTCTTCTGCCATCCGTCACTCCCCGCTCACATTCGTTTTCCAGAGAGTGATTTCTATACGCTTTTTCGTATACTTCATTTTCCAGATCCCGCAGAATGGGGGACATGCTCACCGTCAGCCCCTCATCCCCCAGAACATCCAGGCACCTGTCCATCAGCCAGGCGGCTTCAATATCGTGCCCATAGGAATGGAGATCAATCAGGCTCTCCATGTCCTGATTGAAAAAGACTTCCTGCCGATGCAGTCCCGGATTGTAAACCCGGGTTTGAATCAGATGCAGAATCCACCGCAGCTTTGCCTCCACAAGCTTTTCCAAACCGCAGATACCGCTGTCCCCTGCCGCCTCCTGCCCACAGGCCTTCGCCTCCCTGCAGGCCAGGAGATATTCCGTATAAGCTTCCAGAACATGCAGCAGGGTATTCATGGTGTGTTCCGCCATAACGCCGTTCTCCGACAATTTGTCATTGGAAACCGGCCGGAAATCCCGGTCCTGGGCCTCCCTGTACCCGTGCACATCGAAACACCTGGTCTCAATCACCCGGATCAGCTCCTCCGCCAGTTTCAGCGCCTCCCTGTCATGAAAGGCCCGGAAGCAGGAGGAAAGCGCATATACCGCAAAGGCCTGATTGTAAGTATGTTTTGTGGTATCCTCCGGCTCTCCCTTGTAATTTACGGACCAGTACACGCCGCCCCGCTCCCGGTCAAGACATTTCTCCTTCAGAAAGCGGTATGCCCACTCTGCCGACTCCCGCAGCGCCCTCTCCAGGGAACCTGCCTCTTCCGCATCGGGACTTCCTGCGGCGCTATCCCGCCTTTTCCCAAAACCCGTCTCCGGGGAAACGGTTTCTTCCTGCATGCAATGATCCTCCTGCATGCGCAGACACATATACGCATTGGAAAAAAACCATAAAATCCGGCTGTTCAGGATGCAGCCCTTCTCTGCGGTCCGATCCACATGAAGGGAAGAATCCATCCACCCGTAAAACCCGCCCTGCTCTTTGTCCCGCAGCTTTACCCAGAACGGAATCAGGCGCCGGAACAGGTGCTCCTCTATCTCCTCGCTTAACATACGCTCCCTCCTCCCTTAAATGTGATAGCTAAATTTTACTAGATATATTAATTAAGTCATTAATCTTTCTTGTGTTTTATCTATGATTCTTGTATCTCCTGTTATTTTCATCTATTTTAACAAGTTTTTTCCTGATTTTTTAGTTATTTTACCATATAACTTTTCCTTTTTTGGTTATTTTTCAGTTCTCTGTACTCTTTCCCTGCTTTTTGATTACTTAAAATTTAATTAACGAATATTGCAATCTTTTTTTCTTTATGATAGAATCAAAACAAAAGCGATACGGCACATCCCCATACGGCAAAGACCGGACACTACATATAATCCATAAACATAAATAACAATAACAAATAGAAGGAAAGCAATCCTATGACTACACCGGACCTGTACAACCCCAATTTACCCCTGTTATCCAAAATGGGCATTGACCACACTTCCTTTCAGCCGGAAGAAGCCGTCAGCCATGCCCTTCTCTGCCGCCTCTCCCTGGAACTGGGCCTGGTGACCAGTCCCCTTTCCTATTACAGAGCCGGTCAATCGGAACTGGGCCTTCTGCGCCTGACCTCGGGAAGCCTGGTATTTACCGCCCTCCCGGAGGAGGCCTCCATCTCCCTGTCCGGAAACTGCCTTTTCCTGTTTGACTGCGCCAGGGCACACAGAATCAAAATACTGAATGCCGCCGAATACGGCATTCTCTACTTCGGCGGACAGAGCCTGCCCTATTTTGCAGAACGGCTCTTTTCTCAAACACCCTTCCGCCTGCTTCCCTTTTCTGCGGAGACGGCATCGGAAATGCACATTCTGTTCGAGAAAAAGGAAGCAGACCCCATGGCCTGCCACATGTATCTGAACACCCTTCTTTCCCGTACGGTCCTGGAACACAGGACCCCCGAAAAAAGCGCTCCCTCCTATCTGCGGGCCATCAAATCCGAACTGGAGACACACTACTATCAGAAATATACCCTGGAAGATCTGGAACAGAAATACAGAAAAAATAAATACAGAATATGCAGGGATTTTAAAAACTGCTTCCAGACTTCCCCCCTGCAGTATCTTCACAAGATACGGATTCAGGCCGCAAAAGACCTGCTGATTGAGACAGACATGAAAGTACATGAAATCAGCTATGAAGTAGGCTATGAGAATGTAAACCATTTTATCGCCCACTTCAAGAAATTTTCCGGCACAACGCCTACCGCATACCGCTGCCGTTTCTGACCTGTTTTGCCGATGGTTGGAACTGCCAAAAAAGAATAAAAAATTTTTCATAGCCACCTAACAAACCCATTTTGCCACAGACTATACAGGTGAAAGCATTGATCAATAGCTTCTGAACCAGAGACAGCCTCCCGGAACATTTCCCCGGGGCTGCGGAGAAAAACATGAAAAAACGCCAACTGCTGAACCTAATCGACAACGAACTACTGGAAAAACTATACGGTTTCTGCTATGCCAGAACAACCGACAGCCATGAGGGACAGGAATTGTGTTCCGAGATTCTGTTCGCCCTGGTAAAATCTTCAAACCGGGAAGGCGAACTGGAACACCCCTATCCTTTTATCTGGCAGGTGGCCCGGAATGTGTACGCCGACTTTGCCAGACACCGCAGACAGCGCACGGAAGCCTTCTATCAGGGAGACCCCGAAGAGATTCTGCCCCTGCTCCCCGCCCCGGAGACGGAGGAGGACTGGCAGGAACCGCTGAACACGGTGTACAGACGGATTGCCTTTCTCACCAAAATCTACCGGGAGACCATGATATGGTTCTACCTGGACGGATTGTCCACGGCCGAGATTGCAAAACGCCACAAATCCAGTGAAACCGCCGTTCGCCAGAGATTATTTTCAGCCAGGAAAAAAGTGAGAAACGAGGTAGATGAGATGACGGAAACCTGTAACAAACCGGTAGCGCTTGACACCATTGAATTTTATATGTGGGGACGAGGCATTGTCGACAACAACTGCAATCCCTGGGATACCTGCACCAGACAGTTCTCCAAACACATTATCTGGCTTTGCCGGAAAAAGCCCCGGAGCGCATCCGAAATTGCCATGCAGCTCAATGTCCCCACCCTGTATGTGGAAGAAGAACTGGACATTCTTACCAGAGGAGGAAACGGAGACTACGGCCTGCTGCGCAGGATGGACGGCGGAAAATATGCCCTGAATTTCATCCTGTTCGACAAAGATACCATAGAGACGGCACATGGCATTTATACGGAACACCTGCCTGCCGTCTGCGGCATTCTGGCAGACTTTATAGAGACCCACAGAGAGGAATACCTTGCCTTTCCTTACCTGAACCGGAAGATTGACCTGAACCTGATCCTCTGGCAGCAGATGCACAAAATTGCAGACGCTTTTATCGACAATGTGGAACGCATTCTGTCCGAACAGTATTTTCCGAACATAGAAAAATCCGCAAGGCCCTTCAGCGTCTATGCCCATGAAGCAAACGGCAAAATGTACAAAAATGGTTGGGACGGCGTATCCGGTTCCCATGTCTGCGGTTATTCCACTGTCTGCATGGACAATATCTACACCGCCCATATCAGACCCCACTTTCACTGCGGACTGAATCTGGCAGCCGATGCGCCCATTCAGCTGGCCCTCCGCGCCATAGACGGACTGGCCGTCAGCGCCCTTACCCGGGAGGAAAAGGAGCCTGCAGCCAAAGCGGTGGAAGAAGGCTACCTGTACCGCGAGGGAGACATGCTTTACACAAAGATTCTGGTAAATGACGTAAAAGATGTTGAACGCATATTCGATATTACCAACAGACTTTCCACAGGATATTTTGACGAACCTTCCCAAATCATTGCCGGGAAGCTGTCCGAATTGTTCCGCAAGACAATTCCGGAACACCTGTTGGGAGAATGGCGCTTTGCCAATCAGCTTTCCGCGCTGCCTATTATGGAATCCCTGACCGATTTTCTGATTGAAAAAGGGCTTCTGATTCCTCCTGCTGACGGCATAGGGGCGGAAGGCTGTTGGATGGGCGTGGCGAAGTAATTGCCGCATCCACCCCTTAATCAGCAGTGATACATACTGCACGGACATATGCCCCGGGATTCCGTTTCAGGAAAATACCTGGGGCAGTTTTATCCTCTATTCATAACTCCCTTTTCAGATCGGTGTTGCTGAAAGCGGCTTCGCCAAACCATTCAATAAAATATCCAAAGTGGACAGCTAATCATTGGTGGATGATAAAATAAAAATGCAGTCTTCCCACAGGGCATTACGAACCCTGATAAGGGAAAAAATAAGGGAAACAAAATCACATAAAACATTATAACACAAAATATACGGGAATTGGTAAACTGATTGAAATGCTTTCAAAAAATCAATGAAAAGAGGACAGATAAAATGAATATGATTTACGCAACATACAATATCCACCATAACAGCATTGACGTATACACTTATGCAGGTTATTTCTTGCGGATAGACTGTAATAAAGCGGAAGAAGGATTGAAAACTACTCCCTGCTCTGAATGTGCCTTAAATGCTCTGGCAATAGATGAACCGCTTGATATGCAAGATTGTATCTTGAATGTCTTATCACGCCATTGCTTCGCTGTCATGCCAAATAATGCCATATTCAGCACATCAGCCTCTGATGCGTATATGACTGAAGTCTGCTGTGGTGTGAGTTCCGTGCAGGAACCGTCATCCAAAATCACGAAAAAAGGGTCCACCCCCACTGTGATGAACCCCACAAAATTTATTGTATTTCCCTACACAGGAATCCTCTCTTTTGGTCCGGTAATTCTGATCCACCCTATCCAAAAGGCCTTCTCGGCTTTCCCTGACCCTATCTATACTCGTGAGCGCATTGATTCTATGCCGGTTTCTGCCCTGGCTTTGCAGAAGCCCTCACTCGTTATCCATCCATGTTGGCAAATGTGATTGAGCATGCGCATAAATTCACATTACAGAAAATACTGCCCCTCAAGCCCCGCACAGCAGCAGCTTGGTATAATCCTCCCTGGGATTGCCGAACACTTCCTCCGTCTCCCCGATTTCGATAATATGACCGTCTTTCATCACCATAATCCGGTCGCACATGCGGTAGACTACATTGATGTCGTGGGAAATAAACAGACAGGCCAGATGCATCTCCTCCTGCAGCTTCAAAAACAACTCCATAATCTGGGCCTGAATGGTCACATCCAATGCGGACACCGGTTCATCCGCAATGAGAAAACCCGGATTGGTAATCAATGCCTGGGCAATACTGACCCGCTGACGCTGTCCGCCGGAAAGCTCTGACGGCCTTCTGTGAAAATACCGTTCATCCATCCCCACCCGGCGCAGCATATCATAAGCCGCTGCCTCCCTGTCCGCTTTGGTCATGGCCAGACTTCGGTCCAGTGCCCCTGCGGCCCGCAGCGGCTCCTGCAGCAGCCATCCGATGGTCTTTGTGGGATTCAGGCTGCTGTAGGGGTCCTGAAATACCATCTGGGGACGGATACTGGCATGTATGATTTCCCCCTCCACACATGGATTGATTCCCAAAATGGCCTTGGAGAGGGAGGTTTTTCCGCAGCCGCTCTCTCCCACCAGCCCCAGACTTTCCCCGGAATAAATCTCAAAATCCGCATCCCATACCACGCACTGGCCTTTCCGCCGGAAAAACCTTTCCGCCAAAGTCCTTCTCTTTCCGCCGGTGCCTTCCGCCTGCTCCGAAGGCTGATTGCTTTTGCCGTCCTGGTAGTACACGAATAAATTGTGTACCTTCAGCACCGGATTTTGTTTATTGTCCTCCCTGTCCCTGCTCTGTTCTTCTGCCTTCCCCTCCATTCTGGAAGGCACTGCCTCCACAAGCCGTCTGGTATAGGCTTGACTTGGATGGTCAAATACTTCCTCCGCAGTCCCGGTCTCCACCACACAGCCGTCTTTCATCACCGCTACCCGATGGCAGAGCCTTCTGGCCAGATGCAGGTCATGGGTGATAAAAAGCATGGCATTCTTCTGTTTTCCGTTGATATCACGCAGCAGCTCCACAATCTGGTTCTGAATGGTCACGTCCAGGGCTGTGGTGGGTTCGTCCGCCACAATGAGCCTGGGATGCAGAATGACCGCCATGGCAATCATCACCCGCTGCCGCATTCCCCCGGAAAGCTGATGGGGATAGCTGTCATACACCCGTTCCGCCTCATGAAGACCCACCGCCCGGAATGTCTCCAGTACCTTGGCCCGAATCTCCTCTCCCGTCAGCTTCGTATGGAGCCGCAGTACCTCCTCCACCTGCTTCCCTGCCTTCCGGGTAGGATTCAGACTGGTCTGGGGTTCCTGAAACACCATGGACATCTCCGCCCCCAGATATTTCCGGTAAAGCGCTCTGTCACAGGGCCTGCCTGCCTGCCGCAGCACCACATCGTCAAACAAAATCCGCCCTGTGGTCACTTCTGCCCCTTCTGACACCAATCCCATCAGCGTCAGCGCCGTGACGGATTTCCCAGAACCGGACTCTCCCACAATGCCCAGAATCTCTCCGTCATGGAGATCCAGATTCACATGCTTTACCACCTCCGTGCCGCCGAAAGCTACGGACAAATCTTCTATCTTAATCATTTGATGTGCCGCCTTCCTCCAATTCCCTGGAAATGCTTCCTTCCCTTCACCCTTCCAACCGCCGTATCCCCTCGCTGAACAGGGAAAATCCCAGCACAAGCCACACAATCGTCAGGCCCGGTGCCAGGGCACACCAGGGTGCCGACTGCAGATATCCCTGGGCGTCCGAAAGCATATTGCCCAGGCTGGCATCCGGAGGCTGCACCCCGATTCCCAGATAACTCATGCCGGATTCCGCCAGAATGGCATTGTTGAAACCGATCATCACCGACACCCAGAACACGGAAAAAATATTGGGCAGAATGTGGATAAAAAGGATACGGAATTTCCCTGCCCCCATCATCCTGGCCCTTTTGATGTAATCCGCGTCCCTGAGCCGGATAAATTCCCCCCGCACGATTCTCACATATCCCGGCACAAACACCAGCCCCAGGGAAATAATCACGTTCTGCCGGCCTGTGCCCAGAAGACTGATGATAACCAGCGTCAGCAGAATGCTGGGAAATCCGTTGAGGGCATCCGTGATACGCATGACAATCTCGTCTGCCACCCCTCCGAAATAGCCGGTGAAAGCGCCCAGCAGGATTCCCATGGCGCCGGAAAACAAAACCACAAGGCTGCTGACGCCGATGGTGGTGCCCAGTCCCTGCATGACCCTGGAAAAAATATCCCGTCCGAAATTATCGGTGCCGAAAATATGGCGCAGGGACGGCCCCGCAAAACGCTCAGATGCGGACATTGCCGTAGTGCTGTAAGGTGTCCAGAAAAACCCTGTCACTCCCAGCATTACGGCAATCCCCGTCATGATCATCCCCGCCACCAGATATTTATTCCATCTTTTTTTCAGATTCCCCGCATTCCCTGAACCTGTCTTTTTTCCTCTCGTCATTTCCCGCCCCCGTTCATAGGAACTGTTCCCAAATCCATACCTGCGGCAGATCCGCCTGTCTCCTGCGGCAAAAGGGTTCCTGCCCAGCTGCAGTCCGTTCCCTGCCCCCATGCCGTGCGCCCGGTTTCCTGCCTTATGAAATCCGCGGATCAATCACCTTGTATAATAAGTCCACCAGAAAATACACAAAAATCACCACAAAAGTAATATACAGAATCAAAATTTCCACCACGGGAAAATCCCTTGTGGATATGGAACTGATCAGCAGCCTTCCGATGCCCGGCAGTCCGAATACCTGCTCAATGACAATGCTGCCGGCCACGATCTCCGCCACAATCATTCCCAGGAATGTGATCACCGGCATCATGGCATTTCTCAGCACATGTCCGTACATGACACGTTTTTTTGTACAGCCTTTGCTGTACGCCGTCCGCACGTAGTCCAGCCCCAGTTCCGTCAGCATGGAATTGCGCAGAAATCTTGCCGTCATTGCGATCTTTGGCAGGGCTATGGACAATGCAGGAAATACCAGGTATCCCAGGAATCCCCAGAAATTGTCCTCATATCCCACATAAGCGCCCGGAGAAAATAAGTGGAACAAAATGCCGAATACATAAGTCACCAGAATTCCCAGAAAAAAAGAAGGCACCGCCATGGCCGTCTGGGTGATTACCCCCAGCGCGGCATCCAGAAAACGGCTGCCGCTCTTGGCCCAGGCCACGCCCAGCGGAATGGACACCGCCGCAATAAACACAAAGGACAGTACCGCCAGCCACAAAGTCACCGGCAGCTTGTCTCCGATGAGTTCTGCCACCGGCATCATCTCATTCATGTTTTTGGAATACCGGTAGCTGACGCCCAGGTCCCCCTGCAGTACTCCCGTAACCCACCTGCCGTAACGCACAAGGGGCGGATCATTGAATCCCAGTTCCTCCCGCAGCTGCGCCTCCCTCTCCGGGGTTGCCTCAGTGCCAAGTATGGATGCCACCACATCACCGGGAATAATCTGAAAAGCCAGGAATGCGGCAGCGGAAACAAGAAACAATGTCATAATGAGAGTCATGATTTTTTTACCTAAATATTTCACGCCGCCGTATCCTCCTATTTTAGTTCCGTCTCTCCGCTTTCAGTGCCCACTTTGGGGGAGGAATTTCATCTGCTCACCCCGCATCTGTAATTCCTCCCGGGCACTTCTCGCTTCGTGACTGTTTTTTTAGTTCCGTCATGCGCGTGCCCTTCGCGCTATTTACGCTTTCAGTGCCCCTGTCCTACTCCACAATCTGCACGGTACTCATGTCCTGCACGTAGACAGGGTAGAATTTATAGCCGGTCAGCCGTTTGCTGATAGCCGTCATATTGGCAGGCACCTGAAGGAACGCGCTTCCCGCCTCCTCGCACAGGATTTCCTGAAGCCTTGCGTAATATGCCGCTTTCTCCGTCAAATCCAGGCTCGCCTGGGCCTTTGCATAAGTCTCATCATATTCCGTATTGGCGAAATTGATGAAGTTCTTGCTGGAATCCGTCTGGAACCTGTTCAGCAGATATCCGGGCGTCATGTCGCAGGTAATCCCGCTGATGGTGGCCGCATACTGTCTGCCGTTATACACCTCTTCCAGCCATGTACTCCACTCCACCGCCTTGATGGTGGCATTGATGCCTGCCGCCTTCAGCTGTTCCACCACTACCTCCCCGGTCTGCATATGGAACTCATAATTGGAAGGAATGGCGATTTCCAGGTCGAAGCCATCTGCCAGCCCTGCCTCTGTCAGCAGTTCTTTGGCCTTTTCCACATTGGCTGTGGTACCGTAGGTGTCATTCAGATCCACATAATAGTCCTTCAGGGTGGGCAGCATGGCCGAACTGATCAGCGTACCGCTTCCCCCGCCTACAAAGTCATTGACCGCTTCCTTATCCAGCGCATACAGAATCGCCTGGCGCACCCGCACATCATCCAAAGGCGCCACAGCGTTATTCAGGAACAGCGCCTGCACCACATTGGAAGGGGACGCGATAACCTGATGGCTGTCCTTTAATGTCTGGGCCTGGGAATCCGTCAGATAGGCATACAGATCTATGGTGCCTCCCTGCAGCTCCATCAGCGCAGTATCCGCGCTGCCGGTGATCTTGAATTCCACCTGGTCCAGGCTGGGCAGTCCCTGCTGCCAGTAATCCGCAAATTTTGCCAGGACAATCCCTTCCTGGGGCTTGTAGGAGACATAAGAAAACGGTCCCGTACCGATAGGGTCTGCCCCTTCCTCCTCACCGCTGCCCGAGGGGATAATGGCTGCCACAAAACTGTATATCAGCTCTGTGTTTGCACTTCCTACCGTCACCTGAACCGTCTTTTCGTCAAGAATTTCGACTGCCTGTATCGTGCTCAGGGTGGAAATTAAGGGAGTGCCATCCAACAGTCCCGATACCCTCTCCAGAGAGTACTTCACATCCTCAGCCGTCACGACTTTGCCGTTGTGGAACTTTACATTCTCCC
>OFFG01000040.1_pt1 | contig 122719 bp, 112 predicted proteins | sample 1521331 | NCBI WGS metagenome assembly OFFG01 (sample SAMEA3504129, study PRJEB24116) | mouse gut metagenome | biome: mouse gut; feature: mouse-associated habitat; material: faeces | place: Denmark | collected 2011 | reverse complement strand
AAATTCATAAAAGCTAATAAGATTTTCTAAATCATCACCATTATACCAAGCCTCATCAAAACTTTCCATTGCCTCTTCATAATATAAAGTCCAATCATTTGGAATATTAGTAACATTAATATAATTAGCCAGATCTTTTATATTTAACATACTATCACCTATTTAGATTTTATCACAAAAAACAAAAAAGTACCAATAATAATTGATACTTTTAAGACATCATAGAGACTCGCATTTTTTCTAAACTTTTCTTCTCATAACGTGAGACCATAACTTGCGTCATATTAAGTTTACGAGCTACTTCACTTTGCGTTAAATCTTCATAATAACGTGATTTAATAATTTCTTGCTCTTCTGGATTAAGAACTTTAAAGCTATCGTCTAAGTCTAATTTTAAATCAATATTAGTAGCTTTTTTATCAGGAATAACTTCATGTAAATTAAGTTCATTTGCTTCATCATCTAAAGAAATCATCGCTTGAGCGCTAGTAACTGCTTCATAAACTATTCCAGGATCTAACTCTAAGAATAAAGCTACTTCTTCGGTTGTTGGTAAGTATCCTTGTTTTTGTGCTAAATCATACCTTGTTCTTTCTACTAATTTATATATTTTTAAAATATCTTTTTTAGTTACTTTTTTTATTGTATTTGCAGGAGAGCCTGAATCAAGGGCATCGTCTGCCATCTTATCCATAACCTCAAAGAATCGCTCTTTATCAACTCCGTATTTCTCAAGGTTTGGAATTTCACAGATTTTGCAGATTTCCCCGCATGCTTTTAAGAAGCTTTCAGCTGCTGTTTTGTCATCATCTGCATTGTGTGCAACTTTAATTGCTCTGCCTAAATCGGCGAAGCGATCGTATGCCCCGTCAAGTGCAAACCTAAAGCACTCATTAAGAAGCATTGCATTGGAAAGTCCGTGCGGAATGTGGAATAAAGCACCAATCGGTCTGCTCATTCCGTGAATGATAGTAACCGAAGCATTATTAAAGGCAACACCTGCCTCAAGTGCAGCAAGGCTCATCTCTGCTCTTGCCTCTATATTTTTAGGATCCCTATATACAATAGGAAGATTTTTAAATATTCTTTTAACTGCGCTGATCGCAAGATCGTCCGTTAAAGGCTGGGATTTGCGTGATGTGTATGCTTCTGCTGCGTGGCAGAGAGCATCAAGCCCCGTTGCTGCCGTTACAGAGGCAGGAGCAGTAAGGGTGAATGCAGGGTCATCAATAGCCAGCGTGGGCATCAGAACAGGACCTTTGAGCAGCATTTTAATATCATCCTTGGTGTTTGTAATGATAGTGAACTGTGTAGCCTCTGAGCCTGTGCCGCTTGTTGTAGGAACGGCAACCATAGGCGGAGTTGGTATGTTAATGATTTTTCCGTAATAATCATTGATTTCACCGCCGTTTGTTGCAACTGCACCAATAGCTTTCATCGCATCAATAGGTGAGCCGCCGCCGATAGCAATAAGAAAATCACAGCCGTCATTTCTGTATTGCTCAATGCCCTGATCAATTATAATATCTGTAGGTTCTGAGTTAACATTATCGTAAATGCTGTATTCAATTTCAAGGCTGTCAAGTATATCTGTAACAAGCTTGACATTGCCTAAGCGCATCATAAATCTATCCGTAACAATAAGTGCTTTTTTGCCGAAATCCTCAAGCAGGGGCTTAGCGTTTTCAAGTGCACCCTCGCCGTAAACAATTTTTCCCGGCATTATAAACTGAAATCCCATATTTTATCCTCCTATATAAGAATTACCGCAAATTCAACATATATTTTAATATAAAATATATAAAAGTCAAGTCCCTAATCAACAATAAAATCTGCCTTGCTCACTGCAAGTCAGAGCCTTGCTGTTTTAATATGTATTACCAATAAAAAAGCCGCTGAAAATCAGCGGCCTAATTTTTATATTTAATTAAAGCAGACCGTCCCAGGTGTCAACCTCTTTTGCTTTCATTTCTTCCTCATCAAACCAATGCTGTGTTACGGATTTGCTTTCTGTGAAGAAGCGGTAAGCATCTTTTCCGAGGCAATGTAAATCGCCGAAGAAGCTTTGCTTATGACCGCTGAACGGAATAAAGCCAACAGGAACAGGAATACCAACATTGATACCAACCTGACCGCCGTCAGTATAGCGTGCAAACTGGCGAGCATAGTAGCCGCTCTGTGTGTAAATAACAGAGCCGTTAGCATATGGGCTTGCATTCATAATGGCAAGACCTTCGTCAAAGTCCTTGCATCTCTTAACACAAAGAACAGGACCGAACACTTCATCTCTGCCGATAGTCATATCTTCGGTAACATGATCAAAAATTGTAGGACCTACAAAGTAGCCGTTTTCATAGCCCTCAGGAACCTTTGGATTTCTTCCGTCAAGCACAAGTGTTGCACCCTCGTCAACACCCTTCTGAATGTCTGCAACAACGGCATCATAATGCTTTTTGTATGTAAGAGGACCTAAACGTGAGTTTTTGTCCCAAGAAGGACCGCAGTTAACATTCATAGCCTGCTTTTTCAGCTCTGCAACAAATTTATCTGCAATTGAGTCCTGAACAACGCAGCAGGAAAGTGCCATACATCTTTGACCTGCACAGCCGTATGCAGAGTTTATAACGCCTGCAACAGTTCTTTCAAGTGCACAGTCCTCAAGAATAAGAGCGTGGTTTTTAGCCTGGCAGAGAGCCTGACATCTTTTGCCTGATGCAGCGGCCTTTTCATATATTTTAAGACCTACAGGCGTAGAGCCTACAAAGGTAATGCCCTTAACATCAGGATGCTCAAGAATTGTATTGATTTCATTTCTTGAACAGGTAACGATATTGATTACACCGTCCGGAATGCCTGCTTCCTTATAAATTTCACCGATTCTCATAGCAGTCCTTGGTGTGAGGGAAGCAGCCTTAAGCACCATTGTGTTGCCGCATGCAAGACAAACCGGAGCCATCCAGCCGAAAGGAATCATAGCAGGGAAGTTAACAGGAACAATTCCTGCAAATACACCCATAGGCTCACGGTATTTAACTGTGTCAAAGCCTGTTGAAGCATCCATAAGGCTTTCACCCATCATAAGTGACGGTGCCTGAAGAGCAAGCTCTGTGCCTTCAAGTGCTTTACCTACATCACCTTCAGCCTCTGCCCATACTTTGCCGTTTTCTTCGCAGACAAGCATTGTAAGCTCATCATTGTACTTTATAAGAAGCTCGCGAACTTTAAAAAGAATCTGTGTTCTTTTTCTTGCCGGAGTTGCTCTCCATGAAGGGTAAGCAGCCTTTGCTGCCTCAATAGCTTCAAGCACCTCATCATTTGTACAACAGGGTGCCTGACCTGTGATTTCACCTGTTGACGGGTTGTGAAGATCATACCAAACCTCTGTTTGGGAATCTTTAAATTCGCCGTTAACAAAATATTTAAGCTTTTCCATAAATATTTACCTCTCTTGAAAAATCATCATAAATATTTTAGCACTTTATTTTATTAAAAACAACTGTTTTAAATGCTGATTTTAATTCACCTAAACTGTGCAATTTACATAAGATAATCAGAGGTGTAATTATGACTCTTGCAGATATGAAAGAAAATGAGCGCGGTATTATTTCATACATAAGCAAAGATTGTGAAATAAAGCGACGCCTTTTTGATATGGGATTTATAAAGGGAAATGAAATAAGCTGTGTGCGAAGAAATCCGCTTGGCTCTCCGATTGCATTCAATGTTGAGGGCTCGGTTATTGCAATAAGAAAACCTGATGCTGAAAAGGTGGGAGTGGTTTTATGAATAAAGTAAGAAAAATAGCCCTTGCAGGCAATCCGAATGTGGGTAAAAGCACTGTGTTTAATGAGCTTACCGGCAGCAATCAGCATACCGGCAACTGGACGGGTAAAACCGTGGATATTGCTGAGGGCAGCTACTACTATAAATTTAATGACTATAAGCTGTATGATTTGCCGGGAACATACAGCCTTGTAATCTCCTCTAAAGAAGAGGAGGTTGCAAGGGATTTTATAGAAGCACTTGATTATGAGTGTATCGTTTGTGTTGTTGATGCAACCAACCTTGAAAGAAACCTTAATCTTGTTCTTCAGATTTGTGAAATAACAGATAAAATTGTAGTTATGCTTAATCTGTGTGACGAGGCAAAGAAAAGGAATATTCAGATAGACAGCGAGCAGCTTTCCGAAATGCTTGGTGTTCCCGTTGTTGAAGCAACGGCAAGAAGCGGAAGAGGAATAAACCATCTTCTTGAAGCCGTGCATAATGTTGTAACGGGTGCGATTGCTCCGAAGCCTGTAAGGATTACATATATAAGCCCAATTGAGCAGGCAATCGGTGTTCTTGAAAGAGCAGGAATGGAGCGTTATCAGGCATTAAGAGTTTTAGAGCAGGGAATAGAGCCTGATTCTCTTAAAGAAAAGAATGCATATTTAAAAGCAGTTAATATTCTTGAAAGGTTCAATGTAAGCGGTGATCATTTTATTGAAAGCAGAACGCTGACTGTTTTCCAGAAATCCGATTTAATCAGTCAGACCGTTTCAAAATCAATGCCGTCAAAGGCAGAACGAAGAGAAAAACAGCTTGATAAAATTTTAATGGGAAAATATACGGCACTTCCGTCTATGCTGATTATATTCGGCATAGTTTTATGGATTACGATTGCCGGATCCAACTATCCGTCTGATTTTCTCAGAGATGTATTTGATAAATTTGAGATATGGCTTGCAGGTGCATTTTCGGATATTGGAATTCCTCAGATAATAATAAGCCTTGTGGTTAACGGCGTTCTGCGTGTGCTGCTCTGGGTTGTTGCCGTAATGCTTCCGCCAATGGCGATATTTTTCCCTCTTTTTGCAATACTTGAGGATTTCGGGGCTCTGCCGAGAGTTGCTTTTAATCTTGATCCGTGCTTCAAATCCTGCGGTGCGTGCGGAAAGCAGGCACTCACAACTTGTATGGGGTATGGCTGTAATGCGGTTGGTGTAACAGGTGCCCGAATCATTGATTCGCCGCGTGAACGCAAAATTGCAATCATAACAAACAGTCTATCCCCCTGTAACGGCAGATTTCCACCACCATACAAAGGGAAACAAAATTGTTCCTCGGCGCTGACAATGAAGAAACAGCCGAATTAACCGTACCAATGTATGACTTTGGCGATTGGGCTTTAAAAATGAAAGCCTATCGCAAGAAAAACCATATCACACAACAGGAGCTTGCACAGCTTATGGGCGTAAAGCATTTTACACTTCGTAGCTGGGAACAAAAACAAGCAAAGCCACCTTACAATGTATGGCGGCTTCACAAACACTTATTTGATGATTCCATCAAGCTCACGTGATTTTAGGTTATCCAGTATTTTATCAATAATGGCTATCTTTTCATCCGTAGTTAGATTAGAACTGTTTAGCCTGCGTTCCACCACCTCTAAATGAAACTCGTTGATTTTATCGGAAAGGGCGTGAAAATCCATATTTTCTGGAACATGGATAATAACATTCTGAATACAATTTCTTTTCATTCACGCCCTCCTTTCGATAAATACCAGACACTTTATGTTATGAAAATGTCTGTATGTCCTATTCCATCTTATGAAGCTGTATGATTCTGGTGCAGTTTCATTTTATGTCATAAGCAAATCGAACAGCTCTGGCATAGCTCACGGGAATCCCACCCCTGCATGGTTCTCATGCAGCCGTACCCTTTGCCTGCGACGGTTCATTTACGCTCGGACTGTGGCTGTACGGGAGTATCATTATCACGATAGGGAGGTCATGGCGGCAGCTCTGCCAAAAGCTGCATACGGAACGCTGACTTGAATCGCTCGCTAATTCATCCCTCCTTTCGGGGTCATGGCGTGTCAGCCCGTCGGCTCTTTCCCTATCGAAACGTATTCGATTGCTTTATTCAGTTTTCAAGGAACAACGGCTTGTCAGCCTGTCAAAGCATACTGACGGCAATATGCTTTGATAGAGTGGCAAACTTCCCTGTTCGGGAAGCGTGTAGCATATCGGCACGCTTCCACGAAAGGGAAAATGTTTTATTCTTCTCCGATTTCAAAGGATAAAATCTTCGCAATCAGTCTGGTTTCCATCCTGCGCCGTAAGGTTTCATCCACGACCATGTGCTGATTCCCGTATTCGTCTTTCATGGGGCGTAAGGAACGTTTTGCGATAAAGCCGCTGTAATGCTTTACAATCTGGTTGATAGCTTCTGTATCGCCGTCCGTCGCCGCCACAATGACAGGAAAAGGAATCATGGGATATGTAGTCTTCATTCTTCGTTTTCCTCCATAAATTCTTTGATAAAGGCAAGTCCGCTGGTTCTGTGACGGTAAACCGTGGAACGGTTCAGTTTTAGCAGGTCTGCAATTTCTGTGTCGTTCATATCCATAAAATAATACAGCAGGATGATTTCACGCTTCTTGTCCGTCAGATTCCGTAATGCTTCGCTTAATAAATCGCTTTCCACTCCGACTGTGGAATCATTCAGCGTGAAGATATGAAAATCAGATGGGTAGCTGTCCACAGTTGCAAACTGACTGACGAGGTAATCGCCCATATCGGAAAACAGCGTTTCCCGTTTGGACTGTCTGGACAGGGCTTTCATATAGTCCTTGTGCTCGTCGTCCATAGCTCGCTTGCAGATATAATCAAACTGATTCTCAATGGTTGTCTGAAAAGAAGATGGCTTCATAGTATCTCACCCCCTTTCTTGCCATGAAAGGGAGTGAATCGAACTCCTTTGCCCCCTTTCGCACTAAGTCCCGACACGAAAGGGCTGCCAGTTGCATTGCTGGCAAAAAAACTTTAAGAAAAGTTTCCAGCAACCAAAAAAGCACACAAACAGACTTTACAATCTGCTTATGTGCTTCATTAGTACCTGCTATGTATTGTGAAAAACCATATAGGTAGGCATTTTTATCTAGTGTAGGAGAATGGCTTTTTTTAATGACGTACCATTTGTAGAATTATGCCGAACGATTGTGTCGTGCATGGCGGCTACCTCCTTACGAGCCGCCGAGCTTTCATAGCTGATTTCAACACATCCTCCGTGGATTTCATTTAACAATCAAAAAGACGACGGCTTTCTTCAAACCGTCGTCTGGATTTAAAACTGATTTTGACGCAAGAAAATCATGCTGCCAGAAAACGGTTTTTTTTATTTGCCGTCTGGCAGTATATTTTTTTGTATAAATCGCATAATAGGAACTATAAAACCTTATAATACGTTTTTCTATACCTGTCACTTATTGAACAGGAACAGTAAAATGTAAATAGGTGGTTTATTATGCGTAAAAAAGAAGATAAGTACGATTTTAAAGCGTTTGGGCTTGCGATAAAAGAAGCCCGTAAAAAGCGAGGTTTAACCCGTGAACAGGTGGGAGCATTGATTGAGATTGACCCACGCTATTTAACCAATATTGAGAACAAGGGGCAGCACCCCAGCTTACAGGTGTTCTATGACCTTGTATCCTTGTTAAATGTGTCCGTTGATGAATTTTTCTTACCTGCTGCTGATCTGGTGAAAAGCACCAGACGCAGACATATAGAAAAACAGATGGACAGCTTTACAGATAAAGAGCTAATCCTTATGGAAGCCCTAGCCAAAGGTATTACAGATTCTAAGGAGATAGATGATTTATAATTCTAACTCCAATGAAAAGAGCCGATAAACTGAGATTTCATAACCTCAGTTTATCGGCTCTGCGTCTTAGCGTCTGGCTCTTTTATGATTGTGACTTTAAATGATTTAACATTTATTAAATTTTCTTGTCGGCATTTTGGACAATACAGAGGAAATTTGCTTATTTCAGTGTCATTTCTTATTTTTAATCTTGTTTTATTACCACATACAGGGCATAAAATCCATTTATTTTCCATATTTATTTTACCCCACTTTAGATTACGTATTTCAATTAAACGTTCTATATATTTTGATATAGCATTGTATAAGATATGTAGAAACATCTACATTAAACAAAATGCGGTTAATACTTCATTGATTTCTGTACAATTCAACCATTCAGTATTTGTTGGTTTGCTAAATGGTGAGATTCCTCCACATTTAATAATTTTCGCATGGTTTATTAATCTATTCGGAATACTATTCCGAATGGTTTTTTGTATCGTTTCTGGATAAAAATTGCAAAGAAATATGATGGTTTTTTTTGCTATCAAGGTTTCTATATTGTCATTTAATACCTGTTTTGCAGGTTTGTAAATTTTACCCATACGAACACCAGAGCCAATCAATAGTACGTCAAAATCTGATAGACAAGGGATTTCTCTATCCAAATCAAACAGAGAGCAGTCTTGTAATTTTGAAGCAATATATTCTGCACATAGCTGTGTACTGCCTGTTTTAGAAATATACATAACGGCAATTTTCATTATTTCTTCCGCTCCTTTCTGTTTTGGATAAGTATTAGTATCATAGTTATGAAGAACAAACATATAGAGGTAACTCCACAGTTCATATGGAAACTAATATTATTAGCAGTTACCATTGGTACTGACTTCATCCATAAACCACATATCAAGGTTGATATTAGTAGAATGGCAGTAATAGTAGCGCTGATAGATATTAATAATTTCATTTAACATGCACCTCCCATTTCTAAAGATAGATTTTTAAATATAATGTCAATAAGTTTTTCCTGCTCGACCATTACATTTTTAATATCACATTGAAGATATTTTTGGTAAGCAGAAGCATTTAAAAAAATGACTTGTACAGGCAAAAGTATTTGTGCAGCGAGTATTTTTATCTCGTATTCGTCCTTACTTTGCTTAAATATCTCTTTTAATACTGGCTGTATCATTTTATTTGTAATGATTCCACCTCCATTCAATTCATTTGCAACTGTAATTTTTGCTAGTGGATAATGATTATATCCTAGACATACAATTTCTTTAATCATGCTTTCCAGTCGAAGTAATGGGTCAATTTCTTTAGATGTTTTTTGTATAATATTCTCAAATAAATTACCCATGCAAATATTAACTGCCTCTATTAATAGATTGTCTTTTGACTTAAAATAGTAGTTTATTAACGCACTATTCACGCCAGCTTTTTCTGCAATCTGTCTATTAGTCAATTTACCAATATCCTGATTTTCCTGCATGGCTGAAACTACGGTTTCTAAAATTCTTTTTTTTGCTTCTGTATTGTCCACTTCTATATCCTCCCAACTATTTATTTAACTGTGATTTAATCATGATTAAATCACAGTTAAATAATACCACGTTGTTTGAAATCTGTCAATAAGTTTAATTGGTTTTTTCTTTTTAATTTTTATTAATGGGCTATCTATCCATAAAAAAATATGAGGAGATAGCCCACATGTTATTTAATTATCTTCCAGTTATTCCCGTTCTTTTCCAGCACTAAGTCAAACTGTGATACCTGCGTTGCCTTTGTCTGCTGGTCTAGGTACTTCACAGCCACGGAAACAGTCACTTGACTGTTGCTACGGTTGTAGATGGGATTTACCAGTTCCGAGAATACATAATCTTTCCCAATAGGCTTTAACACGCCCCCATTCACATAATAGGACAGCTCTTTAGCGGTTGCGGTTGGGTAGAGCTTAAAGAATGTCGTCAGAAATTCGTTGATTTCATCCGTCGTCACAGCGTCCACCGTTCCGTCGCTTTCCTTTGCCTTTGGCGTATAGCCGGATTTCACGGGTGTGCTGGTAATGGTCGGATTCTTCGTGAGAACCATGTTTCCAGAGCCATCCACATAAACCGTGACTTCATAAGCGGAACGTACCGTTTTCGTGCTTCCGTTCTCCGTGATTAACTGTTCCACAGTGAAGATCACGGAGAACTGGTTTTCATCCACCTGTGTAACAGACCATATCTGCACCCCATTGACCGCCGAGGACACGGGAATATCCTTACGGATGGTGTCGGTATTTAATGCCTGCAAATCTCCTGTCATATAATTCTTGATGGCGTTCTCCCTGTTGTCAATGGAAGCCGCCGTCTGTTCCCATGAATAATAGACCTTTGCAAAGTTCGTCACAAAGTTCTCTATCTTATGGGTATCGACGATTTTTTCCTCAATGACCTTTGTTTCATGGATGGTATGAACGTCAATCGCCGTGAAATTCTTATAGACTGCAAAGCAGAAGCTGACCGCCAGCAGCACCCAAAGGGCAATTACAATCCGCTTGTGGGTATTCGCCTTATAGATACGGGGCTTCTTTTCTTTTGGCTGTTTCTGGTTTTCCTTTTTTCTTATTTGAATCATAGTTTTCATCCTTTCTATTTTGGGATTCTTCCTGCACTGGCTAAATGCTGCTGCCAGTAGGAACTTGTCAAATCGGCATAGCCGATAGGGTCGCCTGCATGAAACATACGGTTATTTCCTTGATATATCCCAACGTGCGTAATATAAGTGCCTGCATTATAGGTAGAGTGGAAAAAGACCAAATCCCCAGCCTTTGCTTCGGACAAGGGGATATGCTGTGTCACGTTGTACTGTTCCTGCGCCGTCCGTGGCATGGAGATTCCAGCCTTGCCGAAACACCACTGGACAAGACCGGAACAGTCAAAGGAGGTAGTAGGGGAAGCTCCGCCGAACACGTACCTCCAGCCCTCATATTTTAAGGCTTCATCCATGATAGCCTGTACCGTTTCGTCGTCAAACTGTGCTACTGTTAGATATTGTGACACCACCAGCACGTAGAACATATTTCCGTAGTTATACCGCCATCCGCCGTTTTTCTCCACAGCGATAGGGTTTGTGTAAGTCACTTTTGTTCCGCCGGATTTATCCCTTGCGAAACTTTCCGCCAGTTCAAAGGTGTATTTCTTCCCACGGTTCGACACATAGTCAAGAAAGCCGCCGCCATAGTTATAGGACTGAATGACGGCGTTTAGGTCACAGCCCTTTGCTTCGGCGGAAGCCACCAGTTCCGAGAAATACTTGCAGCCCTGCTTGATAGAATCCTCTGTGCTTAGTGAGTTTGGCGGCAATCCCAGCGATTCCGAGGACTGCATAACATCTTCCAGCGTGCCGCCGGATTCCACCTGTATAATTGCAAGCAGAACATTGATGTATTCCTCAATCCCGTATTCTCTTGCGTACTTTTCCAGCAGGGGCTTATGTGCCAGTACCTCCGCTGACACATTCACGCCGCCATACTGGATATGAGAACCGCCGCCGTCTTCTTCGTCCGAGAACAAGACGACCACAAACAGGAGCAGGGAGAAAATCAGCACGAACATCCCAGAGCTTGCAATGATGATATGCTTCAGCTTCATTTTTTCTCCCCTTTCTTAACTTCGGCGGCAGTTCTGGACTTCTCCTTTCTGGTTGATTCACGCTTAATGGTGGAGCTGCGTTCCTTGATGGAATGTCGCTGCGGCTCTTGCTCTGCTGTGGTAGGGGCAGCCGCCTTTGGCTGCGGTCTTTCTGAATGGGAAGCCGTCTGCACAATCTGACGTTCCGTCCTCTCTGGCGGTATATCCGCTTTTTCTTTCACGGATGATACCACAGGTCTTTCCGTAGGCTTGCCAGCACTTCCAGCCTGCACCGTGGCTCTGGCCGTCTGTGTGTGGCTTCGCTCCACAGGCTCATGTGATTCTGTCTGCGGTGTGGTGGCAGGTCGTCCATGAACAGGGGAAGCGGTTTTCTGCGGTTCTGCGTCAGAAGATTTCTTTTCTTTTGCCTGTTCCATTTCCGCTCTGCGCTCTGCAATGGTCTTCCTGCGCTGTTCCTCTTTTTCCTTGCGCCCCTCCGCTCTGGCAGTTCTGGTCTGCGTCATGCTGGATGTAAAGTCACGCACACCCTCCGATACCTGCGTTTTCCCGTGGTAAAGGGCGTATTTTGCATTGACAGGCAAATCCTTTGCCTGTTCTTTCAGCCCTGCGGCGGTGTCTACAATCTTGCCTTTGGTGTCCATGACCGCACCTGCCGCCTGTCCAGCCCGTTTGCCCATAGAAGCCTTTTCCTCTTTGCCAGTCTGTCCATCCGGTCGGGTATGGTCTGCCTGTGTGGTTCTGGAAGCTCCCGAACCGGAAGCCGCCCTCGATTGCTTAGAAGCCTTAGAAACGGCTGCACCAGCTCCAAGAGCCGCCACGGAACGCCCCAGCTTATGTTGTAATCGGTGCATATGGGCGTGCATGAGCATACGGGGTCTTCGCATAATACGGCTTCCCACGCTTTGGGAATCGCCGCTCTGCAAGGAGAACATACTCATTAAATCCCCCAGTTTGAAGTAGATTCCGGCAAAGGTCACAATCTGCAAGAACGCAATGAGGAAGAACGGATAACCTGCGGAAAGCGTATAGAGCATGGTGGAAATACTAAATGCTATTGTAATAATCAGCGTGATTCCTGCCCTCGTCAAAATGGTATTGAACAGCTTTGTAATGGCACGCTTTGACATTCCGTCAAAGGTGGGAACCATGCTTAAAATGAAGCTTACAGGCAGGAACATAGCGTAAATGATGAATAGCACCTGCGAGAAAATCATAATGCCTGTCAGCAGGAACACGAACACGGAAATACCGATATTGAAAACAAAGAGAAAAAACACCATCCCCAAGCGGTTAATGGTTTTCGTGACAGTAAGGTTCGTGTTCTCCCTGTCCTCGATTTCCTCCACAACGATTTCTTCCCTGTCTTCTCCATTGTTGGTGTCGGGGCTGGTGGATAGTAAACTCTCCACCCGATCCGCACCAACACTCTCCATATCCGAGTTGCCGTATTGAAGCAGAAGCCACGGCTGTTTTACTTGAATGGAAAAAAGACTGTCACGGATAAGGTCTACACTGTCTTTCCCCTGGCTTTCCGAGTTTGGCATGACAATCTTTGTACCGAGTGAAAGGCTGGCATTGCTGATGTCTGCGGAAAAGTCATTGATTTTCCCGATATAGTCGGGCGCATAGGCAATAAACGCCGCTGACAGTACGAATACCGCAACAAAATTTACAACGGCATGAATGGCTTTCGTGGTTTCCCGTTTAATAAGCCCCGTATAGGCAACGTAGATTCCCACAACAAGAATCAGAATCAACAGGAATCCGATATAGAATCCCTCTGAGGAAAGTCCGTTAGGGGTAACGCCTGCAAGGGTCTGCATATTCTTTCCGATAGAATCCGCCGTTGCCGATATGAAGTCCAGTGAGTAGGCTTCCTGTATCAGATAGCCCGTTGCGTTGGAAAGATACAGGCTGATTGTCCAGATAAAATTTGTGATGGCATACAGCCCGTACATGACCTGTTTCCCGATACCGTCCAGCCAGTTCCACGGCAGCCAATCCCAGCCCGTGTCCACATAAAAATCAAGCTGGTAATTGTCCAGTGGGTACTTGCTATATTCGTTGGCGGCATTGACGGTATCATCCACCAGCCCTGCGGCATGGGCTACCGTTCCCAGCGTCGCTAACAGAAAAATGGCACTCACGAATACCAAAAGTACCGTAACTGCCACTTTTCCAAGCCGCTGCATATTCCATTTTCGTTTCCGTTCCGGCTTGCCGCCTGCCGCCGGATTCCGGTGCAGCAGATTTTTTATTTTCATTCCTCCACCTCTTTTCTGACGGGCGGTCTGGTATCAAAGGCGTGCAGCAGGTCTTCAAATATGGGATGGAACTGTATCACGCCGACACGTCCGTATAGGTCACTGATAAGGCACTGTCCATTTTCAAGGTCACGCAACCGCTTCTGGTTGTTCTCGTCCTCTGCGTCTACACCGAAGAAAGCTAGGGTCTTCTTAATCTCGTTTATGTCCGTAGAGCGGAACGCAAATTTCAAGCCGAGGTTGTTTTTCAATTTTTCATCCAGCAAATCGTCTGTGTTCTGTGTCACGAAATATACCCCTGCGTTCATGGCACGCCCAGCCCTCACTAATTTCATGGACAGGGTTTTTCCCTGCGCCACCTGTAAGAAGCTCCATGCTTCGTCAAGGTCTACAATCTTAAAAATGCTGCGGTCTGTGTGGATGAAATCAAGGGCAAAGGTACTGATAACGATTAGCATAGCCACGGATAAAAGCTCCATTGTGGTATATTCCTCAAAGCTGGTTTCCTTATCCGGCAGCACCAAATCCGCCACCTGTATGATGTTCAACTGCTTTTCAAGGCTGATGGACTGCTCCACATCCCCGTGTGAGAAAAGCAGGTGTGCAAAATCGTAATCTGTGAAAGATTCGATATGGTCGGCAATGCTTACGCTGATGGGCGTTCCCTCCACACGCAATTCCTCAATGACTTTCAGTAAGCCCCGTTCCTCACTGTTGGTTACGGCACGAATGGCTTTTCTAAGGACAGGGAACTTTTCGCCGTCACGGGAGGAAATGCCTGTAAGGAATGTGAGGATGTCGATTGCCAGCGATTCCGAATCTTTCGGATTCTCCATAATCACGTAGGGGTCAAGCAGCCCCTTGTTTTTCTCGTCCGAGGTCAGGTTGACAATGTTAATCTCGTCGGCAATTTCCGGCAGCGTTTCTTTCCAGTTCCCACGTTCTGCCTTTGGGTCTACAATAACAGCCTGTGCGCCGAACAGGACGGAGTAATAGACAATCATATTATTGGAGAATGATTTTCCGCCGCCCAGCGAGCCGACAAAAGCGGCAGCGAGGGCATTTGTCACAGAGCCTTTTACCCCCTGACTGGCGAGGGCAGGCTTCAGATACACGTTTCTTCCCGTGTCAAGGCTGTACCCCACATAGATTCCCTCATTCTCCCCCAACATCTGCGTTGCCCCGAATCCCAATCCGGCGAGGAAATCGCTTGTCACATACTGGATGTAATCATTCATATACCGTTTGCTGGCAGGCAGAAATTCCCCATGCAAGCCCAGCATATCCCCAAATGGACGCACCAGCTTCACGCTCAAATCGTCGTAGAAGTCCTTGACTTCATTACAGCGGCGTTTTAGCTCGTCAAGGTCGGGAGCTGTGACACGCACCACATAGGACAGCTTATACATGGATTCCTTGCTTTGGTCTAAGGTGGTTTCCAGCTCGTTCACACTGTCCAGTGCTTCCGCCACGTTGGAGCTGGTTTCATTGTCGCTCTGCCATGCGTGGTTATCCAAGTCTTTCAGTTCTTTCTTCTTGTTGCGGACAGTAGACAGGGCTTTTCGGTTTGCCACGATTTCCACATTCATACTGGTATCAATGGGAAAGGTAAACTGCTGTTGCTGATAGTAGAAAATTTCAGACGACGGGAAGTCCAGTTCGCCCACAATGGAATTGATGGTAAAGTAAGCGACATATGCCGTGGATTCCTCCTGCTCGATTTTCAAATACCGCTGTTTTTCTTCAATCAGACAGCGTGTCGGCTTGATAAGGTCGTAATATTTTACCAGCGTTTCCTTATCCAGTTTTTTCTTCGGCAAAAAGTATTCGTAGTCTTCGTATGCCGTTCCTGTCTGCCCGTAAAGGTGTTCTATGAGATAGCCAAAATCGTCCTTGTCCAGACGGCGGATTTTAAAGCGGCGGGAGATTTTATTTTCCAATAGTTTTTCCATCTTAGAGAAACGCCAGATTTCATCATTGTTCATGGTAACAAAATCTCCCATGAGCTTATGGTTCACATCATGGATGAAGTCAGAAAAGGCGTTTGCAGCTTCTTTTCCCACACTTTTTAAGGTGACTTCCTGCTCATTCAGAATCAGCTTAAAGCCGATAAAAAAGCGGTAGTCCACTTGATTTTCCCCAATCATGGAAATAAGGGCTTCGGTCTGTGCGTTGATTTTTTCATAGGCAATTTCTTTCAGCCTGCCGGACACTTCCTTTTTAGAGCGTTCCTGCGCCGCCCGTATGCTGGATTCTGTGCTAATCTGCAAGGCGTGGATTCTTCCGTCACGGTTCTGTGCGATTAACTGCCGAAAGGAATCATGCACTTGATATTTCTGTTCTGGACTAAGGAACGAATAATTGTAGGGAAGCAGTTCATAGTAAGCAAAACATTCCCCGTCGTTGTTCCACACCAGATTGTTTTCGATATATTTAATCGGATATGCCATAAATTTCACTCCTAACTGCCATGATGGATTCTGCCGGATAGTCTTTCCCCAGATTCACGGTCTTTCCTGCATAGGTCAGTTTCGGGCGCACCAGATAGGCGATAATGGATTTCAGAAAGCCGTAAGGTTTCTTCCCATCAAAGGTTTTCTGGCACATGAACCATGTAAGCGCAAGGGGAATCCCAAAGTATTTGAGGAAAGCCCCGTCTATCATGGACAGCGGTGGCACATTCCCAAGCAGCATGACAGCAAACAGCGATACCACAAACCACGTCATTTGCGTAAACGTGATGGGGAACGGCAGCTTGAAATCATTGATGGAATAAAGTACCTTTTCCACCGACCAGATACTTGTATAGCTTCGGATTTTCTTCATGTAATCAGTCCTTTCATATATTAGTGTGGGGCAGCATGGACGCCGCCCCGAAAAACAAAGAATCTGCCAGAACAGCCCTGTCGGGTTGTGATCTGCCAGATTCTTAACGAGTGACTTCAAATACGCCGTGGTTCGTGACTACAAAACTGCCGCTGATTTCAAGGTCACGCCCGTAGGCTTCATAGTCAATGTAGTTTTGCAGGTTTGCCGGAACTTCGCCCAAAGCCCCTGTTTCTTCAATGAAATAACGTGCCACATCCGCCATGTCCTCACAGTCGGGATAATGGATAATGTCGTCTTCATGCTCACACAATTCTTCGATACCACCGAAATAGGATTGCAGTTCGTGAAGCTCTGCCTGTATATCCTCCGGTAAGTCCTCCACCATTTCACATAAGCGGTTTACTTCCTCAATAGGCGTGTACTCGTCGATTTCAAAGGGCAGTTCATAGTCATGGATAGCGTATTCTTCGTATTCATCATTCAAACCGATACGCTCTTTCACTTCGTCAAAATCAATGGGCGGTGTGAACCATGCCCCGACCAATTCACCCTCGTTGTATTTGCCTAAGTTGGCAATATAGATTCTCATTTCTTCGATAGTGCGTCACATCCTTTCTTTTGAAATAAAAAAGCAACTGACTGTAAAAGCCAGTTGCCTTATAACAATTACTTAAAAGCATTTAGATTATTCATCACTTCGATTCCTTTTTTGGTTAGTTCAATAACCTCTTCATTATTTTTGTTAACTGTTGTTGCTATCAAGCCTAGTTGTGTATACTGATTTTTAACCGCTAATGCCTGTTGGCTATCTACATAATACCCACTCACAAAAGCACTTACAGCGTCTACAAAATCTTTAGAGCTATGTCTTGCAGTTAAACGAAGAGAGATAAATTTAAATAATTCATCAAGCGTTGTTTCTACATCTTTTTCATGAATTACAGTACTAGATGTAAATATTAAGCAACGTTCAGTATAATGAAGTTTGATTTTATAATCATAAAATGGTAATTCTTTACTTTCGGAATCGACAGTTATTTTATATTCTTCTAACTGTCTTTGCAATGTTTCATTCTGCTTTTGCAATTCTACTATCTGTTTAAGAAGTTCAGTTTGATTATAATCGCCTCCCCGTGTCCAACCTGGTCTGCTGATTTCTTGTTTAGCTCTCATGATAGAGATTGCAGCTTTTCCAGATAAGTCCCCAGTATCTTTCCATACACTGGCTAACCTATTGCTCATAGCACGTCTTTTTAATTCGGCTAGTTTTCCTTGCTTAATTACATCATCTTCTTTTTTATTATCTGCAAGTTCAACAGAATCATCTAGTGCAAACACCAATACAGGAATATTTTGAGATAAAGCATAATCATACTCCATTTCTGTGTAACTCTTACCTGTTTTTTCGTTGATGGAGCCATATCTTCCGCCTATAACCAAAATATAGTAATCGCATAAATCAATTACTTTCTTGATAACATTAAATTGCTCATCATCCGTTGCAACAAATGCTTCCATTCCTGCCGGTATACAATCTGCCATTAAAAGTAAATTTAGGATAGTCTTTCTTTCCTCAACTAAATCATTGTAAGTAGAACTAATAAATACTTGATATTTTTTATCCATGTTTTTCTATCCTCCTCCGATAATATTAATATAATTATACCAGAAAAACATAGATTTGCCGAAATTATTTTATATAATTAAGCTCCGATAATCTTGTTGAACAGCTCTAACAGGATGTCTTTCACGCCAGCGGCATTGAAGACCAGACCAACGGCAATCAGCGAGATAATCAGAAAGCCAATCAGCTTGCTAAATTCACGTTTGAATCCGAGGTAAAGCCCAATCACGACGATTGCCAGCAGTACCAGAGATTGTGCGTTTGATAAAAACCAGTTATATAAGTTCTGTCCGAAATTCATAAAATCGCTCCTTTCTTTGCTTGAATGTCAACAGGGAATAAAAAGCAGTTAGATAACCACCTCCTTTGCAGTGGCGGCTTGCTGCTTTAAAATCTTTTCATGCCGTTCCGTCAGCTTCGCACTGGCTATAATATCCTTTACGACCTGCGTATGGTTGATTTCATCCAGCTTCATAGCCACTTTCAAGGTTGGGGCTACTTGATGGGAAAGCCAGTTCAAGGTACGCTGGAATGAATACGGTTCGGGCTTCGTTGTCAGCTTCATACTTTCCCGATTCTCCCCGATAAACCACGCCCATTCCTCACTTATCCGCCATTCAGAACGGGGCTTCGTATCGTCCTTATCCACGAACCGCACATATCGGTTGATAATCTTAAAAGCGGTTTGTTCTGGATTGTCATACGCCAGCAGGTCACGGAGGGCGTAATAGGCACGCTCATTTTTCAGCCGGATTTCAAAGCGGTTCTTAACTTCGGCTTCCTCTATGGGAATGTCATTTTTCCTGTACTGTTCAAAATCCTTTTCATAAATGCAGAAGTACACTTCACTCTGTAAAGAGCCGATATACAGCGTGTTTCCCATGCACTCCTTTTCATCCCTCCGCACCAGCTCGCCGCTGCGGTAGCTCTTAAAGCTGCGGAACACGGAAACACACTCCTCATTCCGGCATTTCTCCGTCAGACGGGGGATGTCTAGAATCCCTGTCTTGTCGTTGATGGCAAGGTCAAGCCGCTTCATCACGCCGCCCTCCACCAGACAGTCCATGAAAAACTCGTACCAGCTCCGTTCCTGTGCAAGCAGGTAGCTTTCAAACTGGCGGCAGCCACGCCCTTTCAGTTCCAGCAGCACGCCTTTTTCTTCTTCGGGCGATACCAGCACGAATATGTCGCCCAGACAGTAATGTTCAGCGTAAGAATAAAAGCCGTAGTCTTCATGGAGCATATAGGACAGCTTTAACCTCAAAATATCCTCAACGACGTGCTTCACATCCAGAGTAGGGAAGCGAATCCGCACATAGTCAAAGAGCATTTCAAGGGGAGCGTCTGGGTTGAACCGTTCCAGTGCTTCCGTGATAGCCGCTTTCCGTTCGGCGGATGGAAGTACCTTGCCCGTTTCAATGTCGCTTAGATACTGGCGTGTCATGCCAGCAGCTACCGCAAGTCTGCTCTGCGAGATTCCATAGCCGGAGCGTTTTTCCTTTAATTCCTGTACCCAAATATCGTGATTCAGTGAATATCCCTCCAATCAAAAAAGCGTATGTCAACTTTCGGTACTTCGCTGACACACGCCGGATTTTAAGGAATCCCATGTAACCAGTAGGATTCCGCTCTATTTTCAGACTGTTTCCAGTCGATTTGTACCCCCCTGTTAGATACGGGGGGTTAGGTGCTGGCGTGCCTTGCGGCACACCAGCCAGCAGGTCAGTCCACCCCTGCGGCTTCCGCCTCGCACGCCGCCTGTGTGTCCTGCCTGCCGTTTGCAAGTAGTTTGATTTCCTTTAGGAAGTCGTGTCCTTTTGGAACAAGGGGTGTGTAAAATTCTGATATGACGCTTGTTCCTACATCCACATAGCCACGACCTTTTATCTGCTTCAAGAAAAAATCCTTGTCTGTTTCCCCGAACATCATCCCATAGCCCATTTCAGACATACGCCCAAGAGCTACACGGAAATTGAACTGGTCACGGATTCCGTCACCCAGATATTTTGCGTCCGGACGCTGGCAGGCAAGAATCAGAAAGAATCCGGCCTGCCGCCCCAGCATGACAATCTGCTTCAATTTGTTAAGGACGGAAGCGTTCTCTTTAGTTCCCAGCATTTCCATGAACGCCACGTATTCGTCAAAAATAAGGAAGTTCGCTGGCAATCCCAAGTAGGCGTAGTTTTCCCCTGTCTTGTAGCCCTCCATCTGCTTCATATCCTCGCTGCGTTTCATCATTTCATCATAGAAGCGGTCAAGGCAGGCGGTCATATCATCCTTTTTATAGTAGACATTCGGCATGACGGCTTCCAAGTCCGCAAGGTCAGCGTTCTTTGGGTCTAAGACGTAGAGGACGGCGTTTGTGTGGAGCAGGGCTTCTATGAGCGTCAGAATAAAATAGGTTTTACCGCCGCCCGTTCCTCCAGCAATCAGCATATGGGGCAGCTTGTCATACTCCCACCAGATATTTTTCATCAGTCGGAGCTTGCCATCCTTTGCCTGCACATCTTCAATGGAAATACGGTTTGCGATAGTGTCATAGAGCAGGGTATATTCCACGTAGGAATCCTTTAACTCCTTGTCGGTCAGCTCGCAATACAAGCCGCTTTCCAGCTTCTTTTCCAAGTGCAAAAGCTGGTCTTGATATTTTCCCAGCGTAATTTCCACCCGAATATGAATCAGACCGTTTTTTAGTTGGTAGTAGATTTTAGGGAAATAGCTGATTTTCTCTTTGGAACGGCTGGAAGACAGGTCTTTGAAGAAACCGTCTGACTGCATCTGTTCCGCTTCATACCACTTGTTTTCCAGAACCATCTTCGCCAGCTTTTGGCGGTGGTAGAGCTGTTTTACATAGTCACGGCGGTAGTGTTGGAATACCAGAACCGCCGCCAGACAGAAAAGCCCTGCCGCCCCTATGCTGATAAGCAGGTAGGGAATATGGATGGATTCCCCAATCTGCGATAGGGAAACACCTTGCCAGTCTGTCTGCATGATTGATCTGCCATGAAACAGCAGGACAATCAGCAGAAAGACTGGAAGCAGAGCGGCAATGGCGGTATGAAAAACTAAATCCTTATCCGTGGGGCGAATCCGCTTCCCACGGGAACGTAACTGTTTCATGCTCGATTCACTCCTTTTCGTTTATTGTTTGTGGGATAACTTTATTTCCCAGCCGAATTATCTTTCTTTGGTGGCTGCGGATTTCCGGCAGGGGCGGCACCTTTCTTCAAGACAATATCATCCGCCTTGATGTACCAGTCCACCTCCGCCCCTTGAAACGTGGCGGTTGCGACGGTATCGGCAACAGGATTGATGATTTCCACCTCTGCGTTGTAGTCAAATTCTTTCAGCGGCACGCTGGCAGGAATGGACACTTGAATCATGCGCCCCTGTCCTCTGGACTTCAAATCGTAAGTGCGCTCCTTGATTTCATCCGATACCGTACCGTCCTCGTTCTGAATCCGTACTTCACGGCGGAGGGCGGAAAACTTCAATGCCCCGAAAGTTGCTTCCTTATCAATGACGATTCCATTTGCTAATCTCATAAATTGATACCTCTCTTTCCTTATGCTTTTACCATGTCGTCTGCATGGAGGATGTAGTTTGTGAAGCCACGAGTGCCGATTTTATAGCCCTCTGCGGTAATACGGGGATTTACCAGCTTTACCCGTTCTTCAAAGTCAAAGTGCTTTTCGCCAGCTTCGGCAGGCAGAATCACGAGAATATCATCCGCCCTCTGTACGTTTGAATAGAGATTAAAGCTGCGTGTGAGTACGGTCATGCGCCCGTTGATTCTGCGCTGTTCGGTCTTATCTTCTCCGGCAAACTCCAAGCTGCCGAATGTCTTTTCCATGTTTGGGATAACAAATTTAAGTTCCATATGTTTTTACCTTTCCTTTCTGATGATTGATGGTTGATGGATTCTGATAGTTCCTCATTCAGCTTCGTGGAGAATACCTGTCTGCCTGTGATTTATCAAGGGCTGGCGTTGTGCTTCGCACCCTTGACAAATCCCATTCTGACAGGTAAAGGGTAGTCAAGCCGAATAAGGGAGATTTTTGCCAGCCCATGACTGGCGGAATCTCTACATGATGTTATGCGGAGGGGAACGCTCCTGCGGTTCTTGCCGTGGCATGGGTATCACATCCTTTCTGAATTTAGGGCAAGAAAAAAGACGCTCATTGATGAACGTCTTGACAAAAGTGTTACACTGTGATACACTGTATATAAGGAGGTGGATAGTTTGGCTGTTTCTGAAAATAACGTGAGAGTACCTATAACAATTCCAAAGGAATTAAAGCAGCAGTTAGATAATCTGGCAAAAGAGGACAAGCGTACCTTTTCCAACTTATGCGCTAAGATTTTATCTGACTATGTGCAGCAGAAAAAGGATGGTGAGTAACCTTTGAAAATCTATATATACAGCCGTAAATCGGTACATACGGGCAAAGGGGAAAGCGTTGAAAACCAGATTGAAATGTGCAGGGAGTATATTTCAACCAAAATCCCCGAATCGGATAATGCGGAAATCGTCGTCTATGAAGACGAGGGCTTTTCCGCAAAGAACACGGACAGACCGCAATTTCAGCAAATGCTCCGTGATATAAGGCTGAACAAACCGGAATATGTTGTTTGTTACCGTCTTGACCGTATCAGCCGTAATGTCAGCGACTTTTCTTCTCTGATTGAAGACTTGAACAGCTACAATATTTCTTTTATCTGTATCAAGGAAGAATTTGACACCTCAAAGCCTATGGGAAAAGCCATGATGTACATAGCTTCGGTTTTCGCCCAACTGGAAAGAGAAACGATTGCAGAGCGTGTCCGTGACAATATGCTAATGCTGGCAAGGACTGGACGCTGGCTGGGCGGCACTACCCCAACAGGATTTACTTCTGAAAAGATACAGGAAATCATTATTGACGGCAAAATCAAGACTTCCTGCAAGCTAAAGGACAATCCAGAAGAATTAAAAACCATAGACGCAATTCTGGAAAAGTTCTTAGAGCTTCGGAGCATATCCGGCGTAAGCAAATACTTAATCAAGCAGGGAATCAAATCACGAACAGGAAAGATTTTCTCTACCATCGGTATTAAGGAAATACTGCAAAATCCGGTTTACTGTATCGCTGATGAAGACGCATGGGAATACTTCACGGAACATCATTCAGACGTTTGTTTCGAGAAAACCGATTGTTCCAATAAATACGGTCTGCTGGCATACAATAAGCGTGATTACCGAAAGAAAAGTGCCCCAAGACAGGATATGGATAAATGGATTGTCGCAATCGGTAAGCACAAGGGGCGTATTTCCGGTAAAAAGTGGGTAGCAATTCAAAATATCTTGAAAGACAATATCCCCACAGGGAAGAAGCCTGCTATCATGCACAATGACTATTCCCTGCTGTCCGGCTTAATCTTCTGTGACAAATGCCAGAGCCGGATGTTCGCAAAGCAGAGGAGCGGCAAAGGCGGCAACCGTGAGCTTTACGATTATATATGTAACAACAAACTGCGTGGCGGCTTAGATTTATGCGACTGTCAAAATCTCAATGGACAGCAGGCAGATGATATTGTTTGTGAATATCTCATGCAGTACACGGACGAAAACTCCGGTATCTACAAGCTGCTGGAAAAGCTGAAACGTGATTTACAAGGACAGACACAAAAAAGCCCCGTAGCGGTCATTGATGATAAAATCAAAAAATGCAACAGTGAGATTGACAACCTTATCAACACACTGTCACACGGAAACTTAGGAGCTGCGTTCATTGAACGTGTAAATGCCAGAATCACAGAGCTGGACAAAGAGCTTGCTTCCATGAAAGAAGAAAAAGCCCGTCTGCAAAAGGATGTAAACATCATAGCGGACAGGGAAATCCAAGTGGATATGCTGTCCACGGCGTTATCCAGCTTCAAAGACAATTTCCATACGCTGAGGATTGAAGAAAAGCGTACCTTAATCAAACTGATGGTTAAGAAAATTGTCTGGGATGGCAAAGACCTCCATATTTTTATCGACGGCGAGTAGGGAACTGTCAGCCATCTACTCGTCGTATGGAGCAAAGTTGCCGTTTGGATGGTGGCGCATTCCCATTGCTTATAGCAATTATTGCAATGTTTTTTACTAAAAGCACGGTGTTATCCGCAATGATACTGCTTACGTTTGTTGCAGTTTCTATGGCAATGACCCTGCTTTCATCGCAAATACTTACGAAAACAGTTCTGAAGGGTGATACCTCGTCCTTTGTTCTCGAGCTTCCGCCTTACAGAAAACCGCAGTATTTAAAAATAATATGGCAGACCGTAAAGGAAAAGGTTTTCTTTGTTCTTTTGCGTGCGGTTGCGGTTGCAGCACCTGCGGGCTTGGTTATCTGGATACTTGCCAATATTCAGATAGGGGATACAATGCTGCTCAATAAAATAGCAGATTTTCTTAATCCGATCGGTAACATAATGGGTATGGACGGCGTGATACTTCTTGGATTTATTCTTGGTTTTCCTGCAAATGAAATTGTTATTCCGATTATATTAATGGCTTATCTTTCCACAGGTGAGCTTGGAGATTATTCATCACTTGAAAGTCTTAAAACAATTCTTACGGATAACGGATGGACAGTTACCACTGCAATCTGTACCTGTATATTCTCTATGTTCCATTTCCCTTGTTCAACAACGCTTTTAACAATATGGAAAGAAACAAAAAGTGTGAAATGGACCGCAATGTCTGTTCTGCTTCCGCTTGCACTCGGCACAATATTGTGTATATTAATCAATATTATTTTTTAGTTCCCGGTGAAAAAGACTGTGAGTATAGAAAAACTCATAGTCTTTTTTATTTTAATTATAATTTGAATAAATAATTTGATAAAAAAACATAGTAAACTGTTGATTTTGCACAAGCAGACATTATATAATTAAATATACAGGAAACAGAAAAAAATTTTGTTAGCATATTAATCTAAGATATTGTATACGGCAAATTCCCATCACACCTTGTTAAGCTACAACAGGGAGACGTGGTTTTACATATCTGTGTGTAGCAGGAAGGCTGTGGGAAACAATGAAAAATTATATTACTAAAAGTGAAAAGATTAATTACTGTGTAGGTTTATCAGGGCAGAACCTTGTTTATTCGTTGATTGGTGCATCCTTTTTTACATATTTTATGACGGATATTGCACTGTTTCCTGCGATTATAGTATCGGCACTTTTAATTGTGATGAAAGTGTGGGATGGTATTAATGACCCTGTTGTAGGCTCGTTTATTGATAAGCACACCTTTAAGAACGGTGAAAAAATGAGACCGTTTTTAAGATATACACCTCTTCCCGTAGGTGTATTCTCGGTGTTGCTTTTCCTTGTTTTCTCAACTGAAGAAAATTTGCTGTGGCTCAGAGTGGCATACTTTATAATTATGTATATCTGCTGGGATTTATCCTACACCGTTCAGGATGTTTCCATCTGGGGAATAACCGCAATGGTTACACCGAATGCAGATGAGAGGGATAAATTTGTTCAGTGGGCACGCACAATCGGCTCAGTTGTTTATGCCGTTTTCAGCACAATGATTCCTATGGTGCTTGAAATGGTTGTCAACGCAACAGGGCAGTCCTGGCAGCTTATAACACTTGTTTTTGCAATTATCTTCGGTCTTGGCGGAGCAATGATTTCCAAGAGGGCAGACAGAACACAGGAAAGAATCCGTGTTGTTCAGGAAACAAAGCAGGAAAGCCTTGTTGAAAGCTTTTCTCTTCTGTTCAAAAACAGGATTTTGATGCTTGTAACGCTTGCAAATCTTATAGGTGCTTTAGGTTTTGGCATAAATCTTGTTACATATTTCTTTAAATATGAAATTCCCTCTGATTTCCTTGGTAACGGAATTATCGGCGCACTCGGTCTTTCCACATTATATTATGCAATAACAGGTGCTCCTGCCTTCATCGGTATGGTTTTTGCAGATAAAATGAAAAAGCTTTTCGGCAACAGCTATATCAATGTGCTTATCTTTATGCAATTGTTTAACTGTGCTTTAAGAGTTGTTGCGTTTATGGTTGGCTTTGAGGGCAAAAAGCTCTGGCTTTCAATGATTATTATGGGTATTGCTTCTATTCCTACGGGTGCAAGCAGTATCGCGCAGACCTCTCTTTTCTGCGACGGTATTGATTACACGGAATGGAAAACAGGTAAAAGAACAGAGGGAATTACATTCTCAATGCAAACCTCATTTACCAAGATTTCAAGCGGTATAACGGCAGGGCTTGCAACACTCGCCCTTTCACTCCTTAAATATAATGCTATAGACAGTGCAGAGGTTTATATCGGCACGCAGTCTGCAGCGTTTGATAAATGGATATGGCCGCTTGTTGTGCTTACCCCTGCGGTAGCAAGCATTCTCTATATTATTCCTCTTCTATTTGTAAGATATGGTCCTAAAGAAAGAGCAAAGGTATCGGCAGATTTAATTGCAAGAAGAGCACAGGCGGAAGAATCAGACACATCAGTTAATAATAATTAGACAACAGAAAACAAAACCCCGGCTTGTGTCAAGCCGGGGTTGAATGATATATATGGTTGTCTTTGATGAACCATTGCACTTGTTACTTTAGTTGCTTTCACATCCTCAATACCATATTTTAGTTATTTCCTTGCTTAATTTCTCTTTATGTAGTATGATGAAAACAGGTAATAAAAAGCCATACTGTGGAGGTGGTATTTATGGCACAGAAGAGTGCTTTAACCAAAAAGAAGAAAACAGGCTATGCTTTCGGTATTTTCACCGAATCCCTTATTTATAATATGTTTTACACATATTACTTAACCTTCCTTAATGAAATTGTTGGAATTCAGCCAAAATACAGCTCTGTAATTATTTTCATTTCCATTGCATGGGATGCAGTAACAGACCCGATGATAGGAAATTATACTGACAGGGTAGGCGTTGATAAACGCAAGGTTATGAAAAAGGCTTTACTTCCTCTTGGTATAATATTTATAGTTGCGTGGACAAATATCGGAGCAGGACTTGATTCTCAGCTTTTAAAAATACTGCTTTACACAGTTATTTCAATGGCAATATGGGTGTTCTATACTATGTATACCATTCCTTATTATGCCGTTGTTGCTGAAATCACGGAGGATTATGACGAAAGAACACAGATTCGCTCTTTTTCATCCCTTCTGAATGCGATGGCTGTTGGGCTTGGAAATATTCTTCCCGCACTTGTGCCTACGGTTGCAGTACTGCTTACGGAAAGATATGAAAGCAACGCATATGCCGTTATAGCTGCTGTTATCAGCATTATGGCAATACTGCTTGGCTTTGTATGCTGCAAGTCCTTAAACGGTGTTTATGAGCCGAAAAAGATTATTGCAGGTGAGCCTGTTAAGAAAACAACACTTAAAGGCACAATGAAATCCTTTGGAGAAATATTAAGGCTGAAGCCTGCAAAATATTTTCTTTTGTTTGTATTTTTCTTTCTTGCTGCATCTTCTATGATTCAGGCAAATCTAACCTATATGGTTATAGATTGTATCGGCATGGATTATGATACGGGAATCGTTTTTGTTATTCTCTCTCTTGTAATCTCTATGGCTGTTGTTGTGCCGATTGTTGAAGCGGTTGCCAAGAAGAAGGACAGACGCTTTGCCGCAATTCTTTTCCTTTCATTAGCCACAGCGGGTGAAGTTATTCTTAAATTGGTTGGTCTTGATGCCGAAATCGGCGGCTTCAGAATTATGTGCATAATCAGCCCCTGTGTGCTTGGCTTGGGTGTGGGCACATTCTGGACCTTGTTTTACTCAATGGGCTATGACCTTGTTGAGCTTGATGAATTCAAAACAGGCGAAAGAAGAGAGTCAACAATTACGGCTCTTCCGCAGCTTATTCAGAAATTCGGCTCGGCCTTCGGTATTTTAATGGCAGGTCAGCTTCTGTCACTTTACGGCTATGATTCCTCTGCCGATGCAGCAGGCTCTGAATCACTGATAAAGGTTGTAACCGATACAAAGATTGTTAACGGAATGGAAAATATTTCAACAATAATTCCTGCCGTACTTCTGTTTGTTTCGGTTATCTGTGCAATTCTTTATCCTATGACAAGAGGCAGAGTAAACGCTCTTATGGCACAGCTTAAGAAAAAACGAAACGGAGTAGATTATTCAACTGACGGCTTTGAAAAGTTATTATAAGGAAAATCATTCCCAAATCAAAAAGATTTGGGAATATTTTTTGGTTTCGCAACCGTAAATTTACATTTTGAAAACTGATTTTTGATTATTACAATATTTATGTGTATAAGTTCATTCAATAATGTTAAAGCAGAGTTGACAATCTGCAGAACAGTATTTCATATCTGCAAAGCATAACGGAAAGCTGGGGAAGAGGTGACAACTATAATGATAATTATTATGATGTCAGTGTGAATGCGGTTAAATTTTATCCGATAATCTTTTAATATTTTATATAAACGCTCATTTCATTTTCTCCTCTGTTTGCCCAGCGGTAATAGGGGAGAAATTTTAGTTTTACAAGCGTTTCTTCTGTTTCACTGTATTCGTAATAAAGCCTGTTGCTGTCTTCTTTTTCTCTGTAGCCGTTTGCCGTTATAAATTCACCGTCAAGGTTGAATTTCGGATTGCGTGCCAGCCTTAAAAGATGAAGATTACTGCCGTTGTCCTTTTCCTCAATGCAGTAAACAATCGGTCCTCTCATAACAGCAACCTTACCGATATTTTCCCTTACATTTGAATTGCATTTTATAATCTTTATTTCAGGATTGAATTCGGCGGTAAGTGTTTCATCACCATTTATATCAAAGTAAGCATAGCCCTTTCTGATATACGGGTTTTCCTTGCTGAATTTAAAATGATTACTCCAGAACGGAATTCTGAGAGCGAGTGTGAAAGGCGTTTTTGCCTTTATTTTAAATTCAACTCTGCCGCTGTTCAGATAATCTGAATGTATTTCAATTTCTGCTTTATCGGTTGAAGTCCTTGCACTTTGGTATAGATTAATAAACAGTGTGCCCTCGTTTTCTGTAAAGCAGTATTCACCGTAATCGGAAATGAGCCTTGCAAGGTTCGGCGGGCAGCAGGCACAGTCAAACCATTTTTGCCTTACAGGCTTAACGTGACTTTTGCGTGAATCATATTTGCAGGCGGTCGGATGTACTTCAAGCGGATTAACATAAAAGAAAGACTTGCCGTCCTCCGCCATACCGGAAAGTATACCGTTATAAAGGCAGCGTTCCATTATATCTGCATATTTGGAATTGAAATCTGCCTGAAGCATTCTTCTTGCAAAGAAAACAAGACCTATTGATGCACAGGTTTCTGCATATGCAAGGTCATTCGGCAAATCGTATGCAAAGGTAAAGGCCTCGCCGTCCTTGGTAGAACCTATTCCGCCGGTTATATACATTTTTTTATTTGCTATGTCATCAAAAAGCGTTTCGCAGGCTTTAAAAAGTGATTCGTTATCAGTAAGCCTTGCAACGTCCGCCATACCGCTGTACAGATAAACGCCTCTTACTGCATGACCGACTGCCTGATTCTGCTCCCATACAGGCAGGTGAGCCTGATTGTAAATATAATCAATTTTATTACTGTTTTTAATCCCACGCTCTATGTCGAAATAATAGGGTCTTGTACCTCTACGTTCAATAAAGAGTTTGGCAGTATTTAAGTAACGCTCATTTCCGGTTGTTTCATAAAGCTTTACAAGTGCCATTTCAGCTATTTCATGACCGCCGTAACCCTTTTTTCCGTTTTCTCCGAAAACATCACATATTAAATCCGCAAAGCGGCAAACGGCATTCAGCAGCTTATTTTTGCCTGTGGTATTGTAATATGCCGTTGCCGCCTCGGCAAGATGACCGAAGCAGTACAGCTCGTGGTGATCTCTTAAATTTGTAAACGCCTTGTCAGGATTGTTTATTGTGTAAAATGAATCCAGATATCCGTTTTCAGCCTGTGCACTGCATATTAAATCTATTGCGCTGTCTGCAAGACTTTCAAGCTCTGTGTCAGGTGTGTTCTGCAGTGAATATGCAACGGCTTCAATCCATTTTGCAGGGTCTGAATCCTGGAATACCCATCCTAAAAATGAATTTTTATCTGCGTTTTCAGGTGTGTAATGCCATTTGTCTGTAGGAAATACAGGTGTTTTTTCACCGCGTTTGCGTTTGCTTAAAACCTCTGCAGCAAGGCGTAGATTTCTGAGCGAATAGCTTGACTCCGCATTTTCAATTTTATCATTGAGAGCCTGCCACTGATACGGGATAACCTCTTTTCGCACAAGCTCTATTTTGTTTATCCAGAATGAATCTGTAATTTCAACATTTTTGTTTGAAACGGGAATAGATTTCTCCATAGCATTACCTCCGTATGCAATGATTATAATAGAAGCGGGCGGAAAAGTAAACCCTTTACCGCCTGTCTTTTATGCAGCAATATCTAAGCCGTTAAGGTTTATTCCTTTAAGCTCGTTTTGCCTTTCTGATACTCGTCTGTTGTGTCTTTCACGTAATTCACGTTCCTTTTTCTTTTTTTCGCATCTTGATTCCTTGATAAGAAAAAAGGCAGAAAATATAGCAAAATAAGTTATTATTTCTGCAACAAATAAAATTCTCATCTGCATTCCTGTTAAGTTCGTGAAAAGATGAAAGGGAAGTGCCAGAGCACCGTAGCCGACAATAATTGCCGCCGCTGATATTATGAGTGTGCTTATTACTTTTTTCATTTTGAATTCCTCCTTGAATTTCTTTACAAGTTTATTTTATCAAAAGGAATTCTGTTTTCAATAGCTCTAAGGCTATATGTACAATTTATTGGACATATAGGGCAAGATTTTTTCAAATTAATGCTTTTTTTAAAGCAGAAACAGCAGGGGTGAACATATTCTGCGGCACTGCCCCGGTGTTAAAAACAACTTTGATTTTATTATTTTCATAGCTTTCAACCGAAACGGCTATACCGTTTCTTTCAAATTCTTCAACATCCTTTGAAAATTCAATGCTCATAATAACTTGCAGTGCATTTTCACTTATTTCAATTTCCGCGTCTTTGAATTCATTTGAAAGCAAAGCGGCAAAGACCTTTGCCTTAGAGGTGTAAAATCTTCTTGTTTTTCTTATTTGGGCTTTCAGGTGTCCGTCCCTGATATACTGGCATAATGCAATCTGTTCTGTTTTTCCTGCTGTCTGGTTGTATTTATATATATTGCTTTTGTATTTTTGAGCAAGCTCTTCGGTAAGTACCATAAAGCTTATTCGTATAGACGGCAGAAGAAGGCTTGAAAACGAGCCCATATAAACCACATTGCTTCCGCCTGCAAGTGCATGAAGCGAGGGCGTGGGCATACTGTTATACTGAAAGTCACTTTCATAATCGTCCTCAATGATAAGACTGTTGCTTTTGGCAGAATGTTTAACAAGCTCTATTCTTCGTTTATTCGGCATAACATCACCAAGCTTTGTCATATGCGACGGCGAAACATAGATTATTTTTGCATCCTTGTATCTGTACTTTATCTCAAAGCCGTAATCCTCAAACAGGCTTGCCCCCTGAACAAAACTTTTATCGGGGAATGAAACATCGTATTTTTCATCTATAAGTGAGCATAAAATGCTCAGCAGGCTCTGTACTCCCGCACCTATTACAATTCTGTTAGGCGAGGTTACAACATTTCTCTTTTCTCTTATATAATCTGAAAGTACTTCTCTTAATTCATATTCACCCTGAGCCTCACTGTAGCTGAGCAGTCTGTCATCCTGCCGCAGGGCATTTTTCATATATCTGCGCCACAAATCAAATTCAAAGCTTTCTTTGTCAGCACTGCCGCCTTTAAAATCATATACAATATTATTTATGCTGCTTCTGTTTTCAGTTTCAATATGTTTTGCGGCTTGGTAAGAAACATAATATCCGCTCTGCGGCTCGCTTATTATAAAACCATCTGCCGCAAGAGCAAAGTAGGCATTCTGAACAGTTGTGCGGCTTACTCCGTATAGTATTGCTGCTTTTCTTACAGACGGCAGTCTTGCCCCGGAAATGAGTTGACCGCTTATGATTTCTTTTCTTATTTTATTATAAAGTTCATCATATTTGCTCATAAAACTGTACCTTAAAAAATAATTGTAATTGGGTATATAATTAGTGCCGATAATATTATATACTATTATCAATGATTAATCAATAAGGAATTGAATTCAATGAAAAAGTGTGCACTTATCAATGATCTTTCGGGGTTTGGAAAATGCTCTCTCGGTGTGGGAATACCAATCATATCCGTTTTAGGGGCGGAGGCTCATCCGCTGCCTACAGCAGTGCTTTCCAATCAAACAGGCTACAGCAGCTTTGCAAAGGTTGATTTAACTGAATATTTAACACCGTTTTTTAATGAATGGAATAAACTCGGCATATCGTTTGACGGTATTTTAACAGGCTACTTTTCAGACGAAAAGCAGATTGATGCCGTTCTGGAATTTACCAAGAAGGCAGATGCTCTGCTCCTTGTGGATCCCGTTATGGGCGACTCGGGTCAGCGTTACAAGGGCTTTTCGGATTCGCTGTGCAGTAAGGTTAAGCAACTTGCATTATCGGCAGATATTGTTACGCCGAATTTAACCGAGCTTTATCTTTTAACAGGAGAGCAAGATATTAAAAAGGGTGCTGACATTCTGCTTGAAAGCGGTATAAAGGCAGTTGTTGTAACCGGTATAAACAAGAATAATGAAATAGGAAATGCGGTTTTTGAAAAGGGAAGAAGCGAAGAATACTTTGCCCATTATTCAGAGGGCAGCTTTTCCGGAACAGGCGATATGCTTTCTTCTATCGTTATGGGTAAGCTGCTTTCAGGCAGTGATGTGTTTGATGCTGTTAAAACCGCAACGTATTTCATTTCTTTTGTAATCAAAAATTCCGATGTTCATAACCGAAACGACGGTGTTGATTTTGAAAAATATTTATATAGGTTAGGACTTGAGCAAAATGAAAACCAAGAAAAAAAATAAAGTTATATTAATAACAACAACAGCACTTTTTACTGCACTTGTTACAGTAGGCACAACAGTTATTCAGATTCCTGTTGCAGGTAAGGGCTACACACATTTCGGTGATTCAATGATTTACCTTGCGGCGTGTATTCTTCCGGGACCTTGCTCCGTTTTTGCAGCTTCGGTTGGTGCGGCACTTGCGGATTTGCTTACAGGCTATGCACTTTATGCACCTGCAACATTTATTATAAAAGCGTTGAATGCGGTTCCGTTTATATTAATGCGTATTTACTTGAAAAGAAAAAATAAAGATGATAAAATACTGAATTGGCAGATAATTCTTATGCTTATACCAACAACGCTTGTTACAATGTTCGGCTATATGATTGCAGACTGTATTCTTGTTGGCGGAGAGGTTGCAATTATTTCTGCAATAACAGGCGGATGGGTTCAGCCCGGCGGCAGTGCAGTTGTTTTTGTTATTCTTGCTGCTGCACTTGACAGAATTGGTTTTAAAAGTAAAATTAAAAAACAATTATAAGGAGAATAGTGTGAAAATTACACTATTTAAATTATATAGTCCTCAAAATTTGCCTGTGGCATAATTTTGAGATGGCCAAATTCCCACTATATGCCTTGTCCGGCTACAACAAGGCGTATTAATAATTCTCAATGAACTATTTGTAGCCGGAAAGGCTATGGAAATTTATATGAAAACAGATATAGTATACAGATTAGGTGACGGTGTTTATCTTAACATCACAAATAAATGCCCGTGCAGATGTGCATTCTGTATCCGCTCGCAGGGCGAAGCAGTAGGGGATGCCGAAAGGCTTTGGTTTGAAACAGAGCCATCTGTTGATGAAATAAAAAAAGCAATTGATGACTTTGATTTTACAGGTGTTGACGAGGTTGTTTTCTGCGGCTACGGTGAGCCTACCAATGCCTATGATAATTTGATTGCAACTGCAAAATACATAAGGAAAACACATCCTGATATGCGAATACGCCTTAACACAAACGGACTGTCTGATTTAATTAATGAAAAGCCTACCGCTGAGGAGTTGTGCTCCGTGCTTGACAGTATATCTGTTTCTCTTAATGATACGGATTCCGAGAAGTACGATAAAATTACAAGAAACATATATCCGGGTATTGCCTTTGATGCAATGCTTGATTTTACAAGAGAATGTGTAAAATACTGTGATGATGTAAGAATGACGGTTGTGGATGTTATTCCTCAGGAGGATATAGAGAAATCAAGAATTATATGTGAAAGCTGCGGAGCTAAATTCCGTGTTCGTTCCTTTTCAAAAGGGCAATAATAGCAAAAAAAGAAGCTGATTTGAATTAATCAGCTTCTTTTTTTATTCAATTTATTTTAAAACAACAGTAACAACTGATTGAGAAGGAACATTTACCGTGTTTTCATTTATTTCTGTTTTTTCAATGTTTCTTGTTTCATCGGTGGTGTAAACATCAAGATTGTTATAGCTTATATGATTCAGATTTGTTGTTGAATCATTTTCCGATGCATTTACATAAACAATAACCGTACTGCCGTCCGTATTTTTAAAAGCACAGCTTGAAAGATTTTCTGTTCCCGATGTGCAGGCAATTCTTACGGCACCCTCATTTATAAACTTGGAAAAATTACCGAGGCACCATAATCGTTTTGATGTCTGAATATCCGAATGGTCTTCTTCATTAAGATAAACAAGTCCGTCCGTATAAACTCCGAAAGAGCAGGCAGTCCACCAGTCCCATTCCCTGGCATTCAGAATTGTAAGGTCATCAACAATAACCTTTGCCATTGCAACACCGTATTCAATGCTCATACCGTTTGTGCCGCCCTCAGAGGCTGCGATTAAATTATAAACACCGGTGTTTTCATCATTAGTCATCTGGCAGTATTCGGTGCATACAACATCATAGTTTGAATACTTTTCCGAAAGAAATTCGGCCGCTTTTATTTTTGTTTCTGTATCTGACCAATAAGAATGCATACTTATTGTATCAAAGTAATTTCGCAAAGCTAAGTTCCTGAAAACGTATTTAGGGCCCTTTCCGAGTATACAGTCTATATAAGCGGCAGCCGTAGAGCCTTCACCCTCGGCTGCTCCCGATTCAAACATTGAAACCTTGCAGCCCTTTGCATCAACCTCGCTGTTTTTGAATCTCTTAACTATGGTGTTAAGCAGGGATGCCGCCTGCTGCTTTGTATAATAGCAGCCCTCCTGATTCATAGAGCAGCTTCCGTCATCATTATACCATGCACTCCATGCATACTGCGGCTCATTAATCGGTGAAATGTCCGTAACCTTATATCCCTGATTTAAAAAGTAATCTGCGGTATTATAGCAATAATCTGCAAATGCTTCATAGTTGGCTTTATCAAGATTGCTTTCCCATGGATCATTATCTTTTTTTGCAGAACCATATGCTTTTCCGTTTTTAGTAAGCAAAACAGGAGCACTGTTGCAGAAGAGTGTAACTCTTAAATCATCACCTGCAAGCTCTTTTGCCTGTGCAAGGGCATTTTGTGCATTGGCATCGGCAGTGAAATCATATGTACCGTCTGCGTTAAGGAAGCATTCTGTTCGGCTTCTTTCAACATATATATTTTCATCACCCACAGAGCCGGCACCAAGGTTGTATCTGTAAATATTAAGACCGATTCCGTCTTCTTTACTGTATAAAAGAGAGAGAATCTCCTTGCTGTTTTCCCAGCCGCCTGCATTTTTGCTCCACCAGCAGGCAGAAGCACCAAAACCGTTCATTGTCTGGTATGTTGCAGTTTCATCAATTACAGTTGCTCCTGCCGTGTTTTCCGAGGAAATGTTTGCTTCGGCTTCATTTACAGCTGCACTTTCAGGATAAACTCTTTTCCCCTCTATTCCGACAACTCCGAAAAGTATGTATATTCCTGAAGCAATTATAATTGCAAGTATAATTCCTGATATAATCAAAATGACGGTTCCTTTAACTGTTTTATTCATATGTTTTATCCTTTGCCGCTTATTTTAATTCAACCATTTCCTTAAAGGTTTTTGATGTTGCCTTAACAAGATCATCCGTTGATTTTATCAGTGTTTTTTCATAGCATTGGCTAATTGACTGAGAAAGACCTAAAATAATCATAAACAGAATGATTTGTTTCGGAGAATTGAATATGTAATCACTTAATCCGAAGAACAGAAGCAGCATAAGACTTGTGAACACACAGAAAACCAAATCAAATTTTTTGCCATTGTTTGCATTGATTTCAAGCAGCTTTCCGAAAGCACACAAAATGATTACAGCTAAAAGCACCAATCCGATAATACCAAGCTCTGCCCATATTTCAAAAACAAAGTTATGTGCGTGCGGTTTGTTAAGTTCGTATGATTCAAGAAGAAATACGCCTGTACTTTCGCAGCCGAAGCCAAGACCTCTGATAAACACATGAACATTACTTGTGATATAATCCCAAACGCTTTTCCATATTTCGATATGCGTTTCGGAGGAGCGTTTTGCGGCAATATAGTTCGGGCTGCTTGTGTAGTCGGGAATTGCCGTATTTCCTGCAACAACATCAGGCACAACAGTTGTTATTTTTCTGTTTTCGTTTGTAAATATGATTCCGTATCTTGTAAGGATGGACGGAACTATTATTCCTACAGTCGGAATAAAAATTGTTAGAAGCTCCTTCGCATGGCGTTTTGCCAGAACAATAAACATAAAAATCCATCCGACAAGAGCTATTACACAGCCTGCTCTTGTAAGTGTTGAGCTGATTCCTGCACTGATAAGCAAATTCATCAGGAAATAGAAAAATTTTTGCTTTGGATTTTTTGCATTTAAAAACAAATAGATTGAAATAGGATAGGCAACCACCATATATGTTGCAAGAAGGTTAGGGTTTGAATAAAAGCCGCTTGCCCGGTCAGAAAAAGTATTTGTTTTTATATTGAATGGAAGCCATGTATAAACAATTTCATCGAGCCTCTTGTAAAACGGAGTAACAAGCACAAATTTTTCGCTGATATATCCGAATTTATTAAGAAGCCGTGTGCATATCTGAATTGTTCCCGTAAGTCCGTTCAGTGCGGCACTCAGCGTTATCATCTTAAATATTTTATCAATCTTTTCTCTTGTGTTTGCAAGATTATAAATCATAACCTGCACAAGAAACATTCCCCACCATAAACCGGCAGAGCCAAGTGTATCAAGCTTGTTATCGGACCATAAGGCACTTACAAGTGCCAAACTCATAAAGGCAATTTCAAGCTTGCCGAGCGTTCCTACCTTGGCTTTTCTTCCTTCTCTTGTCCATTGGCGTTTAAACACGATAAAACCGAAAAACAGTATAAACGGACTTATATACTCGGGAAGTACAGGAAATAAAAATATAGTGGCAATAAGCCAGTACCAACCCGGATTGCTTTTGTATTTAACCTTAAGGGCATGAATCTTTTCTGCCATAATATATCCCTCACTTATTCACTAAATCATAATACTACAAATGATTTTTGTTTTCAATAGTGTTATATAATAATATTCTGTATATTAATAATTCTTTAAAAAACAGTTTACATTAATTTTAGTTGAAAAAGAGTTACGGTTATTGTATAATTACAAAGTATATAATTTTAATTGATAGGAGTTTTGTTATGAACGATAAAGAAAACAAACTTAATTCGGATGAAAATGCACAAGCAGAACAGAAAAATCAGGCTGTTAAGTATGAAAAAAATGATAACTGGCAGTTTGATGCTTCGGCTCCGACTTTAGAAGACAACCTTGCCATAGGAAACGATTATGAAATTGACGTGGCACAAGCCCCTGTACATCCGAAGAAAAAGGCAAAGGATAAAAACAGAGAAGCAGACAAGGAACATATAGTGATTAATAAAAGAAAGCTTAAAGTTGTAAGTCTTTCAATTGTATCAGTTATTCTTGCGGCTTTAATTGTGTTCTTCGGAATAAAGCTTTTTGCACTGCCGAACACAAGTGAAACAATGACCCCGGGAAATGTTGCACTTACTGTTGGTAAAACAAAGGTTTCAGTCGGTATGTATAATTTCTACTATTCAAGAATAGTAGCTAATTATCTTGAATATGCCTCTAATGGCTCTTTTAATCTGGATTCAACTAAGGATTATGCAGAACAGAAAACAGTTGATAAGGACGGAAACGAGATTTCGTGGCTGGATGTGTTTGAAAGGGATACAATCGAACAGATTCAGTATATTGTTGCCTATTATGAAACGGCACTTGAAGCAGGCTTAACCCTTACCGATGATCAGAAATCAAATATAGAATCGGAAATTGAAACCATTAAAAGTTCCGCATCGGATGCCGGGGTAAGTGTTGATAAATATCTTGAAACGAATTACGGTGATTACTGCGGCCTTGAAACTGTTAAAAAGATTTATGAGCAGAGCTATATCGCAGAGAATTATTTCTATCAGCAGAAAATTAATCTTTCTGCAAATGAAGAGGAAATAAATAAGACATTTGAGGAAAATAAGGACAACTACACTTCTATATCATATGGCTATATAGAAATGCAGTATAATCTTGAGGATCCTCAAACAAGCACTGTTGACGCCGTTAAAGCAAAGGCTCAGACCTATTGTGACAGAATTTCAACTATTGATGATATGAAAAATCTTGTGCCCGAAATCTGTTCTTCACTTATAGAGCAGGTTATTTCGTACGGATACTTTTCCGATACCGAATCTGCGGTAAAAGCACTTCAGGATTCTGTTTCAGCAACAAGCACAGCAACGGAATTGAGCAATAATTTCGGAAGCGGTATATCGGATTGGTTTTTCTCACCGGATACTTCCGTAGGCAGCACAACTTGTCTTCTTAATGAAGAATACAGCAGCGTTTTAATTTTCCTGAAATCGGAAGAGCCCAAATTGGATGAAACAGAGTATTATTCAGTACGTCATATTCTTGTTGTTCCCGGTGAAAAAAGTGATGATGAAGGCACAAATGCTTCGGAAACTAAGGAATATACCGAAGAAGAATGGAACGCAGCACTTGATGAAGCCAATAAAATTCTTGATGAATACAACAGCGGTGATAAAACAGAGGTTTCATTTGCTCTTCTTGCCGAGAAATACAGTGAGGATACCGAATCAACATCTTCTGGTTCAAGCGGTTATTACGGCGGCGGATACAGTCAGGTGGCACTTGGTTATATGGTTCCTGAATTTGAAAGCTGGGCAACTGATGATGCAAGAAAATACGGTGATGTTGAAATCGTGAAATCACAGTTCGGTTACCATATTATGTATTTTGTATATGATGGTCCTAAGTATCTTTACAATGCAATGTCAGATGCAAATAATGCAAAGGAAGATGAATTTCTTGCAACCTATGAGGTTAAAAAGCACAGTGCACTGAAGAAAACCACTGTGGCTGAGCCGACAACGGTGACTACAACGCAGGCCGCAAAGTAAAATATTAAAATTATTCTTGTAATGTTATTCATTTTAGTGTAAAATGTTTTCATAACTGAATTTTTAGTATAAATATAAGGAAGAAAAAACCATGGCTAAAAAAGATTTAAACAATGATTTATTTGCCGGCGGTTCAATTTCAGACGGCGAAGGAAAAACAAAAAAAGCAAAGGCAGCAAAGTCCAAGAAAAAATCAAAAGGTCTTTCTGCAAATAAAATTAGAATTATCAAATCTGTTATTGCAGCAGTTATCGTAGTGGGACTTCTTGTAGCTTATGTTGCCACAGGTACGGTTCGCAAGGGATTTATCCATTCAACCCTGCAGTGGACAACATATTTAACGGGTGTAACGGTTAAGTCTGAAGAGGGCGATAAAATAAATGTTCCTGTTTCAACCTATAACTACTATTTTGCTTTGACCTACAACAATTTGAAGCAACGCCAGGAAGCCCTTAACAATGCTGATAGTGACAGTTATGATTTAAGCAGCATTCTTGCTCTTTTAGGCGACAGCAGCAGTATTGATGTTGATTTTGATAAGCCTTTTTCAAAGCAGACAACAACTGATGATGACGGCGAAACGATCACATGGCTTGAATATGTTAAGCAGGAAGCTCTTGATTCTATTGAGGAAACATACACCTTCTATAATGAAGCTGTAAAAGCAAATGACGGTGTTGAGCCTGCTATCACTACAACACAGGCTTCTCAGCTTGAAAGTACTATAGAGGAATACAAAGATGCCGCAGAAAGCTACGGCTATACACTTTCAGGCTACTTTGTTCAGATATTCGGTAAGGGCGTAACAGAAAATGTATTCCGCCGTGAAGCAGTTCGTTCATATATTGCTGAGAACTATCAGTCCTCAATTTCAAATGAAACCGCAACAGTTGAGCATACAGAGGAAGAATATGCAGCTTATAAGGATGAAAATATTGCAGACTTCCAGTCGGTTAATATCAGAGTATTTGAGGCTGACAGTGAGGAAAATGCTGCTGCCTTCAAAAATGAATTAAAGGCTGATGGTTCAAACTTTACGGAACTTGCTGTCAAGTATTCAAGCGGCAGTTCCGATAAGAGCTATTATGCAGATGAAACCGCATCTACAATGTTATATGCAACAAAAGCATCTCTTAAAAATATGAATTATGGAATTGCTGCTGCAGATGATGCAAACGCAGATGAGAAAACATATTCGGGTCTTGACTGGCTCTTCGATGCGGACAGAAAAACAGGTGATTTAAACCAGTTCTCAACAACTGTTGTTTATGTTCTTACACCTGCAGAATTGTCCGATATTAACACAGTTAATGTTCGTCATATTCTTATCAGTCCGGTTGAAGAAACATCTGAAGCTGCAAGTGCCACAGATGCTCAGTGGACAGCTGCATTAGAGAAAGCCAATAATCTTCTTGATGAATTCAACAAGGGTGATAAATCAGCGGAAAGTTTCGCTTCACTTGCAGAAGCTAATTCAGCAGATACAGGCTCAAGCAGCAATGGCGGGCTCTATGAGAAGGTTTATCCCGGTCAGATGGTTCTGCCATTCAATAACTGGTGCTTTGCAGATGATCGTGCTGCGGGCAATACAGGTATTGTAAGGTCACAGTATGGTTACCATATTATGTATTTTGACGGTGCAACAGAAACTCCTGTATGGAGAGTTAATGCTGAAAATATGCTTGCATCTGAAGAATCAAAAACAAAGGCTGAGCAGCTTGAAGAATCATATACCGCTAAGGTGAATTGGTTTGGTTCACGCTACTTTGAAATAGATACTGATATAGACAGATAATCTTCAAAGAGGCTGCACTCAGTGCGGTCTCTTTGAGTTTAAGCAATATTTTGAGGAAAAATAATGAATGATTATGAAGAAAGAATTGAATCATTAAAAGAGCGGGTTTCAAGACTTATGGCAGCACTTGAGGAGGTTAACTTCGAGTGCCAGCGCCTTGAAATCATAAATTCCAACCTCGATTTTCAGCTTAAAGAGGCTAACAGGGAATTGAATCAGAATATTGCCGTGCTTCAGGCTCTTGAAGAAGAAAACGAAGAACTTAAAAGAAAATTGAAATAAAAGTAGGGGGCGGATGTTATCCGTCCCCCTACTTTTGTATAGAAAACCTCCCGTTGGGTGTGTGGAAATTTTTTTATGAATTTTCTGTATATCAGAATTTCTTTTTTATATCTTCAAGCACTTTCTTTTCAATTCTTGAAACATAGCTCCTGCTTATTTTTAGCCTTTGTGCAACTTCACGTTGTGTCAAAGGCTTTTTGTTATCTAAACCATAGCGTAAAATCAGTATTTCCTTTTCACGTTCATCCTCCAAATTCTCAATGATTTTTGAAACCTTTTCCCATTTTATTTTCGTTTCCAAATCTTCCGCAAGATCTCTGTTGTCGCTTAGGGTTTCCTGAATAGTAAGCGGATTTCCGTCCTTGTCTATTTCTATTGAATCACCAAGGTAAACATCTGTTGCATTTTTTCGGATGTTTCTGAAATGCATTAAAATTTCATTTTCTATCCTCACAAAGCGGATACAAAATATCGTCATCAGCAAGCATTTCAGCCTTTTTGAACGGATATTCGTAGTCAGAGCCGAAGAATACGATGTGTGCATCCTCTCCGTTCCATATAACCTCTTTTACAAAGGTGCGGATCGTCTGCCTTTTCTGTTCAATCGTCATATTGTCAACTGTAACGGAAAATGATTTAAGCATATCTTTCATTAAGTCAATGCTTTCGGTTAAGTTAAGTTCATTTTCACTTTCCTTAATAAGGGTGTTTTGTTGAGCCTTGATTTTTTCAACCTCATCACTTAATGTATTGATTTTATCAAGTATGTATTTTTCTGCACCTGTTCCGCTTGATGTAGCAAGATTATTTACAAGTGCCTCGATTTCTTTTTCTTTTTTTCCAATTTCGTCTTCAAGCCTTGCTTGCTCATTGCTAATGTTTTCAGTTTTGATTTTGTTTTCAGATAATGCAGATTTCAGTGACTCAAAATAATCATCACCATTATTTGCAAGTGCCTTAACAGCAGCAATAACCTCTTTGTCAATTTCATTACCATTGATATTTTTGTTGTTACAGCGACTGCCCTTGCTCCTCAGTTTCATAGTGCAGGAATAGTAATAGGTGTATTCGCCGTCCTTGTTCATTCGTGTAGTCATATGCGGACGCATGAATTCACCGCATTCGCATTTGAGAATTCCCGAAAGTAAAGCGGTGTGACTCTTGGGTTTGCGATAGGATTTTGATTTGTTTCTGTCAAGCATAGATTGAACCTTAATCCAATCCTTGCCATTTATAAAGCCTTGGTGTTTACCAACAGATACAATCCATTCCTCCATAGGCTTAATTTTCGTAGCCTTGCCTTGCTCCTGAAGGGTTCGGTTATATACCATCATTCCGTGTGTGCTGTCAAATTCCTCTTTGTCAGAATATAAATCAACATTTGAATTTTTGAAATATTCAAACGCATCACTGTCAGAAATCATATAAACAGGATTTGTCAGAATGCCACGAATTGAAAAGCGTGTAAAATCTCTGCCGTTTTTTGTTTTGTAGTTGTGTGCAAGCAGATAGCTTTCACAAGCAGTCAGCGAATTGTGCTCGAGGAATAAACTGAATATCAGCTTAACAATCTGCATTTCATCTTCTTTAACTGCAAGGTGAAATGCTTTTTTTGTTTTGCCATTTATGTTCATTGAGGTTTCGCCTACAGAATTGTAACCGGTAGGTGTGACACCGCCGAGCCATCTGCCTGTTTTTGAAAGCTCGTGCAGATTATCACGAATACGCTCAGCGATGGTTTCACGCTCAAGCTGTGAAAAAACAGATGCAATATACATCATTGCTCTGCCCATAGGAGAGTTGGTGTCAAATTGCTCCTTGATAGAAATAAATGCAACGCCCATAGAGGTAAGCTCGGTAATCAGGTTTGCGAAATCGCCGATATTACGGCTGATACGGTCAAGGCGATAGCAAAGTACGGCAGATATTTTACCACTCTTAATATCTTCAAACATAGTCTTGAATTGCGGTCTATCTAAATTTTTCCCGCTGAATCCTTCGTCTTCGTATATAACTGCCTTTTCTGCCTCTTTCTCACCAAAATGAATTCGCAAATATTCACGGCACATTTCAATCTGATTTTCAACAGATTCACCCTTGCCCGTAAATCTCGACTTCCTCGAATATATCGCAAATACCTTTTCCATAACCATACCTCTTTATGTTATTATTCTTGTTCTAATATAACATATAAGAAGTGGATGTCAAGTCAATATAAAAATTTAATTAGTTTGAATTATTTCAAGTGCCACATCTTTGGTTAATTCGTTATTTAGATATAAATTTTTAGCATAGATAGCTTTATTTAGCCAATGCATATATTCATCATAAGAAACAGACTTAGGTGTTTCGCCGAATGATTGTGTTCTTTCCATTCGCTTGTACATTTTATTCTTTTCTTTTTCAAAAGTCTTTAGAACTATATCATTCTCTGCGAGCGTCTTATATTTCATAGTAGGACCAATCTGTTTGCAGGTCTTACCATCCTTAAAAACTCTGTCGCAGTACAGAGTTTTCTTTTTTGTCTTTGGGACAAATAATCTATTGCAATTTTCACATTCGCAAACTGTTTCATCTCTTAAATAAAAAGTAAAAATCAAATATTCGTAATAAGATTGGGGATTATCAAAAAATAAAATTTCTTCACCGCTTCTTGTTTTGGTAACTTTGTATTCAACTGTATCATGCATATTAATTTCCAAAACACCTGCAAGAACATCTTTGTGCCTCATACACATCAAAATCTTATACACTCGATCTTTCATATATGGCAACAACTTCATTCTAACGCTTACTGTTTCTAATTTGCTTTTAAGTTCTTCAGGTGTTGTAATATCCTTAATCAGTTTTCTGGGAACAAGATATTTATCAATATCTGCTTTGAGCAATATCCCCAAAATAATATTGTTTTTTAAAATTCCATCAACAAAGTCATATGCCGACTCAACAGTATAACTATCACTTATCTTCGGCAACTCATAGTCATAAAGTGCTATAAGTTCATTTCTGTAATCAATTGGTTCTAATTTGGTTATATCTAAATCATCAACTGCAACTCTCTCCATAATATTCTTGTTTTTGAATTTAATATATAACCCTGTTCTTGAATAAATACTTCTGTCCATAATCAATCTTTCTCAAAAAATTCAATTTTCACTTATGCATAGTTTTGAGGTTTTGCCCCTGCTAAAATGATAACATAAATAGAAATTCTTAACAAGAAGATATATTTAAATCCAATAGAAAGGAGGAAAGCCTTATGAAAAAAGAAGTTAAATTGCTTGAAGTAATAGACGGTGAAACACTTATGGATATGCAATTTCCCAAATCAAAATTTTGTATTCAGTCCTTGTTACCGCAAGGAGTTTCCATTCTCGGCGGTGCACCTAAGATTGGTAAGTCATGGATGGTGCTTGATTGGTGCGTAAGAATTGCTAAAGGTGAAAATGTCTGGAATCTGCCGACTGAAAAAGGAACAGTACTTTATCTCTGTCTTGAAGACAGTCTTGCAAGAATTCAGGACAGGCTGAATTGCATAACTGATGAAGTGCCTAATAATTTGTATGTTGCAACGAAGTCAGAAAGTATCAAAACAGGTTTGATTCAGCAGATACAGAATTTCATCATCACTCACAATGATACAACTCTGATTGTCATTGATACATTTCAGATGATACGGAATTCAAGTTCCGAGTTATCTTATGCAAATGATTACAATGAAATCGGAAAGTTAAAACGATATGCAGATGAAATAGGACTTTCAATATTACTTGTTCATCATCTTAGAAAACAAGGTGACAGTGATCCGTTGAACAAGCTATCCGGCACAACAGGCATCAGCGGTGCAGTTGATGCTGTATTCGTTTTGGACAAGGACAAGCGAAACGAAAATAAAGCAAACTTGCTTTGCACCGGCAGAGATATTGAACAGCGAGAATTTCAATTATCATTCAACAAAGAAAACTGCACTTGGGATTTGATAAACGACAGTCTTGAAAATCCTATTCCAACTATGCCTAATAAGATACTCGACTTCATTGAGTTTATGAAAGTACAAAAGTATTTCAAAGGCAGCAACACGGATTTAGTTGATAGCTTTAATTCAATAAAAGGATCTTCATTATCTGCAAAATCATTAAAGCAAATGATGAACAAATTCAGATATGATCTTGAAGATAATGGTGTTCGATTCGTAAGCCACAGAAGTAATGGTCAAAGACTTGTTGAAGTTTCTTATTTTTCGGTCAGTGACTTAAGTGCCGCAAGTGACGAAGAAAGTGTCAGTGTCAAAACTTCTGTTCCTTTCGTCCCTTGAGACCCTGTCGGCGAAATTTGGGCAGATGAAAGAAAAATAGGATAAGTACCCTAATTAAATTTTAAAAGCGAAATATCGGCACACAAGTAAAAAATCAAATGAAAGGTGTATCGGTTTAGAGTGTTTATTGCCGGTTTCGCATTTGTATTACGCCACGGCGAAAAACAAACGCATCGGGCTAAGCCCATACCCATCGTCCAAACATATTCCGTGATTAAATATGTTAAAAACATATAACAATCACTGCATATGTTTCTCCTCTCAGCGACAGTACAAGTATCTGTCGCTGTATAAAAAGGTAAGCCAAAAGAAACGAAACTTTAACAAATAAAGAAAGGAAACTATTTGAACAAAGATAATAACAGATCAGAAATATTAACCTTCAGAGTAACTCCTGAAGAGAAAGAATTAATTGAAACCAAGGCACTGTCATCATACAGACTTGTAAGTATGTACCTCCGTGACTGTGCTTTGGATAAAGAAATTATTGTAATTGATGGAGTAAAAGATGTTGCCACTGAACTAAGGCGCATTGGTAACAATCTCAATCAAATTACAAAAGCAGTCAACAGCGGAGTATATGCTATTGACTTAACCGAAACAAAAAAGGAGGTGCAGAAGGTTTGGCAATCGTTAAATTCGTTACCTCGGGCAGTCCGATGAATAATATCTTTCCGTATATTATGAAAGAAGAAAAGACGGAGCAAAAGCTAATCAGCGGTATCAACTGTATGCCTGAAACTGCTATGGAAGAATTTATAAATGTCAAAAAGCAATTTGGTAAAACAGATGGCAGACAATACTATCATGTAGTGCAATCTTTCAGTCCTGAAGATAACATTTCACCTGAAACAGCACACGAAATCGGACTAAGATTTGCAGAATATTTTGGTAATTATCAAATGGTAATTGCAACCCATACAGACAGAAATCATATTCACAATCATATTGTTTTCAACTCAGTTAATTTTGAAAATGGCAAAAAATTTCATCAAAGTCGAGATGAAATGATACAGGCAAAAGAGCATTCAAACAAGATTTGTCAGGAATACGGATTGACTCTTACTGAGGCAAAAGCCACAAGATACAATATGCCGAAATGGAAAAGAAAGCTCAAAAGCAAGCTGGATTATGCGATGAAACACAGCAGTAGTAAGGAAGAATTTATCTATCTTCTTGAACAATTAGGCGTAACAGTCAACTGGCAGGAGAACAGAAAGTATATCACTTTCACTACGGATGACAAACACAAATGCCGAGATAATAAATTATTTGACGAAAGATTTCTCAAAGAAAATCTTGAAATCTATTTTGAACTTGGTGGTTGTGACAGTATCATTTCAGAAGAGTATCAGGAGTACAAAACACCGCAAACCGGAATTATCTCAGATGATTTATTCAATCTGATTGGCAATCTATTTGATTTGGAAATGCAGAACAATTCAAAACGCAAATGGATGCCACACCACAGCAAGAAAGAAATTGAAAAGCTCATCGTCCAGGGTCAGAAGATCACGAATGAAGATTATGATGATGATTACGATGAGTATCATGGTTTAAGTATGTCTTGGTAAAGGAGTGAAACGGAAAATAAATAAGTAGTGTTGCCTTATGGCAGCAAAAATAATTAGCAAAAGGTTATATGACAAGCAGTTCTTAAAATATATTTTCTTGATAGGGGAGAATATGTTTTGAATATAATTGTGCATTTACCAAGCGAAGATAAGCAAAAAGAATTTCAAAAAAGCATCATTGAAATTCAAGCAGAAACAATTATTTCAAAACTAAATGATCTTAAAATCCCAACAAATGATAAAATGAAAATATTAAAAGAACTGAAAAAAGAAATCTAAGCAACTGAACCGACTCGCTATTGTGAGTCGGTTCAAACTATATTTTGACAAAGTTGCAAAATCAGTATATTATATTTTTGTAATTTAATTGTGAGGTTATGCTTATGCCATTACAAATTATACGAAACGATATAACAAAAGTTCAATGTGACGCAATCGTCAATGCTGCAAACAGCACGCTTTTAGGCGGCGGAGGTGTTGATGGCGCAATACATAAAACCGCAGGCAGGGGACTTCTGCTTGAATGTATGAAGCTTGGCGGCTGTAAAGTCGGACAGGCTAAAATTACAAAGGGATATAACCTGCCCTGCAAATATGTTATCCATACTGTCGGTCCAAAATGGAAAGGCGGTAAGAACGGCGAGAAAGATTTGCTCGAAAACTGCTATAAAAATTCACTTGCCCTTGCTAAAGAAAATAATTGCGAATCTGTAGCTTTTCCGCTGATTTCAAGCGGCGTTTACGGCTATCCGATGAATGAAGCATTTAAGGTTGCAGTTGATACGATTGCAGAATTTCTTATGCATAACGATATGCTTGTGTATATCGTTGTCTATAACAAAAATACATTTGCGACAAGCAGTAAATTATTCACTGATATTGCACAGTACATAGATGACAATTATGTTGCCGAGCATTCACCATACGACAGCAGAAGATTAAATAATTCTGATGAAAGTATGCCTTTGCCGATGACAAGGTTTTTGCCTGATGATGATTTGCAGGAAAGTGCAGTGCTTGAACCTGTATGTGAGCAAAGTGAAGATACTTTTGATTCCATAACAAGTTTTTTCAAAAGTGATGACAGCCTTGAACATATAATTGACAAAACGATTGACGAAAGCTTTTCTGAAATGCTGTTAAGGCTGATAGACGAGCGTGGAATGAAGGACAGTGAGTGCTATAAAAAAGCAAATATAGATAAGCGTTTATTCTCTAAAATCCGTTCAAATTCTGATTATAAGCCGAGCAAATCGACTGTTCTTGCCTTTTGCATTGCACTCGAATTGCCTCTCGTTCAGACAAATGAAATGCTGATGAAAGCAGGCTTCGCCCTCTCCCACAGCAATAAGTTTGATATTATTGTTGAATATTTCATAAAGCAGAATAATTACAATATTTTTGAAATCAACGAAGCTCTCTTCGCCTTTGACCAAAGTCTTTTAGGGTCATTAAATTAGTCGCACGGCAGGCGACCAAATAAAGAACAAACCTCTGTATAATGAACTTGTAAGGTTGAAAAAGACCTAAACACAAATTCATTTTACGGAGGTTTTTTTATGAAAAAGACAAACAACAACATTACGGAATTGGTATTTATTCTTGATCGCTCAGGGTCAATGGGCGGATTGGAGAGTGACACAATCGGCGGTTTTAACGCTCTGATTGAAAAGCAGAAAAAACAGGACGGCAAGTGCTATGTTTCAACTGTTCTTTTTGATAATTTCAGCGAGGTTATTCACGACAGAGTTGAACTTGAAAATATCAAGCCTATGACAGACAAGGATTACTATGTCCGCGGGTGTACGGCACTTATTGATGCAATCGGCGGTGCGATTCATCACATTGCAAACATTCATAAGTACGCAAGACCTGAGGATGTGCCTGAACATACTATGTTTGTGATTATGACTGACGGCTATGAAAATGCAAGTCACATCTACACAAGCGACAGAGTCAAAGCGATGATTGAACATGAAAAAGAAAATTACGGTTGGGAATTTCTTTTTATCGGAGCGAATATTGACGCCGTTGAAACTGCAAGACACTTCGGCATAAATGAGGACAGAGCCGTAAACTACCACGCCGACAGTCAGGGCACAAGCGTTGTATATGATACAGTGGCGGATACAGTCTGCTGTATGCGTGCAAGTCTTCCGATTGATGCAGATTGGAGCGACAGTATCAATAAGGATTATAACAACAGAAAATAAAATGAAAAAATCATCTCAAGCAATAATCTTTGTGTGAGATGATTTTTAGATTGAATATTTTTACTCCTTATGTTAGAATATGTTTGCGACAAAAAATCTAATATTATAAAAGTAAGTGTGTATTTCAATTTGATAAAAATACATGCTCCATTTTGCATACTTGCTTTTTGCTATATGTATTAGATTTTTTGTCGCAGAAAAATCGGAGTTGTGTGTTTTTTGTGCACGGTTTCGACTGTGCACTTTTTTGTTTTATCGAGATATTTAAATAATAAAAAATTGCGTAGAACTATCAGTTCAACGCAATACATACTTCTCCACAATTCGATATATTCTACCATATTTTATGTATATGTGTCAATAAAATCGACCATTATTTATTAATAAATAGTTCATAAGATAATTAAAATATTTATTATTTAGTTATATTTTAGTGCTTTTATTATGATTTTTTGCTATTAATGGTCAATGTTGTGGTCAGGTATCGTAAAATTATTGTCAAAAAGGAGTGATGAATATGCCAAGGCACGGTGAAAATATTTTCAAAAGAAAAGACAATCGTTGGGAAGGCAGATACATTTCTAATTATGACAATAATGGAAAGGCTGTTTACAAATCGGTTTACGCAAAAACTTACAGAGATACTAAACTAAAATTAGAATCGGCAAAGGAACAAAGTAACAAGATAACTGAAAATCAAAGTATAAAAACTTTTAGAGATTTATTATACTATTGGCTCGAGTTTAATAATGCGAAAAATAAAAGCAGTACGCAAGATAAATATGAATACATGATAAGAAAGCATATTGTTCCATCGTTAGGTGGTGTTGCAATCCACAAAATTAATGTTGCACTAATTAATAAATTCATTGATGAAAAACTGCAGGAACTTTCAAAATCATATGTTAGAACAATGGCGATAATCTTAAAGTCAACGATTCAGCTTGCGGCAAAAGAACAATTTATCAGTATTACTAACTTTGACATTACAATTCCAGTTGCTGAAAAATCAGAATTATCAATTTTGCAACCAATTGAACAAAAAAGACTTGAAAGCTATTTGACTTCAAATATGAATTGCTCCAATTTAGGGATTTATATTTCACTTTATACCGGATTACGATTAGGTGAAGTTTGCGCATTGAAATGGGAAAATGTTGATTTTATTAATAGAATTATTAAAGTAAGATCAACAATCGTTAGAGTTAAAAATGCTACTGATAATGGAACACATCTTGAAATAGGAAAACCAAAGACTACTTCTTCAAGCAGAGATATTCCAATTACAGATAATCTGTTTGAGATACTAAAAGAAACACGTCGAATCTCTTGCTCACAGTTTGTTATTTCAACTTCAAATAGTTTTGTAAGCACAAGAACATTTGAAGATAGATTTCAAAGAATACTCAAAAAAGCAAATATTCAGAAATATAATTACCATTCACTGCGGCATACCTTTGCAACAAACTGTGTAATCTGCGGAGTTGATGTTAAATCTTTGAGTGAGATTTTGGGACATTCAAATGTATCAATAACTCTGAATACCTATGTTCATTCATCTATGGATTTAAAGAAAAAACAATTAAAAAAGCTGGAAACAATGATAGCATAACATTATTATTTCTGGTCAAAAATATGGTCAAATAATTAGCGAAAGCCTTGTAATATAGGCTTTTGTTATTTTTTTGTGTTGAACTGATAGTTCTACGCAATAAAACTCAAGTATAAATCATTCTTGTTGATTGGTGGATTTAAATGGCTAAATTTAAAGTGAATTTTAAAGATTCACAGATTATGGTTAAGAGTAAACTTGATAAATCAGAATTAATAAATCAGAAAGAAATTGATGTATTTAATTCAAAATTTATCAGAGGATTAATGCGACCGAAAGTTAATGGTAACAGAAAAATTGAATATTTAGCTCCTGGTAATACCACATTGTTTTCCTATTTACAAAGTGGTTTATCTAAGAATGATTTCTTTGTTGTTTTTGCACAGTTTATAGAATGCTTAAAAAAGGTAGAAAGAAATTCATTTAATGTAAACAATCTTGTGTTAAACACAAAATATATCTTCTTTAACAATATTACCAAGGAAGTTCAATTTATTTATCAACCGATTACAAATAGCAGTATTTCTTCTGCAAACGTATTTTCATTCATTTATGAATTAGTTTCTAATACGGTTTTAAATCTTGAAGAAAATAATGCATTTCTCAATGATCTTACAAGTTATGTTAGAAGTCTTAAAATTTTTTCTCCAATTGCTATGGAAAAATATATACTTAAGGTTTATCCGCAGGTATATAAAAAAGTCAGACGTTCTAAAACAGGCGATAGTCAGTTTCTAAAAGATACGGGTTGGAATTACTATGACGAAAAGTATAAAAGTTCAGGCAAGAGTGCAGACGTAACAGAAGATGAAATAACAGGATTGCTGGAAGAAGAGGGAGAAACAGATTTACTTGATGAACTAGATGATGACTCAGAAGGTACCACTGTTCTTGATAATGATGACGGAACTGTTTTATTGATAAATGAAGAGATTTCATATCCGTATCTTATCAGAGTTAATACATATGAAAAAGTAAGTGTTGATAAACCTGTTTTTAGAATTGGTAAAGAAAAGAGTTATGTCGATTACTTTGTAATGAATAATAATGCTGTAAGCAGAATACACGCTGATATTTCAACAAAGGCTGACAGTTATTTTATCAAGGATAACAACTCAACGAATCATACATTTGTTAACGGAACAATGATTCCTGTTAATCAAAATGTTCAAATATTTGATGGCGATTCAATTATGCTTGCCAACGAACCATTTGAATTTCATATTTATTGAAGATAAGGAGATACATATATGAAGCTTTGCAGAACCTGTGGTGCACCAATGGAGGATGAGGTAACATTTTGTCCAATGTGTGGTGCAAAAAATGAAGATGTTAATACAAACGGAGAAACAACCGTGCTTGATGACATAAGTGATGAAACTACAGTACTTGATAATACAGACGATGAAACAACTGTACTTAATCCAAATGACGTTCCTGCTTATGTAAATGTTTCTCAGCAGCCTGAATATCCTAAGCAGAAAAAGAAATTAGGAAAAGGTGCTATTATTGCTATTGTAATTGCATGTGTTTTTGCAACTATAGCAGCTATTGTTGCTGCTGGAGTAATTGCTGAAAATAATAAACAACGCAATTTGGACTCGGCACTCAACGATATAGAAATTCCTGAAATGGATCAGGATATTTTAGATTATTCAAATCCTTTTTCTGAATATCTGAGCGATCTTGGCATTGTTGAAGGAAAGAATTATACGAATGAAAAGTATAATTTTAATTTTCACCTGCCGTCATCTGATTGGAAATTTATGGACAATCAGGAAATGGCAGAATACCATTCAGGGGCTTCATATGATGATGAAAATATGAAGTATTATTTTCCGGAGGATCAAGGAAAAACATATTATGATATGTCTATGTATAACACTGAAACTAGAGAAGTTTTTGAAGTTATGATTTTGAAATCAGATGGGAAAATGGCTTTTACACTTGGTGATTATTTTGAGGCATTGGCTGATATGTATACAACGCAATTTGATGATTTTAAATCAGAGGATGCCGGAATAGTTTCTTTTGGTGATACAGTGTATAGCGTTAAAAAATTTTCTGAAAAAGTCAATGGAGTAAATTGTTATCAGTATATTGCTGGTTCAAAAGTTGATGACAGTACAATTGTTTGTATTGTTTTGACAGTTGCTGACAGCAATGCGAATTTTCTTGAATACTTTAGCAAAATTGCAGAATAGGAGAATAAATTATGAAAAATTGTAAAAAATGCGGAGCTATGATACCGGACGAGGCAATGTTTTGCACATCCTGCGGTACAAAGATTGAAAATGATTTTGAGGGTACAACTGTTCTTGATGATAGTTTAAGCAGTTATGATGCCGGCATATTTGAAGAGACAGAGCCGGCGGATACAACTGTACTGAATGAACAGGATTGGGATGAAACAAGTGTTTTGGATGACCCTGCTGAAAATATGCCTAAAAACAAAGAGGTACATTCTGCATTTGTTAATCCGAACTTTCAGCAAAATTCTGCTCAGCAATTTAACAGCATTCCGAATCAGGAAAATCCTTCCCAAAACAAAATGCCTTATCTTGATTTTTTTGATAAATTTGCCTCAAAGAAAACAAAAGGCAATATTAAGACAACGGGAATAATAGCGATAATTACTTCTGTTTTAAGTCTTGCTCTTGTGGCGATGGGTAATTATTTAAGTGTTATTGATTTAATTGTATATGCAGTATTGGCTGTTTTAATTTTAAAGAAGAAAAGCTGGATATTTACTCTTGTATTGGCATGCTACAGCGGATTGTTTACAATTATCGGTTTGGTAATGTCAGGCACGCCAAGCGGTATTTTTGCTTTGGTTATGGCAATAATGGCAACAATAAACGGTAAAAAGCTTTCTGATGCATATAACAATTACATTGCTACAGGAGCATTTCCTGTTAGTGAAATATAGGAGCAGCATATGAAATTTATAGGATCTGCATCAACTGATGTCGGAATAGTAAAAGAAACAAATCAGGATAGCGTTTGTGTAAAAATTGCTGAATTTGAAAAACACGGACAAGTTGCAATGGCTGTTATTTGTGACGGAATGGGTGGACTCGCTAAAGGCGAGCTAGCAAGTGCTACAGTTATACGCAGATTTTCTGATTGGTTTGAAAAAGAATTTCCCAAACTGATTAATTCTTATACTAAGGAAAAGATATCTGGCGAATGGACAAGAATAATTCGTGAGCAAAATCAAAGAATTCTTAATTATGGAAAACAGATAGGTGTTAATCTTGGTACAACACTTTCTGTTATCTTGATTATTGAAGGACGTTACATTATCGCACATGTTGGTGATTCAAGAATTTATGAAATTTCCGAGAGTGTTAAGCAACTAACAGAGGACCAGACCTTCATTAGAAGAGAGATTAAAGCCGGCAGAATGACACCGCAGGAAGCTTCGGTTAACCCAAAGCGCAATATGCTTTTGCAATGTGTCGGTGCATCCCGTGAGGTTAATCCTGAGATTTTGTACGGAACAGTTACTCCAAATACAGTATATATGCTTTGCTCTGATGGTTTTAGGCATGTATTAACAGATGCTGAAATATTTGAAAATTTCAATCCTGCTAATATTACCAGTAAAGAAACAATGAAACAGAATAGTGACTATTTGATTGATGTTGTCAAAAAGCGCAATGAGCGTGACAATATTACAGTTGCACTTCTGAAAAGTGTAATGTAAGGAGGAATACTATGGCAACGCAAATAGGAACTGTAATTGATGGTAAATATGAAATTCTTAAGCAAATAGGTAAAGGTGGTATGTCAACCGTTTACCTTGCTATGGATAAAAGACTTAATAAGCAATGGGCAGTTAAAGAAATTTCAAGAAAAGGTTTCGGTAAAAATAATGAGGAAATCGTAAACGAAGTTCCTGCCGATGCTGAAATGATGAAAGCACTTGACCATCCTGCAATACCGACCATTGTTGATATCATTGATCATAGGGATAACAAATTTATTTATGTCGTTATGGACTATGTTGAAGGTGAGTCACTCGACAAGGTTCTTGCAGAATATGGTGCACAGCCACAAGATATGGTAATTGATTGGGCAAAGCAGATATGTGATGCATTCAGTTATCTTCATTCACAGAAACCTCCAATTATTTATCGTGATATGAAGCCTGCAAATGTAATGCTTAAGCCTGAAGGCAATATCAAAATTATTGACTTTGGTATTGCCCGTGAGTACAAAGAAGGCAATCTTGCCGATACAACAGTACTTGGAACAAAAGGTTACGCCTCTCCAGAGCATTATGGAGGACGCCAAACAGATGAGAGATCGGATATTTATACGCTCGGTATGACGATGCATCACCTTTTAACAGGTGTTGATCCTCGACCGGCAGATTACATATATGCTCCAATCAGACAGTGGAATCCTGAGCTTTCAGGTGGACTTGAAAGAATTATTGATAAGTGCGTATCTCCTGATCCAAAAGACAGATATCAAAATTGTAATGAACTTCTTTATGCTCTTGACCATTACACAGAGGAAGAGGACTCATTTAAGAAAAAACAAAAAAGAAAGCTTGCTTCATTTGTTGTTTCAATATCGCTTGCAGTTATATTTGCTGTATCCGGATTAGTAACAAACAATCTGGCAACAAACGCAGAGAATAATAATTATGATAATCTGATTGAAATAAACAATTTGGATTATTCGGTTGCTAACGAAAATATTACCAAAGCAATTTCAATAAATAAATCCGATGCAAGAGCATACGAAAGTTTCTTGAACTACATAATTGCCGATGATAATGTAACTGAGCAGGAATCTCAGGGTATAAGTAAATTTCTCAATGATTTAAAGAGCGGTTACGCAGATGAAAATTATGATGCAACCTTCGCAAAACTCTTTTATGAGGCGGGAATCAATCATTTCTTCTATTATGGAATAGATAATGAAAAAACAACCTCAAGGGACAGAGCGTTAAAGGCAATCAGTTATTTTCAAGTAATTAAGGACGGAGACTTCGCTGAGTCTGAAATGGCAATTCATTTCTATAATATCTGTAATTTCTACAAATCGGATGTAGGCAATAGCGTTGAAAGCAGAGATTATGCTTCCGAATATAAATTAGTATTTGATTCAATAAATAAGTGTATTGAATATCTTGATACATATAAGGAAAGCAATGCTAATTTCGTAAAGGCTGCTATGTATAAATCAACAATTGATTTCATTCATACAAATATTTACGATATCGCAAAATACAGCGGAACAGATGAGGCTACGCTTATATCCTTACTTGATACCATTGAGCAAAAGGCTAATGATATCAACGAAATTGAAAACGAAAAAAGCAGGGCGTATCAGACCAAGAAATATGTTCTTGACAAGGTTCCTGAATACAAGCAGCAGGTTGAGAACCAGTATAAGAATTTGAGTAGATAGGAGGGCTATGATGGATTTGAATTTTATTACAATGGCAGCAGGCTCTACTAACTATGAGCAAATGGCAAATATATTTAGAATTTCAACAATTGTTTTATTCGTTTTAGCCGGCGTTTGCCTGGCATTCGCAATATTTGCATTTATTACATTTAAAATACCAAATGTTATCGGCGATCTGACAGGCAGAAATGCAAGAAGGTCTATTGAGCAAATGCGTCAGGAAAATGAAAAAAGCGGCAAAAAGTCACACCGCCCTCATCCTGTTGCATCAGACAGAGGTACTCTTACTGAACAGATAAAGGAAAGTAAAAAGCTTTCTCAAAAGCCGGTACAAAAACAAACCGCAAAGCCAAAACCAGTTGTACCTAATGGCAGTGGAGCAACTGATGTTTTGGAGGATATAAATGCTACTGTTAATCTTAATTATGATCAAAACGGAACTGAAATTCTAAACGAAGGAACGCAGGTTTTATCTAACGAAGTAATTCAGTCAGCACTAAACGAAACAACAGTGAACTTCAAAATGATTCAGAATATTGTTTTAATACATACTGATGAAGTAATTTAATTGTAATTCATTATTACAAATATTATAAAGAGGAGATTAAAAATGGTTTCATTAAAAAAGGCACCTAAAAAACTCACTGCAGTTTTATTATCATTATTAATGTTGATAACTGCAATACCAGCTGGACTGTTTACAACAGTTTTTGCTGCAACAAATAAATGCCTTGCAGTTGAAATTGATTCTGTGAAAGTATACTTTTACGGTGTCGATTCTCTTGAGGTTAAAGACAATAAGGTAATGTATACTGGCGGCGATGAAATTATCAGCACAATTCGTGTTGATGGTAGTGATGAAATTGACACATCAGATGTAGTTACTGATGTTCGTTCTGTTGAATTTACAAATGATTGGCTTTCTAATCAAAATGGCTGGATTGCAGTTATATGTGACAGTTCAATAGAATTACCGTCAAGTGAACCTAATATCGATGTTGATCAGTTTGCACCAGTAATTACTGAAGATGATATTACAGGTGTTCCAACAGAGTGGACTAAAGATAATGTAACACTTACAGTCGATGCTACAGATGATTGTACCGGTGTTATTGCATATAGCATTGATAAAATAAATTGGCAGTCTGAAAATACTTTTGAAATTTCTGAAAATAATGAATATACATTTTTTGCCAAAGATGCTGTAGGTAATGTTTCTGAAGGAACAACAATTATTGTTGATAAGATAGATAAAGAGGCACCGATTATTAGTTCTGTTGCTATTGATCCTGACACTTGGACTAATAAAGCAGTAACTTTAATTGTTACAGCATATGACGAGGGGTGTGGTTTAGCTGAAAACGCTTATAAAATGGATGATGGTGAATGGCAATCTTCAAATGAGTTTATTGTTGATGATTCAGAAGAACATATTTTTTATGTAAGAGATAAGTTTGAAACTGAAGAACATACTTCAAGTATGAAGGCAAAAGCTGATAAACATGATGTTGTTAAGCCAACAATTGATAACATAGAAGTTAAATGGAATTCATTAGTAAGGACTCCTGATGATTTTACAAGTAAATATATTGATTATGATTTTTATGTTAATGCAAGTGATGATAAATCAGGTATAGCTTCTTATAGTATTGATGGAGAAGAATTCCAGGAGTCTAACAAGTTTACAATGAAAGGTGCAGGGAATTACACTTTCTATGTAAAAGATAACGCTGGTAATATTCAAAAGTATGAATATTCACTTAAAGGTGACGATACCAAACCTGTTATAGATGAGATTTCATACAGTAATGAAAATCCAACTAATGAACCTATTATTGTAACAGTAACAGCACATGATATTGATTCTGGTTTAAATAAAAAAGCATATAAACTTGATGATGGAGAGTGGCAGGGATCTAATGAATTTGTTGTTTCTGATTGTGAAGAACATATCGTAACAGTCCGTGATGCTGCTGATTCCGAAAATGAAGTTACAGCAAGTTTTATTTGCGAGTGGTTTTGTAATGAAAGTCCTACAGTTGATAAAGTTGAACTTTCGACATACGAATGGACAAATAAAGAGATTATTGCAACTGTAACTGCTACAGGTACTGAAAATGCAGTGGGTACTACATTTCCTGTTGTAGCTTATAAAATGGATGATGGAAATTGGCAGGAGAAAAATGAGTTTGTAATTTCCGATTGCAATGAGCATAGCTTTTATGTAATTGATGAGGCAAATAATGTATCCAAGATAACAGAAAAATCTAAAACGATTGCTAATAATTATGATGCAGTTAAGCCGGCATTAATTGAAGGTCAAGCTGTTTCATTTGAACAAAAAAATGATAGCTGGTTTGCAGATTTGGTTAATAAGCTTACTTTTGGAAGATTCTTTAATGAAAGATTAGTTATTACTGTTAATGCACAAGATATTGCTACAGATATAAGTAATGCATCTGGTATTATTTCGGCTGAATTTGAATTCGTAGGTCTTGATGGAGAGTTGCACGAATTCCCTGCAAATGAAATCGGAAGCGAAAATTCAAAAAATGGAAATGCTATAACTTTTGAAGTTAAGGAAGAAGAACTTCCAAGAGATTTCAAAGGATCTGCAAATGTAATTCTTACAGATGCTGCAAAAAATAGCGATACAATTAAGGTTACTACAGATAATTCAGATATGGGTGCAATTGATGTTGATTCAGAATTCAATTTTATGATTGAAAATACTGCACCAACAATCGACAGTGTTATTCCAAGTGAAACGCCTGTAGAGAAAACATATAAAGAAGATTATTCTGTTAATTATAAATTCAGTGATAATACAGGTGCCAATAATTCTGGCATTGCAATGGTGAAACTTGAAGTTAACGGAACAAAAGTACTCTTTAGCGATTATCAATCCTCTGAAACATATGAAGAAGAAATTTCAGTTAAGACAGATGCAGAGAATAAAACTGTAAATGGTGTTGAGATTGAAAATTGGAATAATGGTGAACTTACATATTCTATTTCTGTAGTTGACAATGCCGGTAATGTTTCAGAAACAAATGAAGTTACATACTATTTTGATCAAACAGCTCCTGAAATTATAGGCTTTGAATTTTCAAAGGCAGATAATGGTTATTACAAGGATGAAAATTCATTTAATAAGGCTTATGAAGCCGTTACTGCTACAGATTATGGTTTTTACTTCAAAAATACAGTAAAAGTAACTGTGTCTGCTGAAGATAAACAAAATAATGTAGAGGCAACATCTACAGGTGTTAAATCTATTACTGTATATCTTAAAGATGTGGATAATAATAAACTTTATACAGTTAAAGCTGATGGTGATGAAATTAGCGAGATTTCTACTTTTGATGAAATTGCAACAGTAGATACAAACGATAAGTTATCATTTATAGTTCCAAAAGATTTCAAGGGACAGATTTATGCTTATGCAACAGATAATGTTGATAATTCACCAATATCTTGCAGATATATTACAGACAATGATGTAAATGCTGGTTATGTAAGTCCTGATGGTTCTATTATTGAAACAACAGATAAGCATACTGAAGCATCAGCAATTGAATTTACTTCAATTCCAAAAGCACAGGGAACACAGAATAACTCTTCAAATTATTCTTATAAAGGTGATGCAAAGACTGATAAGGATATGCACTATATTAAGAATGTAGCTAATAACAAAGTTCCGCTTTACCATAGTGATATTACTTTTGGCATAAAAGTTACCGATAGTTATTCAGGTATTCGTGAAGTTTCTTATACAATCATTGAAGGTTCTGAAACTACTGTTAAGACAGTTCTGATTAACAATGATGGTAATTTCGTTGACGATAACAATGAAGGTTGGGTAATTAATGAAAATACCAAAGATACTAATCTTGTAACCGAAATGACAAATAATATTGCTGTTAGCGGAAACTACAACGATATGGTTCTTCTTGTTGAACTTACTGACCGTGCCGGTAATAAGAGCTACGATTATTATGTATTTGGTATTGATAAGACTGCGCCTTCTATTGAAGTTGAATATGATAACAATTCAGGCGATTCACAGTCCGAAACAGGTACATATTTCAAAGCAAACCGAACAGCAACTATTATTGTTTCAGAAAGAAACTTCAACAAAGAAAATGTAAACTTTATCGTTAAGAACGCTGAGGGTGACGCACCATCTGTTAAGTTTGTAAAAGATATTAAAGGAACTGGCAATGGTGATGATACTAAGCATGTATTTGAAGTAACATACAGCAATGATGGTGTATATTCATTTGATATGAACTATACCGACAGAGCAACAAACAAAAACTCTGCAATTGATTATAAGAATTCACTTGCACCAACAAACTTTGTAGTTGATAAAACGAATCCGACTATCTCTGTTTCTTATGATAATAATGAGGCACAGAATGATAAATTCTTCAAAGCACATAGAACTGCAACCATTACAATTGTTGAACACAATTTTGATGTAAACAGAGTAGTTATTACACAGACATCAGCTCTTTCAGGAAATGCTATTTCAAATCCGTCAGTATCATGGGTGAATAGTGGCGATACTCATACAGGTACCATTAATTATAATGCTGATGGTGATTACACTTTTGATATCACAATGACTGATAAAGCAGGAAACAAGGAAGATAGTGTAAACTATGGTTCTTCTGTTGCTGCAAAAGATTTTACCATTGATACTACTTATTCAGATATCGTAAAGGTTGAAGGTATAGCAGATAAGGGCGTTCTTGGTCTTGTAAATGGCGATATTGATGCCGATGCTAAAATTAATATCACTATCAACGATGTAAATCTTGACAATTATAATATTAAGTTAACCCGAAGCAGAGTTCTTGTAACAGGTGAAAGTGATGAAAAAGAAGATGTTTCTCAGGAAAGCATTATTGATAATCCTGAAACACAGGCAGAAAGTGGAATTGATGTAACATCAAAGTTTGTTTCAAATGCATCAGGCAGTGCAAATGCTACAGCTGTAATCAGTATTCCTAAGAGAGATGAAAATGGTGTTAAGAACGATGGTCTTTACACATTGACTATCGAAGCTAAGGATAAAGCTGGCAATGCATATGATACCAATGCAAACATTATTACATTCTCTGTAAACAGATTCGGTTCTGTATTTACTTTCAGCAATGACCTTTATAAGCTCCTCAATGATAATGACGGCTATACTCAAAGTGTAGCAAGCACAGATTTAACTGTTTATGAGTACAACGCAACAGCTATCAATAATGAAACAGTTGAAGTTATTGCCAACAACGAGTCAAAAACACTTATTAAGAGTGCGGATTACACAGTAAATACCGACAATCAGCAGGATGCAGGTTCTTGGAGTAAAAATACTTATAAAATAAGACCTGAAAATTTCAAGAATGATGGCGTTTATACTCTTCGTTTGTCATCAAAAGATGCTGCATCTATCACATCACAGACAGTTGACTACGATGTATGTAGTGCAACTTTCAAAGTTGATTCAACTCCGGCGGATATTATTTCTGTAAACTATTCAACGGAAGTTAATAAGATTGCAGGTCACGATGGTGGTTCGGCTAAAGCTGAAAATCTTACTGTCAACTTTACGGTAGAAGATTTAATTCGAATTGAAAAGATTGAAGTATACGTAAACGACAAACTTGAGAAAACTTATAATTATGGTGAGCATTTTGACGATGCTTATTCATTTGATAGCAGTTTAATTGATGATGGTGCTATCAAATTGTCTAATAGTTCTCAGGAGCAATCTTTTAGAATTGTTGTTACTGATAAAGCAGGTAATGTAATTGATACTGCAGAAGGCGACAGTAACGGTAATGCATTCAATCCAGGTTATGTATTTTTTGACCATGTTACCGTAACAACGAACCAGCTTGTAATCTGGGCTAAATCTCCTGTATTCTGGGGTATTATCGGCGGTGTTGCTGCCCTAACAGTAGGAATTGTTATTCTTGTTGTTATTAAAAAACGCAAAAAAGATGACGAACAACAGTCTGAACAGGCATAAATTTAATTAAATAAGTAAGGCTCAGTAATCTGTGCCTTACTTATTTAAAATTTGAAATTATACATATGTGCTTTTATAGAAAACATATATTTATACTTTTAAATTTAAAAAACAGATTAGTAATAATATAGGAGAAATTACTATGCTTGATTATTTAGAAAATACATCTGAACTCCGTAAGGAGGAACTCATCCAGGAAAATATCCTTCCTGTAAGAGTTGTTCTTATTGCTAATTACGGAGAAATGTTTACTCTTTTGCTACCAAGCTCAGTGGATGGTCGATACAGATTCGTTGACTCATTCGGTCAAGAAAAGTTTCCTATATTTTTTGAAATGAGTAATGGTCATTGGATTGCACATTTAGAGCAGTCTGCATATTTTTATGTTTTAACATCCAATGGCGAAAAGAAGAACAAAGGTAAAACTTATCAACTTAGCAAAACGAGTGCGTTTCGCTTTAATTACAACGGAGAGAGTTTTTTTATTTATACTGAGACAGAAGAACAGGGGGATCATGTATTTTTACCGTATTATTTTGAAGAAAGAACAGATTATATTATCGGTAGGAGCCAGCAAAGTAATATTGTATATTCAAATTCTTCAGTTTCGCGCGAGCATGCAAAGCTGCATTGGAATGGTAATTCATGGTCTATAATCGATCTTAATAGTACGAATGGAACATATGTTAACGGCAAAAGAATAAATTCCTTTGATCTTTCAGTTGGAGATGTTGTATTTATAGTTGGTTTGTATTTTATAGTTGGAAATGGATATATTGCTATAAATAATTATAATAACAGAGTGTTCTTCGGAACGTCGAAAATTAGACATATTGTATCAAAAAGTGATATTAATTATTCATTGCCAACTGAGAAAAGTGATTATACTTTTTATGAGCGAACACCTAGAAAAATAATGAATATTAATCCCCAACCGCTTGAAATAGAAATGCCCCCAATGTCACTCGGCGGAAATAATATACCATTACTTCTGAGACTTGGTTCACCAATGCTTATGGGGGGACAGGCGTTAATGACTGGCAACATTCTTATGGCTATGACAAGTATGGTAATACCTGCATTAACTCAGGGTTTTACCGAAAAGGACAGACGTAAATATGAAGCCAAAAGGCTCGAATCGTACAGAAAATATCTTGCCTATATCAGGGAATCTATTGCCAATGAAAAAGTGCAGGAAGAGAAATACCTTAATTCTAATTATCCCAGTCTCAACGATACACTTAAACTTGCTATTAATAAAAAAAGATTGTGGGATAGGCGCAAAAGTGACAGTGACTTTTTGAAAATTCGTATTGGATATGGTGACTTTCCTATACTGGCAGAAATAAAATATCAGCAAAAGAAATTTCAAATTGAAAGCGATGTCCTGGAAGACGAAATGTATGAAGTTGCTGAACAGCCTGTGTTTTTAAATAATGTTCCTATTATGCATTCATTTGTTGATGATTATATTACTGGTATTATCGGTGACAAATGTGTAGTAATAGAAATGGTTCAACATATGATATTGCAACTCGTTTCAACTCATAGTTATGACGAACTTAAAATTGTGTTGATTGTGGACCCACAGGATGTGAAGAATTTACATTTTATTCGTTATCTTCCGCATAATTGGTCCAATGATAAAAATATGAGATTTTTCATAACAGACCAGACGGAGGCACAACAGTTTTCAAATTATCTCAACAAAGAACTGGAAGAACCTGAAAATCATCAAAAATATAGTATTACCAATGGTGTATCATATGTAGTTTTTGCTTTAGATAAGAATTTGTTTAATTATATTGAGCCTGTTACTAAGGTTCTGTCTAATACAGCATATGAAGGAATATCTGTTGTTGTTTCCTTTGATGTCCTGCCTAAAGAGTGCGGCAAGGCAATTTATCTTAATAATCAGCCTCAGATAGTAAATTATTTTCATCCCGAAAAAGGTAATCAGTTATTTAACCTTGATAATTGTGATGAATATCTTGCAAATGAAAGCATTAAGAAAATATCTGAAACAAGGATAACTACTGAAAGTGAAGACTATATGCTTCCCAATATGGTAACTTTCCTTGAAATGTACAAAGTCGGAAAAGTTGAACATCTTAATCCGATTGAAAGATGGGAAAATAATAATCCTATTAAATCCCTTGCTGCTCCTGTCGGTGTGGGTGTTGACGGAAAACTATTTAACCTTGACCTCCACGAGAAGTTTCAAGGTCCGCATGGTTTGGTTGCCGGTATGACCGGCTCCGGAAAATCGGAATTTCTTATTACTTATATTCTTTCAATGGCTGTCAATTACAGTCCGGATGAGGTTGCATTTGTATTAATAGATTATAAAGGCGGCGGTTTAGCGGATGCTTTTGAAGATAAAAACAGGGGAATTCATTTACCTCATTTAGTTGGAACGATTACCAATCTTGATGGTGCATCTATACAGCGTTCGCTTATGTCTATAAAGAGTGAGCTTAAAAGAAGGCAGACTGTTTTTAAAATTGCAAAAAGTAAGACAAATGAAGGTACAATGGATATTTATGATTATCAAAAGCTCTACAGAAATAATAAAGTTTCGCAGCCTATGCCTCATTTGTTTATCATATCTGATGAATTTGCGGAAATGAAAGCACAGCAGCCGGAATTTATGAATGAACTTATCAGTACCGCTCGTATCGGACGAAGTCTTGGTGTTCATTTGATACTTGCTACACAAAAGCCGAGTGGTGTAGTTAATGATCAAATCAGAAGTAATACAAAATTTCAGGTTTGTCTGCGTGTACAGGATAGATCAGACAGTATGGATATGATCAAGCGTCCTGATGCAGCGGAGCTTAAAAACACCGGTCGCTTTTATTTACAAGTTGGCTATAATGAGCTTTTTGCACAGGGTCAATCTGCGTGGTGCGGAGCTGAATATACACCTCAGGATGAAGTTATAGTTGCAAAGGATACATCTGTGCAATTTGTTGACAATGTCGGTCAGCCTATAATTTCTGTCAAAAAAGAGGCTGAGAAAATTAAAACCGGTACAAAGCAGATTGTTTCAATTGTGCAGTATCTGTCAGATCTTGCAAAGCGTGAAAATATTATCCCCAAAAGCCTTTGGCTTGAACCTTTAGCAAATTATCTCGACTATGATAAGCTTTCTGCTCGATATAGTGACAGTCAGGATAGCTATATGAAGGTGCTTTTAGGCATGGTTGATGACCCTGAAATGCAAAGGCAAATTCCTTTTGTAATTGATTTTATGAGCTTTCACCATATGCTTATGTGTGGCAGTGTCGGCAGCGGTAAAAGCACTTTTATCAAAACATTACTTTTAAATCTTGCTGAGAGATATTCACCGGAAAGTCTGAATTATTATATTTTGGATTTGTCAGCAGGAGCACTGGGAGCATTTGCAAAGCTGCCGCATTGCGGCGCATATCTTACCGATTCAAACGAAGGTGATATCAGCAGAATGTTTGCGTTGATACACGATATAATAGAAGAAAGAAAAGAGATTTTTTCTAAGGCGGATGTGACAAATTACAATACATATTGTGAAGTGGCACAAATGCCGATGATATTGTTTATTATTGACGGTTATTCAAATATTAAAAATTTCAGCATAGGTAATGATATTTTTTCCATACTGAATGATAAACTTAAGGAAGCCGCAAACTACGGTATAAAATATATTCTGACTGCTAATCATGCAAGTGAAGTTAGCCTGAGAAGCAGGGATGAGCTTGATTACAGAATATCTTTAAATGCAAAAGATCGTTATGAATATAACGATATGCTTGAGGCAAAATGTTTGTTTATGCCGCCGCAGCTTCCGGGCAGAGGACTTTATGTTGTTGACGAAAGGGTGCTTGAATATCATACGGCAATTCCGTATAGCGACAAAAGCGAACAGGAAAGAACGACTCTTTTAAGAGAAAGACTTCAAAATATTGCAAAGCAGTATCCGCATAACAGTAATGTCAGAAAATTGCCAATGATTGATAAAGATCAAGAGTACTCTGATTTTTGTGATGATTTTGATAAAAATACTTTGCCGCTGGGTTATGTTGTGTCATCAATGAAACCTGTTGCAATGCCATTTCATCAGTTGTATTCTTTGTCCTTATATTTTGGTAATCCCGATGGCATTAAAGATATATTTGATAATTTTGTTTACGCGTGCAGTCACAATCAGATGGACTTGCTTATTATCAGAAAAAATGTTGATAGTGTTTTTTGCGGACAATATGAAAAAGATATCAAAGCAAATACATCATTTAGTATCAATGTATTGAATTGTGATGTGGACGGATTAAATGAATTTGCAAATATAATGTATGATGAAATTAAAGCAAGGAATATATTCAGAGATGAATATTGTGCTCAAAACGGAATACCTGAAACCGATAAAACAAGAGCAAAGCAAGCAGAAAAATATATACGTTCAAAGACGTCACCGTTAATGGTAGTATTTGAAAGCTTTGGTGATATGTGCCGTGTTGACAAAGATGAAAATCTGGAATTTGCACTGAGCACTTATCTAACGAAAGTGAAAGGTTATAATATTTATTTTCTGGGATGCTTTTATCCAAATGAAGAAGGGACATTGTCATATAATTCAATGATGAAATGCTTTAATAAAGAGGAAAATTATATGCTTTTCGGCGGTCAATATGATAAGCAAAATGTTTTTGATTTGCCGATGGAGTATCGAAGGATAGAGTGCATTATTCCTGATTATAACAGATACATATTCAAATATCGCGGTCAGTGGCACGCGATGCATATGCCTTGCGGACAGATTAATAATTTTGTCGGTGACCCGGAAGATATGTCAATTATTTAACGGAGGTGCAGTATGGATAAAATTATAATTTGCTTGCAGGTTCCTGCAATCAGCAGATCTTTTGATGTATTTGTCCCTCTTGATATGGAAATAGGTGAATTGACAGAGGTAATCGTAAAGGGCGTGGTAGATATGAGCAATCATTCTTATATATCTTCGAATGAAGAAAATTTAAATTTAAGGAATAATGTTTTGCTTAATCCGCTGCTCACTTTACAATCATATGGTATTAAAGATGGTGAAGAAATATTTTTGATTTGACTTATGAGGTTTAATATGGATTATGCTATGATTACCCGTTTTAATGAATGTCAGGTATATATTAATAAACTAAAAATGCAAAGTCAGGAAATGCAAGATAACATCAGAAACTGCGTTCAAGGCGAACTGCTTGACGAATATTTAAAATCTTGTGATATTGCTGATTTACATATTAAAAAGCTTGAAAAAGAATTACAAGAGCTGCAAGAGTGTTTACAGTTGCTGGAGTTATAAACATTTAAGTAGCTTGTAATATATAATTTTATTTAAGGAGGATGTGCAAATGGGTAAGATTCATATGCACGATGAAGCATCTGCCAAAGCATGGTTAGCTGAAGTTGAAGCACTTAATGATGAGACAAAAGAAACAGTTAAAGCTGCGGGTCGAGCTGTTAAAGAAATTAAGGAAATGGCTGACGGTTCTTTGATTGATGAGTTAGTTGTCGGCGGTGAAAAGCTTATGAAAGCCGCTGAGGTATTGAGTGGAACCATGAATGAATTTACTAAGCTTGTTAACGGTATAATCGGTAAAGCTAAAGAAGTTCTTAATGATGCATTAAAAGGTGTTACTGATACATTCAGTGCAATTAAATGAAAATAGGACAGGAGGAATAAAAAATGGCTAAAGATTCAATTGAAATGAAAGCAGACTTATCTGATTTCATAACGGCACAAGGCAAACTGCAAACGCAGGAGAATAAACTTATTGATATTCTTGGACGTTACAGTAATCTTAAAAGAAGAGCTACTGAGTTTATCGAGGAAGATGATTCACGCTTTACTAAGATGCAGGAAGTAATTGAAGAGGAAATCAAAAAGGTTAAGGCTCAATTAAAATCAGTGCAGGCAATCGAAAAGCGTATAGATGCAGTTGTAAAAGCAATGGATTCAATGGAGGAGTCATCTACGAAAATAATGCAGGAAAGCAAAGAAACCATTAAAGAAGGCGTAGAGGCTATTATTGATTTAAAAAAATTGGATTCATTAGGACTTTAATTTGCCTTTATGTTGTTCTTGGATACAGAAAAGTTATCATTACATATTGATGATATTTTAGAGGAGAAAAAAACTGCTCAAAATCTTTTCGATATGATTCAAAGTATTAAACAATTAACCTATTCGAAATATGATGTGGACAGGAGTTTAGTATTGAAGTTCCAGCGTCTTATCGAAAAGAGTGATGATTTGGTTAATTATTATTCTAAATTGTCAGCAGCTCTTGATCGGACGACATTTGATGCTGTTAAAATGATAGCGCAAACTAATCAATTGCTGTCAGACCATTCGGATATGACAAAACGCTTGACAAATCAGACTATCAATATTGAGACAGAAGAATAAGCGAAAAATCCTTGTTTGATAGTCCTTTTGTTTTTTTGTAATTACAGAAAAACATAAAACAAAAAGTAAATGTATGTAAGGTACCATGCAGCTTACATAAGGAAAAATATGTTTAAACGATATCCCGATAATACTGTTTATGGGTGTTATCGGGATTATTTTTAATAAAATAAAAGAAGTGAAAATATGAATTTGACAAAATGTGAAAAAGGACATTTTTATGATAGTGTCAAATACATCAAATGCCCTCATTGTAATATGGAAATAAATGAAGTTGACACTGCAGATGAGAATATATCTTGCGGTGGTATCGTTATGCATCAATGTATGTGGTGCGGTGCAGAAAATGCGTTACATTATTCAGCAGAAATTTGTCCGTCCTGTCTCAATAATCTCGACGGATCACACAACGATTATATAAATACAGTACTTGCACATTTTGAACAGGGAAGCCAATATTATAAAAACAGGGAATTTGATAAGGCGGAAAAAGAGTTTTTAGAATTTTTAAAGATTGAAGACAGCTATAAAGAAAGTAAAGAATATACTATGCTCATAAGAAGCAGGATGATTTATGAGCAGGAATTAATTGAATTGTTAAATGAAGATAAACGCATATTTAATGTAAGTGTTGATATAGATTATGTGTATTATGCACTTGGAATCATTGAGGTTGAAAAGAAAAATATTCTGAAAGCAAGAGACTATTTGCGAAAAGCAATTGAATGGAATCCCGTTTATGTTTCTGCATTTTTTGAATATGCAGAAACCTTTAAAATAGAAGGTAATATAGAAACGTTTTACACGATTACAAAGAATATATATGACAAGATATTTTTGCCCGGTGATTTAGCAAGATATTACAGAAATTTAGGATTTTATTTTATTGAAAAAGAAAATTACAATCTCGCTGTCTGTCTGTTTTTACATAGCTTATCGTTTGAAGATACAGATATGGCTAAAAGCGAGATTATGTATATAAAGCAAAAAACAGGTTCATTGAATATACCTGAACCTGATGTTACAAAAAATATTCTTGAGGAAAATAATATACCTATATTTATATCCAATAGATGTTATGCATTGCTTGATAAATATGGCTTATTAAACAGGACCGAAGAACATTATTGCCCACAGTGTGGACAAGCTGTAGATAAAGATGCTTTGTTCTGTTCAAAATGTGGGATAGAGTTAATAGAAAATGAAAATGATACATTAGCGTTTTGTCCAATATGCGAAAAGGGAACTCATTTTGGGGATACTTATTGCAGACACTGCGGTTCAAAAATTAATCTTATAAATACCAATGAAGCCATTACAGATGAAAATGATATAAAAAATGCACAGACGATTATTGACAAATTAATTCGTTTGTATAACATCAATTTAAATGATGAATATCATTTGTCTATCTTGCTCAATTTGATTAAATATGTTCCGTTATATTTGCCGGTGGATATTGATGTTAATGCAATGCTGGGCAATAAAAATCCTCAGGATTTAAAAGTTGGTGAGAATATAACGTTACAGCAGGATGTCAAGGCCAAAATAGCAACAATCAAGACAGATGATTTTGAGTGTGTTCCATTGTTTACTAAAGGTGAATATGTCGATTCATCGGTTATGAGATTTTATCCGTCGGATTATTTGCCTATGATTGTCAAAATGAATATTCCGGCTGTTATAAATATTTTTAATGATTATAAATTTATATTACCTGCAAAATATTTGAACGATATGATGGAGTCTGTGATACAGAAAGAAAAAGAGAGCAACAGCCGGCAAAATGAACCGAACAGTTGCAAGAAGTATTGTCCTTCATGCGGTGCAGAGTTTGACAGCAGCGAAGACTTTTGTATTTACTGCGGTTCAAAAACCGAAATTAAGAATGTTTCAAATGCAGCTTCAAATGATGATGCAGGAATGGTGATAAATGATAGATATGCATTATTAAAGAAAATACACTCATACATTAATATTTCAGTCTATCTTGCTATGGATACAAGAATCAATAAAGCATTAGCTGTTAAAGTATTCGACAAGAGTAAAATCAATGATGATGAAAATGCAGCATTTCAATTAAATGCTTTTATTTCTCAGGCTGAATTTCTTAAAAAATTAGATCATCCGTCAATTACGAGAGTTTATGATATTGCTGAAAATGACGATATTGCTTATATTGTAATGGAGTATATTGAAGGTGAATCGTTACAGAAGATAATAAATGAATATGGTCCGCAGCCTGAGAGCACGGTTGTTGAATGGGCAAAACAGGTTACGGCTGTGCTGTCATATCTTTCTAAACACAATCCGCCAATAATTCACAGGGATATCAAGCCGCATAATATAAGATTAAAGCCTGATGGTAATATAGTTTTGATGGATTTCACAATAGCAAGAGAGTATGTACCTGGGTTACTTAAAGATGAAATGTGTTTAGGAACAAAGGGTTTTGCCGCTCCTGAACAGTTCGGTTCAGCTCAAACGGATTGCAGAACGGATATATATGGTTTGGGTGTTACAATTTTTGCCCTTATTACAGGGGAAAATCCAACAAAGTATAATAGCGGATTACCTGATATTAAAATGATCAATCCAGCTCTTTCAGTTGAAATGGAGTGTATCATAAAAAAATGTACCAATGTCAATCCTGATAAAAGATATAAAACACCTGATGATTTAATGAAAGAGTTAAATGCAGTTGAACTGATATTAAAAAAGCGTAAATCGAAAAAAGGACTTTTTGGAAAGTTATTCAAATAATTTTGTTAGATTTGAGGTGAACTTATGCCAACAAAAGAAGAGTTGGTAAAGTGTTTTCAAGATACTATTAATATTATAAATTCAAATAGCATCTTATTAAATTCAACTAAAGAAGCTATGTATTGCACTAATTTAATAACGCACAATGATAATATTACTATAAATAACAATGCTCCAGCCAATATTGTTTTGATCGAAAATACAACATTTAATGCTGCTAAAGAATATGTTAACCTTGGACAAAAGGTTGCTGTTCTTAATTTCGCATCAGCAGTTAATCCCGGTGGAGGTGTTTCTAATGGAGCAATGGCACAGGAAGAATGCTTATGCAGAAGTAGTAATCTTTTGCCTTGTTTAAAGCAAAATCATTTGATGAAGAATTATTATATGCCACATAGAATTGCTAATGATCCTATGTACAGTGATAAGGTTATTTACACAAAAAACATAACTGTTTTCAAAACAGATGATGCTGTACCTAAACTAATGCCTTCAAAAGAGTGGTTTAATGTTGATGTTATCACTTGTGCCGCACCTAATTTACGTAATATTGATAATCTTGATGATAAATTGTTTAATGTGCTTTGCAGAAGAATTGATTTGGTTTTGAATTCTGCGTTGCAATACGGAACAGATACTATTATTCTTGGTGCTTGGGGTTGTGGTGCCTTTAAAAATCCTCCTCAATTAGTCTCAAAGGCATTTAAACAAGTTATAGATGATAATTATAAATATGCGTTTAAGAATATCGTTTTTGCTATCAAAAAATCAAACAATAATAATTTTGAAGTTTTTGCAAAAACTTTTTGCACTGAAAGCAGAAAAATAAATAATGAAAAATTTCAAGACTGGCAAAAAAATAATAAATACTCCGGTAAAACTTTTTCAATATTAGGTGATTCAATCAGTACACTCAATGGCTATATTCCGGAAGGCTACAAAGCTTTTTATGAAGGCGGTATTTGTCGAAAATCAGGTGTTAATTCGCCTGAAGATACTTGGTGGGGTAAGGTTATTAATTTCTTTGGCGGAAAGCTGCTTTCAAATAGTTCTTATTCAGGCAGCAGAGTAACATCTACGAAAAGAACATTTCCGGCAGCGTATTCAGAAAAACGAATGGATGACTTATCAAAAAAAGGTGTTTCTCCTGATGTAATTATTATTTATATGGGCTTCAATGATTGGGCTAATGGAGTTGACTTGGAACAAGAGGATAACGGATGCTGTCAACTCTTGTTTCCATGTAATATTTTTTTTGATGCTTACAGCGGACTTGTTTTTGAATTGAAAAATGAATATCCTAACGCAGAAATTATTTGTTGTACGCTCAATCCTACATATATGTCATTAAATCATCTTTTTGCATTTCCTTATGATAGGGCAGGAATACATATTGAAAAATATAATGAAAAAATAAAGCAAAGCGCAAAGCGTTACGAGTGCAATTTAATTGATTTATATTCCTACAACAAATCTAATGATACAATAGATGGTTCACATCCGAATATAGATGGTATGAATACTCTTGCATCTCTTATATGTTATGCGATGGCTGATGATAAGGGTAAGCAGTTTATTGATCTTGATAATTGTTTACTTCCTATTACTCAAGAAAACATTGAAATTGCATATGTTCCTGAAATTTCACAAAAGAAAAAATTTTGCCACAAGTGTGGTGCACAGCTAAAATTAAACGATAAGTTCTGTATGAAATGCGGAACTAAGGTTATTACTGTTGATCAAGCGTCAAATAAGGAAAATGAAAAACATCCCAAAGATAAAAAGATTGAAAGTAAAAATGATAATGCTGACTTAGAAGAAATCATTGACAATAGATACAAACTGATTCGTCAGACAGGCAAGGGTGCTTCTGCGATAGTTTATCTTGCACAGGATATAAAACTTAATAGAGTTTGTGCTGTGAAAATTGTTAAAAAGAATACATATTCAAATAAAATGGCAGCACAGGAATCGCTTGAAGAAGTAAATAAGATGAAATTACTTGCTCATATATCAATACCACAGCTTTATGATATTTATGATGATGACGATAGACTTTGTATTGTTATGGAGTTTATCGATGGGCAAAATTTGAGTGAGATAATTCACTCTCAAAAAAATCCGCTTGATGAATATATTGTAGTCAGCTGGGCTAAACAGCTTTGCAGGGTGCTTTTCTATCTTCATACATTAAAACCACCAAGAATATTCAGAGATTTAAAGCCTGCAAACATAATTCTTCAGCCGAATGGAATCATTAAATTAATTGATTTTGGTACTATGAAAAATTATGATGAAAGTTGCACTGAAGATACAGTTAATCTTGGTACAAAGGGATATGCCGCACCGGAACAGTTTGGTGGCAGAGGTCAAACAGATGCAAGAACAGATATTTACGGCCTTGGTATGACTATGTATCATTTGATTACAGGTGTTAATCCTTCATTACCGCCATTCGAATTTAAACCGCCAAGATATTATCGAAAAGATATATCTGCAGAGTTCGAAAGAATTATTATGAAATGCATTGCGATTGAACGAGGAAATCGCTATCAATCTGCAATGGATTTGTTGAATGAGTTAGAAAAATTAAATTAATAGGAGATATAATATGAGAAAGTTTATATCAATTTTAATGGCAATAGTAATTGTATTTTCATTTGCTGCGTGCAGCAAAACAGCAGATACAAAAGCATCTAAAACAGATGATGGTTCATTCGTTTTAAAAAATGAAGAGTCGGTAGAACTTGGAACACCGGAGAAAATTTTAAACACACAAGATATATATGAAAAAATTGAGTATACACCGGAAATGCTTTATGGAAGATATTCAGTTAAAAATAGGTTTGTAAATTCAGGATATGATAGTGAAGAAATGAATCAATTTAAATCTTATGTGACATATATTGATGATCCATATTCTGATGATGATATAAAAATATCATCTTTACCGATTTTGAGTGTAGCTGGTATAGAAACCTTTGATTATGGTTTAAAGTATGAAACTAAATATAATTGGATTTCATTAACGTTTTTGACTGATAATGGTTCTACAAAGGATTATCAATTTGCATATGACATTGATGGCAATCATCTGAAATTAACAGGTGTTCATTGGTCATATGATAATGATACAAAAAAGCTTCAGTATGAGATTGATGAATCAATAAAATTAGAATATGAATTTGCATTTTGTGGAAGGACACTTACACTTTCTAATGGTGATAAAAATGTAAACCTTTATACCGGTACTACATATAACGGCATTGATGATTATTTATATTCCGATATGTATATTGCATCATCTAATGCTATTGATACGATTCAGACTATTTCATTTCGCTGGGATGTTAATGATGGCAGTAGAATAACCTTTGTATGCGAAAATGAAACAGGCACAGAATATATTCAAAATGGTATTGCTCAATTAACAGAGGATGGATTATTTACATTTACAGTTCCATATGAATCCGGTACTAAAACATATCAGTTTGTTTATTTCCTGTGTACAGATGATGGCATTATTTTAACAGATGGTGAAAATACATATTATTACACTGATACATATTGGACATATACAAAGAATTATGTTGAAAAAAATGTGGATATAGAGCAGATTGAAACACTGAATAATATGAGCGAAGATGAATTGAAAAACCTTAAAAAAAAGAAAACGGATTTATATAGTGATTTAGCGAATGCTTTTAATGATGCAGGAATATCTGTTCAGGTTAATAAGGAAACCGGCGAAATTGCAATGGATTCTACTGTATTATTCGGTGGCGATTCTGCTGACCTGACGAATGAGGGTAAAGAATTTTTAAATAAATTTGTTAAAGCCTACACTTCAATCATTTATAATGAGAAATATGACGGCTTTATTTCTAAAACAATGGTAGAGGGTCATATTGCTCCTGTTTCCGGAACTACATATGAAGGCGGTATACCATTATCTGAAAAAAGAGCTGAAAATGTTATGAAGTATTGTTTGTCAAAAGATACAGGAATTGATACCACAAAACTTGCAACTACTATGGAAACTATAGGTTATTCACAAAGCAAGCCCGTATATGACAATGATGGTAATGTTGATTTTGCAGCAAGCAGAAGAGTATCATTCAGATTTATTATTAATCTTGATAAATAGAATTTACTTTATAGTAATAAATTATTATCTTTTCTGAATTTTTATATCTGCTCACCTTGGTTGTTTATAAGGAACAGCTGATAGGGTGAGCAGATTTTTTGTGCATCTAAATCTAAAATGTCAAATAGTTTTTTTATTTGTCCGCATTGTGTAAATCATACTTATTCTGTTCAATTCTCATTAGCGTGTCAACACTGATGCCGACAACATTAGCAACTTGCTTTATTGTCATATGCTTTTCAATTCTTTGCTTTTTGCAGATTGGTGTAAATGTTTGTCGTATATTAAATGCTTTTTCATAGAAAGAGTATTTTTAATCCGTTTATTATGCAGTGTTGCATTTAATTATTATAGTAATATTGACAAATGTTATCAAAATAAGTATAATCAAGGTGCAATGATTCATAATATATAATGAGAGAAGGTGCATAAATTGGATTTATATAATTATTTAATTGAAACATATGGCTTTAATGAACCAATAATCTCAAAAGATGTATCATATAAAAAATATTCAAGACAATGGCTTTATAAGGAATTTAATAAGTTGTGCAAAAGCGGCAAAATAATAAAATTTGAAAAGGGTCTATATTATATTCCGACGAAAACAATTTTAGGCGAGAGTCTGTTAGATCCTAAGAAGGTTATTGAGAAAAAATATATTAATAATGGGCGAGATACAATAGGTTACTATTCCGGTCCTACGTTTCTTAATCAGCTGAGAATTTCTACACAAATGCCTAATACTATAGAAATTTATACTAATAACGAAAAATCCAATGTACGTGATGTGAATATAGGCAAGCAAAAAGTTTTGCTTCGTAGGGCAAGAACCGAGATTAATAAAGAAAATGCAGCGGTTTTGAGTCTGCTGGAGTTAATGAATTTTGTTCCTGCTTCCTTTTTTGATGAAGAACGGCGTGATAAAATTAATTTGTACATTCTGGAGAATAATATTTCGAGGAAAAGCATAACGAAATATGCCCCTGTTTTTCCGGATAAAGCCATGCGTACTTTAGTGGAAAGTGAGGTCATATATAATGTTACACAATGACAAAGAATTGTTTGAACAAATTATCCTTCGCACTTCTGAGAGTATGGGTGTTGAAGTTGGGATTATTGAAAAGGATTATTTTGTAACACTGTTTCTTAAGAAAATAGTTTCCAAACAACCTGATATTATTTTTAAAGGTGGAACGTCACTGTCAAAATGCTATAAATTGATAAAGCGTTTTTCTGAAGATATTGATTTGAGCATAGAGTGCGTGAATAAGCCAACTGAAGGGCAAAGAAAACATTTAAAATCAAATATGATTTCAATTATTAATGAATTAAATTTTGATTTGACTAATGCAGATTCTATTAGAAGTCGCAGGGATTTTAACAGATATGTTATTGATTATCCCTCTGTTTTCGGTTCGGATTATTTGAAACAGCAGTTAATTGTGGAAACAGCAGTGTTTATTAGATCATATCCAAGTAAAGTAATGACTGCCTCAAGTTTTATTTATGAATATCTATATAATAATGGTTATTACGATATTATTACACAATATGATTTAGAACCTTTTGAATTGAATGTTCAAATGGCTGAACGAACTTTTATTGATAAGTTATATGCATTATGTGATTACTATTTAAATAATGCCGTGGTTGAACATTCAAGACATATTTATGATATTTATAAATTACTTGATGTTGTAGAAATAAACGATGAATTAAAACAGCTTGCATTTGAAGTCAGAGAAGACCGCAAAAAACATAAAACCTGTTTGTCTGCACAAGATGGCGTTGATATCAATTCACTTTTGCAGGAAATAATTGATAAAGATGTATATAAATCAGATTATGAAAGTATAACATCGTCTCTTTTATTTGAGAAAATAAAATATCGTACGGTAGTTAAAGCATTGAAAATTATAATAGACAGTAAATTGTTTCAATAAGGATTTTTTATAAATATCTGACAGAGAGTGAAATTGAAGGAGAATAATATGGCTAAAAAAGAAGTGAATACTGATTTATATGTTGCTAAATTATTAGATGAAGCTGGTATTACTTATAGTGCTCAAGGAAGCGAGATTGAAGAAATTGACAATGCACTAAAATCGGCTTCAAAACGGAAAACTGGTAAATCAGGTTTTCCAGAATATATATGTGTTGTTAAGGATTTTGTATTGGTTATAGAAGACAAAGCATCTATTTCACATCATATCAAAATGGATGCTAACGAATTGATTTCTATGGACACAGATTCAATTATAAATTATGCGGTCAATGGTGCCATGCACTACGCTAAACATATTATTAATAATACAAGTTTCAACAAGGTTATTGCTTTTGGAGTTTCGGGAACTGCTAAGCATAATAGGATAACTCCGGTTTATATTGACGAGACAGAAAATTATATTGAACTTGAAGATGTGAAAACGTTTATTTCATTCAACGAAATTAACATTGATGATTATTACACAAAAGAAATTGTTAAAGAGAATACTACTAAGGAAAAAGAACTCAAAGATATTTTAAAGGATGCTGAAGAATTACATAATTATTTAAGAGATTACGGTAACCTGAAAGATGCCGAAAAGCCGTTAGTGGTGTCAGGAATTTTACTTGCTTTAAAAGAACAGGAACATAATAATTTTTCTATTAATTCTCTGACAGGAGATAATGTGAAAACAGATGGAAAGAAAATATACGAAGCAATTAATGATAACCTGACAAGAGCTAATGTTGCACCTGAAGTAAAAAAAGATAAAATTTTAAGTCAATTCTCTTTTGTTGAGAGTACGGTCACTTTAAATGAAATTCATGATAGACTTGGAAAAACGCCTCTTAAATTTTTTACTGAATTTCTTAATAACAAAATATTCAAAACAATTAAATATAATGATTCTGCAGAAGATTACATCGGTAGATTTTATGGCGAATTTATGAGCTATCAAGGTGGTGATGGACAGTCACTCGGAATAATTCTAACACCAAAGCATATTACACAGCTGTTTTGTGATTTAGTAAATTTAAATGAAGATGATGTTGTTTTTGATCCTTGTTGTGGCACTGGTGGATTTTTAATTGCAGCAATGCACAATATGCTTAATGTCGCAAGCGATGAAAATAAAAAGAAAAATATAAGACAAAAGCAGTTGCACGGAATTGAACAGAGAGATGATATGTTTACTATTGCAACAACCAATATGATTTTACGTGGTGATGGTAAAAGTAATTTAATAAATGGAGACTTTTTTAAACATAATTCCAACAAGTTGCAATTAAAGCAGGCTACTGTAGGTATGATAAATCCACCATATTCACAGGGTTCAAAAAGCAATCCGGAGGGTTATGAAATTAATTTTATCGCTCATCTTTTGGATTCATTGGCAGAGGATGCAAGATGTATTGCTATCGTTCCGCAATCCACTATGACGGGTAAGTCAAAAGATGAACAAAATATCAAAGATGAAATTTTTACTAAGCATACCTTAGAAGGGGTGATAACTCTTAATTCGGATACATTTTATGGTGTAGGGGTTATGCCGTGTATTGCAATATTTACTGCACATCAACCACATCCGAAAGATAAAAAATGTAAATTTATAAATTTTGAAAACGATGGTTATAAAGTATATCCTCATATTGGGTTACTTGATGATGGATCAGCAAAAGACAAAAAGCGATATTTACTTGATGTATGGAATGATAATGCTGAATTTGAAAGTAAGTTTTGTGTTGAAACTACGGTAGAATCAACTGACGAATGGCTACATAGTTTTTATTATTTTAATGATGAATTACCAACAGAAGAGGATTTTGATAAAACTATCGGTGATTATCTTTCCTTCGAATTTGCAATGATAATGCAGGGCAGACAATATCTTTTTGAGGAGAATAATAATGTTTGATTTAAGTGAAAAAACTTGGTCTGAATTTTTTATAAAAGATCTTTTTATTACTGAAATATATAAAAATAAGTTACAAATACCTACGGGAGCATATATTAATAAAAAAAATTTACAAGGAGGGCTAATTCCAAGAATAACTGTTACTTCTCAAAATAACGGAATTGATAGTTTTTGTATTTCAAACAATAAAAACTTTAGAACATTTACTAATTTTATTAGTGTTTCATTTTTGGGTACGATATTTTATCCGCTTAAGACTGACGCCGTACCGTAATCCACAACTCCCTCCATATACTGCTTCAATTGATATGAAAGTTCATTGTCTTCAATTAAAAGATAGAGCTTTAAATCAATATTTGAGTTTGTTTTTGATTTCTGAAATAAAAAAGAGTATTGAAAATGCTTCTTATGGAAATCAGTTATCGAGTACAGATTTACCAAATAAAAAAATAATGCTTCCGGTTGATAATAATGGTGATCCGGATTATGAATATATGGAAAAATACATAGAAAAAATAGCAACCTCAAAACGACAAGAATACCTTGGATATTGTACAAATAGTATAAAATTCGGGGGGGGGGTACAACTATCTGTTGATTACTCAAATAATACTATTTGGAAAGAATTTTATATTGGCGGAGATAGTGGGATATTTGATATCTATTCTGGAAAACGATTGACAAATGCTAATATGGATAGTGGAACTATTCCGTTTATAGGAGCTACGGATTCTAATAATGGTATTACAAATTGGATAAAAACTACAAATAAAACTTTAGATAAAAATGTTTTAGGAGTAAATTATAATGGCAGTGTTGTAGAGTCATTCTATCATCCGTATAACTGTATTTTTTCCGATGACGTAAAACGTCTCCATTTAAAATATGGAAAAGAAAATCAATTTGTTTATTTATTTCTATCTACTGCAATCAAACAGCAAAAAATTAAATTTTCTTATGGATATAAATTTAATCAAAATAGAATGAATAGACAAATCATTTTACTACCAGTTGATGATTTTGGTAATCCTGATTATTCTTTTATGGAAAATTATATAAAAAGCATTATGGTAAAAAAGTATAATTCCTATATTTCCTATTGTAATAAACAAATAAGTTGTTTGTGATTATATATTAAATTAGATTATTATATGTTTCCCATTTGTCATAAGGTATTTGTGTTTTATTGTTTTCCCATTTTGAAACAGCTTTCTTATTGACTGAAAATATATTTGCAAATTCACATTGCGTAAGATTATGTTTTTGACGATATGATTTTATCTGCTCACCTTGGTTGTTTATAAGGAACAGCTGATGGGGTGAGCAGATTTTTTGTGCATCTAAATCTAAAATGTCAAATAGTTTTCTAAGCTTGTCCGCATTGTGTAAATTATACTTATTTTTTTCAATTCTCATAAGGGTATCAACGCTGATACCAACAACATTAGCAACCTGCTTTAATGTCATATGTTTTTCAATTCGTTGCTTTTTGACTGCACCGCCGAAGGTAGAATCATCAATTTCATTAAACGCATTGAATGAATAATGTTTATAGTTGTTAACTTGGAGTCTAATACAAAACAGGAGAGAGTATTCAACTTTTCCGTTCTTAATTCTATGCAGGATATATGCGTTAGGTAATGATTGACACAAACTCCATTTATCAATTTCAGGCAAAATGTACTCTTTCTGCGGCTTCAAAGTGCAAATTGTTACTGTTGTGTTATCATAGCATTTTCAATGCAGCGGCTGGCATATGTTGCAAGGCGGATGCCTTTGTCGGGATTAAAACTGTCTATAGCTTTAATCAGGCCTATAGTTCCGATGGAAATTAAATCGTCCGTATCGTTTGTTTTTGAATAATATTTTTTAACAATGTGACTTACAAGTCTTAAATTTCGCTCAATCAGCAGTGCTCTTGCATCTTTGTCGCCGTTTTTCAGCCGTTCCAGAGCATTGGCTTCATCCTTTGAATTTAATGGTTTTGGAAAGCTTGACGTGTTGTTGATGTGCAGAATGAAATAAAGAAAATTTGCACTCAAAATTGATAATATTGCAGAAAACATTTTCATCACCGCTAAATAATATGACTGCAATATTTTTCAAATGCTAAAACAGCAAGTACAATATTAAAAAATGTATGATTATTATTTGCTATACAAAGCTATGCTCAACGGTTACAACAAGATTTATATCAGGGTATTTTTCTTTGGATTTACAGCGCAGTTCTTTAAGAATTGTGCTGTTTTCTTTTTTGTACTGGTGCGGAATGACAAGGTCAAAAATGAAGTTGGTATGTGTTTTTCCTTCAACAACTCTGAAATCGTGGAGCGAAAAGCTGCGGTCATATTCCTTAACCAATTCTGTGATTATTCGCTTGTATTCATTGATTTTTTCATCATCAACCACAACGGGGTCCATATGAATACACATCATTATATTCAGCTTTTTGCTGATACGCTTTTCAACATTATCAATCATATCGTGCAGTCTGATAACGTCTATACTGCAGGGCACCTCTGCGTGTGCAGAGGCAATGATTCTGCCCGGGCCGTAATCATGTACGATAAGGTCGTGAACACCGGCGATATTTTCTTCCGCAAGCATAATGTCTTCAATTTCCTTAACGAGCTCAGGGGAGGGTGCTTTGCCTAAAAGATTGCTGATTATATCTTTAACAATATTTACTCCTGCAATTATGACGACAACCGCAACAATAACACCCATAATGCCATCAGCACGCTTAAATGGAGTAAATGCTGAAATCAGCAGTGCAATCAATGTTGCACCTGTGGCAATGCAGTCGTTCAGACTGTCTTGTTTTATTGCCTTCATATTTACATTGTTTGTTATTTTATAAAGCTTGTTGTTGAAGTATGCCATCCATAGCTTTACAAGTATTGCAACAATAAGCACAATAAGCGAAACGATGTTGAATTTAACATTTTCGGGATGCATGATTTTTTCTATACTGTTTTTTCCGAGCTCAAAGCCCATTAAAAATATAAAGAAGGAAACAATCAGTGCACTGATATATTCCATTCTTCCGTGACCGAACGGGTGGTCATCATCAACAGGCTTGCCTGCAAGCTTAGCACCGAAAATAGTTATAACATTTGAGCTTGCATCGGATAGGTTATTAACTGCATCTGCTGTAACGGAAACGGAATTTGTTACAGTGCCTATAATGAATTTAAAAACACATAGAATTATGTTGCAGACGATTCCTGTAATGCCCGATAATGTGCCGTACTTTTCTCTTGTTTTGAGCTCGTTTTCGCTGTTGTTTTTAATAAACAGTTTAATTAAAAGGTCAGACATATTTTCTCCTCCGATTTATATTGTTTCATAATAGCATAAATTTATCTTTATCTCAATGAATATTTATGTTACAATATGCACGTGATGTTATGGCAGAGGTGATGAAATGAAAAAGTTTTTGATTATTGACGGTTCGCCGAGAAAAGACGGTGTTTGTGCAGAGCTTATCAGGCAGGTCAAGCCGTATTTTATTGATTGTGAAATTAAAGAATATGATACATTTGCTTTAGCACCGGCACCCTGCTGTGACTGTAAATACTGCGAGTTTCATGAGGGCTGCTGTAATCACGATCTGGACATATTTTTTGAAGATTTTGAAGCTGCTGATTATATTGCTTTCTTTACACCTGTGTATAATAATTTTTTCCCCGCACCGCTTAAAGCTGTTGTAGACAGATTTCAGCGTTATTACAGTGCAAGATTTAAGCGGGGTGCCAATCCGCCTATAGAAAAATTCAAAAGGGTAGGCACGGTTATCGTTGCAGGCTCAAATGCAAGGGCTGCTTCCGATTATATGACAAATACGTTAAAGCAGTCCTTTGCTGTTCTGAATGGAGAGGTTTGCGCAAGATATTTCATTCCGAATACGGATCTCGGTAAATATACATTTAATAACATTGAACTTCAGAAGTTCGTGCATCAATTAAGAGGGTAATGTACCCTCTTTCTGCTTTTTTGCACTGAAAATATAACGGAATTTAAAAATAAAAACAGTAAAATGATATATTTATTGTATGTAAACTGTTAAATTATTGTTGTGAAATATATTTAATTTATAGTTTCACAAATTTATTAAGGGGAAATTAAAATGGTCAGTAAAACAAAATTTGTTATTGATGATAACAAAATAAAAGAATTATTCAGTAAAGCCGGAATTAACAAGATAACAAAAATTTCACCGCTCGGAGCAGGAGAATATAATGCAGTGTTTGAGGTTAAGGCAGATAAAAGCTATGTGCTGAAAATTGCTCCTGAAAAGAATATGCCTGTGTTAACTTATGAGAATGAGATGATGAAAGCAGAGGTGTATTGGTATGAGCAAATCAGAAACAATACCGATATAAGAGTGCCTGAGGTTTATTTTTCGGATTTTTCAAAGGAATTGCTGCCGACTGACTATTTTATTATGGAAAAGCTTGAAGGAAAGCAAAGAAATGAAGCAGGTCTTAACAGAAATGTTATAACAGAGAGCACTGCTTCAATGCTTGCACAGATACATAAAGTAAAAAATGATAAATACGGATATGTTCAAAATCAATTGTATGATAACTGGTATGATGCACTATGCTCTATGATTCATAATCTGCTTGATGATGCAAAAGCAGTCGGCAGGCGCTCAAAAAGAGGCGAAAGGCTTTTTGAATATGCTCAAAAATATAAGTCCGTAATTGAAAAAGCCGAATGCACAATGGTTAATTATGATTTATGGGATCCCAATGTTATTTGTGTTACAGATAAGGATAATACGGAATTTTGCTGGATTGATCCTGAACGAAGCTTCTGGGGTGATAAAATATTTGATTTTATATGTATGCAAAATCCTTTATTTTCAGTTAAAGCCAAGAAAGAGTCTTTAAAGATTTATAATTCCGTAACAGATGTTCCTGTTGAGGAGAACAGGGATACCGAAATAAGATATGCTTTTGCGCAGGGTTTAATGGGTTTGATTATGGAGATTGAAAAGTATTACCGCTATACACCTCATCACTTTGGCTGGTGGCGAAACATAGCAACAGGTGCTGTTATGTATAAATGTGCCTTTCGGGTTCTGAAAAATGGATAAAAGATTATCAAAAACAGCCCAAATGGAAACAGTAAGTATTCCTAAGCTGATATTTAGATATTCGACAGTTACTTTCTGTGCACTGTTATTCGATGCACTATATAATATTGTTGATACACTGTTTGTAAGCCGCGGTGTAGGTGATGATGCAATGGGCGGTGTTTCAATTGTGTTTCCGTTTATGCTGATTCAGAGCGGTATTGCACAAATGGTCGGCGGCGGTGCTGCGGTAATTGTTTCACAAAAGCTCGGTGAAAAAGATTACCGGGGTGCAGGCAGTGTTACGGCTAATGCAATGCTTGTTTTTTACAGTTCGGCAGTACTTGTTACTGTTTTGGGTTATATTTTTATGCTACCTATCTTAAATCTTCTGGGAGTTACACAGGATATTTTGCCGTTTGCAAAGGAATATTTTGCTGTTGTTTTAGCAGGAAACGTGTTTTCAACAGGCTTTTCTTCAATCATAAGGGCAGAGGGTAAAATGACCTATGGATTATTGATTTGGCTTATACCTACGGCAATAAATATAGTGCTGGATGCGGTATTTATTTATGGGCTTGACATGGGTGTGAAAGGTGCAGCGCTTGCAACGGTTATCTGTTATTTTTCAAGCTTTTTGATGAGTGTGCTGTTTTTTGTTAAAATCAGCTGCCAGAAATTCAATATTATTAAAATAGAATTAAATACGATTAAGGAAATTCTTTTTATCGGTGTTCCCACCTTACTGCAAACAGGCAGTATTTCATTGATGTTTTTGCTTATAAATCATCTTTTGTCAAAAATCTCGGGCACCTTGGGTGTTAATGCTTTCGCATATATAAGCAAGCTGGCAATTTTTGCTGTTGTGCCTATAAACGCGGTATCGCAGGCTGTTTCACCTGTATTTGCTTATAATTTCGGTGCAAGCAAGGGAAGCAGAGTTAAGAAAACATTAAAATACAGCATATGTATAACCGTACTTTATTCAATAATTATTTCATTGGCGGCAATTTCGGTGCCGCAGTTGTTTGTGAAAATGTTTACAAATAATTCAGAAATCATTATGTTTTCTGATTGTGCTTTGAGAATTATCGCACCGGCCACGGTGTTCTTGTCGGTTGCACTTATTCTTTCGATTTATTTTCAATCGCTTGGAAGAAAATCAACTGCCATTATAACAAGTGCAAGTGTATTGATATTTTTAATCATAATGCTGTTTTTGCTTGCATACCTTTTCGGAACAATCGGTATATGGATTTCTTTGCCTGCTGCATCTGCTTTATCGGCAGCTTTTGCGGGATTAAACTATTTTGTTTTGAAAAAGCGAGGAAAACTTTAATTTTGTGTTCTTAAAACAATCTATGGTATCAATACCGTGGATTGTTTCTTTTTTATACACAATTTATCAATAATTATTTTATTGATTATAGATATAAAGTATGATATAATCTATGCAAATTAAAATGGAGTAGTGTATATTAATGATCATTCTGGGTATCGACCCGGGCTATGCAATAATAGGCTGGGGAGTTCTTGAATATAAAGCCAATAAATTTCGTGTTATTGATTACGGTGCAATCACAACTGAAGCACATACGCCTTTTCCCATAAGGCTTCAAACTATTTATACTGAAATGAATATGATTTTTGATAAATATCATCCCGGAGTTATGAGTATGGAAAAGCTGTTTTACAATAACAATGCTAAGACCGTTATTGATGTTGCACAGGCAAGAGGAGTAATAACTCTTTCTGCCCAGATGCACGGCGTGGTTATAGCGGAATACACACCGCTTCAGGTTAAGCAGTCCGTAACAGGCTACGGAAGAGCAGTTAAAAAGCAGGTTCAGGAAATGACAAGAGTGATTCTGAATCTTGAAAAAATACCAAAGCCCGATGATACGGCTGATGCTCTTGCCATGGCAATCTGCCACGGTCATGCAAGCGGAAGCCTGCTTGGTGCTTATAATAATTTTTTGAGGTAAAAATATGATTTATAATGTCAGAGGTAAATTAACATATATTGATGCTCAGTTTTCTGTTATTGAATGCGGTGGCGTAGGCTTTAAGTGCTTTACTTCACTGAATACATCAAAATCGGTGGGCAAGATAGGTGATGAAGTTAATTTATTTACATATCTTTCTGTAAGGGAGGACGCAATGGATTTGTTCGGCTTCTCAACACAGACGGAGCTTGATTCTTTTAAATTGCTTATTACGGTTTCCGGTGTTGGTCCCAAGGCAGCAATGGCAGTTCTTTCAGAGCTTACGCCTGACAGACTTGCGGTTGCAATCGCCGCAGCTGATACAAAGGCAATTACAAAGGCGAACGGAATAGGCAAAAAAACAGCTGAGCGTATAGTACTTGAGCTTAAGGATAAAATGGTGAATATGTCCACAGGTGAGGTTTCCTCAGCCGTTGTTTCGGCAGGCTCAATTACCGAGGAATCGGCAGCTTCCGAAGCTGTTGCAGCTCTTGTTGCACTTGGATTCGGACAGAGTGATGCTGCTGTTGCGGTAGGGCAGATGGATAAGTCACTTTCGGCAGATGAAATGATACGTCTTGGCTTAAAGCAGCTTTCACGTAATCTTTAATGTTATATTTTAGGAGATTTTATGAACGAAATGGATTTTGAAAACCGTATAGTTTCAACCGAGTTCACAGAGTCTGACAGTGATTTGGAAAATAACCTCAGACCTAAAGAACTTACGGACTATATCGGTCAGCAAAAGGTGAAAGAAAATCTTTCTGTATACATTCAGGCAGCACGTGCCAGAGGTGAAGCGCTTGATCACGTTTTGCTTTACGGTCCCCCCGGCCTCGGAAAAACAACTCTTGCAGGTATTATTGCAAATGAAATGGGCGTTAATATAAGAATAACAAGCGGTCCTGCAATTGAAAAGCAGGGAGATTTAGCTGCACTTCTTACAAATCTTCAGGAGGGTGATGTGCTTTTCATTGATGAAATTCACCGCCTTAACAGAAGTGTTGAAGAGGTTTTGTATCCGGCAATGGAGGACAGGGCACTTGATATTATTATCGGTAAAGGTCCCTCGGCAAGGTCTATCAGGCTTGATTTGCCGAACTTCACTCTTGTTGGCGCAACAACCCGTTCAGGTCAGCTTTCTGCACCGTTAAGAGACAGATTCGGGGTTATTCTGCGATTAGAGTTGTATACTAATGAGGAGCTGGCTTCTATCGTTCGCCGAAGTGCAGGAATCCTCGGTATAGATATAGACAGCAGCGGTGCACTGCAGATTGCATCACGTTCAAGAGGAACACCTCGTATTGCCAACAGACTTTTGAAAAGAAGCCGTGATTTCGCAGAGGTTAAGTATGACGGGGTTATAACAAAGGAAGCATCTCAGGATGCACTTGACCGTATGGAAATTGATGAGCTTGGACTTGATTCCATAGACAGAAGACTGCTTACCACAATGATTAAGAATTATAACGGCGGTCCTGTGGGTCTTGAAACAATTGCTGCTTCTATCGGTGAAGAGGCTGTAACGATTGAGGATGTTTATGAACCGTACCTTATGCAGATAGGCTTTTTAAGCCGTACACCAAGGGGAAGATGTGTAACACCGCTTGGTTATAAGCATCTTGGCTTTGAGCAGGACGGTCAGCAGTCATTATTATAATTTTAGAAAGGTTTTGTTTTTTTGGGCAGATTATTCGGAACAGACGGTGTAAGAGGAATTGCAAATAAGGATTTAACAAATGATCTTGCTATGCAAATCGGAATGGCGGCGGCAGAAATTCTAACTAAAAGCAAAAACGAAAATAAAAAGCCAACCGTTATGATTGGCAAGGATACAAGAGCCTCCGGCGATATGCTTGAAGCTGCTCTTACCGCAGGCTTCTGCTCTGTTGGTGTTAATGTGCTTTCGGTGGGCGTTGTTCCTACTCCTGCCATTGCATATCTTGTAGGCAAATATAACTGTGATGCAGGTGTTATGATTTCTGCTTCACATAATCCGTGTGAATATAACGGAATTAAAATTTTTCAGGGAAATGGTTATAAGCTTCCTGATGAAATTGAAGAAGAAATTGAAGCGATTATTCTTGATAAAAAAGAGGAAATTGAGTATAAGCTCGGTGGGGATGTAGGCAAAAGAATCTACTGCAAAACTGCTGTAGAGGATTATATTCAGCACGTTATTTCGGTTTGTGATGTGAGATTTGACGGTATGAATATTGCTATTGATACTGCAAACGGCTCCGCCTCTGTTTGTGCCAAAGAAATCTTCACAAGACTCGGCGCAAAATGCCATATGCTGTCTGACACACCTGACGGTGTTAATATCAATGATAAATGCGGTTCTACACATCCTGAAGAATTAATGGAGTTTGTTAAGGCAAATAATCTTGATTTGGGGCTTGCTTTTGATGGTGACGCAGACCGTATGCTTGCAGTTGACCAAAACGGAAATCTGATAGACGGCGACAAGATTATTGCTATCTGTGCAATGCAGATGAAGCAGGAGGGCAGACTTGAGAAGGATACCGCAGTGGTTACTGTTATGAGTAATATGGGCTTTTTCAAATTCTGTGATGAATATGGCATCAAGTGTTCCAAAACCGCTGTTGGAGACAGATACGTACTTGAGCGTATGCTAAAAAAGGGTTACAATATCGGCGGCGAGCAGAGCGGTCATGTTATATTCCTTGATTATGCAACAACAGGGGATGGTGAGCTTTCGGGTGTTAAGCTTATTGAAACAGTTGTGAAAAGCGGCACAACACTCGGAGAACTTGCAAATGTTATGACCGTGTATCCTCAGGTGCTTATCAATGTGGAGGTTACCTCTGAGGGTAAGCAAAAATATAACAATGACGAATATATTATATCTGCTGTTCAGGAGGCGGAAATGGAACTTCAAGGAGACGGGCGGGTGCTTGTTCGTGTTTCGGGTACAGAGCCGCTTGTGCGTGTAATGCTTGAGGGCAGAGATTTAGAAAAGATTACCGAACTCGGCAATAATATTGCAGATGTTGTAAGAGAAAGACTTAGCTGATGAGATATACAGAAGATTGGAAAGATTATGAACTTATTGATTGCTCAGGCGGGGAAAAGCTTGAACGTTGGGGCAATCAGATTTTGGTAAGACCTGATCCGCAGGTTATATGGAAAAGTGAAAGAAAGAATAAGCTCTGGTATCAGCCGGGTGCCAGATATGAACGCTCACGTTCAGGCGGAGGGCAGTGGAATGTCTATAAGAAAATGCCTTCGGTATGGCAGGTTAAATATAAGGATTTAACCTTTAATATCAAAACAATGGGCTTTAAGCATACAGGGCTTTTTCCCGAGCAGGCCGTTAACTGGGATTTAACAAGAGAAGTTATAAGAAACAGCGGCAGAAAGGATGTTAAGGTGCTCAATCTTTTTGCCTATACAGGCGGTGCAACGGTTGCGTGCCTTAAAGAGGGGGCATCTGTTGTTCATGTTGATGCATCCAAAGGAATGACACTTTGGGCTAAAGAAAACGTTGAGGCTTCAGGTTTGAGTGAAAGACCTTGCAGATGGATTGTTGATGACTGTATTAAATTTGTTCAGCGTGAAATAAGAAGAGAAAACAAGTATGATATTATTATTCTTGACCCTCCGTCCTACGGCAGAGGTCCCAAGGGTGAAATATGGCATCTTGAGGATTCGCTTTATGATTTTGTTAATCTGATTAAAGACGTTCTTTCGGATAATCCGCTTATGGTGCTTCTGAATTCATACACAACAGGGCTTTCCGCCTCTGTTATGAAATATATTCTTGATGATATAATAGTTAAAAAGAAGGGCGGCAGCGTTACCGCTGACGAAATAGGGCTTCCTGTTTCCGAAAACGGAGGAATTCTTCCCTGCGGTGCATCTGCTATCTGGATGAAATAGATGGAATTAATCAGATTTGATGATGTTGATTTTTCATACCTTTCAGATGAAGAGGAAAATCACGAAGAAATAGAAGTTATAAAAAAACTGAATCTTTCAATTGAAGAGGGCAGCTTTGTTGCCGTGCTTGGTCATAACGGCTCGGGCAAATCAACAATAGCGAAGCTGATAAACGGAATTCTTGTTCCGAAAAGCGGTACGGTTACTGTTAACGGAATAACAACTGAAAATGAAGATAATGTTTTTGAAATACGTAAAAATGTTGGAATGGTTTTTCAGAATCCCGATAATCAGATTGTTGCTTCAATTGTTGAGGAGGATGTTGCGTTTGGTGTTGAAAACCTCGGTGTGCCGTCTGAAGAAATCCGCAGAAGGGTTGACGAAGCACTGAAAACGGTAGGTATGTATGAGCTGCGTGAAAAAGCACCTCATAAGCTGTCCGGCGGGCAGAAGCAGCGTGTTGCCGTTGCAGGTATCATTGCAATGAAACCCAAATGTATTGTCCTGGATGAGCCGACTGCTATGCTTGATCCAAGCGGACGCAAAGAGGTTATTGATACCATTAAAAAGCTGAATAATGAAGACAGAATTACAATTATTTTAATTACGCATTATATGGACGAAGCTGTTGAAGCAGACAGAGTGGTTGTTGTAGACAACGGCAGAATAAAAATGGATGATACACCGGAAAATGTTTTTTCCCGTGTTGATGAAATTAAGGCTCTCGGACTCGATGTTCCGCAGGCAACAGAGCTTATATACAGTGCAGGCTTGAAGAGTGAAAACACCATTCTGAATGCTGATGACTGTGTCAAATTTATTAAAAGCAGGCTGGAGGGTTAGCGGTGGCTGTTTTGGTTTGTGAAAATTTAAAATACCTTTACAGCATCGGCACTCCTTTTGAAACTGCCGCTGTTGATGATATAAATTTTTCTGTGGAAAACGGAGATTTAATCGGAATAATCGGTCATACCGGCAGCGGAAAGTCAACGCTTATTCAGCATTGCAACGGACTTTTGGAGCCGCACAGCGGTGCAGTGTTTCTTAACGGTGATAATATTTGGGCAAAGGAAAACAGAAAGCATATCAGAAATGTACACTTTGCTGTGGGTCTTTGTTTTCAGTATCCCGAATATCAGATATTTGAGGAAAGTATATATAATGAAATTGCTTTCGGTCCTAAACAGATGGGGCTTAGCAGTGAAGAAATCAGAGAGCGTGTATATAAGAGTATGGATTTTGTGGGTATAGACCGTTCTCTCGAAAATAAATCTCCCTTTGATTTGTCAGGCGGGCAGAAAAGGCGTGTTGCCATTGCATCAATTATTGCAATGGAGCCGCAGGTGCTTATTCTTGATGAGCCTTGTGCAGGTCTTGACCCTAAAGGAAGAGAGGTTATACTTGATTTAATAAAGGAATATCAGAATAAAATGGGAAATACCGTTATCATTGTTTCCCATTCAATGGAGGATGTTGCTAAGCTTTGCAGCAAGGTGCTTGTTATGAATAAGGGCAGGGTTGCAATGTTTGGTACAGTGCCCGAGGTTTATTCGCACGGCAGTGAGCTTAAAGAAATGGGGCTTAATGTTCCTCAGATTACGGAGATTTTCTTAAGGCTGAAAGCAAGCGGAATAGATTGCAGAACTGATATTTTTACCGTTTCGGATGGTGTTAAGGAGCTTAACAGACTTGGCATCAGGAAAGGAGCGGCGATATGATCAGCGATATTACAATAGGTCAGTATTTCCCGGGAAAATCTGTTGTACATAAAATGGATTCAAGAATGAAAATTATTCTTACAATGATTTTTATTGTTTCCTTGTTTTTATGTAAAAATTTTATCTCACTTGCATTTATAGTTGCTGCAATAACGGCAATTATTGCAATCAGCGGAATTTCCTTTAAAACCATTATAAAAAGCATTAAACCGCTTATATTCGTTATTGTATTAACTGCAATTATAAACCTGTTTTACGGCGAAGGAGAGCCGCTTGTACAAATATATAAGTTTTCAATTACGTTTGACGGCATATGTACGGCTGTATTTATGGCGTGCCGTATAGCGATTCTTGTTGTTGCAGGCTCTATGCTGACTTATACAACCTCACCAACAGAGCTTACAGATGCTATTGAAAGGCTTTTCAAGCCTTTGAAATATATTAAGATTGATGTTCATACAATTGCAATGATTATGACGATTGCACTTCGCTTTATTCCGACATTGATTGAAGAAATAGAAAAGATAATGGCAGCTCAGAAATCAAGAGGTGCCGATATGGAATCAGGCAGGCTTATTAAACGTGTTAAGGCACTTGTACCCGTTCTGATACCCTTGTTTATCTCTTCATTCCGCCGTGCAACAGAGCTTGCATATGCTATGGAATGCCGCTGTTATCGCGGAGGAGCGGGACGAACAAAAATGAAAGTGGTAAAAATGCATGCAAGAGATTATGCAGCACTTGCAGTTGTTGCGGTTTATGTTGCATTGATATTTTATTTTAATACTCTTATGGCGGCAGTTATATGAGAAATTTATTGCTTGAAATATGTTATGACGGTTCACAATATCACGGCTGGCAGGTGCAGAAAAATGCTTTAACCGTGCAGGAGGTATTTCAGAATGCCGTTGAAAAAGTATTCTGCAGCAGGCTTGATGTTAAAGGCTGCAGCAGAACAGACAGCGGCGTGCATGCAAATTCCTATTTTGTGTCCTTCAGAACAGATAAAAATATTGAAACCGAAAAAGTTATAATGGCGCTTAATACATATCTTCCGAAGGATGTTGCAGTTTTAAGCTGCAAAGAGGTTGAGGATGATTTTCACCCGAGATACAGTGTTAAATCAAAGGAATATGTTTATAAGCTTTATAACGGCAAAATAAGAAATCCTTTTTTGAATCATTATGCTTATCATTACAGGTATCCTATAGATGCAGAATATCTTAATAAGGAAGCGAAAGCATTTATAGGAACATATGATTTCTGCGGTTTTTGCTCAGCTCATTCAGATGTTGAGGATACTGTAAGAAGTGTAAAAAACTTTAAGGTTTTCAAAGAGAATGATATGGTGTATTTCAAGGTTGAGGCAGACGGCTTTCTTTATAATATGGTGCGTATTATGGTAGGTACGCTGCTGTTTATCAACGAAGGTAAAATAAAAGAGGGCGAGCTTGAAGCCGTAATCAAAAGCCAAAACAGGAAAAGGGCAGGGAAAACCGCTCCGCCGCAGGGCTTATATCTTAATAAAGTGAAGTATTAGATAGGATTTGAAAAGTTATGGCAGTAAATAAGCGTGAAAATGAACGAAGAAAAAGAAAAGAAGAAAAGAATAAAAAAAGAAATAAAACACTTTGGGTATTGATTATTATTGCTGTTGCAGTGATTGTAATTATGAAGGTCAGTGAGGTTGATTTTTCAGGTCTGTTAGTTGGCGTAAAAAATCAGACGGATATATCCGAAAAGGTATCAGACGAAGCATTTCCGTATAAACTGGATTCAGGCGATAAAACAATTTTATCTGTAATGGGAAGTAAACTGTCCATTCTTAATGATTTATCATATTCGGTTATAAATTCATCAAGTGCCCAGGAGCTGATTAAGGATAATCACAGCTATGCCAATCCTGTGATAAGGGTAAGCGGCGGTTATTCGGTTATTATTGATCAGGGCTCGAATGTTTACAGGCTTGACAGTTCATCGGAAAATATTTATGAAAATTCCGTTGATGGTAAAATCCTTTGTGCCGATGTTTCGGATACGGGTGTTATTGCACTTGCAACCGTATCCGGCATACAGAAAAGCACGGTAACCGCCTACAGTAAGTCACTTAATCAAAAAATGAGCTATGAGGTATCGGGCGGTTATATAACATCTCTTGCTATTGATGACAGAGGCAGAAATGTAGCGTTTACTGTTTTAAGCTCCGATAATGCAAAAATTAAATCAACAATTTACACAATGTCTGTTAATGATCCCCAGCCAAAATCAGAATTTACGTATACAAATTCTTCTGTTCTGGATTTGCACTTTGTGTCAAACAATGTGTATGTAGTGGGAACTGATTTTGTCAGTGTTATTTCATCACTCACAAAGGAGGTTAAGGTTTATGAGCAGGGCAGCATAAATACTGTTTCATATTATTTTAATCCTGCTGATAATCTTGTTATAGCATTTAACGATTATACCGGTGCGGCAAGCAGCAAGATTGCTTATATTCAGCAAAACGGTAAAATAAAAACACAGCTTGATGTCAATGCCGAGGTTAAAGATATTACTGCATCAGGAACGGAAATGACGATTCTTACAAGCAGTGAGGTCATTTCATATAAAATCAGTACAGGAAAAGAAACGTCACGGGCGGCAGTTGATGATTCCTATACCGATATTCAGCAGGTGTCATCAAAAGTATTCGGAAAGCATCTTTCCTATCTTGAATTGATTAACGATTGAGGTAATGTATATGAATTTTATTGATTTATCAATTATTATTTTAATACTTCTCATTGTATGGGAAGGGTATGCAAGAGGATTTATCGTATCACTTTTATCCTTGGTGAGATTTGCTGTGGGAATACCTGTTTCGTTCTTTATAGCGGATAAATACAGTCTTGCATTATATAACAGTCATTTCCGTGAAAATATCAGCAGCCGTATTTTTGCTGATATTGAAAGCACGGGAATCAGCGAATACATAGCTTCTGTTAAAACAGGAGTTCCCGAATTTATCAGCGGAACAGTTGATTTGTCATTCCTTGATAATGCAAATACTGCCGCCGTTGCAGACGGAGTTATGAAGAATATTGTTGATCCTGTTGCAGAAACAATAACAAAGGTTGCATTGTTTGTAGTATCAATTGTTGTGTTTTATTTAATTACCGGTATTATTCTTCATATTGTTAAAAAGATGAGCAACAGCAGCAAGGCTCCTTTTAAGAATACAAATAAATTCCTCGGTGCTGTTCTTGGTTTGTTAAAGGCACTGATTATTGTATTTGCCGTGGCAACAGTAGGCGGTTTTATTACAGACAGCTTTTCTTCCGGTGATAATATCTTTTTAAAACAGCTTGAATCAAGCGCTGTAATAGAATTTGTAAATAAATTCAATCCCATTTTATAATATAGGAGGATATCTAATATGAGCGAATTCAAAAAAAATGTTAAGGAGCTTTTTGCAGGCTGCCTCACAATTCCGAACTTGTTGTCAGTAATAAGAATACTGCTTATTCCCGTTTTTGCGGTCTTATTTTTGCAGGAGCATTATTTTATTGCAATTGCAGTAATTATTTTTGCTGAGCTTACTGATTTGTTTGACGGAATGATTGCAAGAAAATTCAATCAGGTTTCGGCACTTGGTAAAATTCTTGATCCGATTGCTGATAAGCTTTCACAGATTTCAATTATTGTTGTTCTTATTGTAAAATACTGGGATAATGCAATTAAATATCTTTTTATGTTTTTTATAATAAAAGAGATAATAATGCTGATAGGCGGTGCAATACTTATTTCTAAAGGACTTCGTCCCGTGGCTGCGGAAATGTGGGGTAAGGTTGCTACAACAGTATTCTGTATTGTAATGATCTTTGTGCTTGCCTTCGGTGAAGGCGGAGCATTTTGCCAATATTTTGAGCTTCCGTCAGTAGTTACATGGATATTGGTTAGTATATCGGCTGTTTGTACTTTCGGCTCGCTGCTGGGCTATATTCCCGGCTTTGTACGCCAGATTAAAGAGAAAAAGGCAGCTAAATAATTAAAGGAGAAATCACTTTTTAATGAAAAAACAGATGTGCAGCAGGTGCGGTGAACGCCCTGCAGTGGTATTTATACAAAAAATGGAAGACGGAAAGATTGTGCCGGAAGGACTTTGTATAAAATGTGCAAAGGAAATGAATGTAGGCTCAATCAATCAGATGATAGATCAGCTTGGTGTTTCGGATGAAGAGCTTGAGCTTGCATCAGAGCAGATGAGCAATTTTATGGAAAATATGGGCGATTTTGATTTCGGCTCTCTCGGCGAAATGTTTAACCCTGATAATATGGACGGTGCTCAGACTTTTCCCTTTGCTAACCTGTTCAGCGGCGGAGAGGAATCATCGGAAGAAGATAACGGAAAAAAGAAAAAAGGCAAAAAAGCAAAGAAAAATTCATCTGATGATGCAAGAAAATTTTTGAATAATTATTGTAATAATCTTACTGTAAAAGCTAAAAAAGGCGAGATAGACAGTATTATCGGCAGAGAAAAGGAAATCTCACGTGCAGTACAGATTCTTTGCAGACGAACAAAGAATAATCCTTGCCTTATAGGTGAACCGGGTGTCGGTAAAACTGCTATTGCCGAGGGACTTGCAATTCGCATTGCCAAAGGAGAAGTGCCTGCCCGTCTTATGAATAAAGAAATTTATCTTCTTGATTTAACAGCTCTTGTTGCCGGCACTCAGTTCAGAGGTCAGTTTGAGGGAAGAATAAAAGGTCTTGTTGATGAGGTGAAACACGAGGGTAATATTATCCTTTTCATTGATGAGGTTCATAATCTTGTCGGAACGGGTGACAGTGAGGGCACAATGAATGCCGCTAATATTCTGAAGCCTGCTCTTTCAAGAGGTGAAATTCAGGTTATCGGTGCAACAACCTTTAATGAATACAGAAAATATATTGAAAAAGACGCTGCACTTGAGCGACGCTTTCAGCCTGTTAAGGTTGAAGAGCCTTCACTTGATGAAGCATACAGAATGCTTCTCGGAATTAAGGCATATTACGAAACCTATCACAGAGTTCAGATTTCAGACAGTCTTGTTTACCGTGCGGTAACGATGTCCGAACGATTTGTAACAGACCGCTATCTGCCCGATAAGGCAATAGATTTGCTTGATGAAGCCTGTACCTGTGCAAATCTTCGCAATCCTGCCATCTCTGAATATCAGATTATGCTTGAAAGAAAACAGATTCTTTTAGACGGCATAGATAACGCTTCACAGCCTGATGATGATAATCAGATTGATTACGAGCTTGTTTCAAAGCTTAAAGCGGAAGCCCTACAGCTTGATCAGAAGCTGCCTGAGCTTGCAGAAAAGGCAAAGGATAATCAGGTGCTTGAGCAGGATTTGGCAAAGGTTGTTTCTTTATGGACAGGAATTCCGGCATCAAAGATTGAAGCAGGGGATATTAAAAAGCTTGCAACACTTGAGGATGAACTTAAAAAGCATATTGTCGGTCAGGATGATGCGATTGAAAAGATTGCAGCTGCTGTCCGCAGAGGAAGGGTTCAGATCAGTCCGAAGAAAAGACCGCAGTCATTTATATTTGTAGGCCCTACAGGTGTTGGTAAAACAGAGCTTGTTAAGCAGCTTGCGGAGTATTTATTTGATTCGCCTGAAACCCTTATTCGCCTCGATATGAGTGAATATATGGAAAAATTCAGCGTTTCAAGAATTATCGGCTCTCCTCCCGGTTATGTCGGCTATGATGATGCAGGTCAGCTTACTGAAAAGGTACGGAGAAAGCCTTACAGTGTTATTCTTTTTGATGAAATTGAAAAGGCTCATAAGGATGTTCTGAATATTCTGCTTCAGATTCTTGATGAAGGAAGAATAACGGATGCACAGGGCAGAACAGTTAATTTTGAAAACACAATTATTGTTATGACATCAAATGCAGGCTCAACAGATTCCGCAACACTGGGCTTCGGCAAATCAGACAATGAGATTAACCAGGATGTAACGATGAAGGCACTTGAAAGATTTCTGCGTCCTGAATTTCTCGGCAGAGTGGATGAGGTGATTGCCTTTAACACATTGTCATTTGATAATTTTGAAAAAATTGCATGTCTTATGCTTGAAGAACTTAAAGAAAGTCTTAAAGATAAGGCAATTGAGCTTTCTTATGACGATTCTGTTCCCGTATTTATTGCCAAGGAGTCATACGGTTCAAAGAAAAATGCAAGAGGAATTCGTGATTCCGTAAGAAGAAATGTTGAAGATGCTCTTGCGTCTGCAATTGTTTTCAATCAGGATATTGTTATAAATAGTTTCAGTTTAACAGCAAAAAATGAGATTGAAGTAAAGATTAACTGACTTTTTTTCAAAAAACTCTTGACAGTTCGGCGGTCATTTATTATAATAGTGACCGTCGCTTATGCGGGTGTAGTTCAATGGTAGAATGTCAGCCTTCCAAGCTGAACACGAGGGTTCGATTCCCTTCACCCGCTCCATATACGCGTTTGTAGCTCAGCTGGATAGAGCAACCGCCTTCTAAGCGGTAGGTCGAAGGTTCGAGTCCCTCCAAGCGCGCCAAAAGTTATAACCGCTTGAGAGGGCGAGAAACGAGATACAAAAGTTTGTGAGCAAAGCAAGCAAAAACTTTTGTCAAGAAACAGTTCAGTGAACTGTTTCGCATCGAGAAGAGAGTCCCTCCAAGCGCGCCATATTATGGTGGGATTAGTTCAGTTGGTTAGAGCGCCAGTTTGTGGCACTGGAGGTCATCGGTTCGAATCCGATATCCCACCCCACTTTTAATAAAAATCCCGATATTGGGGTGTCGCCAAGTGGTAAGGCAAGGGACTTTGACTCCCTCACTCGTAGGTTCGAATCCTGCCTCCCCAGCCAGCACCCTTAATTAAGGGTGATACGGTTCATTAGCTCAGATGGCAGAGCACTTGACTTTTAATCAAGGTGTCCGGGGTTCGACTCCCCGATGAGCCACCATACTTTAAAGCCCCTTGCTTCGTGCAGGGGGCTTTTGGTTTATTATTGGAGCAATTATGGAGAATATTATTTTTAACGGCAGAAAAATTGAATACTGCCTAATCAGAAAAAATGTTAAAAACATCAATCTGCGTATTAAACAGGATTGTTCCGTTATTGTTTCAGCAAATCCGTTGGTGCCGAAAACAATTGTTGCTGCATTTGTTTCGGAAAATGCAGAAAAGATACTGGCAGTAATTGATAAGAATAACACTAAAGCAGCTTTGAAGCCGGATTTTGAAAAGGGAAGCACTGTTCAGCTTCTCGGTAAGTTATATACCCTGGAAGTTATTGAAAGCAGTACTAATTCGTATTATGTTGGTGAAAATGAAATCACCCTGTATGTTAACTCAAGCGGTAAGGCAGAAAACAGACAGGCAGAATATAATTTGCTTCTTAAAAAAACAGCAGAGGTTGTTTTCCCGAAACTGTTGAAGGAATGCTATTCTCCGTTTGAAAAGGTCTGTGCAAGTTTGCCCGAACTGAAGATAAAGAATTTAAAATCTCAATGGGGCAACTGCTATCATAAAAGAAATCTTATAACGCTTAATTCAAGGCTTGCAGCATATGATTTTAATGTTATCCGTTCTGTAATCTATCATGAATACTGCCACTTTGTTCATCAGAATCATTCAAAGGATTTTTACAGTCTGCTCGGCAGTGTTATGCCGGATTGGAAGCGGTATGACAGGGTTTTGAAGAATAAATAATTGATGTTAAAAAGTCCTCACAATTCATTTGTGGGGACTTTTTACTTTAACCAATTTGTAACTGTTTTGTAAGTCGCATTTTGTTGAAATAAGTTTCTTCCTGTGATATGTTATTATAGAAAAATTGTGAAAGGAAATTCAGAACTATGGAAAGAAAAGTGATTATTATGGATCATCCGCTGATTCAGCACAAGCTCAGTATTCTTCGTGATGTCAGCACAAGCACAAAAGAATTCAGAGATCTTGTTAATGAAATTGCAATGCTGATGATTTATGATGCAACAAGAGATTTGCCTCTTCAGGATAAAAATGTACAAACACCTTGCGGAGTTGCCCACTGTAAGGAAATTGCAGGAAGGAAGCTTGCATTTGTTCCGATTCTCCGTGCAGGTCTCGGAATGGTTGAGGGTGCACTTATGCTTGTTCCGTCTGCAAGAATCGGTCATATCGGGCTTTACAGAGATGAAACAACACTCGAGCCTGTAGAATACTACTGCAAGCTGCCTAAGGATATTGAAGAGCGTGATGTTTTTGTAGTTGACCCAATGCTCGCTACAGGCGGCTCTGCTATTGATGCAATCTCTCAGATTAAAAAGAGAAATCCGCGATCAATAAAATTCCTGTGCATCATTGCTGCACCTGAGGGTCTGGAGGCTCTTGAAAAAGCACATCCCGACGTTGATATATTTGCAGCGGGTATGGATGATCATCTTAATGAGAACGGATATATCGTTCCCGGTCTTGGTGATGCAGGGGACAGAATTTTCGGTACAAAATAATTCAATATAAAGATATTTAAAAGAAAGGATTTCATTATGGCTAAAAAAGAAAAAATTTCTATCGGCAATGAAGGAATTTACGATGCCAAAAAGCTTGGTGCGCCGAAAATGGTTGTGCTTGGCTTTCAGCATATGTTCGCAATGTTCGGTGCAACCGTAACAGTTCCGCTTCTTACGGGATTAGATATTTCAACAACGCTTCTTTTTGCAGGTCTCGGAACACTTTTATTCCATTGCTTAACCAAATTCAAGGTTCCTGCTTTCCTCGGTTCATCCTTTGCGTTTATCGGCGGTTACCTTGCAGTTGCCCCTCTTCAGGACGGAAGGGGAAATAAGGAAATGCTGCCTTATGCCTGCCTTGGTGTTGCCTGTGCAGGATTACTTTATCTTGTTTTGGCAGGTATTATTAAGCTTGTTGGCATTAATAAGGTTATGAAACTTTTTCCGCCTGTTGTAACAGGTCCTATCATAATGGCAATCGGTCTTGGTCTTGCACCGTCTGCAATTGCTAACTGTTCACAGAACTGGTGGCTTGCAATCATTGCTCTTGTTCTTATTGTTGCATTCAACATTTTTGGTAAAGGTATGGTAAAGATTGTTCCTATTCTTCTTGGTATAATTATTACATATATAGTTGCCGCAATTGTCGGAAATGGATTCGGTGTTGAAAGCTTTGCAATTGATTTTTCAGGTGTTAAGGATGCAGCTTGGATCGGCTTCCCGATTGAATGGAGCTCAACCGTATTCGGCGGTGTGAGAAATTCAAGTGCTGCTGTTTCGGCAATTATTGCCATTGTTCCGATTGCAATTGCAACGATGATGGAGCATATCGGTGATGTTTCTGCTATTTCGGCAACCTGCAACAAGAATTATATAAAAGACCCCGGTCTGCACAGAACACTTCTCGGTGACGGTTTTGCAACAATTTTGGCATCACTTTTCGGTGCTCCTGCAAATACAACCTACGGTGAAAACACAGGTGTGCTTGCCCTTTCAAAGGTTTATGATCCAAGAGTAATCCGAATTGCGGCATATTTTGCAGTGGTTTTCTCAATCTGCCCTAAATTTGCAGCAGTTATTGAGTCTATTCCCGTAGCAGTTGTAGGCGGTATTTCATTTGTGCTTTACGGTATGATTTCTGCCGTTGGTGTAAGAAATGTTGTTGAAGCCAAGGTTGATTTCTCAAAATCACGCAATACAATCATTGCAGCAATTATTCTTGTTCTTGCACTTGGTTCAAACGGTATAACAATTCCTGTTGGTTCAACAACAATCAGCATTTCAGCACTTGCAACAGCTTCTGTTGTTGGTATTATTCTTAATGTAATCTTACCGGGTAATGATTATGTTTTCAAAATGGACAATAATAAAAAGGAAGAGGCTGCAGAGTCTAAGGCTGAGTAATTCATAATACTGTTAGAAGACCTGATGTAAAATCAGGTCTTTATTGTTTCTTATTTATTCATTTTGACATATTGCTTTTAATATGTTAAAATTGGAAATCATTATTAACGAACAGGGAGGATATTACAATGACATCTGCTGACATCTGCATACTTATAGCAATTGTTGCTTATCTTGCAATTGTTGTTATTATAGGTTTTGTTTTTTCCAAGAAAAACGAAAATGTTGATGATTTCTATCTCGGAGGGCGTAAGTTAGGCCCCCTTGTAACAGCTATGAGTGCTGAAGCATCTGATATGAGCGGTTGGCTTTTAATGGGCTTGCCGGGTCTTGTTTATCTTTGCGGTATTGCCGAAGCATCGTGGACAGCCATAGGTTTAGCTGTTGGTACATATTTTAACTGGCTTATCGTAGCTAAAAGGCTTCGTAATTATTCAAATAAAATCAATGCAATAACCATTCCGGATTTTTTTGCAAAAAGATTCAGGGATAATACAAACATTCTTATTGCAATAGCTGCAATTTTAATTATCATTTTCTTTATTCCTTATACCGCTTCCGGATTCTCAACCTGCGGTAAGCTTTTCGGCTCATTATTCGGAATAGATTATCACGTGGCAATGGTTGTGTCAGCTGTTATTATAGTTGCCTACACATCTCTCGGCGGTTTCCTTGCTGCTTCCACAACAGACTTTATTCAGTCAATCATTATGAGTATTGCTCTTGTTGTTGTTCTTGTGTTTGGTATTCATGTTGCAGGCGGATGGTCTGCCGTAACGGAAAATGCTTCTTCCATTTCACATTATCTTTCAATGACTTCAACAACGGACGGTACAGGCGGAGTTGTTTCTTACAGCGGAATGAGCATTGTTTCAACGCTTGCGTGGGGTCTTGGATATTTCGGTATGCCTCACATTCTTCTTCGCTTTATGGCGATAGAAAGTCCTAAAAAGATAAAAACCTCAAGAAGAGTTGCAAGTGTGTGGGTTGTAATTGCTATGGCGGTTGCAATTGTTATCGGTATGGTTGGTCTTGCAATGAGCAAGGTTGAGCCGTCAATGGTGCTTGCAGACAGTGAAACTGTTATAGTAGCAATTTCAAGCCTCCTTTCAAAATACGGTATTGTGTTTGCACTTCTTGCAGGTGTAATTCTTGCCGGTATTCTTGCTTCAACAATGTCTACTGCGGACAGTCAGCTTCTTGCTGCAGCATCTGCAATCAGTCAGGATGTTATGGTTGGCACATTCAAACTTAAAATTACTGCAAAAACAAAGATGATAGCTGCAAGAATAACTGTTGTAGCAATTGCGGTTCTCGGAGTTGCGTTTGCATGGAATCCTGATTCTTCGGTATTTAGAATTGTAAGCTTTGCATGGGCAGGTTTTGGTGCATCCTTCGGACCTCTTATGCTGTTTGCTCTTTTCTGGAAGAGAACAAACAAATGGGGCGCAATTGCCGGTATGGTTTCAGGCGGTGTAACGGTTATTGCATGGCACTATGCTCAGGGCGGCATATTCAGCCTTTATGAGCTTCTTCCTGCATTCATTGTTTCATCCGTATTTATTGTTGTTGTATCACTGTTAACAAAGGCTCCCGAAAAGGAAATAACAGAAGAATTTGAAGAGGTTAAAACTCTGAAAGAATAAGAAAAGAAGATGCTTTAAGCATCTTCTTTCTTTTTTGCTTCTATTAATGCTTTGATTGTTTCAAAATCAAATTCGTTTAAAAGTAATTTTATATCAATGGAATTCAGCAGGCTTTTTGCAAGTGCTTTTATGATTTCTCCAACCTCACTGCCCGCATTGTCAGTTGATTTTACAGCCTGAATGATGGCAAGCAGAATAAAAATGTAATTCTTTTTATTGATGTCATCAAGTGTGTATATTCCACTTTGCTTTGCTATATCGTAGATGGCTTTAACAGCCTTCTGCAATCCGTTTTGCGAAACGGTATCAAGGCTTTCGGTAAGTGTGCTGTCCATATATTCCGAAAGTGCGCTGAATTTTTCCGCCTTTTCAAATTCTTCACCGTTTATGAGCCACGTGAATACATTGTGCTGTGATGCACCTATTGCACTGCTTTTTATAATTACCCGTTTTCCGCCCGCTTCCAGCATTCTGCCTACAATTGAACTGTCGGGAAGAATATTTATAATCTTTTCAGCGGTTTGAGGTGTGAAAAGAATGTTAACCAAATCCTTCGGAAATCCGGGACCGTCATTATTATAAACCGTAGGTATGCGTGCTTTGTTTTCCTCGTTAGTGAATATGTAGCTGAACATTGCAAGATTTCCGCCCTTGGAATGACCGCCTATAATGAAGTTTCCGCTTTGCTCTGAAAGAATTTTATTTGTATAGCTCAAAGCTGCAAGCTGTGCAGCAATCGGAAAGGAATATGCCAGCTCGGCATCTTCATAAAAGCCTATGATTTTTTCATCTGTTCCGCGGTAAGCAATATATGAAGTGCTTTCGGTAAGCTTGAATACTGTTGCCGAAAAAGCGGTTGTGGTGCTTTTTTCGGGGCTTTCCGTAAAATCTGTTACCACTACACTTGCATATCTTTTTGTTGAACCTAAGAGCTTTAATAAATCTTCTGTTTTCACAAGGTTTTTATTTCGCTTATTCAGTTCCTCTTCGGGAGTGTAAACAAAGCTTTCTGAAACCGCTTTTAATGTTTTTCCCGTGTGTTCTTTAAAATCCAGATAAGAAAGCCTGCTGAAAATTACATTGTCAATTTCGTTAAAGCCTGAAGCGTTAAATGAAATATCTCTGCGGTTTTCGGCAAAATCAAAAATAGTGTTCAAAATAATCAACCTCTAATTATTTTTATTATATTATATTATATTTTATATTCAAAATTAATTCAATATTTCTATACAGAGCAATATTTTTTCGTGCGAAAAAGGTTAAAATTTGATGTCAAAATGTTTCCTTTTGTTGCAAACGGTAGGCTTATAGTTTACTATTACTGTAATAATTAATAATAATGGAATACGTATTTTTATGGAACTTCTTAAAAAGAAAATTTTAAATGAAGGTGAGATATACGAAGGCAATATCCTTAAAGTTGACTGCTTTCTTAATCATCAGATAGATGTGCCGTTTCTTAAAGAGGTCGGCAAGGAATTTCACCGCCTTTTCAAAGATGATAATGTAAATAAAATTTTAACGGTTGAAGCATCGGGCATCGCAATCGGTTCTATGGTTGCACAGGAATTTGAGTGCCCGCTTGTTTTTGCAAAGAAGAATAAAACAAAAAATATCGCAGGGGATGTGTATACAACACCCGTTGAGTCCTTTACCCACGGTACCACCTATGATATTATGGTTTCCAAGCGTTTCCTCGGTAAAGGGGACAGAGTGCTTATAGTTGACGATTTCCTTGCAATTGGAAATGCTCTTAAAGGGTTAATCAAAATTGTAGAAGACAGCGGAGCAGTTCTTGCAGGCTGCGGCACGGTTATTGAAAAAGGCTATCAGCACGGAGGGGACAGGCTTCGCGAGCAGGGCATAAGAGTTGAAAGTCTTGCTATAGTTGAAAGTATGGATTGTAGAACAGGCGAAATTATTTTTCGTGATTAATTTGGATTATTCGGCAATTCAGCCTGATAATATAAAACTCATTTAATTTTCTATTACGGAGGTAGAAAACATGAAAATGGCAAAGAAAATTTTAGCAATTCTTCTTAGTGTGCTTTTTGTAGCAGCTGCATTTGTAGGCTGTTCATCAAACGCTGGAGATGATAAAGGCAAAAATGATTCAGCTTACGCAAACGTTAAGATTGGTTTCATCTGCTTGCACGATGAAAACTCAACTTATGACCTTAACTTCATAAGAGCAGCTAAGGAAGCTGTTGGAAAATTAGGTCTTGGTGAAGATCAGTACATCATCAAAACAGGTATTCCCGAGGGCCAGGAATGCAAAGAGGCTGCGGATGATCTTGTTGATGCAGGATGCACAATCATATTCGCAGACAGTTTCGGTCATGAGGATTATATGATTCAGGTTGCACAGGAGAATCCTGATGTTCAGTTCTGTCACGCAACAGGAACAAGAGCTCATACAGAGGGGCTTGCAAACTATCATAACGCATTTGCTTCAATCTACGAAGGCCGTTACCTTGCAGGTATTGCAGCAGGTATGAAGCTTAATGAAATGATTGCAGCAGGCAAGTTCACAGCTGATGAAGCTAAAATGGGATATGTTGGTGCGTTTACATATGCAGAGGTTATTTCAGGTTATACATCCTTCTTCCTTGGTGCAAAGAGTGTTTGCCCAACCGTAACTATGGAGGTTACCTTCACAGGCTCTTGGTATGATGAGGCTAAGGAAAAGGAAGGTGCAAATAAGCTTATTGCTAACGGATGTAAACTTATCAGTCAGCATGCGGATTCCATGGGTGCTCCGACAGCTTGCGAAGCAGCAGGTGTTCCTAATGTTTCTTATAACGGAAGCACAATTGATGCTTGTGCAAACACCTTTATTGTTTCTTCAAGAATCAACTGGGCTCCATATTTTGAGTACATCATCAAGCAGAATGCTGCAGACCAGGCAATTGATAAGGACTGGACAGGCACACTTGCAACAGATTCAGTTGTTCTTACAGATATCAATGAGGCTGTAGCAGCTCAGGGTACAGCAGATGCTGTTGCAGAGGCTAAGGCTAAGCTTCAGGACGGCACACTTCACGTTTTTGATACTTCTGCATTTACTGTAACAGTTACAGACAGCAAAAATGCAAATGCAAAGGTTGACGCTGATGGTCATATGACAAGCTATATGGCTGATGTTGATACTGATGCAGCTTACACAGGCGATACAGAGGCTGTTGTTGACGGATACTTTGCAGAATCCAAGGATCGTTCAGCTCCTTATTTTGATGTTCAGATTGACGGTATCGATCTTCTTGATACAGAGTTCTAATTATTGAAAATACTTTTTAACAATCCGTGGCCGTGCTTATACACGGTCACAGATTTTTTAATCAACTTTTGCGGAGGTAAGCGATGAAAGAGGCGTTTGCTATTGAATTAAAAGGCATAACAAAAACCTTTGGCAGTGTTATTGCAAATAAAGATGTTAACCTTCAGGTTAAACAGGGTGAAATCCTCGCAATTCTTGGTGAAAACGGAAGCGGAAAAACAACATTGATGAATATGGTCTCCGGAATTTACTTTCCTGATGAGGGACAGATATTTGTTAATGGGGAAGAGGTTGTTATTCGTTCTCCCAAAGATGCATTTAAGTACAAAATCGGAATGATACATCAGCATTTTAAGCTTGTCGATGTTTTTACCGCTACTGAAAATATAGTTCTCGGTATTAAGGATAATAAAAAATTCAATATCAAGGCTGCAAAAAGCAGAGTTAAGGAAATAACGGAAAAATACGGTTTTGTGATTGACCTTGATAAGAAAGTTTATGAAATGTCTGTTTCCGAAAAGCAGACCGTTGAAATAATTAAGGTGCTTTACAGAGGGGCGGATATACTTATTCTTGATGAGCCTACTGCTGTTTTGACTCCTCAGGAAACGGAAAGATTATTTAATGTTCTGCGCCGTATGAGAAAAGACGGTAAATCCATTATAATAATTACCCATAAGCTTCATGAGGTGCTTGAAATATCAGACAGAGTTACCACACTTCGCAAGGGCGAATATGTCGGTACAGTTAATACAAGTGAAGCTACAGAGCAGTCATTAACCGAAATGATGGTTGGTGAAAAGGTTACTCTTAACATAAAAAGAAATGACCCTAAAAATCTTAAAGAGGTTTTGACTGTAAAAAATCTTTCGGTCAAGGGCGCAGAGGATAAGCTTATTCTTGATGATGTTAATTTCACTGCCTATTCGGGTGAAATTCTCGGCATTGCAGGTATTTCCGGCTGCGGACAGAAGGAGCTTCTGGAATCAATTGCAGGGCTTCAAAAGACCATTCAGGGCTCCAGTATTATTTACAGTCCTGAAGATACCGAGCTGAAAGAACTTGTCGGTAAGTCACCGAGGGAAATACGTAAGCTGGGTGTAGCACTTTCTTTTGTGCCGGAGGACAGACTCGGTATGGGTCTTGTTGGCAATATGGATATTATTGATAATATGATGCTCAGAAGCTATAAAAAAGGTGCATCTGCTTTTCTTGACAGAAAAGATCCGAAAAGCCTTGCAGAGCGTATTATCGAAAGTCTTGATGTTGTTACTCCCAATGCATCAACACCTGTTCGCCGTTTATCGGGCGGTAATGTTCAGAAGGTGCTTGTAGGCCGTGAAATTGCGTTGAACCCAAAGGTTCTTATGGTTGCTTATCCCGTAAGAGGTCTGGACATCAATTCTTCTTACACAATTTATAATCTGCTTAATAAGCAAAAGGAAAGCGGAGTTGCAGTTATTTTTGTCGGCGAGGATTTAGACGTTTTAATTGAACTCTGTGATAGAATTATGGTTATGAATTCAGGTAAAATTACGGGTATTGTTGACGGCAGAACTGCTGTTAAGGAAGAACTTGGACTGTTGATGACGAAAAGTACGGAAAAGGAGGAGCATTGAAAATGAGTGTTGGTAAAAAAAAGAAAGAACCGCTTTTTCATATTGTGAAACGAGATGCTCTTCCGTGGCAGAAAACGTGGCTTATACGCGTAGGGGCAATTGCCGCTGCACTTATTGTTTGTGCATTGTTAACAGTGTTTTTGACTCATGAAAATCCTATAAGTGTTTATGCAACAATGTTTAAAGGTGCTTTCGGCACAACAAGAAGAGTGTGGAATCTGTTTCAGAGTCTCGCAATACTTCTTTGTATTTCTCTTGCCGTAACGCCTGCATTTAAAATGCGGTTCTGGAATATCGGTGCAGAGGGTCAGGTTCTTATCGGAGGTCTTGCAACTGCAGCCTGTATGATTTGCCTTGGCGGAAAAATTCCGAATGCACTTCTTATTGTTGTTATGATTATTGCGAGCATAGCAGCGGGTGCGGTCTGGGCATTGATTCCTGCATTCTTTAAGGCGAAGTTTTACACTAATGAAACCTTGTTTACGCTTATGATGAATTATGTTGCAATTCAGCTTGTTTCATATTTTGTTATGTATTGGGAATCTCCGAAAGGTTCAGGCAAAATCGGTATTATCAATCAGGCAGGTCACGAAGGCTGGTTTCCTGTTATAGGAAATTATGATTATCTTCTGAATATCATAATTGTTTTTGTTATTACCATATTGATGTATATTTATCTGAAATACAGCAAGCACGGCTATGAAATTTCAGTTGTTGGTGAATCGGAAAATACGGCAAGATACATAGGTATTAATGTTAAAAAGGTTATTATCCGCACAATGCTTCTTTCGGGTGCAGTTTGCGGTGTGGCAGGTTTGTTGCTTGTAGGAAGCACAAACCACACCATCACAACAACTGTTGCAAACGGACGCGGGTTTACGGCAATTATGGTTTCGTGGCTTGCAAAGTTTAACCCGATATATATGATTTTAACATCATTTATTCTTGTTTTCCTTGAAAAGGGCGCAGGCGAAATTTCAACTGTGTTCGGTCTGAATCAGTCTTTTTCAGACATTATAACAGGTATTATTTTATTCTTTATAATCGGAAGTGAATTTTTTATTAACTATCAGCTTCATTTCCGTCATTCACACAAGGAGGTAAAGTAAAATGGTTTCTTCAACAATAATTACTTTTCTTCAGCGTGCGGTTTGTCAGGGAATTCCGTTGCTTTATGGTGCAACAGGTGAAATCCTGACTGAAAAATCAGGAAACCTTAATCTTGGTATTCCCGGTATTATGTATGTTGGCGGTATCAGCGGCGTAATAGGTTCATTTCTGTATGAAAATTCACTTGCATCACGTGATTTAATAAATCCTGTGCTTGCAGTGCTTATTCCGGTTATCTGTACTGTTTTCGGCTCAATGCTTGTTGGTCTTATCTATTGCTTCCTTACAGTAACATTAAGAGCAAATCAGAATGTTACGGGTCTTGCAATCACAACCTTCGGTGTTGGCTTCGGAAACTTTTTCGGCGGTTCGCTTGTTAAGCTTACAGGCAGTGATGTTCCTTCCGTAGCACTTACGGCAACAAGCAATTTCTTCAGAAAAACACTTCCGTTTGCCGAAACAACAGGCTGGTTCGGCAAGGTATTCTTATCATATGGTTTTCTGGCTTATGCTGCAATTATTATTGCAATACTGTGTGCAGTGTTCCTCAGACGTACAAGAGGGGGACTCCATCTCAGGGCAGTAGGTGAAAATCCTGCAACAGCAGATGCAGCAGGCATAAATGTTGAAAAAACAAAGTATTTTGCAACCTGCATAGGCAGTGTAATAGCAGGCTTGGGCGGACTTTATTATGTTATGGATTATGCCTGCGGTGTATGGTCAAACGAAGGCTTTGGTGACAGAGGCTGGCTTGCAATTGCTCTTGTTATATTTGCAATCTGGAAGCCTGATTTTGCAATATTCGGCTCTATCCTTTTCGGTGGTCTTTATATTGTTTATCTGTATATCCCGGGTCTTGCACTGCGCACGCAGGAACTTATTAAGATGCTTCCGTATGTGGTTACAATTATAGTTCTTATAATCAGCTCAATGCGCAATAAAAAAGAAAATCAGGGCCCGCAGTCACTCGGACTGTCTTACTTCAGGGAGGAGCGTTAGTATGCTGTCTGATATTGAAAAAATTCTTGTTTCGGAGGAAGAACTCAGAAAAATCAATGTCCGCTTAGGTGAAAAAATAACAGAAGATTTTGAAGGCAAAAATCTTCTTGTACTCGGTATTCTTAAAGGCTGTGTGTTTTTTATGACGGATCTTGTAAGAAATATTAATCTGCCTATGAGTATAGATTTTATGTCCGTTTCTTCATACGGCAGCGGCACTGAATCAACGGGCAGAGTAAAAATCACCAAGGATATTGATATAGATTTGAATGGCTATGATGTTCTTCTTGTTGAAGATATTCTTGACAGCGGCAGAACACTCAACTATGTTTCGGATATTCTTAAAACAAGGGGTGCCAAATCAATCAGCATTGTTACACTTCTTGATAAGCCTGAAAGGCGTGTTGCTCCTATAACTCCCGATTATGTAGGCTGTGATGTGCCGGATGAATTTGTAGTAGGCTATGGTCTTGATTATGATCAGAAATACAGAAATCTTCCGTATATAGGACAGCTTCGCCGAAGTGTTTATGAAAAATAATATAAATAAAAGCACCTTTGCATAAAAAGCAAAGGTGCTTTTTTATATGTTAATTTTGGTTTTTATATTAAATTATTATTTACAATTAAAGATTTCTGTAATATTTATGTAAATTTATTTAAAAAAATGTTTATTTTATAAGCATATAATGTTATAATATTGAAATATATGAGCACTTATTGATTGTTTATTTAATTTGAAGGGAGCGGGCACATTGAAATTTATAAAAGCTTTTGTGCCGATATTGCTTTCTGCATTGATTTTAGGCGGTTGCTCCTTCAGACTTGCTTCATCAATTGATGATCTTATTACTCCTGTTTCACCGTCAGGTGAAAACGCAAATGTGCAAAAGGCACTGGATAACTATTGTAAGGGAAGCTATTCACTTAAAACGCCTGTCAGCGGTGGTTTTACTACCTCATATATATTTTATGATATAGATTCCGATTCCGAAAAGGAAGCCATTGTTTTTTATGAGCCTTCTTCAAATCCCGGCTCAATAGATATGGCTGTTATTGATAAGATTAACGGCGAATGGAGTGTTGTTTGCAATATTGAAGGCAGGGGCTCTGATGTGTATTCCGTTGATTTTCGTGACCTGAACGGTGATGGCTCAACAGAACTTATTGTTCTGTGGGATACCTTCAGTAACTCAGCAAGCCATGTGCTTGCTGTTTACAGACAAGCCTATGTTAATGATCAGCTGGCACTTTCGGTTGTTGGCAGATATATTACAATGAGTAATTATATTGCCGTGGATATTCACGGTGATGATGCTGAAGAATTAATGGTGTTTACCGTAGACAGCGGTGATTCCATATCTGCAAACGCAGTGCTTTATTCATATGAGGATGATAATCTTAAATCACTCGGAAGCACTAAGCTGGATGGACATATAAGCTCATACAAAAGTATAATTTCCGAAAATAACGGTGAAAGAGTTTATGTTTATGCCGATGCCGCAAAATCAAATGGTGCACAAATGCTTACTGAGGTTATCAATTGGTCTGATTATTACAATACAATAATTTCTCCGTTTTATAATTACTCAACAGGTATTACCAAAGAAACAACACGACAGGCAATGCTTACCAGCAGGGATATTGACGGTGACGGAATTGTTGAAATTCCGCTTGATGCACAAAGAGCCTCTTTTCCCGGCAATGTTGAAGCGGTTAACTGGAAAAAGTATGAAAATTCCGTACTGGCTCATTCCTGTTATTCCGTGGCTGTTGAAAAGGATAATTATCAGATTATAATTCCGGATGCCTATTTTGATAGAATAACAGTTTCTTATGATTACGAAAACAAGGCTTTAACGGTAAGTGATAAAAGTGATAATATTATTTTTACAGTAACATATCTGCTCAAATCACATTACAGTGAGAATAATGAAAAGTATGCGAATTATATGGAAATAATGAGTGATTCAGGTTATATTTATCTTGCCGAATGCGGTAATGATTCAGATATAAAAATAACAGCAGAAGATTTGAAATCTATGATTAAATCATACGAAGGAGAATAAAAATGAAAAAGATACTTGTTGCAGAAGATGAAGAATCAATCCGCGAGTTTATTGTTATTAATTTAACACGCAGCGGATATGAGGTTATGCAGGCAGAAAACGGTGCTGTTGCACTTGACATCTTTAACAGGGAAAACTGTGATTTTGATGTTGCTATTCTCGATATTATGATGCCTGAGATGGACGGACTTACAGTTTGCAAGGAACTGCGTAAGCTTTCTTCAGATCTTGGAATAATCATGCTTTCTGCAAAAACGCAGGAGATGGACAAGGTTACGGGTCTTCTTGTCGGGGCGGATGATTATGTTACCAAACCGTTTTCACCAAGTGAGCTTATGGCCAGAGTTGATGCTGTTTACAGACGTGTTGAAATGACAAGAGGCTTCAGAAAAAATGATACCACGGGTGAAACGATTACTCTTGATGAATTTGAGCTTAATCTCCGCAACCGCACACTGTCTAAATCCAATAAAATTATTGAATTGACTCAGGTTGAATTTCAGATTATAGAATATTTCTTTAAAAATCCGAATGCTGCCTTAAGCAGAACGGATATATTAAAAACTGTTTGGGGCTCAAACTATTTCGGAGATGAAAAAATTGTTGACGTTAATATCCGCCGCCTCAGAATGAAGATTGAAGATAACCCTTCAAGTCCTACAAGATTAATCACAATCTGGGGTCTTGGATACAAGTGGGTAACAGATGTTAAATAATAAATAAATGTAACGAAAGATAAATTGATGAAAAGTAAAATTCTTAAAGAATTGAATACACTTAAGTTAGAAGGAATTACCAAGAGATGGCTTATTAATATAATAGGGCTTATTTTTCTTTTTCTTGTTATCGTTTTTATTGTTGCTTCCGTTTCCATAAAATCATATTATTACAATTCTGTTGAAAGCATTTTAAACAGCGGCGCATCAGCTAATGCAGCCAATTATTTTTCAACAAATCTTGATTCGGGAACATCTCTTGAGTCTTCTGCCGCAAGATTTATAGACAGTTATGCATATAAGGATAAAACAACAGTATGGATAATAGATAATGAAGGCAATGTTATTGCTTCATCAAACGGTTTTACTGAGGAAAATTCTGAAATACCCGATTTCAGTGATGCAATGCTTGATGATAAGGGCATCAGCAGATATGTCGGCAAGGCATATGAGGGCGGAGACAAGGTAATGGCCGTTACCCGCGTAATTCAGAATTCGGATGGCACAAATGTCGGTGCCGTTCGGGTAATGACGTCGGTTGAGGAAATTGATAATCAGATTGCAACAATTATAGTATTTATTTTTCTTGTACTTTTGCTTATCTTTATGATAATTATGTTTTCAAATATCTTTTTCATCCGCTCAATTATCATTCCTTTAAGAGAAATTACGGAAAATACAAAGGCAATTTCAGGCGGAAATCTTGATGTAAGAATAGAAAAGAAGAATGATGATGAAATCGGAAGATTAGCCGATGCAATCAATTCAATGGCTGCTGATATAGCAACAGCCGATAAAATGAAAAACGACTTTATTTCAACGATTTCTCACGAGCTGAGAACGCCTCTTACCTCAATAAAAGGCTGGGCTGAAACTCTCCTATATGGTCTGGACAGGGAAAGAGATGAGGTTACAAATAAAGGTTTGCAGGTTATTGTTAATGAATCCGGCAGACTGGAGGGTTTCGTTGAGGAACTTCTTGATTTCAGCAGACTGCAAAGCGGAAGAATGACTTTAAGACTTACAAAAACGGATATTTTTGCTGAGCTTGATGAAACTGTGTTTACCTTCCGTGAAAGAGCTATGAGAGAGGGCATAGAGGTTAGATACAGTATTCCTGATTTTCCTGCACCTGCCAATGCAGATCCCAACAGACTGAAGCAGGTGTTTATGAATATTCTTGATAATGCACTTAAATATTCAAAAATAAACACTAAAATTTTTGTTAAGGCAGAATTTTCTCAGCTTGACGGAAATAATGCCGTAAAAATTTCCATTGCCGATCAGGGCTGCGGAATTTCAAAAGAGGATTTGCCTCATGTTATGGAAAAATTCTATAAGGCAAATGTTTCCGTAAGAGGGTCGGGAATAGGACTTGCTGTTACCAACGAAATTATAAATTTACATAACGGCAGACTTGAGATAGACAGTGAGATAAATGTCGGAACACTTGTAACAATTTATCTTCCAGTTGAAAGTATGCCTACAAAGCAGGAAATTGATATGTCAGAGCCTAAAATGGACGAGGTTACTGATGAAGATATCACTTTGGAAAGGTAATTAAGCATAATGGCTCAGAATAAAACGCACAAAACTTCAGTCGGCGGTCAGGCACTTATAGAGGGTATTATGATGCAGGGACCGAAAGGAATGGCAACTGCAGTAAGAAAGCCTGATAAAGAAATTGAAATTAAATATCATACAGTTAAGCATATAAGAGATAAGGTTAAATTTCTCGGATGGCCTGTTATCAGAGGTGTTGTTAATTTTATTGAATCAATGATTATGGGCTATAAAACGCTTATGTATTCCGCCGAGGCTTCGGGAATGGAGGATATTGATGACGAGGATTTAAGCAAGTTTGAAAAATGGATTACTGATAAATTCGGTGACAAACTGATGAGCTTTGTTACGGGGTTTGCATCTATTCTCGGAATTTGCCTTGCTTTTCTTCTTTTTATGTATTTTCCCGTTCTTTTCTTTAATAAGGTTAATGAATGGTCGGGCAGTGATTTAACCAATTATCAGGGGCTTATTGAGGGCGTTTTAAAAATAATAATTTTTGTTGTTTATATAGCCCTTGTAAGCAGAATGAAAGATATCAGGCGTACCTTTATGTATCACGGCGCCGAGCATAAATCAATTGCCTGTTATGAAGCCGGGAAGGAATTAACTGTTGAAAATGTAAGAAAATGCAGCCGTTTTCATCCAAGATGCGGAACTTCATTTATTTTTGTCATTTTGATATTCAGTATAATTGTATACACAATTATAGCTAAAATCTTTCCGCAGGTTGCTGAGATACGTGTTTTATGGATGCTGTTAAGGCTTGTTTTTCTGCCGTTGATTATGGGTATTGGATATGAATTCATCAAGTATGCAGGCAAGCACGATAATCTGTTTGTAAAAATTGTTTCGGCACCGGGACTCTGGATGCAGAGATTAACAACCAATGAGCCTGAAGATGATATGATTGAGGTTGGAATAGCTGCACTGAAGGCGGTTATTACCGATAATCCAAAGGATGATGAAATAAAGTGATTTTATCAGAAGCATACAATTACGGAGTTTATTTTCTTTCCGGCAATGGCGTTGATGAAGCGGAATTCAAGTCGCTTTGTCTTGTATGTCACTGTGCAGGTATAAAAAACAGTGAATATGAGCTTCATAAAAAAGATGATATCATTATGAAAAAATTTGCCGATTTGCTCTGGCGTATTAAAGGCGGTGAGCCGCTTCAGTATGTTATAGGCAAATGGGATTTTTACGAGTCTGAATTTTTTGTGGGAGAGGGAGTTTTAATTCCAAGACCCGAAACGGAAGAATTAACAGAACTTGTTATAAAAAAAGCAAAAGAACTGAATAATCCTGTTGTGTATGATTTGTGTGCGGGAAGCGGATGTATCGGTATAAGTGCTGCAAAGGCTGTGCCGTCAGCAACTGTATACTGTGTTGAAAAAAGTGCGGATGCAATGTTTTATCTGCTGAAAAATGCGCAGAATACAGCTAATGTTAAAGTGATTAACGGAGATGTCAGCGTTCCTGTGCAGATTCCGGCGGCAGACATAATCGTTTCAAATCCGCCGTATATCAGAACCGATGAATTACAGAAACTTCAGGCAGAAGTTCAGCGAGAACCCCAAATGGCACTTGACGGCGGAGAGGACGGACTTGTTTTTTACCGTATAATCAGTGAGAAATGGAAGTCACATCTAAAAAATGAGGCAGTGCTTTTCTTTGAGATCGGTGATGAACAGGGTGAAGCCGTTACGGAAATACTTAAAAATAATGGCTATAGTAATATAGAGGTAATAAAAGATTTGTACGGTAATAACCGTATTGTTAAAGCAAAAAATAATTAACGGGAAGTGTAATATGTCTATACTCAGTGCGTTTCGCAGCGGTGATGCATCTTTAATATTTGCAACTGTATTATCACGTGTTTTTGTTGTTTTCTGCTGTATGCCGATTCATGAGCTTGCTCACGGCTGGGCTGCTTATAAAATGGGTGATCCCACAGCAAAAAATTTAGGAAGATTAACATTTAATCCGTTTGCCCATCTTGATTTAATAGGAACAATTATGATATTCTTATTTGGTATCGGTTATGCCAATCCTGTTCCTGTCAGAGCAAGAAATTTTAAAAATCCCAAAAAGGGAATGGCAGTAACGGCGCTTGCAGGTCCTGCTGCCAACCTTCTTATGGGATTCATCGCAGTTTGCTGTTACTATATATTTTTATTGTTTCCTGTTAATACAGCAACATATTTTATCCGCTTGTTTTTCAGCTATGCAGCATCAATTAATGTAACATTGGCAGTGTTTAATTTACTGCCTATTCCGCCGCTTGACGGCTCAAAGGTATTGGCTATGGTGGTTCCGAGTAAGTTTTATTTCAAATATATGCAATATGAGCGTTATGTAATGATTGCTTTGTTAGCACTTTTGTTTTTCGGTGTGCTTGATACTCCTATTTATTATCTTTCGGAATTTATGATGAAGATAATTTCATTTATACCGAATTTAATATATAATCTTATTGTTTGAGGAAATATGGATCAGTTAAGTTATAAGCTTGAGGTGTTTGAAGGTCCTATGGATTTGCTTCTTCACCTCATCAGCAAACATAAATTGAATATTAATGATATTCCTATCGTGGAGCTTGTTAATCAGTATCTTGATTATGTCCGTCAGATGGAAAATGCAGATTTTGATGTTGCAGGTGATTTTCTTGAAATGGCGGCAAGATTGATTTACATTAAAACAGTTTCGCTTCTTCCTCGCCACGAGGAGGCTGAAAAGCTGAAAACAGAGCTTACAGGTGAGCTTATTGAATATCGTGACTGTAAACTGATGGCTGAAAAGCTAAGTAAGCAGACAGATGGCTTCAACAGATATGTGCGCAGTCCTCAGTCCGGCTACATAAATTACGATTACGAAAGATTTCATGAGGGCGAGGAACTTCTGAATGCATATATTTCAGCGGCAGGCAAAGCACAGCGTAAACTGCCTCCGCCTGTTGATACGTTTAAGGAAATTGTGGCCAAAAAGTTTGTTAATGTTGCTTCAAAAATCAGCACTGTTATGAGAAAGCTGTGGAGCGGTAAAAAGGTAAGATTTTTGTCGCTTTTTGAAGGTGCTCAATCAAAAAGTGATATTGTTGCAACATTTCTTGCGGTTCTTGAACTTACAAAAACAAAAAAGATATCAATAGAGGGTTCGGTTAACAATCCGGATGTTCAGATGATAAATGAGGTAGAAAATCTTGAATAAAGAAAACAATATTATTGCCAAGCTTGAAGCAATGCTTTTTGCTTCGGGAGAGCCTGTTGAAGCTTCCAAGCTTGCAGAGCTTCTTGAGCTGGACATTGAAAGTGTAACAAAAATGCTTGCCCATCTCGGTGATTTGTATGATGACAGAAACAGCGGTATCTGCCTTGTCAGAATAGACGGCAAATATCAGCTTTGCACAAGAGAGGAATATGCAGATGATGTAAGAGCACTTCTTGAAATTAAAAAGAATACACCGCTTTCACAGGCTGCATTTGAGGTGCTTGCCATTGTGGCCTATAATAAAGCTGTTACAAAGAGCTTTATTGAGCAAATCAGAGGTGTTGACTGCTCAGGCTCTATTGCAAACCTTGTTCAGAAGGGGCTTATTGAAGAAAAGGGCAGAATGGATTTGCCCGGAAGACCGCTTGTGTACGGCACAACTGATAGATTTTTAAGATGTTTTTCCTTGAACAGCCTTGATGATCTGCCGGATTTGCCGTCTGTAGAAGAGGTTGAAAAAATTGCTAAGGATAACGGTCAGACATCACTGTTTGAAAGTGACAATGATAAAATTCTTAAAATCAATGAAGATGATGAAGCAGAGTAAGCTTTGAAAGGATGATGTGAATGATTGTTTTTTTGATAATTCTTGCAGTTTTTGCAGTGATTATTGCAGCCATTCTTTCAGTTTCTGCAACCTTTACAGTTGTTTATGACGGTAACTGGAGTACAAGAGTTAAAGTTTTGTGGATTGAAAAGGATATAGTACTAACGAAAATATTATCTTTTATTCTTTTTCCCGAAAAATCGGCAGATGATGTAAAAAAGAAAATAAAGAATAAAGAAAAAGAAAAAGAAAAAAGCAGTGATAATAACCCGGTGAACGATTCTGAGAGTCATATGGAAAAGGCTGAAAATGCATCTGATAATAAAGCACCTCAAAAGCCGAAAAAGCAGAATTATTTCAAGACAATAATGAATGATGACGGCATTGTAGGAATTATGCTTTTTGTTTCTAATTTATTTCAGACTGCTTCCAGTGCAATAGGAACTTTATTTAAGGGCTTCCATATTCATTCGCTTTATGTTAAAATACTTATAGGCGGTGGGGATGCTGCCGATATTGCGCAGGCATATGGTACTGCATGTAAATATTATTATCCGCTTAAGGGCGCAATCCTTGGCGGAATGAAGGTTGATAACTATGATGATTGGGTTGCACCCGATTTCATAGCACCCCGCAGTGAATACGGGCTGCAGTTTATAGGCTCGGTAAGTGTTGCGGTTCTGCTGAAGGTTTTGCTGTCCGCAGGAAAAACATTTTTATTAAATCTTATTAAAAATAAATAATCTTTTTCAAAGGAGATAAAGTTATGAAAGAAACACCGGTAAACAAAATAATGGAAAACACTCTTGAAAAAATGCGTGAAATGGTTGATGTTTCAACTATTATAGGCGAGCCTATGGTTACAGGCGATACAACTCTTATTCCCGTATCAAAGGTTTCATACGGCTTTACAAGCGGCGGCACAGATCTTCCGTCCAAGCAAAACGCAGAGCTTTTCGGCGGCGGCGGCGGTGGCGGTATCACCATCAGTCCTGTTGCTTTCATTGTTATTCAGAATGATAAGGTAAGAATGATGCAGATTGATAATTATACTTCATCTGCAGACCGTGCGATTGCAATGATTCCTGAGCTTGTTGATCAGGTTTCAAAGCTTCTCAGCTCAAAGAACGAAGAAAATAAAGCAGAAGAAAAAGCTGAATAATATTTATTAAAATTTCAATCACCTGCTGCATATATTTAAGCAGGTGATTATTTTGTTGAAAAAATTTTCTTTATTTCTGATTGTTATATTCATGCTTCCTATAATGGCATACGGTGCAGACTGCAGTGCGGCTTCTGCAATTGTTATGGATGCGGATACGGGCGAAATTCTGTATGAAAAAAATGCTTATGAAGAAAGAAGTATGGCGTCAACAACCAAGATAATGACATCGCTTGTGGCTTGTGAAAGCGGAAAGCTTGACGATGTGGTAACTGTTACTTATGAAATGGTTAACACAATCGGTACCTCACTCGGTTTAAGAGAAGGCGATAAAATTTCTCTTTATGATTTAGTGATAGGAATGCTGCTTGTTTCCGGAAATGATGCTGCAAATTCTGTTGCGATTTATCTTGGCGGAAGCATTGAGGGCTTTGCCGCTATGATGAATGAAAAGGCACGCTCAATAGGAATGAGCAGCAGTCTTTTTGTTACACCGTCCGGTCTGGATGACGGTAATCATCATTCAAGTGCCTACGATATGGCTTTGCTTACAGCGGCAGCTCTGCAAAATGAAATCTTTGCTGACATATGTAAAGAAAAGAAAATGGAAGTTACAATCAATGATTCAAAGCAGACGGTATATAACCATAATAAGCTGCTTTCCTTTATGGATGATTGCATAGGTGTTAAAACAGGCTATACCGATAAAGCAGGCAGATGTCTGGTTTCAGCCGCAAAAAGAAACGGCGATACAATGATTTGTGTTACCCTTAATGACGGCAATGATTGGAACGATCATATGTCGCTTTTTAATGAATGTGAAAAAATGTATCAGAAAAAAGAAATCAAAGATACAGTTCAGATTGACGTTGCAGGCGGAGTGAAAAACACTGTTTCTGCTTCATATTCAGCAGAAGTCAGTGTGCTGAATACGCAGCTTGTTACTGTTGAATGTTATCATTTTCCGTTTTTGTATGCTCCCGTAAACAAGGGTGATAAAATAGGAAAGATTATTATTAAATATCAAGAAAAGGAAGTTATCTCCGTGCCGTTGGTTGCGGAGGAAAGTGTAGAATATTATGCCAAACAGGAATGATGTAAGGCTTCAAAAATTTATGGCGGACTGCGGAGTTGCCTCCAGAAGAAAAAGCGAAGAAATTATTGAAGCAGGTAAGGTTAAGGTAAACGGACATATTGCCCATATCGGTGATAAAATCAATCCTAAAAAGGATTTGGTAACTGTTTACGGAAAGAGAATCAATAAGGTTACGCAAATGCGTTATATAATGCTTCATAAGCCAAGAGGCTATATAACTACCGTGTCCGATGAGCTTGGAAGAAAAACTGTTATGGATTTAGTTAAGGATGTTGATGCAAGAATTTATCCTGTCGGCAGGCTTGACAGGGATTCGGAGGGTTTGCTGCTTTTAACCAATGACGGCTCATTTGCGAACGCATTGACGCATCCGCGTCATAATTTTGCGAAGGTTTACCGTGTAACTGTTCGCCCAGCCGTTTCGGATGAAATCCTTTATAAGCTCAGAAACGGTATAGAGATTGACGGCAGAGAAACTGCACCGTGTGAGGTTACAATTATCTCTCAGGAGCAGGGCAGAGTGGTGCTTGAATTCATACTTCACGAGGGCAGAAACCGCCAGATAAGAAAAATGTGTGAAGCCGTTAATTTAGAAGTTGCAAGGCTTAAAAGAACCACAATGGGCTCTTTAAAGCTTGGTATGCTGCCGCAGGGAAAATGGCGTGAGCTTACCGAAAATGAGGTTAAAAAGCTTCTGCGTTCGGCAGAAAAAGCAGAGAAAGAATAAATTGCATACACCAATGCGTAACAAATTTCAAATAAAAGAACTTGCGTTGTTGTTGGTAGGTGCTGTGACACTTCCGAATTTATTTAATGCAATAAAATTACAATATCAACTTTGCCTTGACTTTTTTTCACTAAAAAATGCGGGAATGGTATTTGTACGTGGTGTCAGAGATAAAGGAGATATTGAAGGGAATAACGCATTAACAGAAGCGTATAACTTAGGATTGTTTATTAAGTGATTCCAAAGAGGTTTGGAGTATGTATGAGGGCAGTGAAACCCTTCTTGCCCAGATACTTGTTGAAGCACAAAAAATCATAACCACCCATTTAAGCGGTGGTTATGATTTTTTTACTTTATTTTTTTAATAATA